>ERZ773118.1723-NODE-1723-length-9750-cov-3.0492_pt1 | contig 9750 bp, 7 predicted proteins | sample MGYA00580562_ERZ773118 | MGnify/ENA primary metagenome ERZ773118 (study PRJEB29015, sample SAMEA2737878) | human gut metagenome | biome: human gut; feature: human-associated habitat; material: faeces | place: China | collected 2012 ... | reverse complement strand
ACAGCGGGCGTTTATTCGGCCCGACCGCGTGCTGTTGGTGTTTCGAAGCGCCTGCTCAATCAAGGTTTTTTCATAATGTGAAACGGAATCTCCCAGGGTAGATACCGGCTGCAACGCCTCGTCCACAGTGTCCTGCCGCAGCAGATCCAGAACAACGCTCTCCTGTACCACATCGCCCTCGGGACAGCACAGCGCCAGATACTCCAATGCGTTTTCCAGCTCCCGCACATTGCCGGGCCAGCGATAGCGTGTGAGAATGTCCATTGACTTGGGCGTGAGCGTGATGGACCGCTGATATTTCCTGCGGTAGATTTCCAAGAAGTGTTCCACCAGTTCGGGAATATCCTCTGGGCGCGCTCTCAGCGGGGGGATCTGGATGGGAATAACGTTGAGCCGGTAGAAAAGGTCGCTGCGGAAGGTCCCTGCGGCGACCTTTTCCCGCAGGTTGCTGTTGGTCAGGGAGAGAAAACGGATGTCCAGACGCCTTGCCTTGGTACTGCCAACCCGGGTGATCTCCCGGTTCTGGATGGCGCGCAGCAGCTTGGCCTGGAGATCCAGGGGGAGGTCGCCGATCTCATCCAGCAGCAGGGTGCCGCCGTCCGCCAGTTCAAAGAGGCCGGCCTTACCGCCGGCGCTGGCGCCGGAGAAGGCGCCCTTATCATAGCCGAACAGCTCTGACTCCAGCAGGCTGGCGGGGATCGCGGCGCAATTTACTTTAATGTAGGGGCGGTTGTTGCGCAGACTGTGGCGGTATACCTCGTCTGCGACCACCTCCTTGCCTACACCGGACTCGCCGGTAATAAGCACGGTGGCATCGGAAGCCGCTACATGCCGGATTTTCTCCCAGATACCATTCAGCGCCTTGGAGTGCCCAATCATGGGGCGGGCCTCCAGGGTGCTGCTGTTTTCATTGACGGAGGACACAGGCTCCCGCTTCCTGATTTCCTCAAGATTGTGGAGGAACTGCTCAAAATCGCCCTGCAGCAGCTTCAGGGTGGACAGGGGACGGCTGCTGACCACCACCTTGGATAGGGAGCCATCCCTGTTAAAGACGGGAACGCCGACGGTATAGCCCATCAAGGGCGGGTCTGTCTTATAGGTTGTGGAGAGCCGAAAGACTCGCTTCCGGTTCTGAATGACATCGCAACTGGCACCCCCGGTGAAGATTCTGCCCTCCTGCACGATATCGAATACGTTTCGGCCCAAAACATCCTCCGGCTGGACGTTGGTGTTCTGACTGTAAGCAGGGTTGACATACAGCACATTGCCTTCCCCGTCGGTGACGAAAATGCTGTGGTCCACATGCTCCACAATCTCATGGAAGTCCAGATTTTCCCTCTGAAATGCATGCAGTTCATCCACTGCTTCAGACAGTACCTGGGCGGCCTGCCCGGATACCGGCCCGTCCTGCCGGCAGAGCGCCTCTAACTTTTCTGCGATCGTGTCAAGCCGTATATGTCTGTCCATTGAAGCACCTCCACGGAAAACGTCGCTTTTTCGTCCCTATTATTGTACCATAATTACGAATATTGTCAAAAGTGCAATTGTTTCAGGTGCGCAACACAGATGCGCAGTTCCGCAACAATATGCTGATATCCCACAAATGTCCCGCCCCGGGAAGCAAACCGCCGATCCCTTGGAGCCGTAAGCAGAAAAAGGAGCAGCCCGCTTTTTTGCTGCTTGGCACGCGGGTTGCTATAGAAATAGGATGTCAAGCGGTTCTATTTGGCATTGGCTCAATCAATACCGAGGAGAAGGAGTACACCGAACCGTTCGGCCATCCGCCAATTGAGGATTTTCCAGAGTGGGAACCGGTGCACATCATTCTGCTGGGCAACAACGTGATGGGAGTGGAGAATGCAGGAGGTGATATTGAAAAAGTAACCGGGCCAGCGCTTTACCATTGCGGCCTTCCCGCTGCGCTGGTATATGGGGGATGGCACGATGATTCGTATGGCCGCCATTACGGATGAGGAGCACATCAATCGAAACGTCCCTGACCGTGTTTGCAAATACGGCGTGAACTGATGGCCGCACCGGCTGACATGAAATTTGAAATGGGAGGGATATCTGTTTCATGAAAAAGAAAATTGCCTGCGCTGTATTAGGTGCGATGCTTCTGGGACTCTCGCTGACCGCCTGTGGAAATGCGGACAACCCGTCCACGGGAGAGATCACGGAGTCCGGCTACCCCAAACGGGAGTTTATTGTGGCCGCCATCGACTCCCACGACAAGACATCGGCCCACGAAATTGAGATCTTCACCAATCTGGTTACTGAGCGCTCCGGCGGCGCCATTACATTCAAGGTCTTTTACGACAATCTGCTGGGCAAAGCCACCGACAACCTGAATACGCTCAGCTCCGGAATTGCCGACCTGGGTACGGTGTGCACCCTTTATACGCCCAGCAACCTGCCTTTGTCGCAGATCACCTACTGCGTGCCCTTTGCCCCTGATGACCCCGTCCTGGCTGCAAAATTAATGTATAAAGTGTCCGAGGCGTACCCTGAGTTTTATGAGGAGTACGAAAAAAACAACGTGGTATGTCTGGGCTGGAAGGGCAATGAGCCCTACAAACTCTATTCCAAGGGGCCTATTGAAGAACTCGCACAGCTAAAGGGGAAAAAAATCACTTTGGGCGGCGTGTACTACATCCCCTGGTTCCAATCCATCGGCGCTGTCCCTGTCAACGCTGCGGCGGCCGATCTATACCAGACCATCAAGACCGGTGTTGCCTCCGGCTCCTTCGTCTATGACAGCATCTACTGCAACTACAAGCTCTATGAGGTGGAAGACTACTGCCTTCAGGTCGGCCTGGGCGCGCGCAATAACAATGTGCTCTGCTTCAACAAGGACATGTGGGAGAGTTTGGACGAGAAGACCCAGCAGCTCTTCCAGGAGTGCGCCGACGAGGCCATGGCCGAGTTCCAGGACTGGCAGCAGAGCGAGATGGACGGCTGGGAACAGGAGATGCTCGACAACGGCGTTACGATTTCCACCCTTTCCGACGAAGCCAAGGCCGAGTGGGCTGAGACAGCCCTCGGCTATCAGGACACCCTCCAGACCTGGATTGATGAGGTCACAGCCCTTGGCTATGACGGCGCTGGCATTATGTCCGCCTACCTGCAGGCCGGGGAAGAGCTGGGTTATGAGTGGCACTTTGATACCACTCCCTATATACAGTAAGCCCCTGTACCGCCGGCTCCTGTGCGTGCGGGAGTCGGCAGAGAGGACAGATAAAGGAGGAACGGCATGTCAAAGTCAATGAAACTATCCGCGTTTTATGAAAAGCCTGAGCTCTTGATGAAGCTCTTCGGCTGGGTCTCCGCCGGGGTGATGCTGTTTAACATGGTGCTCATCTGCTGCGATGTGTTCATGCGCTATGCGTTCAATTCGCCGATCCAGGGGACGACAGAGATCGTTACCATGCTGATGGCCTGGGTGGCCTATGCCGGCATGGGCTACACTTTGCTGAAGGGACAGCACATGCAGCTTGGCGCCGTGTACGACAGGCTGCACGGCCGGATCAAGCACATCTTCAGCTTTTTCATCTACCTGCTGGCCACAATCCTGTTTGTTGTCATGATCAAAGCGTCCTGGGACCAGTTCTGGGCCTCCTGGCTGATCAAAGAGAAGTCGGTGGCCGCCGTGACGGTGTATGTATTCATCGGAAAGTTCGGCTGTTTCCTGGGCTGGCTGCTGCTGGCCATTCAGGGTGCGTTCATGACGGTATACTGCGCCGTCGGAATCGCCAGGCCAAACCAGGTGGACCCCATCCTGATCAAATCCGAGCTCCCCTCCGAGGATGAGCTGGGCGCGTTTGGTGTGGAAGGGACGCAGAACGCGGAAAAGGATGGTGACGGCTAAATGGAAGGCGGAATCATTTTGGCCCTGGTCGGCATGGTCACCCTGATCGTGCTGGTCCTGATGGGAGTACACATTGCGGTGGCGCTGGGAACCGTGGGCTTTTTCGGGCTGGTCGCCTGCCTGAACCTGCCCAAGGCGGTGGCCATGGTCGGCATTCAGGCCTACAGCGGAATTGCAACCTTTGATTATGCAGTCATCCCGCTGTTTATTTTGATGGGCATGCTGGCAACCGGAATCGGAATCAGTACAGAGTGCTACGACACGCTGGCCAAGTGGCTGGGCCGCATTCCCGGCGGCCTGGGCGTGGCTACCACGCTGGGATGCACCGCCTTCGGCACGCTGAACGGCTCCGCGCTGGTCACCGGCTCCGTGTTCGCAAAGATCGCTGCGCCGGAGATGCGCCGGTACGGCTACAATACCAATCTGACCTATGGCTTGATCGCTGCCTCCGGCAACATCGGCCAGTTTATCCCGCCCAGTATCCTGATAGTCATTTTCGGCGCCCTGTCGGGCGACTCTATCGGCCGCCTGCTCATGGCCGCCATCGCCCCCGGTCTGGCACTGGCGATCGGCTTCTCTCTGTTTACCGTGATCGCGGCCATCGTCAAGCCCTCCCTGTTCCCACGGGTGGAGCAGCGCTTCACCTGGAAGGAAAAGCTGGTTTCCCTGAAGAACCTGATCCCCATCGCAATTGTGGCCGTGGTGATCATCGGCGGCATCTTCTTCGGCATCTGCAGCTCCGCGGAAGCCGGCGCGATCGGCTGTCTGGTGTTCTTCCTCATGGGCCTCATCAAGCGCACCCCCTTCCGGAAGATCTGGCGCTCCATCATGGACACGGTGGAGAACATGACCATGCTGTTTCTGATCCTGGCCTGCTCCGGCATGTTTGCCAAGTTCATGACCGTGTCCGGTCTGGCCCAGGCGCTGACCAACCTGGTCACCCAGGCCCACCTGAGCCCCATCGTTTTCATGGTGGCAGCGGTAGTCGTGTTCCTGATTCTGGGCTGCTTCCTGGATGCCTACTCCAGCATCGCCCTGACCATCCCCGTGTTCTACCCCGCCGCCGTGGCGCTCGGGATTGACCCCATGCAGTTTGACCTGGTGGCAATTCTCGCCCTTCATATGGGCGGACTGACACCGCCTGTGGGCCTGTGCGTTTACTCGGTCAAGGCGGTGGCGCCCAAGGATGTGGACGTCATGGGCATATTCAAGGGCTCCATGCCCTATCTGGCGGTTATGATCGTCATTACACTGCTGTTTATCTTTATTCCAGGACTATCCACCTTTATCCCCAACGCTATGTTTACCTGATCAGGCTCCATCCTCATTTCTGCCATTTTGAAAGGAGTTATTATCATGAGTAAGACCATTCTTGTCGACCTGTCCCATCCCTTCGGCCGCGGCAATCCCCTGTGGCCCTCCAACGGCGACTTCCACATCGACCGTGTGCAGCACATGCCCATGCACTATCGTCTGCTTCAGACCTTCAACGACTTCCACATGCACAACTCCACCCACGCCGACTCCCCCTCCCACGTGATTCCCGAGTCTCCTTATACCCACGAGCTGCCTCTGGAGAACTACTATGGCCCTGCGGTCTGCCTGGATATCCCCAAAAAGCACTGGGAGCTGATCACCGTTGAGGACATCGAGAAGGCCGCCGCCAAGGTGGAGGGCGGCATCCAGGAGGGCGACTGGGTCCTCATCTGCACCGGCATGAACCAGCGCTGGGGCGAGAACGACGACTACTTCATGTACTCCCCCGGCATGTCCATCGAGGGCGCCCACTGGCTGGTGGACCACAAGGTCAAGGGCGTGGGCTTCGATCTGCAGGCGCTGGACCACATCCTCTATACCTACGCGGCCCAGCACGGCCCCGGCCCCTACGTCCCCCGCATCGTGGACGAGTACAAGAAGGAGTTTGGTCATGAGCCCATCGAGGACTACCCCGAGTGGGAGCCGGTGCATACCATCCTGCTGGGCAACAACGTCATGGGTATTGAGAACCTGGGCGGCGACATCGAGAAGGTGAAGGGACAGCGCTTCATGTTCTGTGCCTTCCCGCTGCGCTGGTATATGGGCGACGGCACCATCGTCCGCGCCGTGGCCATCACCGACGAGGACCATATCAATAAGGATGTTCCCGACCGGGTGTATAAATACGGCGTATATTGATCCGCAGCCGAACAGAAAGGTAATTGGAGGCCATGATGGCAGACAAGAAGAAAATTGCGCTTCTGGGTGCCGGCACCATGGGAATCGGCATTGCACAGATGTTTGCTCAGGCTGGCCATGAGGTAAAACTCATCTATGTGTATGACGATAAGGTGCGCGCCCGGCCCAGAGAGACCATGGAGGCCAATCTGAATATCCTCCGGGAGGAAGGAGTGCAGGATGGCGGGGCGATCCCCGCCATCCTGGACCGGGTCAGTTGGACCGAGTCTCTTGAGGAGGCTGCGGCGTTTGCCGATGTTGTCATTGAGTGCATTGTGGAGGATCTGGCAGTCAAACAGGACTACTTTCAGAAGCTGGACGCCCTCTGCCCCCTCTCGACGGTCCTGACCACCAATACGTCCGCCATCAGCGTGACGGAGATTGCCGGGAAGGCCGTCCATAAGGAGCGCATCATCGGTACCCATTTCTGGAATCCCGCCTACCTCGTGCCATTGGTGGAGGTGATCCGTACCAAATATGTCTCCGAGGAGACGGTGGCCGCCGTATTTCAGCTAATGGAGGAGGCGGGCAAAAAGCCCGTCCTCGTCAAACCGGATGCAGCACGCGCTTTTCCGCGAAGCGATCTCTATCGTGGAAAATGGGATCGCCGAAGCCGGGGATGTGGACGACGCCATCAAGTACGGATTCGGTATGCGCCTGGGGGTCTCTGGCCCCATGGAGGTGATCGACCGCGGAGGGCTGGACCTCACCTACTCCATTCACAAGTACTTATTTCCCCACATTGAGAGCTCCGCCGAGCCCTCCAAGCTGATGGTACAGCTCATGGACGAGGGAAAACTGGGCTTTAAAACGGGAGAGGGCTTCCAGCTCTGGAGTCCCGGGCAGGTCAAAGCATCCAATGAGACGTTGACCCGCGGCCTGATTCAGGTGTCCCGCGCGCTGGGCCGGCTCTAATGGCCTGAACGTCAACGGCGGGGAATCTCCCTGGGGCACCCGGTGGACGCCACCGGTTCCCGCATTGTGATTACACTGCTGTATGAGCTCAGGAGCCGCGGGCTGCGGTACGGCTTGCCCCCCTGCGCCGGCGTCATGGGGACGGCAGTGGTAATTGAAAACTTGGATTAGAAAGAGGGAAACCGCATGACCACAACCAGGCGTTTGAATGACAGCAATAAGGTGATTGTCACCGCCGCCCTCACCGGCGCGGTCACCACCAAGCAGGATAACCCTTATCTTCCGACCCAGCCAAAGGAGATTGCCGAGGCAGCGCTGCGCTGCTACGAGGCAGGGGCCGCCATGGTACATATACATGTCAGGGACGACAACGACGCGGGGAGCATGCGCTTTGACAAATTTGAAGAGGCGGTGGGCCTGATCCGCGCCACTGGCTGCCCGGTGCTGCTCAACCTGACCTCCTCCGGAGGACAGGGGTTCTCCTGGGAGGAGCGTATCCGCCCCTTCCGGGAGCTCAGACCCGAGATGGCGTCTTTTGACGCGGGTACGATGAACTGGCTTCACAGTGTGGTATTTATGAACGAACCCAAGTTCCTGGAACTGTGCGGCCAGGAGATGCGCGCCGCCGGAGTCAAGCCGGAGATTGAGGTCTTCGACATGGGCATGCTCAACACCGCAAAGCACTATTTGAAAACGGGCGTCCTCGATGCACCGGCCCATTTCCAGCTCTGCCTCGGTGCGCCGGGCGGCATGGAGGCCACCACGGAGAGCTTGGTCTACCTGGTCAACCATCTGCCCGAGAACTGCACCTGGAGTACCTTTGGAATCGGCCGGGGTGCAAATGAGATTACCCTGGCCGCCTTGGCGATGGGCGGTAATATCCGGGTCGGTCTGGAGGACAATGTCTATTACAATAAGGGGATATTGGCCCAGGGCAGCCAGCAGTTTATCGGCCGGGTGAAGCGGGTGGCCGCCGAGTTCGGCAGGGTGCTGGCTACCCCGGAGGAGGCTCGTGCTATTTTGGGCCTGAAGTGAAATCCGCCCTTGTAAAGGGACGGATTTCTCTGGTTGAGAAGCTCCGATGGCAGGGGCTGCCCGCAGATGGATAGAACGGTTCCATTTGCCGAATACAGATTGACTGTGTGATAGAGGAGCGGTGCACAGTGATGCACCTGCCCCTTCCCACGGCAGAAGCTGCAAAACAAAAGCTCCGCCGGTTTCCTGTGGAAACGGCGGAGCTTTTGTATATGTCCCTTGCGACGACCTGTAACGGGGGGAGGGCTGTGGAAGCTGCGGGTGATGGAGTCTTTACTTCGTGCAGGGAGTGTGCGAAAGGTGAGCGGATGGCCTGTACCTGAACAGCATTACAGATAAGCGTAGAAAATATTCAGAATATTCGGATTGAAGGAGTCCTTTGGGGCAGAAATGGCATGCTGAGAGACAAAAGGTGAATCGCAGCAGGGTCAATTCCCGTGTTTAGGAATTGGCTGGAGAGCCCCCCAGTGCGATGCCGAGCCCGCCGGAAGAGGAGCCGCAGATTCCGGCCGGGCCGCGTTTACAGTTTGAGAGCCAGGCCGGAGGCCTTCTCCTTCAGCATGCGCCCGCACAGCTCGGCAATGAACGCGCCCGCCTCGGCGGGGTTGGTGCCGCCGCGGTGGATGTTGGAGACTACGGTGCGGCTGGCCTCAGGGATGCCCACATAGCCGCCGTAGGTCATGTAGGCGCTCATGGACTCGCCGGTGGCCAGGCCGGGGCGCTCGCCCAGGAGGATCACGGTGACCTTGGAGCCCAAGGCCTCGGTGACGGCATCCATGGCTCCCACACGGCCGTACTTGATGAAGAAGGGGGTGCCCACGCTGACCCCCGTGCTGCTCAGCCCTTGAAGGATGGCGGGCAGGATGTCCCGGAGGTTGGCGGACACTGAGGTGCTGGACAGGCCGTCGGACACCACGAGCTGCACGTCGGGATTGCGCTTGCAGCGCTGCTGGAGCTCGGCCAGAGTCTCCTGAGAGAAGCGGCGGCCCAGATCCGGCCGGGTAAGGTACATGTCCTTGGTCTCACAGAGGGTCTGCACGGTGAACAGGCCCATCTCTTCCAGCAGACGCTCCGGCACGTCGGTAAACACGGCGTCCATGGCGGCCGCGTGATCCGCCCGGAACCGCAGGTAGGTGTTGGTGCGGCAACGGGGCCCGGCTCGCCACACGCCGATGCGGGCCACCGTTTTGGAGCGCATGCGGCGGAACTCCTCCGGGTTAGCGGGGGTGGGCACGTCGATAATCTGGCGGAAATCTACGGCGGACAGGTCGCGGACCTCTCCGCTCTCCACCGCGCCGGAGGCCGGGGGGACGGGAGCGGCGGACTGTGCACCGGCGGTATCGCCCACTGCCTCGGAGATGGCTTTCAGGATGAGCTCTCTCAGTTGGGTTTCATTCATGTCAGTTCCCTCCCTCTTACTGTAGGAAAATGGAGGCGTCGCCGGCCAGCTCGGTCAGGACACCCTTTTCGTCAATCAGGCCCCGCTTCATCATCCACTGGTGGAACTCCGGCGCGGGCAGACGGCCGGAGAGCTCCCGCAGGGTGGCGTTGTCGTGGTAGCTGGTGTCCTGGTAGGAGAGCATGATATCGTCGTTGACCGGCACCCCGATGTAGTAGTTGGCCCCCGCGGCGTTGAGCAGCATGGTGGCCATCTCCTGCTCGTCCTGGGTAATGGAGGTGTGGTTGGTGTAGCAGGGGGCCATGCCCATGGGCAGGCC
>ERZ773118.1715-NODE-1715-length-9804-cov-3.16791_pt1 | contig 9804 bp, 7 predicted proteins | sample MGYA00580562_ERZ773118 | MGnify/ENA primary metagenome ERZ773118 (study PRJEB29015, sample SAMEA2737878) | human gut metagenome | biome: human gut; feature: human-associated habitat; material: faeces | place: China | collected 2012 ... | reverse complement strand
CGCAGCTTCACTTTCTGTTTCAGAAAGTGCCGGATTATTCATGCTCTCCTGTAACAGGCGATGACTGAGTTGCACCATGGGTAAGTCAGCGTCCAGTCTTTCTGCGCAGACAGGTTTTTGATGGGGAAAATATTGTTCCAGCAGAGTGCGTGGCAAAAGTAATGAAATCTGTTTAGAAGACTCCTGCCAGTAAAGCGAACAGGGGCGTGAGGCATCGAGTAACGTAATATCGCCTGCGCCAATCTGCACCTGACGCTCATCCTGCTCCATTATTGCCTGACCACTAAGCTGAAAAACGGTGTAAAACCAGGCATCGTCGCTGCCTTTTACTTCCTGCCAGGTGCGGGATAAATTCACCCCGCTGGTTGTCACGGTACTCAGCTTTAGTCCTTTGGCAAAATGCGTGTCCAGTACACCCGTGTAACGCTCAGTCAGCAGGCGTCCGGTAAAATTTCCGCATACCTGATTGATTTGGGAAAGCCATTGCTGAAACTCATTATCCACTGCGGGGTTCATGGCACGTTTTCGCTCTGTGAAATGTATTTTTATTGTTGCATTTGTGTTGCAATAAACGAAGCTAATGAGCCTGACTATAGGAAATAAGTCTTGTCAGGCATAGAGACATAAGCGGTTATTGTCACGATTTGCGGAGCTTGTCACAGCTGACAAAGCGAATGTCACAGCGAAAAAAGTGACTTTTCTTGTCGCTGCGTACACTGAAATCACACTGGGTAAATAATAAGGAAAAGTGATGACAGAGCCGCATGTAGCAGTATTAAGCCAGGTCCAACAGTTTCTCGATCGTCAACACGGTCTTTATATTGATGGTCGTCCTGGCCCCGCACAAAGTGAAAAACGGTTGGCGATCTTTGATCCGGCCACCGGGCAAGAAATTGCGTCTACTGCTGATGCCAACGAAGCGGATGTAGATAACGCAGTCATGTCTGCCTGGCGGGCCTTTGTCTCGCGTCGCTGGGCCGGGCGATTACCCGCAGAGCGTGAACGTATTCTGCTACGTTTTGCTGATCTGGTGGAGCAGCACAGTGAGGAGCTGGCGCAACTGGAAACCCTGGAGCAAGGCAAGTCAATTGCCATTTCCCGTGCTTTTGAAGTGGGCTGTACGCTGAACTGGATGCGTTATACCGCCGGGTTAACGACCAAAATCGCGGGTAAAACGCTGGACTTGTCGATTCCCTTACCCCAGGGGGCGCGTTATCAGGCCTGGACGCGTAAAGAGCCGGTTGGCGTAGTGGCGGGAATTGTGCCATGGAACTTTCCGTTGATGATTGGTATGTGGAAGGTGATGCCAGCACTGGCAGCAGGCTGTTCAATCGTGATTAAGCCTTCGGAAACCACGCCACTGACGATGTTGCGCGTGGCGGAACTGGCCAGCGAGGCTGGTATCCCTGATGGCGTTTTTAATGTCGTCACCGGGTCAGGTGCTGTATGCGGCGCGGCCCTGACGTCACATCCTCATGTTGCGAAAATCAGTTTTACCGGTTCAACCGCGACGGGAAAAGGTATTGCCAGAACTGCTGCTGATCACTTAACGCGTGTAACGCTGGAACTGGGCGGTAAAAACCCGGCAATTGTATTAAAAGATGCTGATCCGCAATGGGTTATTGAAGGCTTGATGACCGGAAGCTTCCTGAATCAAGGGCAAGTATGCGCCGCCAGTTCGCGAATTTATATTGAAGCGCCGTTGTTTGACACGCTGGTTAGTGGATTTGAGCAGGCGGTAAAATCGTTGCAAGTGGGACCGGGGATGTCACCTGTTGCACAGATTAACCCTTTGGTTTCTCGTGCGCACTGCGACAAAGTGTGTTCATTCCTCGACGATGCGCAGGCACAGCAAGCAGAGCTGATTCGCGGGTCGAATGGACCAGCCGGAGAGGGGTATTATGTTGCGCCAACGCTGGTGGTAAATCCCGATGCTAAATTGCGCTTAACTCGTGAAGAGGTGTTTGGTCCGGTGGTAAACCTGGTGCGAGTAGCGGATGGAGAAGAGGCGTTACAACTGGCAAACGACACGGAATATGGCTTAACTGCCAGTGTCTGGACGCAAAATCTCTCCCAGGCTCTGGAATATAGCGATCGCTTACAGGCAGGGACGGTGTGGGTAAACAGCCATACCTTAATTGACGCTAACTTACCGTTTGGTGGGATGAAGCAGTCAGGAACGGGCCGTGATTTTGGCCCCGACTGGCTGGACGGTTGGTGTGAAACTAAGTCGGTGTGTGTACGGTATTAATCTGGTTCGCTCATAAGTAAAAAACGGCACCTGGTGCCGTTTTTTTGTCTGAAACAATCACTTATCTTTCTTCAGCGCCCCTAGCGTTGGCGTTTCGTCAAAGAAGTTCCATGGTTTCAGCAGAGTATGTACCCATTCGGTCGGCATAATCGGCCACTCTTCGGCGCGGGCCACATGTGTGGTGCCGGTGGTCATCCAGACAACGGCGTCGGTGTTGTCCAGCGACTCGTTATCCTTACTGTATTGTCCAAGACCGGTGTCATGAGTAGAACGGTTCGGATATTTGCCTTCCGGGAAACGCTCGCCAGGATGATAACGCGTTACCCAGAGCTGCTTGTCCATAAAGCTTAAACGATGATAGATCCACTCGTCCGGCGCGAACTGGGCACCTTTTGCTACCGGGTGAGTACCACCTGCATAAGGAATAATTTGATAGGAAACCGGATTGCCCATGCGGTTCTCTTTGTTCGGGTTACTCAACAGACGAATCGTGCCCGGATCAAATTTCTGTGCGGCATCCTGTTCATTGCCGATGTTGTACTGATTAACTTGCATGGTACTGGTGCGTGGGCCACCGGCAGTATTCGGTTTTACCACTGGGTCCATCGCCACCAGGCTGTTATTCTCGCCATCTACATCCAGATCGAGGCGGAAATTATAAATATGTTGGTGTGTAGTACCCACGATATTGTGATCGATAAGCGTGCCGTAGCGCGTGTCATCTTTCGCCGTCTCATCGTGCATGGTTTTCGCTTTAACACCTTTCACCGCATCGATGCCCGTAGCACCGGCATCGATGCCAATAGTGCCGTTTTCATGGAAGATCCAGTCAAAAATGTAGTCATAGTTACCCACTGTACTGATCCAGCGCACCACTAACTCCCGGCGTTCGGTACTGACGTTGGGCTGGCCCATTTCCTGATGCTTATACTCCGGCCCGGCATAACGTTCAAATACCGCGATAGCGCGAGGGATCTCCATCGGCACGCCAGTGTAGTCGGCGATGGTTTCATTAAGGAGCACTGCGTTAGACGGGGCATCTTTACCACGAGCAATTGGTGAGGTTAGCGTGCCCATACCGTAGTCACCAGAGTCCAGATACGCTTTAAAGTACCAGCCAATATCAGGATCACCGTAAGGCACAATCATGCCGCCGAGAGAACCTTCGTACATGACTTTGCGTTTGGTGCCATTGTCGTTATAAGTCACGGTGGAGATCATCGGCCCGACGCGAGAGTTCATGCTGAGGTGAAAATCCCAGTTCCGCCAGTGAATCATATCGCCAGTAATGGTGTAATTTTTACCTTCAGGCTCAATGATTTGCATAGGCTTAACTGCCGGAGCAACGCGGTCACGGCCATCAAATGGGCGTGCGGTCATTGGCACCGGAACTACCGGACCTTCTTCAATCTTAACGATTTTTTTCTGTTCTAAATCAACGACCGCCACCAGGTTTTCGATGGGATGTGCCCAGTAGTTGCCATCACCGACATCAAGATAGCTGATGACTTTGAGCAACCGGGCATCTTGTTTCAGGCCATCTTTACCATCGAAATAACCTACGGTCAGCGGCGTGGTAATCACTTTTTTCGCATCAGTAATACCGCGTTTCTTCACGGCAGCGGCAAATTCTTCACTGTTGTTAATAATGTTCTGCACACTGGCGAAATCATCCAGCAACACCATACCGTGGGCGTCTTTAATGGGTTGCCAGGAGAGCAGTTTGTTGTTTTGCAGATCCACCACCGCTTCGATGATATGTTTGCCGTCGAGCATAATGACGTCGGCTTTGCGCGGCTGGTCAACCGGTTTGTTTTCCAGCGCAAACGCCCAGACAGCTTCTTTATCTGGCGGTAGCAGGGAGATCTCAGTAAAACGGGTATTGGGTTTGAAGTCCGCGGAAGCTTTAACAATTTCAACGGCCTGTTTAATTTCGTCCGCAGTTAGCGCATTAAGTGGGTGAGGGCGCTTTTCTACCTGAAAGGTTTGATCCAGCCCGGACTGGAAAACATCGTTAATAAAGGTGTCAGAAACCCAGGCTTTATTGTCTTTCATCACTACCGGTACTTGCAGTGCCAGAGGCTGACCATTAACAATTGCTGTTTGCGCACCAGGCTTCACTTTCACGTACGCGCCATCTTTAATCAGGGTAAAGAGCTGGGCGTAGTCGTCCCACTGCACATCGGCACCAAATTCTTTAAGCGTTTTATCCATTGGCACCATATGCGCTTCACCACCGTGGGCAAATACCGGCGCTTGCCAGGCGAAACTTAAGGCGACTGCCAACGCCAGGGTTGTTTTACGGGCAGAATACAGAGAGGGGCTTCCCATTATTAACCTCGTCAGATGTTGTGTTCTTGTTAGCAACCGCGCTCTGTGGGCGGTTTAGTCAGGTTCACATTATCAGTACTGATGCAAAGGGGATTGCCTGCACCTGCCAGGTTGTTTGGCAGGTGTGCCAGCTTTTCATACAGTGGATGCCCTGAAAATAGATGTACACATCATGCATAATGTGACAACGTCACAAAACTTAGTGAAATAAAAGGGCAACTATTCGCCGTTGCCCTTCATTCACCGATTAATCGACAAAATCACCGTGCTGCCTGGCCACCAGCGTCAGAATTGAATACAGCGCCACCGGGGTTTGATGCTGATTGAATACCTCTACAGCCCATTCCACCACACCTGTTGGTTTTTCTTCTGCGCTACGCTGTTTTTTCAGCGTCTTGCGCTTACAGGTGAGACGCACCTGGATGGTATCGCCTGGCTTTACGGGTTCGATAAAACGCAAGCTTTCCAGCCCGTAGTTAGCAATGACCGGACCGACACCGGCATCGACAAACAGACCCGCAGCCGCAGAAAGCACAAAATACCCATGCACCACCCGCTCACCGAAAATAGATTCGGCAGCAGCAATCTTATCCATATGTGCATAGAAATGATCGCCGCTGAGGCAAGCAAAGTTAACAATATCGGCCTCTGTCATTGTGCGGCGGGGAGTCAACAGGCTGTCGCCTGGTTGTAGCTCCTCAAAATATTTGCGGAACGGATGAATACGATCTTCTTCGACTTTCGCACCGCGCACCCACTGTTTACTGATAGCGGCAAGCATCGTCGGACTACCCTGAACAGCGGTTCGCTGCATGTAATGTTTCACCGCTCGTAAACCGCCTAATTCTTCACCGCCTCCTGCGCGACCAGGCCCACCATGTACCAGTTGTGGCAGTGGGGAGCCATGCCCGGTGGATTCTTTTGCCGACTCTTCATTGAGGATCTGAATTCGCCCATGCGTACGTGCCGCGTCGGCAATAAACTGACGCGCAATTTGCGGATCAGCCGTCACCAGCGTTCCCGCAAGGCTACCGCCGCCTGCACAAGCCAGTTGCAGAGCATGTCGCTGGTTTTGTGCTGGCATCAGCGTTGCGACAGGGCCAAAGGCTTCTGTTGCATGTACCGCCGGTGTTTCATCCGGCTGCGGACAGTACAATAAGGTTGGCGGGAAGAAGGCACCCGCAGCAGATAAATCCGCCTGACCACCGAGGCGAATCTCGCATCCTGCAGCCAGCAATATGTTCACTTTTTCCTGCACATCGGCACGCTGCTCAGCATTTACCAGTGCGCCCATTTTCACGCCTTCCTGAGCAGGATCACCGACCACGACTTTCTGTAATCGCGCAACCAGAGCATCACTGACAGCATTAACCAATGCCTGCGGCACAATAATCCGCCGGATTGCCGTACATTTTTGCCCGGCTTTTGTGGTCATCTCACGCACAACTTCACGAATAAACAGCGCAAACTCCGGTTGATCCGGGGTGACATCTTCGCCCAGTACGCAGCAGTTCAGGGAATCAGCTTCCATAGTGAAGGGGATAGATTTGGCGACGATATTTGGCTGAACTCGCAGCATCTGTCCGGTCGCCGCTGACCCCGTGAAAGTCACCACATCCTGGCTGTCCAGATGATCCAACAAGTCGCCAGCACTACCGCAGATCAGACTAATTGCGCCTTCGGGAACAAGACCACTATCGACAATTGATTTCACCATCGCCTGAGTCAGTTGGGCCGTCGCGGTAGCTGGTTTGATGATGGCTGGCATTCCGCCCAGCCACGTTGGTGCCAGCTTTTCCAGCATTCCCCAGCAGGGGAAGTTAAAGGCGTTAATATGCACTGCCACGCCTGACTTTGAGGTCAGTAAATGGCGCGCGGCAAATCCACCTTCTTTCGATAAGGGGATCAATTCATCTTCCGGCCACAGCGTATCGTCAGGCAGCTCCCGGCTACCGAGGCTGGCGTAAGTAAATAACGTCCCAATGCCACCTTCAATATCAACCCAACTGTCTGCCCGCGTTGCGCCTGTTTGCGCAGAAAGAGCATAGAAACGCTCTTTTTCACTCAGCAGATGTTTAGCGACCGCTTTAAGCATCGCCGCACGTTCGATAAAGGTCATAGCGCGAAGGGCGGGGGCACCTTTTTCAATGGCAAACTGGCGGGCAGCCGCCATATCAAGACCTTCACTGGTCACTTCCCATAACGCCTCGCCGCTAATAGCGTGGTGAATCAAACGGCTACGGCCCCGGCCAGACTGCCAGGTACCGGATAAGAAACTGGCTAACTGCTGCATCGCTACTCTCCAGATGTTTCACATTCCTGTTGCTAATAGTTAAATCGCGAATCATAAAAAGCAAGGGATCTTTTAACGAAATGTTAACTATGCGATCTGTATAGCAACTGCGGAAAACATTAATGCACTGATAAATAATGATTTATAAAAATAGGGTGCGAAATCCGTCACAGTTCAAACATACAAAATTTGTGATTTTACTTAACTATTGTGTAACTTTCATAAAACAATGTGATTCGTGTTTTTAATTAATTCACGAAAACTGGAATCGTAAAGGTGATGACGTGACCCAAGAAGAACGCTTTGAGCAACGGATAGCCCAGGAAACGGCTATCGAGCCACAGGACTGGATGCCCGATGCTTACCGAAAGACATTGATCCGCCAGATTGGGCAGCATGCGCACTCCGAGATTGTTGGTATGTTGCCTGAAGGTAACTGGATCACTCGCGCACCAACCTTGCGGCGTAAAGCCATTCTGTTGGCCAAAGTGCAGGATGAAGCCGGTCATGGTCTGTATCTCTATAGCGCCGCCGAAACACTGGGCTGCGCCAGAGAAGACATCTACCAAAAAATGCTCGACGGACGGATGAAATATTCCTCCATCTTTAATTATCCGACATTGAGTTGGGCTGATATCGGTGTTATCGGCTGGCTGGTGGATGGCGCAGCGATCGTCAATCAGGTGGCGTTATGCCGCACTTCTTATGGCCCGTATGCCAGAGCAATGGTGAAAATCTGCAAAGAAGAGAGTTTTCACCAGCGTCAGGGGTTTGAAGCCTGCATGGCACTGGCGCAGGGCAGCGAAGCTCAAAAGCAGATGTTGCAAGACGCCATTAACCGTTTCTGGTGGCCAGCCTTAATGATGTTCGGGCCAAACGATGATAACTCGCCAAACAGCGCCAGAAGTCTCACCTGGAAAATCAAACGTTTCACCAACGACGAACTCCGCCAGCGTTTCGTGGATAACACCGTTCCACAGGTTGAAATGCTCGGTATGACCGTTCCTGACCCGGATCTGCATTTTGACACTGAAAGCGGTCACTACCGCTTTGGTGAGATCGACTGGCAGGAGTTTAACGAAGTAATTAACGGTCGCGGAATTTGTAATCAGGAGAGGCTCGACGCCAAACGTAAAGCCTGGGAAGAAGGTACCTGGGTACGGGAAGCAGCGCTGGCCCATGCACAAAAACAACATGCCCGTAAGGTCGCATAAGGAGATTCAAAATGAGTAATGTTTACTGGCCGTTATACGAAGTTTTCGTGCGTGGCAAACAGGGCTTATCACACCGCCATGTTGGCAGTTTACATGCTGCCGATGAGCGGATGGCACTGGAAAATGCCCGTGATGCTTACACCCGTCGTAGCGAAGGATGTTCAATTTGGGTGGTGAAGGCGAGTGAAATTGTTGCCTCGCAACCGGAAGAACGCGGTGAATTTTTTGATCCGGCTGAAAGCAAGGTCTATCGCCATCCAACGTTTTACACCATCCCTGATGGCATTGAGCACATGTGAGGTCGGAAATGAATCAGTTAACGGCTTACACCTTGCGCCTGGGCGATAACTGCCTGGTGCTCTCCCAGCGGTTGGGTGAATGGTGCGGTCACGCACCGGAACTGGAAATCGATCTCGCACTGGCAAACATTGGCCTCGATTTATTAGGTCAGGCACGCAACTTCTTATCGTATGCCGCTGAATTAGCGGGAGAAGGCGATGAAGATACCCTGGCCTTCACCCGAGACGAGCGCCAGTTCAGCAACTTATTGTTGGTTGAACAACCAAACGGCAATTTTGCCGACACCATTGCACGCCAGTATTTCATCGATGCATGGCATGTGGCGCTCTTTACCCGTCTGATGGAAAGCCGTGATCCGCAACTGGCGGCGATTTCTGCCAAAGCAATTAAAGAAGCGCGCTATCACCTGCGTTTTAGTCGTGGCTGGCTGGAGCGACTGGGCAATGGTACTGACGTATCAGGGCAAAAGATGCAGCAGGCCATCAACAAGTTGTGGCGTTTTACCGCCGAACTGTTCGATGCCGACGAGATTGATATTGCACTGAGTGAAGAGGGTATTGCGGTTGATCCACGCACTTTACGCGCAGCGTGGGAAGCCGAAGTTTTTGCCGGGATCAACGAAGCCACATTGAACGTACCGCAAGAGCAGGCGTATCGCACTGGCGGTAAAAAAGGACTGCATACCGAACACCTTGGACCCATGCTGGCAGAAATGCAGTATCTCCAGCGTGTCTTGCCCGGTCAGCAATGGTAACAGAGGAGATGGGTATGCAACGTCTGGCCACCATTGCACCGCCACAGGTTCATGAGATATGGGCGCTACTCAGCCAGATCCCGGACCCGGAGATCCCGGTGCTGACCATTACTGATTTAGGCATGGTGCGTAATGTGACACAGATGGGAGAAGGATGGGTGATCGGCTTTACGCCGACATATTCCGGTTGTCCGGCAACGGAACATTTGATTGGCGCGATACGTGAGGCAATGACAACCAACGGGTTTACCCCCGTTCAGGTTGTGCTGCAACTCGACCCGGCATGGACCACCGACTGGATGACCCCCGATGCCCGTGAGCGTCTGCGAGAGTATGGCATTAGCCCGCCCGCCGGACACAGTTGCCATGCCCATTTGCCGCCAGAAGTACGTTGCCCGCGCTGCGCCAGCGTCCATACCACACTTATCAGTGAATTTGGTTCCACGGCCTGCAAAGCATTGTACCGCTGCGATAGTTGCCGCGAACCTTTCGATTATTTCAAATGTATTTGAGGATGCCATGACAACGTTTCATTCCTTAACAGTGGCAAAAGTCGAGTCGGAAACCCGTGATGCGGTGACCATTACCTTTGCGGTGCCCCAGCCTTTGCAGGAGGCGTATCGCTTTCGCCCCGGTCAACATTTGACCTTAAAAGCCAGCT
>ERZ773118.1702-NODE-1702-length-9897-cov-26.6744_pt1 | contig 9897 bp, 11 predicted proteins | sample MGYA00580562_ERZ773118 | MGnify/ENA primary metagenome ERZ773118 (study PRJEB29015, sample SAMEA2737878) | human gut metagenome | biome: human gut; feature: human-associated habitat; material: faeces | place: China | collected 2012 ... | reverse complement strand
ATCATATAAGGAGCATATTGATGAAAAAAGCAATTAGCATTCTTCTGGCAGCAGCCCTGACCGCAGCTGCCCTAACCGGCTGTTCAAAATCATCCGGCAGTGCATCCTCCGGCAACACCCCGTTGGTCCTCAACGAAGTGGCCCATTCCATCTTCTACGCCCCCCAATACGCAGCCATTGAGCTGGGATATTTTGAGGACGAGGGCATCGACCTGACCCTTGTAAACGGAGCTGGTGCTGATAAGGTAATGACCGCCCTTATCTCCGGCGACGCCCAAATCGGTTTTATGGGTTCCGAGGCCAGCATCTACGTATACCAGGAGGGTTCTCAGGACTATGCTGTGAACTTCGCCCAGCTGACACAGCGGGCAGGCAACTTCCTGGTGGGACGTCAGCCTGAGGACAATTTTAAATGGGAAAACCTGAAGGGCAAGAAGGTCCTCGGCGGACGCGCAGGCGGCCGACCTAACCACGATGTAACATTTGAGCACATTAGGGAAATTTACGAATGGACAAGCCGAAAATCCCTGGAATTGCCGGTTTTCAAGTATGAGGAAAAGATTATATCTGCTTCATAGCATTGATTGAATATATAGAGTTTGCTTAAAGAGGACAGGCCCGCCCTGTCCTTTTTACTATCCTCAAAGGAAGGAGGCGAAAATTGTCGCAAGGAAATAACCCCTTAACCGGGCCTGACCGTAATGGTTGGGCCTTTTTTCATGTCACGAAAAGGAGGTAATGCACACATGGCTGATGATAAGCCTAAAATTTCACAGGAACAGTCCTCTCCCACCGACCCGCCTGTCAGTCAGGAGGTCAAGGACACTGCTCCGGCTGTAGCTCAACCGGGTGAGGAAAGGGACAAGGCGGCTGATACAAAATCGTTTGAAACGAAGGAAACAGAATCCGCTGGTTCTAAAAAGCTGGACGATATTGTAAAGCAAGTCAAAGATGCCCAGCAGAAGCAGACCGAGGCCAGTCTTGCCGCTCCCGACAAAAAACAGTCCGCTTCTATAACTAAGTTATCTGATTTGCCAAAGACCGGACAGAAGAAAGTTGAGAAACCGGAGCCCACACAAAAGACTGCCGCTGCGAAAAAAGAGACAAAGAAAAAGCCCGCACAGACAGCGAAACCGGGAAAGCCCAAAAGTACGGCTTCAGCTTCTAAAGGAGCTCCCGGAGCCAGTGTCCCGGCACAATCAGCACCCACGCCCCCGGAGCCACCAAAGGAGGCACCACGCCGGGGAGAGGAACAGATTGTCTATCTGAAGCTGAATGAGCTCCACGCCTTCAAAAACCACCCCTTCGGCGTGCGTGACGATGAAGAAATGCGGGCCATGGTTTCCAGCGTCAAGGACAAGGGTGTGACCCAGCCCGCTATCGTCCGGCCCTTGGAGGGCGGCGGCTATGAGATTGTATCCGGCCACCGCCGTCAGAAGGCCAGCGAACTGGCAGGCTACACGGACATGCCCTGTATCGTCCGCAACCTGACCGATGATGAAGCCATCACGCAGATGGTGGAGGACAACTTAAACCAGCGTGAGGAAATCCTCCCCAGTGAAAAGGCGAAGGCCCTGAAAATGCAGTTGGAGGCCATCAAACATCAGGGAGCCCGGACTTCGGGCCATGTTGACCCGAAGGAGGCCGGGAAACGCTCCAATGAGATTGTGGCAGAGCGCAACAAGATGGCGGTCAAACAGGTTCAGCGGTTTATCCGGCTCAATGAGCTGGTTCCCGACTTAATGAAGCTGGTGGACGATAAGAAAATCGGCTTCACAACTGCCGTGGAGCTCTCCTATATCAATAAGAAAAACCAGAACTATATCGCTGTCTCCATTGACAGCCAGCAGGCTTCCCCCACACAGGCACAGGCCAAACGCATGAGGGAGCTTGACGAAAAGAAACTGCTCAACGGTGACGTGATTGACGGAATCATGATGGAGGATAAGAAGGAGGTAGACAAAGTGATTTTAACAGGTGCAGAGCTTGGGAAATATTTTGGCGCGGAGGCCACCCCGAGGGAAATGAAAGACCAGATCATCAAACTGCTGGACGATTGGAAGGGACAGCAGAAGGAACAGGTCAAGCCGGAGAAAAAGGCTGACAAGGAGAAATAAGCGGGGCTTCGGGCCAGTGTGACCCGAGACTAAGACCGTGGGGCGCAGCCCCACACCCCGAAGCTCGAAGGATATATAATTCCCCGTCGCCGTTTGTTGGATAGCATAGCCGGGAAAATCTGTCAAGGGCCTGCCGCCGTAGGCGGTGCTTCGCACCCTTGACAGATTTCTCCCGGTTATGCTTTAAGGCGGTCAAGCGACGGGGATATAAATTCCTTTGAGCCGTTCCCCTTCCCACGGGAAGGGGCGGAGGGGTTGGGCTCTATCCTGCTACTACTCTTTTATAGAAGAAACGGAGGTAAAAACAGTGAAACGACCTTTAGCTTATATTACTGCGGCATGGAACGGGGAGCCGGATATTGACGCCGCCCTTGCCGTCCAATACTGCCGGATTACTTACGAAGCGGGATTCTCACCGATCTGCCCGCTGTTGTATCTGCCGCTGTTTATCAATGACGCTATCCCCGAGGAACATAAGGACGGGATTGACATGCGCCGGGATATGCTCCGGCGGGCCCGGGTGCTTGTTGTCTGCGGCGGTGCTGTGGACGAAGATGTAAAAAATGATATTGCCGTGGCCCAGCGGCTGAACATCACGGCAACCACCCTGGACGGGATTGTGACGGTCAACCAGCAGGGCCGGAACGCAGATGATGTTTGAAGCCTATCTGACAAATGTGGCCTTATATGCTACCAGAGGCGTTGAGGTCGGGGAGTATTTAAAATTCCCAGCCACCACGGAGGAAATACAGGCGCTTCTTTCCCGGATAGAAATAGACGGGAAGAAATATTCAGAAATCTTCATCACGAACTTTGAAAGTGACGTGCTGGGGCTGTCCGACTATCTTGATGAATATGAGGATATTGACGAGCTGAACCATCTGGCGCATGTTCTGGAGGAAGTACGGGATAAGGGCGAACTGGCAAAGTATGAAGCCGCCCTTGTTTTGGGAAAACATACGGCAAGCGTAAAAGATTTAATCAATCTCGCTCAAAATCTTGATATTTACAACTTTCAGCCGGGTATAGAAACTTGGGAGGCTTTAGGCTGTTATTATGCGGACGAGCTCATGGCAATCAATATCCCTTCCGATATACGGGCCTATTTTGACTATGAGGCATACGGACGCGATATCGCCATCAACGAAGGCGGCTGTTTTGCGCCGGGTGGTTATGTGTCCGCCGCTCCCCTTGTATTTACCGAGTATTATCACGGAATAGGGGATATCCCCGCAGAACACCGTGTATTTGCCTATCCCAACGAAACGCCACATTCCATTCTGGAAACCTTGAAACAGTTAAAAGAAGCCCCGCTTGCTCCGAAAAAGGAAAAGACGGGGCCTTCCCATGAGGAACGGTAAGACTTCGGGCCAGCATGGCCCGAGGCCGCAAAGGAGGTGCAGGTAACATTAACTACTATCCAATCAACGAGACAGCGGCCCGCCGTGCCAAAGAGATGAACAGCTTTTATGATTATCAGGAAGGGAGTGCAACCGCCGAATACCATAGCCTCGTAGATAAGGCCGCCGCTGTGGCAGAGAAACAGAAAACAAGGGTTGACCCCATGTTTCATGAAAAAATCGACCATCTGCTTGATACCTATGCCCGCAAGCTGGCAGAAAACATGAACCAGCAGTTTGCGATTGACGCGCGGGTTCCGTCCGTCATGATAGCCGGGCCTGCCAACTTCCCCATCAGGCAGAAGGAAAACCAGAACCGGGCCCGCGACAGCAACATGGAGGAATGGCGGCATATTCAGGGCCTCCTTGATAAAATCCGCAGTACCGGCATGGGCGGAATCAGCGCAGATGACCCGGAGGCCATCACGAAGCTGAAAGAGAAACTGGAAGGACTGGAACGCTCCCAACTGATTATGAAGGAAGTCAACATTTATTACCGCAAACACGGGACACTTGACGGCTGTGTGCTTCTCTCCCCTGACCAGATAGAAAAGCTAAAGGCGGATATGGCCCGGTACAGTTGGCTGAGAAAGCCCTTTGACCTTACGAATACCAGCGCGGAAATCCGCAGGGTAAAGGAACGAATCGAAGATTTAAGCAAACGGGCCGAAACGGAATTTTCCGGCTGGGAGTTTCAGGGCGGCCATGTGGATATGAACCGGCAGGACAACCGCCTGCAAATCTTCTTTGACGGGAAACCGGACGCCGATACCCGGACGGAACTCAAAGGGAACGGATTCCGGTGGGCCCCCAGCGTGGGCGCATGGCAGCGACAGCTTACCGATAACGCAATCTGGGCCGCCGACCGTCTGGATTGTATCCAGCCGCTTTCCGGTGAACGTCCTTCCCAGCTTCAAAAGAAGGCGCAGGAAAAGCCGTCTATCCTGAAAACCATGCAGGAATATCCAAAGGAGCCGGGACAGGAAAAACCGCTTACGCCTAAGAAGGAGGCCGAACGGTAGGCTTCGGGCCATGCTGGCTCGAGGTTATGAAGGGAGTGATTGATTATCAGTAAGACCAGACAAAAGCGGCTGGCGGAGCAGAAGGAAGTAAAGGAACTGCTGGCCGTGCTGAAGGAAAACAATTTTTCCAGCGCAAAGGATCTCATGGCCGCCATCGGCCATGTGTCAGACTTGGAGGAACAGCTTTCCAGTGCGGTTCAGGAGCTTACCGCCATGCGGCAGGAATTGCAGGAAATGAAGCAATCGCCGTTAAAGGCCGCCCTGCAAAGGTCGGTTCAGACCTTGGAGGCGAAAGTTTCCCAGTTGAGGGTGCAGATTGACGCGCTGAAAGAAATCATCATAGAGGGCTGTAAACAGGCCCTTGCCGATTTTAAGCAGCGAGGAACGGCGGCCTTAGACGGCGTGGCCCGCTTCTTCCATCTGCGGGAAGGTCTGGAAGGGGTAAAGGAAACCATTCAGGCGGGGATTGCCACAGACGAAAAGGCCCTTGCGAAAATCGAAGCCGTTTCAGCCGAATACCACGAGGCGGGCAGGCATTTGAAAAATGTAGGCCGGGCCCTGATGGGGAAGGAGGCCGTATCAAAGGCAAAAGGCCCGGGCAAGCTGGCAAAAACAGTTGCGGCACCTTACCGGGCTGAACGCTCCAGCCTGCTCTCCATGCAGAAAAGCGTGGAAAAAGCCCTCGCCCGGATAGAACGGCTGGAACAGGCGGCAGAAAAAAAGCCGTCCATCTTAGACACCATGCGGACGCAGAATGAAAAGATACGGGCGGAACCGGCAAAAGAGGCCCCGCCCTCCAAATATGCCGAGCGGTAGACCTCGGGCCACATTGGCCCGAGATTTTCCGTCTCCCGTAAAGATAAGAGGCCCCCCGGAGTTTATGGGAGCCTGACAGGAAGGAGGTATTATGCAGGACGAAGTAAACCAAAAAACGGTTGCCCTCTCAATCCGGGCAACAAAGCTCACAGGCCGGGTGCTGGCCTCCGCAATATGGAAGATTTTAGAGGAAGGGAAAAAGCGTCACCAGAAAGCGCTGACCCCGCAAGGCCGCCAAAGCGTGAAAAAGCTGATGAACCATTACGGGGCCAAAAACTCCATGCCCCTCGTGGGAGCGCCCCGGCAGTTTGACCGCATAGCAAAGGAATTTCATGTAGACTATGCGTTCCATAAGGTCAGCCCCGGCCACTACCTGCTGTTTTTCAAAGCGGGACAGGCGGACGCCATGACGGCGGCGTTCCAGAAATACAGTGACAAGGTGCTGAATAAGGGGAAAGACAAGGCTTCTATCCTCGGCCAGCTACGGAACCTTTCAGAGCATATCAAGTCCCGGCCGAAGGAGCGCCAGAAAACCAGAGAGGCGGTGAAGGAAGAACGGTGAGTGACAAAATCCGAAAATATGTGCTTCCCAACCTCCCCTACCTCTTTGTATTCTGGTTCTTCTCAAAGGTGGGGACGGCTTACCGCATGGCCGCCGGAGCCGATTTCGGCACGAAGCTCGTAGGCATGATGAAAACTTTCCCTACGGCCTTTGAAAACTACCTTCCGGGCCTTGGCGGGCTAGACCTTCTGGTGGGGCTTACCGGGGCCGTGGGAATGTACCTGCTTGTGCAGTCCAAAATCAGGAAGGGAAAAAAGTTCCGCCGTGAGGAAGAATATGGCTCGGCCCGCTGGGGTACGGCAAAGGATATCAAGCCCTTTGTAGACCCGGTATTTAAAAACAACGTCATTCTCACGGGTACGGAGTTCCTGACACTGAACACCCGGCCCAAAATCCCGGCCAACGCCCGGAACCTAAACGCCTGTGTGATCGGCTCGTCCGGCTCCGGAAAAACAAGATTCTGGCTGACCCCGCAGCTCCTTCAGGCCCATTCGTCCTATGTGGTCGTAGATCCAAAAGGCGGCACCCTCGAACAATGCGGGCGTTTCCTGCAACGACAGGGCTACCGGCTCCGGGTGTTCAACACTATCGACTTTACCAAATCCATGCATTACAATCCACTGGCCTACATCAAGACGGAAAGTGACGTGCTGAAATTTGTGACCGCCCTGATTGCCAACACCAAAGGGGACGGCAAAGACGGGGACGAGTTCTGGACAAAAGCGGAAACCCTTCTTTACTGTGCGTTGATTGCCTATATCGTCTTTGAGGGGCCGGAGGAAGAACGGAACATGAATACCCTTGTGGAAATGATTAACAGCATGGAAGTCCGGGAAGATGATGAGAGCTTCAAAAATGCCGTTGACTATATGTTTGACGGGTTGGAACGGAGGAACCCCAACCACTTTGCCGTGAGGCAGTATAAAAAGTATAAATTAGCCAGCGGCAAGACCGCAAAAAGTATATTGATTAGCTGTGGAGCACGTCTCGCGCCCTTCGATATTGGGGAGCTCCGGGAAATTATGACCTATGACGAGCTGGGGCTTGATATGCTGGGAGATGAAAAAACAGCCCTGTTTTTCCTGATATCCGACACAAATACCACCTACAACTTCCTCGTTGCCCTTGCCTTCTCCACTATGTTCAACATGCTCTGTGAGCGGGCCGACAACAAGTACGGCGGGAGGCTCCCCCATCATGTGCGGGTGCTGTGGGACGAGGCAGCCAACACGGGACAGGTGCCGGGACTGGAAAAAATCGTGGCCGTCATTCGTTCCCGCGAAATCAGCCTGACGCTGTTCTATCAGGCCATGAGCCAGTGCAAGGCGCTCTATAAGGACAACGCCGAGACAATCATGGGGAATATGGATTCCATCGTCTTCCTCGGAGGCCGGGAAAGCTCCACAATCAAGGAAATTTCTGAAAATTGGCTGGGCAAGGCCACCATCTACATGCAGACAGAAAGCCGCACCCGGGGACAGTCCGAAAGCTACGGGCAGAATATGCAACGTCTGGGCCGGGAGCTTCTCACCACAAGCGAAATCACCACCATGCCCGGAAATATGTGTATCTGCCAGCTCCGGGGCCTCCCGCCTTTTTACAGCCCGAAGTATGACTTGAAAAAGCACCCCAGCTATAATCAGACAGCCGAGTACGACAAAAAGAAAAACGCCTTCCGCTCGGAAACCCTGTTCCGCCACCGGCCATTGAGACTAAAACCGGAGGACGAATACACGGTCTACGAGATAGAGGAAACAGACGCAGAGGAAGAAGCTGACATTCTCAACTTTGACGACATGGACAGTGACGACTTTGCGTGACCTCGGGCCACATTGGCCCGAAGCGCCGCCGTTATGGGCGGCTATTTTGTTACCCGAAAACCGATTCAATCTAAGAAAATGGAGGAAACCACATGGAATTTTTCAACTCTGCTATCGACATATTAAAGGTTCTCGTTATCGCCCTGGGGGCCGGGCTTGCGGTGTGGGGAGTCATCAACCTGTTAGAAGGATACGGCTCGGACAACCCGGCGGCAAAATCACAGGGAATTAAACAGTTCATGGCTAATTAGAGGAAACAAAAACGAAAGGAAAAACACAATCCAGACGGTATCAGCGGCAGGCTACAAGAATAAATTGTGATTTCACAAGATTGGTGTTATAATAAGAGAAAAGCTCCTGTCGGGGCAGCCGCCCCGGTGGTATGGATAGAAAGGCAGAACACATTGACCCTGACCGGGGAGTTGTGGACATATCTTGCAGACCTAAACGAACAGGCACAAAAACGGTTAGACACCATCACGGAGCAGATGAAAGCTGCCGAGGGCGTGACCGAGGAATTGAAGCGTACCCGTCAAATGGAATGGGTGCAGCGTTGCAATAGTATTCGCAACCGGGCAGAAGAAATTGTTTTGCATGAGATGATTTATTCGTAACGGTATGGTAGAATGATTATTACAAATTTAGATTTGAGGAGGAGAGGTCATGAATAAATGCACGATTGTTATGGGTGAATATCTGCAGAATTGTGGATTAGAAAAAGAGCCGATTGAATGGATGATATTGAAAGAGGAAGAACACCGTTGCCTTTGCATTAGCAAGTATCTGCTGGACTGTAAACAGTATCACAATCTTTCGGAAAAAGTAATATGGCAGGACTGCACTTTACGAAATTGGTTGAATCATGATTTTTTAATGACTGCTTTTTCGGCTGAAGAACGAGAAAAAATCCTTCTTTCCGATGTGGTAAACCCTGCAAAAAATACACAAGACTATATTTTTCTGTTAAGCTATGACGAGGTGGAAGAATACTTCGATGATGAAAAGGAAGATTATGTTGATTATGGAGAACGCGGAGCTGTTACAACCGCATATGCGCGAAAACAAGGAGCATGGTTTTTGGATGAGGAATGTGATGAGAAAAATAAAGGCGGCTGGTGGCTGCGTTATTATGGTAAAGAGTACGCGAAGGCAGAGGGAAAATACGACTTTATCAGCTGTGTAAATTTTGACGGGTATATTGAGTATGCAGCAGAAGATGTGTCAGGTACAGATTGTTGTATTCGTCCAGCATTTTGGCTAAGGACAACATAACAACTTCCAGTTTGTCGCTTTGAAATTTCAACTGAATAAGCATAGCACCAACCGCTGCTACATGGAAGCCAACCCAACCATGCAACAGCTGTTTTTCTTTACCGTTTTTTCCTCTGGCTGATAGGCGTTCCCATTTTCTTTGATTTTTTGAGAATCCGAATCAGCCAGCGAAATTCTTCGTCTGACAGATTTTTATAGTTGATACCGAGCTGTTTACAGTAAAGGACAACCAGCTTTTCATCCCGGCTGCCCTTGAAATTTTCGACCGCTTCCAGATTTTCTTTCAGTTCATCGGCAACGGTGGTTTGGGGCGCACTCTCGCTGTCCTTTTTGTGGACTTCCCGAATATCCCGGATTATGACATTTATATCATCCAGTACCATGCGGCTGAAATATTCATCATCACTGATATGGGCGGCTTGCAGCACTTTCAAATGCGGGTCATCCTCTCCGGGGCGATACCGTTCAATGATTTCATGCCGGACGGTATCGACAAGGGCATTGAGGTTTTGAATCTGCATGGTGGCAATCCCGTCCACATAAATCTCAATATCCGCAAGAAACTTTATAAAATCCTTATGCGTGGCAAGTTCGCACAGCAGACGGTTGTTAATCCGCCCGCTTTTCAACAGAGCTACCATCTCATCATTCAAATGCAGCTCTGTTAATGGCGTGTTGATCTGCTCCCTGTTTTCTGTCCGGCACAGCAGATAATCAACGGAAATCTCATAGAAGTCTGCCAGTGTGATGAGGTTGCCATGATTGATTTCTTTATAATCATTATATTCATAGCTGGCAAGGGCAGATTTTGAAATGTTCGTCAGCTTTGATAATTCTTCCAGATTTAAGCCTTTGTCCTTGCGGAGTTCCCAAAGGCGTTCCTGTATG
>ERZ773118.1701-NODE-1701-length-9916-cov-2.76534_pt1 | contig 9916 bp, 8 predicted proteins | sample MGYA00580562_ERZ773118 | MGnify/ENA primary metagenome ERZ773118 (study PRJEB29015, sample SAMEA2737878) | human gut metagenome | biome: human gut; feature: human-associated habitat; material: faeces | place: China | collected 2012 ... | reverse complement strand
CTTATCCCTCTGAAGCGGCTGGCGGCCGCTGCCCACCACATAATATCTGCCGTTGTACTCCAGTACGTCTTTCTGGGTGTACGGCTCATGTTCGTACTCCACCAATCCAGTGGGGAACGAAAAGTGTACAGTTTTCATGGCTGCGTAGCCATGATCCACGCCGATCACAATTACATCTTTCATCTGGTACTGTGCTCCTTCCGATCATGTTGTTTCTGAGGATTCAGATGGTAGTCGTGCAGGACCGCTGTGTACAGCTTCTGCTCGAATGCCCGATATGCCGGCGTGGTGCGGTCGAGGGGGAGAAGGACAGCCCGTTCATAGCAGGTTCCAGGCACGATCTCCCACTGAACCGCATGGAACTGATCCGCCAGCAGATAGCGCATGAGCTGGTGGCCGTTCATCATTTCGAACATCCCGCGGGCATCCTCATAAGGGAACTGCCCATATAGATCAAAGCCAGTCATCCTCTTGGCCGTGAAGTACAGCTTGAAGCCACCTGGGTCCAGTTTTGGAGCGATCTGCTCATAGAATGTCTTGGCATCCATCTCAACCAGCCCTTCTCCACTTGCGGGCCAGCCGTTCCAGAACCGTCAGCCTGCCGGACACTTTCCGCGCCGAGAGATCCAGTCCTTTCATCTGGTTCTGGATACGGCGGCGGATCTGCTTGAGCTGCCGCCTGTCGCCGCAGCCCTCCAGCACTACATAGCTGCCTTTTCCGTTGGCCAGCACTTCACGCTTGCCGCCCTCGTCTCGGAGACTGGCCATGAGCCGCTGGCCCAGGCGCTTGCGGTAGCTGTCTTGGAGGGCCTCCACATCCCCGCACACGCCATGCTTTTTCAGGATCGCGGCGATCTCGCTGGAATGGATCTCCATTCCCTCGAACAACGCCTCCAGGATCTCCTGCTCCGCCTCTGGCGGCAGTCTGGGCGGAGCAGTCGGCTTGGCACCCGTGTTTTCCCGGTTCATCGCTCTGCCTCCTTTCGCTTCTTTTGAGGAGGATGCATCGCTTTTTCGGGCGGCGGATTACCACGCCAGGACTCTGGGGCCATGGAATTGATATGGCGGAGCATATCCCGCACGTTTCCACAGGTGAATTCCGGCTGCTCAAATCCATGGCGCCCTGTGTAAAGCGTCCACTTATGGGCCTCATGGGGACTGTCCCGGATGACCACAAAATACTTCCCGCTGCGGTCGCCATGCAGCGGTTCAAACCGTATGTCATCATAGAGCGGGCCGGACAGCGGGCAGTTGTTCTTGAACCAGACATAGTAGTGGTCCAGGATATAGGGGTCGGTGATCCCCATGACCACCTTGCTCAACTTCTGGAGCCGTCCGGCCAGCGCGTCATCCTGGCAGAACCAGTCATACCACCCGGCCTCACACTGAACGGCACGATCTTTCGAGGAAAAATCCCCGGCACGGAACCGCTCCTGCCACTGGCGGACACTCATTTCCGTCATAGCGTCCCCCTTTCCGGCAGGAGGCGCTCCATGAGGTCGGCAATGGTCCGAAACACCTCCGCCAATTCACGGGACTCTTTCACCGTATCTTCCATCTCGTCCCTGGTCATGCGGGTACATTTAGCCCAGATTCGGACATTTTCCTCTGTGGGGTCCAGCAGGACCGCCTTTTCATACGCCTTGCAGAAGACTCCGGCGATCTTCCCCTCGCGGTCAATCTCCGCGTCCTTTTCCTGGATCTCCTTTTTCGCCTTGGCCAGCTCCACCGCCTCCAGGGCCGCCTGCTCCCGCTGCTCCTCCGGCAGGTTCTCCACCTGCTTGGTGATCTGGTAGCCCTGGTGGATGGACAGCTCCTTCTTGTCCAGCGCCTCTTTGACCGCTGCGGGGGCGTGCTCGTCGATCTGCATCACCTTGCCCATGGTGCGCTCCCCAAGCCCCACCGTGTCAGCCAGCTCCTTGCGGGTGTCCACTGTGGAGATCGGGTTCGGCAATGTTGCCGAACCCGATCTTGCGTGTTCACTTTTCTGGTCGCCACCGCCAGCAGACATATTGGCCTTTGCCCTGGCCTCAATGTCCGGCTTCAGCTTCAGAGCGATCTTGCCCAACTCCCACTTGTCCAGGTTGCGGCGGCCCTTCTGGGTGTCCAGCGCCCACTGCTTGGCCTCCAGCAGATCGTCAAAGGCGAACACCGCCATGTTGTAGGGGATGCCGTGTTTCTCACACAGGCTCTGGCGGTTATGCCCATCCACAATGACCAGCTCCTCATTGACGATGACCGGCGAGTAGCAACCATTCTGCAGCAGGTCCGCCTCCAGGGCGGCCAGCTGCTCCCCGCTCAGAGGGGGGAGCAGTCCGGCCAGCTCCGCCAGCACGGTGGGCGTGCGCTCCGTGCTGTGGTACACGATGCCTGTGTTCTTCATTAGGCGGCGTCAGCGCTGTCCGGCTCCTCGGCGGCCATGGCGGCCTCCTCCACCCGTCTGGGGGAGAGAAATTCCACCTCGGTGGCTTTGATCAGGAAGCCGGGCTGGCGGTCGGGGTCATCCGCGAAGCAGATAGTCTCAAAGTCGCCTACCGCGGCCAGCTTGCAGCCCTTCCAGGCGAACTCCGCACAGCGCTCCGCCAGAGGGCCGCGTACCTTGATGGAGATAAAGTCGGTGAGCCGGTTGCCGTCCCGGTCCCGGTAGCGGCGGTCCGAGGCGATACGCAGGATGGCGTAGGGCTTTCCGGTGGTCTCGTTTACCTTCAGTTCCACGTCGTTGGTCAGGTTACCGATTGCAGTGATCTTCAGCATAGTTCAGTTCTCCTTTACTTTTTACTATAAGATGTTATATTTTAAGGTATAAGGGAAGGGCGTCCATCCCGAAGAATGGACGCCCAAAGTGTGGATCAATAGCCAGTGCGGGGGAGCGGGGTGGGCTTGCCATAGACCGTGGTTACCCAGCGGGTCACGGCCTGTACCCACTGGCCGTTATAGACGCCGCCCACGTCGGCCACATTGACAAAGGAACTGCCTGCGGCCAGGCCATTGACTGCGGTACAATAGAGGACCGGGGCCTCCACCTGGGCGAAACCAGCCGGCACCTGCCCAAACACGAACATGATCTCGGTCACACGCTCATTGGCGGCAAGGCCCAGGGCCGCGGGGGATGCGGCCAGGGTGTAGGTCTGGCTGGTGCTCAGGTTATCCGCCAGTGTGCGGTAGCTGCCGGTGTTGTTCACCTTGTAGACGACCTTATACACACCGGGGGAGTTGTAGCTTCCGGTGATAATGTGGTCCAGCGTCACGGCGGCGGGCAGGGTGTCCCTCCAATAGAAACTGTCCAGCCGGACATTGGAGGTATTGGCAATGCCGGAGAAGGTGTAGCGGACCGGCTGGCCGCTCACCACCTCCTTGGGACCTGCCTTAGAGATGGCCACGCCGGTGGTCAGGCTCTTGTTCGTCACCTCGAAGCGGACGATCTGCCCCTCATGCTCCAGGTAGGCGGTGAGTTCCGTCTCATTGACGCCGTAGTGGTCTGGGGCCTTGACCTCCCGGATAGTGTAGCGGGACAAGGGAAGCTGTTTGGAAACCGCACGGCCCCAGCTGTCGCTCCGAATGGTGTCCACTACATTTCCGGCCTTGTCATAAATCTCGAACACGGCCCCCTCCAGGAGCGTGCCTGCGGGCAAACCGTTGGTCGGGTTGTAGTCGGCGGATTTCTTGATGATCTGGATCTGTCCCGTGATGGGGATGTTCTCCCAGGTGATCTCGGTGGTCCTGCCGCTCTTGACGTAGACTGTTTTCAGCTCTGTGTCCGGCACATACCCCTCGTTCTCCAGTTCTCGCAGGTAGTAGCGGCCGCTCTCTGTGAGGTCGTCGATGTAGACATATCCTCTGTTGTCGCTGGTGTACTGGCCGATGGGGTTTTTGCCGCTGTCATAGAGCAGGAAGGTCACACCGGGGATTCCGCGGCCATCCGGGTCCACCTTATGGATGTGGATGCCGGAGAACGCCTTGTTGGTCACGGTCTTGCGGGTGGTCTCTCCATCCTTGACGGTAAAATAGATGGGCGTATCGTCCAGCTTGAATCCATCCGCAGCCTCGGTCTCCACGGCATAGTAGTCGCCGCTCTCCAGGGACAGGTACGCCCTGCCGTCCTTCCCGGTGGTCACGGTGTCCACCAAGACATCATCCGATACCCGACGAATCTCGAAGGTGGTATTGGGGATGCGCTCTGTTTTGTCCGCCTCGTTGACCTTGGTGAGTTCCACGCCGCCCACCGGCGCATTGTAAAAATAGAGTTCCTGCGTATCATCCGGGTCAACTACCACGGTCTGACTCTGTGTGTCCGGGTCGATAGTATATCCGGGGATGCTCTCCACTTCGGTCACGACCACTGTGCCGGTGATGCCGGAGAGGATGATCTGACCCTCCGCATTGGTCCAGTACAGGCCGTTGGAGGACAGCTTTCCGCCTTCGTCTGGGAGGTAGGAGCCGTCCGCATAGGTGATCTTGAACTGCACCCCCTCCAGCGGGGTCTTGTCCTTACTGGACAGCTTGTGGATGATGAGATTTCCCATAGGCTGGTTGCGGAACTCCACGGTGACGGTCTGGCCCTCCTTGACCTGAACAGTCTGAGGTGTATCGTCCAGCAGATAGCCGTCCTTAGCGCGGATCTCCTTGATGACCAGCGTGGTCCCAGGCTCCACCCCTTCCACTAGGAAGGTCCCAGTGGAATCCGTCACAAATTTGCCGTTGGCGTCGCCTACTACGGAGCCGTCCGATTTTGTCACCAAGAACTCCACATCGGAGAGCGGGGAGTTGTCTGCCGCCGATACCTTCTTGACCAGAAGGGCCCCCTTGGGAGCGTTGGAGAAATAGAGGGTCACAATGTCCTGGTCCTTGCCGGAGATATAGAAGGACTGGGGGGCACTGTCGATGACATGGCCGCTGTCGCTCTCCAGCTCCTCACAGATGTAGTAGCCGACTTTCAGCCCAGTGACCGTGAAGGAACCGTTCTGGGAAGTCTGATAGGTCCCAATGACCGTGCCGCCGGAGCCGCTGGTCTCGCCGCCCAGATAACGCAGTTGGAACAGGCAGCCGGGAATCGCATCGCCGGTCACACTGTCCCGCTTGTAGACCACCAAGGCGGACAGCGGGGTGTTCTCAAAGCGGAAGGTGTGCCCCTTTCCCGCAGGGACGAACGCCTCCTGGGTGTCGCTGTCCTTGATGGAGAATCCGGCGGGCGGCTCCAGCTCCTTTACCCGGAACCAGCCGTCCCGCAGGCCGTTGGCCGGGCCGGTCAGTTCGATGCGGCCGTTCTCGTCCGTCGTGAAGATGCCCAGGTCGTTGTATTCGCCGGTCTCCGTATCGTTGCTGGCATACCACACCTGGAAGCGCACGTTGGCCAGCGGCTCATGGGTAATGGAATTTTCCTTGATGATTTCGATGGACGGGGCCTTGTGGTTTTCAAAATACACATCCCGGTCCCGGTTGGGATAGAGGGTCATGAGCTGGGGCTCCGCATCCAGCAGATAGGGAGACGGCACCGATTTTTCGGATACCTCATACACCGCGGGCAGGAGGTTGGGAACCGTGGCGGAGCCGTCCGGCCCGGTGGTCACTTCGGCCACAGAATGCCCGTCCGCACCTTTCACCAGGAATACCGTCCCCTCAATGGGCGCGCCACTATCTGCGTCCCGTTTCCAGATGGTCAGATTGGGTCGCTTATCGTTTTCCAGCACGATGGTGCCGTCTTTGCCGGGAAACAGTTCCACATGGTATTCCTTGGGGTCCAGGATGTGGTCGGACAACGTATCTGTTTCCCGCAGGGAATAGACCCCAGGCTGTAAGCCGTCCCAAACGATGGTCCCCGTAGAAGATGTGGTCTGATCCATATAGCGGCTGCCGTCCTCAATGCGGGTCAGGCTGTAGGTCACCCCAGCCAGCGGAGACCCATCCGCACTGATCTTGGTGAGATGGAGGGAAGGCAGCTTGGAATTGGTAAATACGAATTGGGCCGTTTCATTCCCATCCAGATGTATGATGCGCTGTGCTTCGTCAATCACATATCCCGGACACTCCAGTTCGGTTACGACATAAGCGCCCACGGGGAGTTTGGAGAGGTCGATGGTCCCGTCCTCCGAGGTGGTGTACTCCTCCGGTCCCCAGGAACCATCCACCGCCTCAATTCGGAAGCGGGCGTTGGCGATGGGCTGGGACAGGTCGGCGCTGTCCACCTTGATGAGATGGATGCCGGGCAGGCGGTCATTGAAGAAAACCAGCTCCTTGATGCCGTCCCCAGCTTTTAACTCCACCTCCTGGGGCGTGGTATCCAGCACATGGCCGTCCCCGCCAGTGTCCCGTTCCTCGGCCCGGTAGGTGCCTGGCTCACAGTTGGTAAGCAAAATCTGGCCGAACTCATCCGTGGTGAAGATACCCAAACTTTCCGCGTCCCGGAAGATCTCAAAGGACACATTGGGCATAAGGGTCATGGTCCCACGCTCATACTTGGTGATTCGCAGGCCGGGTAGTTCCTTGTTGATGATGGTGGCGGTGGATTCCTGCCCAGTCACGACTGCTACGGTCTGCACCGTGTCCGTATCCGCCACCCAGCCGTCAATGCCCGCCAGCTCCCGGACCTCCCAGCCGCCGGGGGCCAGCTCGTCAAAGACGATGACGCCATTGCGGGTCTGGCCGGTGCGGGTCTCGCCAGTCTCGATGTGCTTGATCTGGATGGTGACGCCGGAGAGGGCGTCGCCGGTGTCGCTCCGCTTCTCCACCCGCAGGGAGCCGTAGGGGGCGTTCCAGAAGGTCAGGGTGGCGGTCTTGTTATACTCCACATCGGCGTGCTGGGTGGTCTCCTCCGGCAGCAGGTGATACCGGGGCGGGATCTCCTCGGTTATGGTATAGTGGCCCTCCAGGGTCAGGGGGATGGTCACGGTCCCGTCCGGGCCGGTGGAGAAGGAACCGACTTTCTTTCCCTCCGGGTCATAGACAGAGAACACGGCCCCTTCCAGGGGGATCTCGGTCCCTTCCTCCAGCTTCACGATCTTCAGGGCCGTCTCGTCAGGATCAGGTTCCCCACTGTCTGCATAGCTGCTGACGGCGGCCACATCCAGCTGTACCTTGTTGTCCAAGTCACAGATGTAATTCTGTAAATCGCCGTATTGGTCCTTTTCCTGGCACACGGCGTACATAGCGGCATACTGGGCCACCGGGGCGGAGAGGGAGAACTGGACATTGCCGGACTGGCCCTCCACGCTGCCTGCGGGATAGAGGACCTTGAACGTCCCGGCATAGCCGTCTGAGGTGTACTTTGTGGTGACGGCGGTGATCTCCTTGTTGTTGGCGTCCACGATCTTCGTGCCCTCCGGCACACTGTCCGGGTCGGAGAAGGCCACAGACACATCGTAGTCATACACCCAAGTCTCGCTCCAGATGGTGAACACCTGCTGCAAGTATGCCTGGCCGCCGATGGTCACGGGGTAGGCCGTGGACTTGTCTGCCGTGACGGTCATCCGGGGAGTGAGCATATAGTTGTAGGTGGTGCCGCGCTTGTAGATGTCCTTGGCGGCGGCCAGGATACGGTTGCCTCTGTCCAGTTCATCGCCGCTCAGGCCGGGGGCCACCTTCAGGTTGGAAATGTCCCAGCTGGGGATCAGGTAGCACCAGAGCGCCATTTTGGTGGCGTAGAACGCCTGATATTTGTTCTCCAGACCAAGCTCTCCCAGGCTGCGGTGGGGATAGCCGTTGGAGATGATGCCCACCACCTTGGGGTCGCTGGCCTTTTCGTTGGCTAGGTATTTGATGCTCTCTCCGGGGCCTACGGTCTGGGGGACGCCGTACTGGTTCGGGTTAACGCAGTACGCAGGAGATTCCTTGGTGCTCCCATCATTGGATTCGTATAAAAAGTAGGTATATTTCTGCTTTTTGACCGCGCCGTTGATGGCGAGGTAGCCCAGCTCATAGTCGCCGTTATAGATGTCCACTTCGCCCAAGGCATCCTCCTCAGAGCTGGCCGCAAAGGCCGCCGTGGGCAGGAGACTGAGTATGGTCACAAAAGCCAGGAACAGGGACAGTAATCGCCTTTTCATGGTTGAGATCTCCTCCTTAAAACGCAGAATAACGGCCCCTGGTGCGCACCAGGGGCCGTTTTGGAAAAACGCAGTATTTTCTTACAGGGTTTGCAGATATGCCAGGTAGTCCAGGGAGCCGGTCAGCAGGATAGCCATATCCCCACGGGTGATGGCGTCTCCTTCCAGCGATCCCGCTGGGGCAAGCCCCAGTTCCGCTGCCTTTTCACAGGCGGTATCGTAGGTCCAGCCATCCTGTTCCAGGTAGCGAAGCATAACCGTGCAGGCCATTTGCGGGCTGACCGGATCTGAGGGGCCAAACAGGCCGTCTCCGTATCCGGCCATTGTACCCATGGAGGCGCACACGCCCACAGCGACCTGTGCCCATTCAGGAACATCGTTGAAATTGGTGGTACACATCCGGGTGTACCACTCCGTTTCCCAGGCCACGTGCTCCGGGTTCAGGATGATGGGGCTGATCAGACAGGCCAGTTCCGCCCGCGTCAGGTCGTCCTCCAGGTGCAGTTCGCCGTTTCCATCTCCCTTCATGAGCCCCTCGGACTGCAGCCGGGCGGCGGCCAGCTCCTGGGGACTGGGGGCTTCTGCCGCCTGGACAGGGCCGGTCAGCATGGCCACGGTGGTGACGCCAGCCAGGAGCAGGGATACCGATTTCCTATGTTTCATACTCGCTTCCTCCATTTCCTGTGTAGTGGGGGTCTACACTCCGAACCATACCACTGTTTTGGTGGAAAGTCGAGCGAAATCGGCAGACAGCATTACTTGGCCACAGCGGTGACACACCAGCGGTAAGCCCGCTGGTTTTTGACACAGGTATAAAGGGTGAGTCGGTTGTCGCTGGTGGATGTGGTGCCGCTGGTGTCGGTCTCGAGCACCTTTTCCACCGAAACAACTTCGTAGGTCCTTGTCCCCAGCTTGGTGGTCCAGGTAACGGTATCACCTGGCTTCAGGGTGTGCAGGTCTCCAAAGTCATCCCGTACACCCCGGTTGTGGCCTGCAACACAAACATTCCCATCCCAGATGCTGGTGCCGGGGAAGTGACCGGCCCCTTTGGTCAGGGTTCCGCTGTCCGTTCCTTCATAGACCCTGACAGACAGGCCAATGGCCGGGATCTTGAGCGTCCCCAGGTATCCGCCGGAGTAGTAGAGATCGCTTGTGACGGCGGTAAACGATGGGCCGCTCCAGTTGCCGCCGCTGTCCACAGTCGGATAAGTAATGCTCCCTGTCTGAGATACCAGGCCGCCGCCCTCCAACGCACCGGGAACCAGGTTGGGGGTCAGGGCTGTGCCGGAGCCGGGGAGATAGCTGGTTGGGCTGCCGAAGCCGGGCGGGATCAGGGCTGTGTTCTTGCTCCGGTCCACATTGGGATCTTCCCACTCATAGATCGTATCATCGCTGGTGGGCCTGCCGAACAGGTGATCCTCTGGGGCGTCCATCGTGTATTCCAGCGCGCTGGCCTGACCAACGCACAGGGTGCATATCATTGCCGTCAGCAGAAAGACGCGCAGTTTCAATTGAAACTCACCTCCGTTCCTTGAGCTTCTTGAATACGAACGCACCGCTGGCCGCCAGTACGGCGATCCCGCCGCCGATCAACAGCGGCAGCTTCAGGGTGGACAGATCCACGCCTGCGGACGCTGTACTGCTGCCCGACTCAGGCTCTGTGGACTCCTCCGGGGCCTCCATACTGCCGAAGATGGCGGTATAGGTCACTACGCTGCAGCCGGTCTTGGCCACCTCGCCGGTGTAGTTGGCAGTGACTGTGTAGCCGGTGGCGTATTGGTAGCTGCTGGTGCCGGTGTAGCTGGCTGTAGCGGTGTAGCGGGTAACTGTGCCGCCCGCGCCGTCCGTCTGCTCGGAGCTGCTCCACTGGACATCCG
>ERZ773118.1699-NODE-1699-length-9937-cov-2.37148_pt1 | contig 9937 bp, 11 predicted proteins | sample MGYA00580562_ERZ773118 | MGnify/ENA primary metagenome ERZ773118 (study PRJEB29015, sample SAMEA2737878) | human gut metagenome | biome: human gut; feature: human-associated habitat; material: faeces | place: China | collected 2012 ... | reverse complement strand
TGCTCCAGGGCGCGGGTCCGGGCGGAGGACTGCTCTGGAAGGGCGGCCGCCGCCAGGATGCGGGCAAAGGTGTCCGCCGTCCGGTCCAGCGAGGGAGAGCCCTCCTGCTCCAGGGCCTGGAGCTCCTCCAGACAGCTTCGCACCGCCCGGTCAAACTCCGGCCGGGCCTGGGCCGCCCGGCGGTAGCCGGGTCGGAGCAGAAAGGACAGAACCCGGGCGGCATTTCCCTTCCAGAAGGGACCGTCCGCCACCGTGTCCCGCAGCTTCCAATAGCTGAGGATGGTTCCAGCGTCCGCCGCCGCATCCACGCTTCCGGCGCAGATGCAGCCCTTTTTCCGACACCAGAGGCGGGCCGGACAGCGCTTCCGCTCCGCCGTAGGCTTCGAGCCGTCCAAGAGCATGGCGAGAAAGGTAAAGTCGTAGTTCAGAAAGAACCGGGTGAAAAAGCCGTGCCGCCTTCCCAATGCGCGGCAGAGTCCGCAGTAGAGGGCCTCGTAGTCCCGCAGCTCGCGCACTTTCAACTCGTCCCGGTTGGGGCGCACATAGCCGAACATCAGGCCTCCGGCGCAATGGCGGTAATGCAGAAGGAAATGGCCTGCTGCCTGCGCACCCGGCGGTCCCACAGAACGGCCAGCAGGAGCCCTAGTGCGAACCCGGCCACCCCGACGGCCGCGCTGACTCCCGAAGAGAGCCGGAAAGCCGCACAGAGGAAATAGCCGGCGAAAAAGAGCAGGAAGGGCACCAGATAGACGATCACAGCCGCGCCCAGTACCCGGCTGGTGGAGGACTCCACCGTCACCATGTCGCCGGGCATGGCCCGGACCGGATTGGCGGCAATCACTGCTACGGTGGAGCTGACCATCAGTTCGCTGCAGCCTCCGCCGCATTTGGAGCAGTCGTGGCCGCAGGCAGACTGACGCTTGACGGCCACCTCCGCCCTGCCGTCAGCCAGGACGCGGGTTACCTTTGCTGTTTGAACCATACTTTCACCTGATTTCTACGATCTTGAGACCGAAATGGAAATGTTGTACTCACCGACCACGCCCACCTCGCTGCTGCCATCCAGATAGACCTTGACCGGCACTGTCCGGCTTCCGGTGGACAGATCCAGGTTGGACAGATCGGCCACAATCCGGACTTGGGAGGCCGTGACCGCATCTACGGCTTCCTGGGTGCCGCGGATCAAAACCGTGCAGGACTGGGTGTTGCGTGTGATCTCATAGCCGCCCGGCTTATTGATAATCTCAATATTTCCAGCCTCCAGTGTCTTAGTGACCAAGCCCTCCACGGTGACGGTTACCTTGGCCTCTGTAGTGCCGCTGACATTGGTCAGGGATGGGTCCAAATTAATCGTCATAGACTGTGTCAGGGTGCCAAATACCTTGGACAGGTCAATCTCCCCCAGGCTGATGCGGTCCAACTGATCCAGGATCTCTGCGCTGCCCGCTACCATCAGGGTTCTGGGCTCAATGTCTACGGTTACATTATCTGCGGTGGCGCCGCCGCCGGGAATGAGATCCACGGTTAGCTCCACCTCCTTCATCTTCTCCACCGGGAGGGTAACCAGCACGGTCTCCGGTTCCGTCTCCACCAGGCCGGCGGCGATGGGCTGGCCGTTGGTGCCGATGAGGGTATAGCTACAGTCGGCGCTGTAGGTGGAATTCATATCCTCCTGAGAGATGGTGACTTGGGCGTGATCCACCTGACTGACCAACTCCTCCTGGCCGCTGACGGTAATGGTATCCGGCGCGAAGGAGAAGTCACGGCGTTGGAAGCCTTCGGCCACGCTGCCGTTAAAGGTTCCTTGAACCGGGATCTCCTTGCTGCTCCAGCGGGAAACGGTGAAGTCGATGGTACTTGGGCTGGTGTAGCGTACGTCAATGGAGTCGATTATGGTGATGGAGCGGGGAAAATTGATGTTGCGTGAGGTAATAGCCACACTCTGCTCCCCTGGCTCGGTAATACCGGAGACATCCACCACCACAGTGGTATCTCCCTGGTTCAGGCGGCTCCACACCTCGCCGCGGGCAGACAGCTGCAAATTGACCGTCTGCTCTGCTCCCTCAGAGATCATCAGTCCCCGCTCTTCAAGCTTTTCCAATCCACTGAATACCACCCGGACATTCCGCAGGGTTCCGGTGTCCACCGAGTTGGGGTCGTTGCCGACGTAGACCCAGAGGAGAAACGCCAGCAGGATGGAGAGCACCACATAGAACCACCGGCTGTTAAGAATTTTCGTTCCCATCCTGCTTTTTCCCCTTTCCAAAGCGGAGCAGATTGCCCAGCTTGAATTTGGACGCGGCCTCGTCATTCTCCCGTTCCGGAAGCAGCTCATTGCGGAGCAGGCGCTCCAGAGTCTCCGGCGCCAGGTGGCGCTTGAGCATGCCGCCCACCGCCACGGAGATGGAGCCGGTCTCCTCCGAGACAATAGCCACCACGGCGTCCGTGTGCTCACTTGCTCCGATGCCTGCCCGGTGGCGCATGCCCAACTCCCGCGACAGATTTACATTGCCCGACATGGGAAGCATACAGCCCGCGCCCACAATCCGTCCAGCGCGGACAATCACCGCGCCGTCGTGGAGCGGGGCCTTGTTCCAGAAGATATTTTTCAGCAGTTCGGCATTCACCGTACAGTCCAGCGCGGTTCCGGTCTTGATGGCATCATCCAGCATGTTTTTCCGCTCAAACACCATCAGCGCGCCGGTCTTGCTCTTGGAAAGGGACGTATAGGCATCCACCGTCTGAGTGATGGCACTGTCCAGCTCGTTGCGTGCCTCCTCCGGTGTAAACACCTTCCCGAGGCTGGTGCGGCCCATCTGCTCCAGAAAGCGGCGGATTTCAGGCTGGAAAATGACCACCAGGGCTACCACACCCCACACCATGAGCTGCTGAAGCAGATAGCTGACCGTGTTGAGGTGGAAGAAGGTGGAGACACCCAGGGCAAACAGCAGCAGCAGTACGCCCTTGGCCACCGCGCCGGAGTTGGTGCGGCGCATCAGCATAATCACCTTATAGATAAGAAAGGCCATGATCGCGATATCAACCACATCAGAGATACCAAACAGGACGACCTTTCCCTTGAATTCCTGGAGCAAATACAAAATGCCTTCCATTTCCTCGTCTCCCGCTTCCGGCCGCGCCGGCATCCTTGCTTCCCGCAGAGTACATGTATATCCTTTAACTGATTTATTATACTGTATTCACAGGCGGTTGACAAGTAGAAGGGAAATCAATTTTCTGTGAACAGGCCCTGTGTGCAGACACAAAAAATAGCCGCAGACGCGGCTATTTTTGCCCGGCGGTCAGCCGCGCAACCTCCTGTGTGAAGCGCTCGACTTCCCGGGGTGTATTGAAGGCGGAGACGCTGGCGCGGACTGTCCCAGCCTCCAGCGTCCCGGCCGACTGATGGGCCAGCGGCGCGCAGTGCAGGCCGGCACGGACGGCAATCCCTCTGGCGCCCAGGGCCTCGCCTACCGCTTCACAGTCCATTCCGTCTATCTGGAAGGAGAGCACGCCGGCCTGGACGGCTCCCCCATCCCCGTAGACAGTCACGCCGGGAATGCGGGACAGTCCGGCAGCCGCTTGGCGGATCAGGCGGCGCTCATGGGTCAAAATACGCTCCGTCCCCTGTGTCTGAACATAACGAAGTCCCTCCAGCAGGCCGGCAATGCCGGGCATGTTGTGGGTGCCTGCCTCCAGGCGGTCGGGCAGGAAATCGGGCATGGCCTGGAGCGCCGAGGCGCTTCCGGTGCCGCCCATGAGTAGTGGGTGGGTCTCCGCCCCGCAGAGCAGCAGGCCGGTGCCCTGGGGACCGTAAAGTCCCTTGTGTCCCGGCATGGCGACAAAGGCTGCGCCCAGCTCCCCCATGTGGACGGGCAGACACCCGGCCGACTGGGAGGCGTCCAGCACAAAGGGAATTCCACGTTCCCGGCACAGGGCCGCGATGCCCTCCACCGGCAGGATGAAGCCGAACACGTTGGACACATGGTTACAAATGACGGCCCTCACCGTCTCGTCCAGCTGGCGCTCAAAGGCGCGGACTTGAGCCTCCGGATCAAAGAGCGGGCCTGCAGCCACCCGGATATTGACACCAAGGGCGTGGAGCGGTCGGGTGACGGCGTTGTGCTCATAGCCGGAGATCACCACGGCGTCCCCGGGCTTCAACAGGGAATGAATGGCGAGATTCAGCCCATGGGTGGCGTTGGAGGTGAACACCACCTGTTCTGGGCTCTCCACCTGAAAGAGCTCCGCCGCTGCCTGACGGCAGAGAAAGGCGGTTTCTGCCGCCCGCATGGCGGGAACATGCCCGCCGCGGCCAGGGGTTGCCAGGCGCCCCACTGCGGACGAAACCGCCCGCGCCACGGCGGGCGGTTTTTGTAAGGTTGTGGCCGCGCTGTCAAGATAGATCATAGCAGAACCTCTTTATAGCTGCCGTCGCTGGACATGATATAGATGCGCTTGGGCGTCAGCCCGACGCGGCCCAAAATCAGCAGCGCCGGGGCCAGATTGCGTTCCGAAACCTTGACGGAGTGGCTACACCCCTCCCCGGAAATCATCTTTGGCGAGCGGAGGATGTGGGCCGTAATGCCCGCCCGCTCCAGAGCGGAGGCCGTCCGCTGGGCGTAGGTCAGGGAACGGCAGACAATGAGATAGTAAACCATATAGAAACGCTCCTCTCAGTGCAGTGTATGCACCGGAGGAGCGTCTGGTTCGCCGGTTACAGAAGGTTCTCCACCAGGCAGACGGCATGGGCGGCAATGCCGTCTCCCGTGCCGGTAAAGCCAAGGCCCTCCTCTGTGGTGGCCTTGACGCTGACAGCGTCCACCGGCACCTGGAGCCGCCAGGCCAGATTCCGGCGCATTTGCTCCAGATAGGGGGCCAGTTTTGGGGCCTGGGCCAGCACGGTGGCATCCACATTGCCTACCCGGTATCCCCTCTGACGGAGGCGGGAAACCACCTCGTCCAGCAGCCGCAGGCTGTCCGCCCCCGCGTAGGCCGGGTCGCTGTCCGGGAATAGGTGCCCGATATCTCCAAGGGCGCAGGCGCCCAGCAGGGCGTCCATCACCGCGTGGGTGAGCACATCCGCGTCGGAGTGACCCAGCAGGCCCTTGTCAAAGGGCACCTCCACACCGCCCAGAATCAGCCGCCGGCCCTCCACCAGGCGGTGTACGTCATATCCATGTCCAATTCTCACTGCTGCTCCCTCCAAGCGAAAAGCGCCTCCGCCACCGCCGGGGTGGTGATTTTCAAATTGCAGTAGTCCCCCTGCGTCAGGGATACGCCGATGCCCAGCCGCTCCACCGCTCCGCAGTCGTCAGTCAGGGCGGCCCCGTCCTCCAGGGCCTTGACCAGGGCGGCCTTGATCAGATCCACCTGAAACACCTGGGGTGTCTGCACGGCAAAGAGCTCCGAACGCTCCAGCGTAGCCTCCACCAGACTGTCCCGCGCTCGCTTTATGGTGTCCTTCACCGGCACCGCCGGGGCGGCTGCGCCGCACTCTGCGGCGCGGAAAATCACCGTCTCCAGCACCTCCTGGCTGACCAGGGGGCGGGCCCCGTCGTGGATGGCCACCAACTCCGCGCCGGAGGGGAGCTCCCCAAGCCCGGCCAGAACCGAGTGGGTGCGGGTAGCCCCACCCACTATCACCTTGCGGACCTTGGACAAGCCGGCATCCCGGCAGAGCTGGCCAATGGGGACGATCAGATCCTCCCGGGTGACCACGATAATCTCGGCGAGATAGGGGCACAGCTCCAGCGCCCGCAGGGTATGTAGCAAAACGGGCTGCTCCTCCAGGGGAAGGAGCAGCTTGTCCTGGCCCTCCATCCGGGTGGAGCTCCCGGCCGCGGGGACCACGGCGGAACAGCGGAGCTCCGGTGTCCGCTGCCGCCGGAACAGCCGCCCAAGCAGTCCGGCCATGTCCATTCCTCCTCCACAAAAAAAGAGCCGTTTCGGCTCCTCCCCCGTTTCCCTCCAGGGGTCCGGTGGGCGGTCACAGCGGACCGCCCCTACAGACTGTATTAGGCCAAGGCGGTATTTATGCGCGCCTCAACATCTTCATAACTGGCATCCTGCGAGAGCACAATCTCTGAGATCAAAATCTGCTTGGCCGAGTGGAGCATCTTCCGCTCCCCGGTGGACAGGCCGCGCTCCTCCTCGCGGAGCATCTCCAGCAGATTCCCGCTCTTGAGGCGAAGCATATTCTCCCGGTAGCGCCGGTTCCAGTTTGGGGTCATGTCCACCTCGATGTCCGGGATGGCCGCGATCACCCGGTCCGCCTCGTCGCCCTTCACCACCGGGCGAACACCGATCTCCTCACTGTTTGCCGTGGGGATCATGACCAGCATGCCGCCCACCGGCAGCTTGAGAATGTAGTAATCCCTTACCACGCCGTTGACTTTTTTCTGCACGATGCTGTCAATGATACCGGCACCGTGCATTGGATGCACAATCTTGTCTCCAACCTGAAACACGCTCCCACCTCCCAGCAGAACATTCCGATGCGTATAACTTCATTTTTACCCTACATATCGTATTATAGACGCATTCCTCACCCTTTGCAAGTCATTTTGTGTGTCTTATTTGTAAAAATGAAAAAAACCGTGCGGTTTCCAAGCGGAAACAGCACGGTTTCATTGTAGGAATGTGATTACTCCTCGTTGACATCCTCGGACTCAGCGGGCTCGTCGCCGCCCTCCAGCAGGGCGCGGATGGACAGGGAGACCTTCTTATTGTCGTAGTCGATGTCGATGATCTTCACATCCACCATTTGGCCCTCGCTCAGCACGTCACCGGGCTTGTCGATGCGGTGGTCGGCGATCTGGGAGATGTGGATCAGGCCGTCCACACCGGGCACAACCTCGGCAAAGGCGCCGAAGGTCATCAGCTTGACTACGCGGACATTGGCCACGTCGCCGGGCTGATACTTGCCGGTGAACACCTCCCAGGGGTTCTGGGAGCGGTCCTTCATCCCCAGGGAGATCTTCTTCTTCTCCTTGTCGAAGGAGATGACATAGACCTCCACGGTGTCACCCACGGAGACGACCTCGGAGGGATGCTTGATGCGGGACCAGGACAGCTCAGAGATGTGAACCATACCGTCCACGCCGCCGATGTCCACAAAAGCGCCGTAAGAGGTCAGGCTCTTCACAGTGCCGGTATAGCGCTTGTTCTCCTCAATGTTGGCCCACACCTCGGCGGCCTTGGCGGCGCGCTCCTCGGCCTCAACGGCGCGGATGGAGCCCACCACACGGCGGCGGGCGCGGTTGACCTCGGTGATGCGCAGGCGGACATGCTGCTTGAGCAGCTGGCTCATCGGGGTCTCCCGGGGCAGGCCAGTCTGGGAGGCGGGCACAAAGACGCGCACACCCTTGATGGACACAACGACGCCGCCCTTGTTCTCCTCGGTGACCTCACGGGCCTGCTCGATGTCATCCCAGCTCTTCACGGTGTCAAGGCGCTTCTTGGAGAGGGTGACCACACCCTCCTGGTCGTTCACACGCATGACATAGGTCTCAATCTCGTCGCCGATCTTTACCAGGTCCTCAACCTTGGCCGTAGGGTCGTCGGTCAGTTCGGACACCGGTATGTAACCGGCGTGCTTGGTGCCGAGATCCACATAGATCTCAGTAGGCGTAATGCCAGTGACAACGCCCGTAACCTTCTCCCCTGTATTTAAAGTTTTGATCGACTTCTCCAGCATTTCAGCGAAGGATTCCTCGATCTCAATGTTTTCGTCGCTCATTTTGTCATAGACCTCCTTTATAATCCACTCAGGCGTGGACGCGCCCGCAGTGATTCCAATAGAAGCCTTCCGACACAGGTTGGAAGGTTCCAGCTCCGCCGCCCGTTCGATCCAAACGACCATGGGACAGAGTGCCCCGCATAACTCGGCCAGCCGTTTGGTATTGGAGCTCTCCCGCCCTCCGATGACGACCATAGCATCGGAGCGCGCGGCCAGCGCCTGGGCCTCAGACTGTCGTTTACACGTAGCATTACATATTGTATCAAAAATTTTTAAGTTTGTACACTCTTTTTTTGCTTTTTCTACGCAGGAATCCCAAATAAAACGGGTGGAGGTGGTTTGTGAGACCATAGTGAGAGGTATGTCCCGCCGTTCCGGCGCGGTTTCCAGCCAGTTCGACAGCTCCGCCACCCCCTCCAGCACCACCGGCCGCCGGCACCATCCGGCGATGGCGGCCACCTCCGGATGGGTGCGGGTGCCGATGATGAGCACCTGCCGCCCCCCCTCCTCAGCGCGGGAGACGATCTGGTGTATTGGGGCAGGTGGAGTCGATGACCGGCCGGCCCAGGCGCGCCAGCGCCTCATGGACGGGCCGTCCCTCCCCGTGGGAACGGATAAGCACCGCCGTCCCAGGCGGAACCTCCTCCGGGGTGTCCACCAGGCCCACCCCTATGGACTCCAGATAGGCGATCACGTCCCGGTTGTGGATGATGGGCCCCAGCATGACGCACGGCCGGCCCCCCTCCGCCGCCATCTCCGCCATCTGCACCGCCCGGCGGACTCCGTAGCAGAAGCCGGCGGAGCGGGCCAGCTCCAGCCTCACCGGCCAGCCTGAGGCTTCAAAGCCTCAATGCGCTCCATCAGATCATCGGCCACCGCGTGGTAGTCCTCCGGCGTGGGCTTACGCCCCTCGGGGGCCTTAGGATAGTATGCCTCGCCGAACACGACGGGATTCCAGCGGAACCACTTTTTCTCCGCAGGAAGATAGATGGGGATGATGGGCACGCCGGTACGCAGGGCCAGCATGGCCGCGCCGGTCTTGGCATCGCCGAATTCGCCGTCCTGGTGGCGGGTGCCCTCCGGGAACATGAGCAGCAGTTCACCGTCCTTCAGGTACTTCATCGCCGTCTTGATAGCCGCCACGTCCGCCTTGCCCCGCTTGACGCCGAAAATGCCGCCGTGCTTCAGCACCCAGCCGATGAGGGGCCAGTGCATAATCTCCTCCTTGGCCATGACGTGGATCTGGTAATGCCACCCCAGTGCATAGGCGATGAACAGCGGGTCATTGGTGCGGGTGTGGTTGGCGCACAGCAGCGCGCCCCCTTCGGGCCTGTTCTGTTTATTGATGCACCGTGTGGGCATCACGATACGGAACACGACCCAGAGTACCATATAGGCAATGCAGTAAATGACATTTTTCTTTCGCTTCTTCATGCCTTCAGACGCTCCTTTATGGTTTCCAGAAGGACGTCCAGGCTCTCGTCCAGGGAATTTCCGGTGGTATCCACCAGCAGGGCGTCCTCCGCCTGCCGCAGCGGCGCGGCGGAGCGCCGGGTGTCGTGCTCATCCCGGAGAATGATATCCCGGAGCACGGTGTCATAGTCCGCCTCCTGCCCCCGCTTCCGCAGCTCGTCAAAGCGGCGGCGGGCCCGGTCCTCTGGCGAGGCGGTGAGGAAAATCTTTACATCCGCGCCGGGGAGGACCACCGTGCCGATGTCCCGGCCGTCCATGATCACATCGTGCTCCCGGGCCATGTCCCGCTGACGCTCCAGGAGAAAGGCCCGCACCGCCGGGATGGCCGACACGCCGGAGGTATACCGGGAGATCACATGCTGGCGGATGGCATCGGTCACATCCTCGCCGTCCAGATACATATGCTGCAGGCCGTCCGCGCCATACTTCAGCTCGATGTCCAGGCCGTCCAGCAGAGCGGTCACCGCCGCCTCGTCCTCCGGGTCCACTCCGGCCCGGTAGGCCCGCAGACCTACGGTCCGATAGATGGCCCCGGTATCCACATACAAAAAGCCCAGCCTGCGGGCCAGCAGCTTCGCCAGGGTGGACTTTCCCGCCCCGGAGGGGCCGTCCACGGCGATGCTCTTGTGCTTTGTCATGGGTTGATTCCTCCTATGTCTTGTGCGGCGGCCTCTCCAGCGGCGTGGCCGGTGGACCAGGCAATTTGCAGATTGAAGCCGCCGG
>ERZ773118.1695-NODE-1695-length-9974-cov-2.29892_pt1 | contig 9974 bp, 9 predicted proteins | sample MGYA00580562_ERZ773118 | MGnify/ENA primary metagenome ERZ773118 (study PRJEB29015, sample SAMEA2737878) | human gut metagenome | biome: human gut; feature: human-associated habitat; material: faeces | place: China | collected 2012 ... | reverse complement strand
CTGGGCGGTACGCCGTCGCCTATGGACGAAGCATTCCAGACGATTTCGAGCGGGCTTGGGCAGGACTCCACGCCTTTCTGGCGAGCCGGAGCCTGCGCCCCACCGGCAGCGCCTACGGAGAGCTGCTGCTGGACGAGCTCTCCGTCCAGGATACGGGGGACTATTTCGGACGGTTGGAGGTCCCGGTGACGGTTGATTCCTGTTTGGAAAGAGGAATCTAACTTTTTTTGTGAAGACCCCCCATAAATCTTGTGTTTTCCGGCCATTCCTCTCCGTCTGTACCCTTGACGGAGTATCGCAGGTCTGCTATGATAATGGATTGGAAAAGACAGATTTCGCCTGGTCCCGCCGGGCTTTCCCGCACTGGCGCCAGGCCCCGTTTCAAAGGAGAATGCCATATGTATTGTACCCGCAAGCTGACAGAGCAGGTCTGGTGGGTGGGCGGAAGCGACCGCCGGCTGGCCCTGTTCGAGAACCTCTTTCCCATCACCCGCGGCGTCTCTTACAACTCCTATTTGATCCTGGACGAGCAGACCGCCGTGGTGGACACCGTGGACTCCTCCATCTCCCGCCAGTTCCTGGAGAACGTGCTCCACACCCTGGACGGCCGCCCGCTGGACTACCTGGTGATCAACCACATGGAGCCCGACCACTGCGCCAGCATTGAGACGCTGCTGCTCCGCTTCCCCACTCTCAAACTGGTGGGCAACGCCAAGACCTTCGCCTTTATGGGGCAATTCTACGATTTCCCCCTGGACGGGCGCACCGTCACCGTCAAGGAGGGGGATACCCTCTCCCTGGGCGGGCATACCCTCCACTTCCATATGACTCCCATGGTCCACTGGCCGGAGGTCATGATGACCTATGAGTCCAGCGAGAAGCTTCTCTTCTCCGCCGACGCTTTCGGCTCCTTCGGCGCCACGGGCGGCAATCTGTTTAACGACGAGCTGAACTTCGACCGGGACTGGCTGGACGACGCCCGCCGCTATTACGGCAATATCGTGGGCAAGTACGGCCTCCAGGTGCAGGCCGCGCTGAAGAAGCTCTCCGGACTGGACATTGCCATGATCTGCCCCCTCCACGGCCCCATCTGGCGCAGCGATCTGGACTACCTTCTGGACAAGTACGACAAGTGGAGCCGCTACGAGCCGGAGGAGCGGGCCGTTGCGGTGCTGTACGCCTCCATGTACGGCGACACCGAGAACGCTGTCAACCTTCTGGCTGCGGGTCTGGCTGACGGCGGGGTAAAGAACATCGCCATGCACGACATTTCCTCCACCCATGTCTCCACCCTTATCTCCGAGGTCTTCCGGTGCAGCCACCTGGTGCTGGCCGCCCCCACCTATAACAACGGGGTCTATCCCGCCATGGCCACCTTCCTCCATGACATGAAGGCCCTTGGCCTGCAAAACCGCACGGTGGCCTTGGTGGAGAACGGCTCCTGGGCTCCGGTCAGCGGCAAGCTGATGCGTGAGATGCTGGGTGAGCTGAAGGGTTTCCAGGTGCTTGAGCCCGTGGTCTCCCTCAAGTCCGCCCTCAAGGACAGCTCTCTGGAACCGCTCTTCCAGCTCAGAGACCGTATTCTGGACTCTCTCAACGGGTAAGTCAAGCAGACAAAATGCGGCCCATCGGTCAATGACCGACGGGCCGCGTTCGTTTTTCAGCCGGGCCGCTCCGTAGCCGGAATCCAGTCCTCCAGAGACAGAAGCCGGCTCCCCACCAGTTCCTCAAACTCCGCCGCAAAGGTGTCCTGATCCACCTCCGCGTCGTCCACCAGATAGGTGAATACCTCCGTGCCATCCTCCTGCGTATCCTGGTGTACCGCCAGGGAGGCGCACTCCTCCGTCTCCCCATCGGGCAGATAGCGGAACACCGTGTAGAGGTGGGAATACCGATTGGGCCCGGTGCCCGTGTCATACTGCCGTACCATGGCGCCGGCAGCTCATCTCCACGATGTCGTACTGCCAGCAGCTCAGCTCCCCGTCCCCATAGTGGAACACGGCGTTGAACTGGTGGGGCTGAGCCACCATCTGCACCACCAGCTCCGCCCCGCCGTCCCCGTCCAGATCCAGCAGCACATACTCCAGCTCCTCCGCCGGGGGCAGGGTGACCTGGTGCAGCTCCAGCCCCTCCGGCGGGCGATCCAGCGCCCCCGGCTCCCCTGCCAGCAGGGCCCGGTAGGCCGCCAGGGCCTCGGCCGACACAGGCGCGGGGGACAGTGGCGGCGAAACGGGCATGGAGTTGGCGGGTTCTTTCAGAGCTTCCAGGGGGGCGGGCGCGGGGCTGCCGGACGGTGCCGGCGGCTCTCCGCCTCCCGCGCAGGCGGTAAGGGCAACGGCCAGCAGACAGGCCAGCCCCGTTATGGACGTGTGGTTCACAGCGGTATTCCTCCTTCGGGCCGTTATGCCGTCATGATAACACCCCCACAGCCCGAAGGGAAACCCCTACGCGGTTTCAAATGGTGAAAATTTGGTAATAGGTCCTCAGAAGTCCGGGGCGGAGGCCAGCCGGAGCAGCCGCTTCCGCAGGCAGGCGGTCAGCTCCACCTTTTTGGTGCCAACCTCGTCGAAGGCGATCACCGCCACCGCGCCGGAGCGGCTCACCACCATGCCGGGCCCGAAGGCCCGGTGCACCACCGCCGTGCCGGGCAGGTAGTCCTTCTCCCACGCCGCCACCGCGGCGGCGTCAGGCTCCGCCGGGGCCTTGCCCGGAGTCCCGGGCCTCTGGGACGCCCACTCCGGCGTGCCCAGGAATTGCCCCACGAAGGAGGCCGGGGGTGACGGCTCGCCAAAGCGGTTGTCACAGGTGAGCAGAACAAGCTGCCGCCGGGCCCGGGTGGCCCCCACGTAGAAGAGCCGCCGCTCCTCCTCCAGGGCCACCCGCTCCTCGTCGGACAGGTCGTTCCCCTTCCGGGGATTCACCGATGGGAAAATGCCGTCCACCGCGTCGATGAGGAACACCCGGTCGTACTCCAGGCCCTTGCTGGCGTGGATGGTGGAGAGCACAAAGGGGCAGGCCGGGTCGCCACCCCCCGTCTCCACCGTGTCCCGCAGCGCCTCCAGGCGGCGGAGAAAGCCCTCCACCCCCGGCTCCTGCCGGGCCAGGGCCAGCAGCAGCTCCACCCGGCTCTTGTCGCCCCCCTGGCTGGACAGGTAGTCCCCATAGCCCATGTATTTGACGATGCGCTGAAGGGCGGCAAAGCTGGAGAGCTGGGGCAGCTTGGACAGGTGGGTGCGCAGGGCCTTGAGCCGCCCCGTCTGCCAGGGCTCGAAGCCGCCCCCGTCGATGAGGGCGTCCAGCACCGGTGCCCCCTCCGGCACCCGGCGCAGCTTCTCCTGGAGGACGCTCCGCTTGACGCGCACCTCCAGCTTGTAGTAAATCCGTAAAAACCGCTCCCGATCCGTGCCGTCCAGGGCAAAGCGGAGCACATCGGTGAGATCCCGCACCGCCGGGCTGGTGAAGAAGAAGCTCTCCCGCTGGCGGCAGGCGTAGGGGACGCCCCGGCGCTCCAGCAGGTCGATGAGGGGCAGGGCGCTGTCGTTGTTGCGGTAGAGCACGGCGGTGGACACCGTGCAGTCCGCCGCCGCCTGGGCCAGATAGTGGGCCTGCTGCCCGAAGTCGTTGAGATTCACGTGGCGCACCGGCTCCCCCTGGGGACGGCTGGCCCGCATGTGCTTGGGGTGGCGGCTGCCGTTGCGCTGGATGAAGGCGTCCGCCTTCTCCACGATGGCCCCGGCGGAGCGGTAGTTGGTCTCCATCAGCAGCACCTCCCCCTCCGGGTAGATCTGCCGGAACTCCATCAGCGCCTGGGGCCAGGCGGCCCGGAAACCGTAGATGCTCTGATCCTCGTCCCCCACCATGAACAGGTTGCGGCTCCGGGCGGCCAGCAGACGGAGGATGGCGTGCTGGATTTTGGAGGTGTCCTGGGCCTCGTCCACGCAGAGGTAGGGGTATTTGCTCTGGAAGTGAGCCAGGATATCGGGATACCGGCGGAGAATCCGCAGGGCGAAGACCATCTGATCGTCGTAGTCCATGCGGCGGTTGCGCTCCAGGTACTCCCGGTAGCCGAAGTAGACCGCGGGAAAATCCACCCCGTCCATCTCAATGGCCCGCACCTCCTCGTCCCGCAGCATCCCGTTCTTGCAGCAGGTGATGCGGGTGCGCACCTCCTTCACCTCCTGCTCCCCCGGCCACTCGGCCCCGTGGGACTGCATCAGCCAGCGCACCAGGGCGTTCAGCTCCCCCTCGTTCGTCCACAGGGCGAAGGGCTCCGCCCCCTTGGCCCAGGCGTAGTAGGAGATGATGGACTGGCAGATGCCGTTGATGGTGCGGAAGGCCAGCGCGCCGGCGTGCTCCTCCCCAAAGAGGGCGGCGAAGCGCCGCTTCATGTCCCCGGCGGCGGCCACGGTGTAGGTGACGGTGAGGATGCGCCCCGGCTCCACCCCCAGGCAGTGGATGAGATAGCCCAGCCGGGTCACCAGGGTGGTGGTCTTGCCGCTGCCCGGCACCGCCAGCAGCAGGGTGGGCCCCTCGGCCCGGAGGATGGCCGCCTCCTGCTGGGGATCGGAGGTGAGGGCGTATCTGGCTTTGAATTCGGGGTAGGTCATGGCGTGTCCTCTCTTTCCGTGCGTACTGTTCAGAGTACCCCAGCCCCGGCGGAAAGTCAAGCGGCAGTTGCGGCATGGTCTGGGGCTTGCTATACTGGGTAAAAAGGAGGAATGTCCCATGTCCGCCAACACCCCCCGTCTGGAGACCGAACGTCTGGTGCTCCGCCGGTTTACCCCGTCGGATGTGGAGCCGCTGTTTTCCCTGATGCGCGACCGGGAGGTTAACACCTTCCTGCCCTGGTTCCCGCTGGAGACCGAGGCGGACGCCGCCAGATATCTGGAGGAGCACTACCTGGACTACTACCGCCGTCCCTCCGGCTGCCGCTACGCCGTCTGCCTGCGGTAGAACGACCGCCCCATCGGCTACCTCCATGTGGACGACGGGGAGAGCCATGATCTGGGCTACGCCCTGGCCCGGCCATCCTGGGGCCGCGGCTACATGACCGAGGCCGCCGCTGCGGTGGTGGAGCGCCTGCGCGCCGACGGCCTGCCCTTCCTCACGGCCACCCACGACGCGGACAATCCCAAGAGCGGGGCGGTCATGGAGCGCATCGGTATGACCTACCGCTACTCCTACGAGGAGCTGTGGCAGCCGAAAAACCGGCTGGTCATCTTCCGTATGTACCAGATGGATTTGAACGGCACGTGGCCCACCTACCGGGCCTACTGGGACCGTTGGCCTCGCCACTGGGTTTGAAATCCGCCCTTGCAATTTGCGGAAAGGCGTGCTATAGTTGCCACAGAAAAGTCTGCACAACTGAATGCTGGGGGGCCGGATGGAATCCGGCTGAGAGTTAGGCTGTTCTGCCTATGACCCATGGAACCTGTTGGGTAATGCCATCGTAGGGAGCGCGGTTCACGCCGTTTTGCCGTTTTTTGCAAAGTCGCTCAGCGAAGGCTGTGCGGCTTTTACTTTTGCCTAAAACGGAGGTATCTGCAAGAATGAGACGAGAACCCTGGAAACTCAAGGACGTGGTCATGATGGCCATACTGGGTGTGCTGTTCGCGGTGGTCTACATGGCCGTGTTTTACGGCGGCACCGCCATTTCGGTGGCCCTCACCCCCCTGGGCCTGTCGGCCTTCGGCTTTGAACTCATCTACGGCGTGTGGTTTATGGCCGCCACCATTGCCGCCTACATCATCCGCAAGCCCGGCGCGGCCCTCATCACCGAGGTGCTGGCCTCCGCCATTGAGCTGCTCATGGGCAACTCCGGCGGCGCCACCGTGGTGCTCACCGGCCTCATCCAGGGCGTCGGGTGCGAGCTGGGCTTCGCCGTATTCCGCTACCGGAAGTACAACCTGCTCTCCATGGCCCTGTCCGGCGTCTTTGCCGCCGTGTGCATCTTCTGCTACGAGCTGTACTACCTGAGCTACTATCTGCTGGCCCCCACCATGCTGGCCGCCCAGTTGGCCGTCCGCTTTGCCAGCGCCGTGGTCTTCTCCGGCGTCATCGCCAAGCTGGCCTGCGACGGCCTGGCCCGGACGGGGGTACTGCGCAGCTACGCCGTGGGCGCCCGGCTTGCCCCGGTATCCATCGACGATGAGGAGGAATAAGCAATGGGTAAACTGAATGTGGTTCTGGACTGGTTTGCAAATACCAATCACACCGGCTTTCTGCTGGCGGAGAAGCGGGGCTACTTCGCGGAGGCGGGCCTGGAGGTGCACATCAACGGCGAGGTTCACGGCGTTATGGATCTCCACGGCGCCGATTTCGTGCTGGGCCCCCAGATTTCCATGCTGGACTGCATGTCCCGCGGGGTGGAGCTCACCGGCGTGGCCGTCCTCACCCAGCGTTCCGACTCCGGCATCGTCTCCCTGAAGGAGAGCGGCATCACCTCCCCCCGGCATCTGGAGGGCAAGCGCCTTACCCACTGGGCCCCCCGCTGGTTCCACGGCGTGATCGGCGAGGCCGTGCGCCTGGACGGCGGCGACTACGGCAAGGTGGAGCTGGTGCCCATGGACGTGGGCGACATCGTATCCACCCTGGGCGCCGCGGCCGACGCCACCTGGGTCTACGCCAACTGGGAGAATGAGGAGCTTATCGCGGCGGGCAAAGAGATCAACTTCATCAATCTGGCCGACGTGGATCCCCTCTTCGACTTCTGCGCCCCCGCCATCGCCGCCACGCACCAGGTTCTGCGGGACCGCCCCGCCGAGGTACGGGCCTTCCTGGCCGCCCTGGACCGGGGCTATCAGGAGGCGGCCCGCGATCCGGAGGGGGCCGTCCTGGCGGTGAAGGACGGCCTGCCCGCCGTGTCCGAGGCCATGCTGGTGCGCAGCCAGAGGCACCTGGCCCCCCTGCTGCTGGATCAGCGGGGCCACTGGGGCGCCATCCGCCCGGAGCGCTGGGAGCGGATGGCCGACTGGCTGGTGGCCAACGGCTACTACGACCGCCGCCGCCCCACCGAGTACCCCGTCTGAGGTGGGCCGCATCACCCTGGAGCGCGTCACCTTCCGCTACCTGGAGCAGAGCAAGCGCCCGGTGCTGGACGAGGTCAGCGCCTCCTTTGACCGGAGCCGCATCACCGTCCTCACCGGCCCCTCCGGCTGCGGCAAGAGCACCCTGCTCTATCTGGCGGCGGGGATCTATCCCCAGAACGCCGGGTTCCTCCAGGAGGGCACGGTGCGGGTGGAGGGACAGGAGCCCGCCGCCCTGGGGCCGGGGGAGCGGTGCGCCCTGGTGGGCATGCTGTTTCAAAACCCGGAGCTCCAGTTCTGTATGGACACGGTGGAGAACGAGCTGTTCTTCTGTCTGGAGAACCGGCGGGTGCCCCGGGCGGAGATGGAGGAGCGGCTGAGCGCCGCCCTGGACTTCTGCGGCATCGCCCACCTGCGCCGCCGCCCCCTCCGCTCCCTGTCCGGCGGGGAGAAGCAGCGGGCCGCGCTGGCCTGTCTGGCCGCACTGCGGCCGGCCTGGATCCTGCTGGACGAGCCCTTCGCCAATTTGGACGACCAAACCGCCGCCCTTCTCTGCGGACAGCTCGCCCGGTTCCACCGGGAATGCGGCACCGGCATTCTGGCCATCGACCACCGGCTGGACCACTGGCTGTCCATCGCCGACGAGATCCGCCTCATGGCCCAGGACGGCACGCTGGACGGCGCCGCCTATGCCCCCAGCGCCCTCTCCCCTCAGGCGTGGGCGGAGCGGGGCGTCAGCGTCCCCGGCTGCCCCTACCAGGCCGCCCGGCCGGTCAAGACCGGGCCGGAGGAGGTGGTGCTCTCCCTGCGGGGCCTGCGGGTCTCCCAGGATGGGCGCGAGGTGCTGCGGGACGTGAACGCCGACTTCTTCCGGGGGCGCATCCACGTCATCGTGGGCCCCAGCGGCAGCGGCAAGAGCACCCTGTTCGGCGCCCTCAGCGGCCTTTACCGCTATCAGGGCTCCGCCCGGCTGGAGGGGATGGAGCTGTCCAGGCACCGCCGCCGGCTGACCGGCCGCATGGGCTTCGTCACCCAGAGTCCCCAGGACCAGTTCGTGGCGGACACCGTTCTGGACGAGGTGACGGTCAGCCTGCGCCACAGCGCCGGGGCGGGCGATCCCGCCGCCGGGGCCGAAGAGGTGCTCCGCCGGATCCAGCTCTGGCGCTTCCGCCGCCTGTCCCCCTATATGCTCAGCCAGGGCCAGCAGCGGCGGCTGGGGGTGGCCGCCCTGCTGGCCTACGACTGCCAGGTGCTGGTGTGCGACGAGCCCACCTACGCCCAGGATCGCGGCCGCACCGCCGCCATCATGGACGCCCTCCAGCAGGAGGTGGTGGAGCGGGGCCTCACCCTCATCCTGTCCACCCACGACCGGGCACTGGCTCAGGACTACGCCGACATTCTCTACGAGCTGAAGGAGGGGAGCCTGTATGAAGTCGCTCAATCCCGCCTGTAAGCTCATCGGGCTGGTGGTGCCCACCCTTCTGCTGGCCGGACTCCATCACCCGGCGGTCAACCTGGCAGTATTTGCGGTATGTCTGGCCGCCCTGCTTCTCTCCCGCGCCAACGTCAAGGTGCTGGCCGGGGCCCTTCTCCCCGTGCTTCTGGTGGCGGTGGGCATGTTCTCCACCGGCTACCACTTTCACGCCGGGGCGGGCATGCCCATCAACGCCGCCGCCCAGGCCCTCACCGGGGCGGCGGTGTGGAACGGGCTGGTGCCGGGCAGCCGGGTACTGGCCTTCGCCGGGCTGGGCCTGCTCTTTGTCCTCACCACCGACCGCATCCTCCTAGTGCGCTCCCTCCAGCAGCAGCTCCGCCTCCCCCCGGTGTTCGCCTACGGCCTGCTGGCCGCCTGGGGCATCCTGCCCAATATGATGGAGGAGTACAAGCGCACCCGCGCCGCCTTTGCCGCCCGCGGTATCCGGGTTTTTCCCGTCTCCCCCGCCCTGCTCAAGCCCCTGCTGGTCAAGTCGGTGCGCTGGTCGGAGGAGCTGTCCATCGCCATGGAGTCCAGGGGCTTCGACGGCCGCGTCCCCCGCACGTGCAGCCAGCCCCTGCGCCTGCGGCCGGTGGACGTCCTCTTCCCCATCCTGTCCTGCGCCCTGTTTCTGGCCCTGTTCTTCCTGCTGGGACGCTGAAAAACCGCCGCGGAGCGAGGCTCCGCGGCGGTTTTGCTTTACGGCTTGCACTGGCCGCAGGGGGAATAGCCCTCGTCCAGCAGGGCCTCCCGGCTTCCGGTGTAGTCCGTCCGGTTCTCCGGCTTCATGTCCTCCACGCTGGCGCAGGTGGGCAGGTGGAATTTCTTCGTGTTGGTATTCAGCACGTAGGCGGTACCTGCGGGGGTTGGGCTGGACTGGATCTCCCCCTGTTCCCCTTCCGCCCAGCTCGCGCCGGTGGCGTAGTCGATGCCGATGCCCGGCTGGATGTTGTAGACATAGACGTTGAAGCAGATGCCCTCCCTCTCGTCCTCCACGCTCCCGGCCTCCATCAGCACTCCGCTGGCCACCAGATTGTCCCCCTCATAGAGCGGGGTGACCCGGTAGAGGACGTGGTTGGAGGTCTCCTTCACATAGTCGGCCACCAGGTTCTCAAAGGGCAGCATGCCCTCCACATTCATGTAGCGGGTCCCGGTGATCAGGTTGCGCTCGTTGGCGTTCTCGCCGGTGAGCTGGAACCCGATGAGGTGGCAGCGGTTATAAAGGTACTGACCGCCGTACTCCACGTTGATCCAGCCGGAGGGCTTCACCGAGCTGATGCTCTCCCGCTCCCCGGCAGGCATCAGCTCCTCTCCCACACAGGCGTAGGCCGTGCCGCAGCGGCCCAGCCCGTCCAGCGCACTGTAGGTCTCAAAGGCCTCGGTGGTATATTCCTCCTCCCCAAAGAAGGGCTGGTTGTCATTGATGACCACATAGGGCTCGCCCGCATAGGCGGGCACCTGGTCCAGATCGTAGC
>ERZ773118.1691-NODE-1691-length-10002-cov-27.7395_pt1 | contig 10002 bp, 10 predicted proteins | sample MGYA00580562_ERZ773118 | MGnify/ENA primary metagenome ERZ773118 (study PRJEB29015, sample SAMEA2737878) | human gut metagenome | biome: human gut; feature: human-associated habitat; material: faeces | place: China | collected 2012 ... | reverse complement strand
ACCGCTTTTTTGCGGGTCCTGGTCAGCCAGGCTGTCAAAATAGTCCCTGTTATTCCTGGCCGTGGAGCCGGGATTAGCCACATAGTGTATGACAATCTTATCCACCTTCTGACGCCCCACATCCGGCCTGGAAAATATATTCTTCCTTATGAAATCCTGCTCTACATAATCCGGCACTTCCACTGCCTTCAAATCCACGGTATAGGGCCTCTCCCAGCCCCAGAGGTAATAACCTCCGCCAAGACCGGCGCCTGCGCCCAACACCAGCACCAGCAAAAGCGCCAGGAAGGACACGCCTTTCCCCGAACGGTTACGGCGTTCACCTGAACCTGAATTTCCTGTTTTTTTATTCCTTTGAGACCGTTCAGTCTTCTTTCTGGTGTTCTGGTCCTCCTGCGCCGTTCCGGCAGCAGGCTTTCCGGCCCCCGGTCCCGTATCTCCCATACCGGGCTTTCTTCTGGAAACCCGCTCACGTCTGGGCCTGCCTCCTATGTAGGAATCCCCCACAGGAGGATTCTGCCGGCCAGACGCCGGCCGGCCCGGCTCCAGCGGTACCTGCCGGATATCTTCGTAATCTCTCATCCCATCTATATCGTTAGTCCGTTCCTCTCTCATCCTTTCGTACACCTTTCGTTAATTCATGTTCCACAGATTCTGTCACATGAACAATATAACATTTTTCAGCTTAAAACACAATGGATGTTGCATTTTATAAACCAATCTGTAAAATCTTAAAATAGATGCAACTTTATCCCTGCCTCAGACGTCTAACAGTCAGAAGGATACGAAAGGAGGATGCAGATACATGGGCTTATACAACAATACGGCGGAAACAGAACGTCTCCTTACAGAAAATTATGAACGCTACTACCGCCTGGCATTTAAGCTGATGCGAAACCAGGATGATGCCCTGGATGTAGTCCAGGAAAGTGCCTATCGGGCAATTAAGGACTGCAAAGGGGTCAGAAATAAAGACTACCTGTCCACATGGATTTACCGGATCGTAGTCAACACAAGCCTGGATATGCTGCGCAGGAAAAAGAAAGAAACACCCACAGAAGAAATGCCGGAGACTCCCACAGAGGACCATTACCAGGACCTGGACTTAAAACAGATGATAAACCGGCTGGATGACAAAAGCAGGACCGTCATCATACTGCGGTATTTTGAGGATCTTAAATTAGAAGATATTGCTGATATAGTAGGTGAAAATCTCAATACAGTAAAGGCCAGGCTTTACCGTGCCCTGAAAAAACTAAGGCTGGAACTGGAGCCAATGCCCTTGGGCGCAAACCAGAACCATTTTTCAGAAAGGAGCCATGCTCATGAAACAGGAAGAAAACAGACCGATGGATAAGCTGAAATCAGATTATGAAAGCATACCGGTTCCAACGGAAGCAAAGGAACGCATGCTTGCGGGCATTGCCCAGGCAAAAAAAGAACAGAAAGGCGTGATTATTATGAAATTTGCAAAGAAGACAGGCGGGGCCGCTGCCGCTGCCATGATTGCCATTACCGTACTGGCCAACGCCACACCGGCCCTGGCCAATGCCATGGAACAGATTCCGGTCATTGGATCCATCGCAAAGGTGGTAACCTTCCGCACTTATGAAGATAAAAAGAATCATTTTGAGGCTGATATCAAGGTTCCCCAGGTGACGATTGAAGGGACCGAGGGTGCCCAGGTACCGGCAAACAAATCCATAGAGGATTATGGCAATGAGCTCATTGCCATGTATGAGGAAGAATTGTCAAAGGACAACGGAGAGGGGCACTATGGTCTGGATTCCCGCTATGAAGTGGTGACGGACAACAGCAAATATCTGTGCATCCGCATTGATACCACCCTTACCATGGCCAGCGGTACCCAGTTCGTCAAGGTATTTACCATAGACAAGGCCACCGGAAATGTCATCTCCTTAAAGGACCTGTTCCATGACCGTCCGGAAATGCTGGATGCCATCAGCACCAACATTAAGAGCCAGATGGCGGAACAGATGGCAAAGGATGAGTCCATCATGTACTTCTACCAATCCGATATGCCGGATGAGGATTTCAAGGGACTTACAGGCGATGAGAGCTATTATTTCAATGAAAACGGCGAACTTGTGATTACATTTAACGAATACGATGTGGCGCCGGGTTACATGGGCGCCGTACAGTTCACCATTCCCGGTTCCGTTACAGGTGCCTTTTAAATCCTGAATCCGGCCATGCATATTTTCCGTCCCCGCCTTCCATACTAATCCTGAGGTGATGAATATGATAGAGCGGGATGAACTTCCCATTGGATTTACCATGGAGTTGGCTATGAATCCTGAAGCCATGAGCCGTTTCTCCGGCCTTACGGAGCCGGAACAGAAACAAGTGGTAAACAGGGCCAGAAACATAAAGAGCCATGAGGATATGCGCAACTACGTGGAAAACATGTTTACGGAAGGATGATGGCACATGGACGGAATACAGATACCCGGAAGACAGGAGCCCGGCAGACAGGAACCCCTGGAGCTTCCGGGCAGAAACAGCAGCACCTATGGGGATGGGGACATTCCTGAAATTGATTTGCCCGGCGCAGACAGCGCCACCCATGATTTCCCTCAGGAATTTCCTGAAAACCGCATGCAGTCCTGATAAACCAGGGCTGCATTTTTTGCGCGTTTTTAACCCATCCCTTCCCGGGGCTCGAATCATGCCATATATTGTGATATTATTGTTTTTAATACAATATATAGAATCCGGGGTGTAATTATATGGAAATACAGGAGTGTCTGGGAGCTGAAAACCGGCTGGGAATCGATATCTGGAAACACAAATACCGTTATCAGGATGAAACCTTTGAACAGTGGCTTGGACGCGTCAGCGGGGGGCTCTGCGATTGCAGAGCTGATACGGGAAAAGAAGGTTCTGGAGGGCGGCCGTAACCTGTATAAAAGCTGCGGCCGGAGCAAATGCCAGAATCGTCACATAAACGGAGGAGGAGGGATTTGAACCCTCGCGCCGGTGCTGCCGACCTACTGGTGTTCGAAGCCAGACCCTTCAGCCACTTGGGTACTCCTCCAAAAAAATACCAACTACTGCATTATACACTAAAATCCGTGTTTTGTGTAGTAGTTGGCGTTAATTTTTTAGACATTTTCGCAAATTCTAAAACTGTCTTTCATACAGCCTCAAATTCCCTCTAACTGGCTGCTGCCTGAATATCGGTATATTCCGCAGGATTTGGAACAGGTACATCCACGGGCTGGCCGGGATCCGCGATTCCCACATCGCCGTCCAGGCTCACACTGAAGGTCTCCCCCTGCATGGTCATATCCATATCCATCTTGAGGCGCATCTTAATGCAGTCGCCGGCCGGATTCACCACATACTCTCCGCGGATATTGCGAAGCTTCATATCAAGACCGTCCAGCATGCCCGTAAGTCCGGTAGAGCCGAGTACCATCTGCATGTACTCGTTCATCCTGGCATCGTTGATGGTATAGCCGATGACCTTGTTCTCTCCCTCGTCCCACAGGTTAAAGTCTCCGGCCAAATCCTCCGGCACCTCGAAAGCCTTTGACGAAGCCATGGCCTGATTCATCATGTCGCCCATGGCCATGGGGTACTTAATCTTTTGTCCCGGCATATCCATGTAGGTATAGCCGTCCAGATAATACATGGAATAGGTGATAGGCTCACTGTCCGGAATTGTCATACGGCAATATGCCATGTAACGCAGCTGACTGGGGTCCTGCATATGATTCATCTTCATATTCATCTCCAGCCGCATGTCAATGGGACTGATACCTTCATTCTCAAGCAGGCTGCCTGTCATCTTCATCTTGAAATCGTAAAAGGCGTTCATATCCGTCATGTTCTGGTTCTTGGCTTCCACCGCCTTGTACAGCTCCAATGCTTCCTGTGACCGGGCCGCATAAGCGGTCATGGGACATAAAAGGACAGCTCCCAGAACCACTGCCAGCAGACGTTTCATTAATCTCATGTAATCCCTCCTTGTCTTAAACAAACCTTTGGTGTTATGTTCATTGTAACGCATCAGGTTTTATTTGTAAATGCGGAAGGATTTACGTTTTCCTTACATTTACAATTTTAACACCATTCATAATATCTATCCGGCACAATTTCCCAATAGGTTTTGTCAATTGGATTTCATGTATTTAACGATATATAATATGTCTGCTGTTCAAAGCTGTATTAATTATACATAAAGATAAATCATCACGAAGGGGTATGGTATGAAATTTAACTGGAGCTATTTCTTTCAAACACTTCCCTATATTGCGGGCAAGTTGAATGTGACTCTGACTCTGACCATTATCAGTGCCGTTTTCTCGCTTGTCATCGGAATGGTCTTTGCCATCATCAGCTATTACAAAGTAAAGGGTGTGAGCCAGGTTCTAAAAATCTGGATATCCTTTGTCCGCGGTACACCGGTTGCCGCCCAGCTGTTCTTTTTCTATTACGGTCTGGCCAACTTAAGTTCCCTTATTCTTAATATGTCTCCCACCGTGGCTGTTGCGGTCATCATGAGCCTGAACATGGGAGCGTTTGTTTCAGAATCCATCCGCGGGGCATTGATTTCCGTGGATGAGGGGCAGAGGGAAGTAGCCATGGCCTTTGGCATGACAGGTTTCCAAATGACAATCAGAATTGTCATACCCCAGGCAATCCGTGTTGCGCTTCCGCCTCTATTCAATGACCTGATTAATCTTTTCAAAATGTCTTCCCTGGCATTTCTGGTTGGAGTCAGGGACGTGATGGGGGCCGCAAAAATTGAAGGAGCCAACACCTTCCAGTTCTTTGAGTGCTATGCCTGCGTCATGTTGATTTACTGGGTTATAACACTGATTCTCACGGCTTTCCAGAAAGTATTGGAAAAACGGTGCAATGCTATTTTTTAGACCGTTTGCTTATATATTATAATATTCATCAAATGGAGGAAACATATGAAAAGCAAAAAAGCAACCGCTCTTATTATCTCGGCAGCCCTGGCAGCTGCTTCCATGGCAGGCTGTTCAGGCCAGAGCCCGGAGCCTGCTGCCTCTGCCAAAGCCACACAGGCAAACCCGTCCGAACATGCAAAGACAGACAATTCCGGCAATGATACAGAACCGGCTGAAAGCCGCACTGTCATAGTAGGGACTGCCGGTACCGGCGAACCCTATTCCATGGTTGACGACCAGGGAAACTGGACAGGAGCTGAGGCTGACCTTTGGGCTGAAATCGAAGCCCGCACCGGATGGACCATCGAGATGAAACAGGTTTCAGATATGGCCTCCCTGTTTGGGGAATTAAACACCGGCCGTGTGGATGTAGCCGCAAACTGCTTTGCCATTACCGAAGCCCGTCTGAAAACATATATTGCATCTGACCCAATCTATGCGGATGCGCAGGTCATCATAGTCCGGCCGGACAGCGAATATAAGACAATGGATGATTTACGCGGACACACCATCGGTGTGACAGCCGGACAGGCTGCCCAGTCAACAGTTGAGAATATGGCTCCTGATTATGATTGGGAAATCGTAACTTATGAGGATTCAAATGCAGGTTTTCAGGATTGTTCCCTTGGGCGCATAGACTGTTATGCCAATACAGTTACCAACATCGAAAAAGCAGAAAGGGCCCAGAACCTGGAATTTCGTATGCTGGACCAAAAGCTGTTTGGAAATAACGTAGGCTGGTGGTTTGCTGACACGGAGGAGGGAGCCGGACTCCGCGATGATATCAATGTGGTATTAAAGGAAATGCATGAGGATGGAACCGTTTCTGAAATCATCACTAAATGGTTTTATGAGGATTTATCCCAGCTTATTAGCGACGAGTGGTTAACGGCAACCCACTAAATAACAGCTGAAAATCTGCAGTTGAAGGGAAATAACAGATGGTTACAGTAGAAAATCTGTCCAAAACATTCGGAACCGATACAGAAGTTCTAAAGGACATTAACCTGAATATAAAGAAAAATGAAATAGTGGCCATCCTGGGGCCATCGGGTACCGGAAAATCAACCCTGCTGCGCTGCCTGAACTTTCTGTGTATACCCACCACGGGAATCATTCAGATCGGCAATGCGCGTGTGGACGCAGCCAGGTATACTTCTAAGGAAGTACGGAACCTGCGGCGTCAATCTGCCATGGTATTCCAGGGCTATAATCTATTTAAGAATAAAACAGCTTTGGAAAATGTCATGGAAGCGCTTGTGACCGTTCATAACAGACCAAAGGCTGAAGCAGAGGAGACATCCCTGCGGCTTTTAGAGAAAGTAGGCATGCTGGACCGTAAGGATTTTTACCCGGCCAAGATGTCGGGCGGACAGCAGCAGCGTGTGGCCATTGCCCGGGCCCTGGCGGTCAGTCCGGATGTTCTGCTCTTCGACGAGCCCACTTCCGCCCTGGATCCCGAACTTGTGGGAGAAGTACTGAATACCATTCGCCGGCTGGCCGAAGAGGATTCCACCATGGTCCTGGTCACCCACGAAATCAAATTCGCAAGAAACGTTGCAACCCGCATATTGTTCATGGACAACGGTATGATTGCGGCTGACGGTTCCCCTGAGGAACTCATTGATAACCCTGAAAATCCAAGGCTGCGCCAGTTTTTAAATTTCGTAAGCAAATAAAGTCAACTATACCGGCCTCACTGTCTGTGGGGCCTATTACATTCTATTCCAACTCAGGGAGGAAGCTGATGCTGACCGAACAAATCAAAGAAAAAGCAGAACAATGCAGAGAAGAAATAATCCAATTTCGCCGTGAACTCCACTGCCATCCGGAACTCTCTATGGAGGAGTATGAAACATCCCATAAAATTGCTGAGAAGTTACGCAGTCTGGAAGGGATGGAGGTGATTACAGGGGCTGCCGGCGGTACCGGGGTCGTCGGCAGCCTGACAGGAGCAAAGGGCGCTGGAAAAACAGTTCTTCTGCGTGCAGATATCGACGCGCTGCCCATAGAAGAAAAAACCGGACTTCCCTTTTCGTCAGAAACACCTGGCATAATGCACGCATGCGGACACGACGGACATGCTGCGTGGCTTTTAGGCAGTGCAATGATTCTGTCAAAGCTGCGCAGCCAGTTTTCCGGTCACGTGAAATTTGTATTCCAGCCCGGTGAGGAAAATGGAATTGGTGGAAGAAAAATGGTTGAGGAAGACCGCATACTGGAAAATTCTGCTGTAGACGCTGTTTTTGCCGCCCATGCATGGCCAGAAGCAGCGGCGGGAGAAATGTGTGTGGCAGAGAGATGTGCCTTTGGATATCCTGGAAGATTTGAAATACAGGTGACAGGGCAAGGCGGTCATAGTTCCTGGCCCCATGAGTGCATAGACCCCATTGCCATAACGAATCAGATTTATTCCGGTTTACAGCAAATCGTATCCCGACGTCTTCCTGAAACAGCGGCAAGGGTGCTGTGTAAGATTCTGCCTTCAGTGAGCTGCCAGGATATTAGGTGAAGAACATGTCAAACTGGATACCAATCTCATCTTGGAGGAGAGGATTTCAGTGAATATGTGGCCCGTGTTCCGGGAGCCTATGTATATGCCGGCATTGCAACTGAAAAAAATCAGGGAACGTTTGGACTCCACAGCAGCAGCTTTATGCTGGAGGAATCCGTGATACCCGGGATGGCCGCTGTATTCGCTCAGTTTGCAGTTGATTGTCTGGAAAAAGGAGGGTTTTAGCCCTCCTTCTATTCCCTAATTCAAATCATCGTTTTTCTCATTTTTTTCTGTCCTCACTGCCCAAAATACTGGTTCACCCCAGCCACCAGGCCGTCAGCCAGCGTAGTCAGCGTGGCCGCAGAATGGTCGGAAGCCTTGTCTCCCAGCTCTATATCCACGGACGGCACAGTGGAGAAGGAAGTCTGGGTCAGATCCATGGCCATGGAGCCGCCGGAGAATATCTTGACTCCCGCCCCCTTAAGACCTGCCACCAGGCTTTCGCCAAGGGCATTGTGCTGCTGCCAGTGAGATTTTACGGGTTCCATGTTCCGGTAGGATTCCACATTGGGAACGCTCATGTAAAATGCCCCCTTGTTATTGGTGGTGGAATCCCAGTGAAGAGCAATGTGGCAGTCGCTTGCATTATTGGCTATGACAGTCCTGGCTATATTGTCCAACTGGACATCGCCGCTCTCCCGGATCATCAGCACATCATATCCTGCTGCCAGCAGCTTATCCTTCAGTATCTTTGCCATGGACAGCGTCACCTTGCTCTCGGCGGTTCCGTCGGCAAAGGTCATGCCGCCTGACACGGCTGCCGCCAAGGTGGCCCCTGCGCCGGTGGTGCCCCCGGTTACCTTGGGTGTGCCGTCGGGATGACACAGCGTCTTGACAGAAGCTCCGCCCTTGGTTCCATGCCCCGCATTGACGCAGACCGTAATGCCCTTGGGGCTTGCTGCCTCGGAGCGGTACAGTACCGCCGCACCCGAATAAATCTTGGAAAACTCCGCGTATTTCCACGAAGGATTCAGGGTTATCTCCCCGCTGTCCACACATGCCTGAGGCGGCAATGCTGCGGTCTCCGGAACCTGGGTGGTTATATATCCCGATGATATGTAGCCCGCTGTCCCATTATAATCAATTCTGGTCCATTGCTCTCCCTTCCCGGTTCGCTTTAGCGCTGTCCCGGGACTGGCGTATGTAAGAATGTTGGAATCATCCCCGGTATCGCAGGCAGAGCGTATACGCACACTGCCGCCGTCTGATGATTTCACATAAACCGTGTCCGACACATCCTCAAACTGGGGCATGGGGGCTGTGGTCCGCTCTGTGTCCAGTTTGATGGTTTCAGCCGTACTGCCATTATCCGCACTGCCTTCTCCCTGCACAGCTGAGGCCCCGACGGCTGCCGGGCTCTCCCGGCTCCAGGACGCCTCCCCGCCTTCGGACTGGATTCTGGCCTTCATCTCGCTGCTGGACTCATAGTTTTGGCACCCGGTCAGTCCCATGCCGGCGGCCAGGATGCCTGCCAGACCAATGGCAGCCAGACCATTTGCCCGCCGTTTGTTACGTGCCGTTCCGTTATGTTCTATTCTGTCTGTGGGCGCCCCGCTGCTTTTACATCCGGCGCTTCTTTCTCTTATCTTCCGCTTCATCTTATTATGGTACCTCCGCCTGCCACATAATCCCCGTCGTAGAATACCACGGCCTGTCCCGGAGTCACGGCCCGGACCGGCTCATGGAAACGGCATTCCACCATATCATTCCCGATTTCACGGATGGTACAGGGACTTCCTTTGTGGCTGTATCTGATTTTGGCCAAGACATCCATGGACTTTCCATGAAGCCCGTCAACTGCCATCCAGTTCAGTTTATCGCAGCGTAGCACATTTGTAAATACATCCTGGTTGTCACCGATGACAACTTCATTTGTTTCAGGGCGTATTTCCACCACGAAAACAGGGCGGCCCATGGAAAGGTTCAGCCCCTTTCTCTGGCCCACCGTATAGTGGGTAATGCCCCTATGACGGCCCAGGACATTGCCGTCCAGGTCCACGAAGTTTCCCGGCGGCAGCTCCCTGCCCGTGTATTCCTCAATAAATGACGCGTAATCGTGGTCCGGGATAAAGCATATCTCCTGGCTGTCCGGTTTATGTGCCACCGGAAGTCCCAGGCGCTCTGCCATGTCCCGTATCTCCTCCTTATGGTAGCTTCCCACAGGCATCAGGGTATGGGACAGCTGTTCCTGGGTCAGGTTGTAGAGAGCGTATGTCTGGTCCTTTGCGGCGGTCACCGAGGTCTTTAGGGAATAACGCCCTCCCGGCAGCCTGTCTATCTGCGCATAATGACCTGTGGCAATGTAATCAGCCCCGATGGCCATGCTCCGCCTGAGCAGTGACTCCCACTTCACGTGGCGGTTGCAGGCAATACACGGGTTGGGCGTCCTTCCCTCCACGTACTCACCCGCAAAATAATCCATCACGTTTTTACGGAACTCTTCCTTGAAATTCATGACATAATAAGGGATACCCAGGTCCATGGCAACCCTTCTGGCGTCAT
>ERZ773118.1667-NODE-1667-length-10213-cov-3.15475_pt1 | contig 10213 bp, 9 predicted proteins | sample MGYA00580562_ERZ773118 | MGnify/ENA primary metagenome ERZ773118 (study PRJEB29015, sample SAMEA2737878) | human gut metagenome | biome: human gut; feature: human-associated habitat; material: faeces | place: China | collected 2012 ... | reverse complement strand
ACGGCAATGACAAGGCCGGCCTTCATGTCCAGCACGCCGGGGCCGTGGGCCCTGCCCTGCTCATCGATGCGGAAGGGGTTGTCCTCGGCTGTCCCCTCCTTGAACACGGTGTCCACATGGCCGATGAACAGCAGGGGGGCCTTGGGGCTGCCGCTGTTCCACTCGGCCACCAGTACGCCGCCAGCGTTCTCCACGGGGAGTACCCGCACCTTGGCGCCCACACTCTCCAGCTCCCTGCGCAGGATATCGTCCATGGCGGCCACTCCCTCCAACTGGCGGGAGCCGCTCTCGGTGTTCACCATTTCCTCCCAGAGCGCCAGCATTTCGTCATGGTGTCCATCCACATACTGGCGGATACGCTCGAACAGTTCCTCCATAATAATTCCTCCTTTGTTTACGGTCTCTATCAGCTACAGCATGCGGACGACCACGCCGGCAATGAGCACCGAGGCGATGGTTACCGTCACAAAGCCCGCTGTCAGCATCTTGGGTAACAGGTAGTTGAGAATGGCGGCCTTTTCTGTCTCAGTTCGGCCGAAGGCCTCGGCCACCTCCTGGGGAATCAGCATGGTGGTGGGGAAGCCGAAGGTGCAGCTGATGCCGAAGGAGACGGCCAGGCCGAAGGGGAAGTTCATCATTTTGGCGCAGATGAAGCCCAGGAGCACCGTGCCGGCCACGCCGCAGGCCGCGGAGAGCAACAGGGCGGGCAGGACCGACAGCACCTGCTGCGGGGTCGTGGTGGCCAGATTGGAGAAGATCAGGATGGTAACGAAGAAGGTGATCAGACCGCCGGACTGGGTCTTGGACATGATGCCCTTCTCCAGGAAGCCCAGGGCGAAGAACACCGCGCCCATCACCAGGCAGAGGACGAAGTAGTGGATCACCCCGCCGGTGAGCTCGGAGAGGAAGTGGGCCGCCACCGCCACCAGGCCCAGCTTGGCCAGATAGACAGAGGGGCGTGCGAAGGAGGCGGGCAGCTGGAGCAGGCCCCGGCGGGAGCCGGCGACGGTCTCCTGCTGCTGGCTGTACTCGGCCACCAGCGCCGGGTTGTCCCGGAACTGGACGGCGGTGCGCCGCAGCAGCAGAGAGGCAATGGGCACGCCGATGAATTTCTGCACCACATACATCACAATACACAGGGTGCTGGCGGTCACCAGGCCCATCTCGTCCAGGGCGGTGGTCATGATCAGGGTGGCCGCGCTGCCTCCGGCGAAGATGGGGGCCACGGACAGGGCCATCTCCTTGCCGATGAGGGGATAGCCGATCAGGATGATGGCCAGGGTGGCGCCGACGACGCAGACCAGGGAGGTGACAACCACTTTCCACTGCCGCCGCAGCGGGGAAGTCGATGGTGGTACCCAGGGAGACAATGAGGATTCCCGCGATGACATTGCCGAAACCGGTGACCTGGGCATCCTCGATCACCGACCGGGGCAGAATGCCGCTCCAGAAGCCGGCCAGGAGCAGGATCGCAATACCCAGCACGGTGGAAAAGACCGCCTTTGTCTTCTGGGCAATGAGCTCACCCGCCGCATAGACGCAGAACAGAATAGTCAGAGCGATAATCGGTTCCAAGGCCCTCATCCTTTCGCGATTTTCTTGTCACAAAAAGCATATCATGCAATTTTTCATGATGTCCAACGCGAAATAGTTATAACGCAGCTATAACCGGAGCGTCTTGTAAAAAAGGCAATAAAGCGGGCTTGATTTTATACAATTCGCACAAAAAGAACGGCACTGTAACCAAATACAGTGCCGTTCTTTTTGTAGGGTTTTCAAACTGTTTTCGACGTTTTGAACACATATTCCCACGCGGTTATAACTTTGGCATAAAAAATATGAATAGCAAGTTATATCGGATATTGCTCCGGATCTGCCGCCCCGGGGGAGGGAAACAGGCCCTTCAGCAGGCCCACGAACTCCTCCGCCTCGGGGGTGAGCAGCTCCCGCTTGCGCTGGATCCAGCCGATGCTGATCTCAACGCCGGAGTTGCGCACGGGGATGGAGCGGATGCCGTACTCGGCGAAGTCGGGGGCGCTGAGGGCGGGCCCAAAACGGATGACGTCAGTCTGGCGCAGCAGGGCCAGGATGGCGGCGCTGTCGCTGACATAGAGCCTTCGATGGATCTTGCCCAAAGGGATGCCTCCGATCTTCAGGTAGTGGGCCAGGTTGGAGAAGTAGTCGTCAGGCAGGCGGATAAACGTGGAGTCCAGCAGATCCTCCATATAGACCTCTTTTCGGTCGTAAAAGGGGCTGTGGGGGCCGACGTTCAGGTACCAGGTGTCCTTGCCCAGCAGGTGGAACTCCAGATTCTTGTAGTTGGTGGTGTGCCTGAACTCCTTGAGCTGGACATTGTTGACCATGACGAAGCCGATCTCCGCCTGGCTGCCCTCCACGCTCTCCATCACGTTCTGCAGCCGCTGCTCCACCAGCTTGATCTCGATGGTGTCCTGCCGGTGGGCGTTGTGGAACTCCGCCACCAGCCGGCCCATGGTGATGATGGGATAGGCGGCGATGGAGAGGGTCCGGGGCCGATCCTTCTGGGACAGGCCCTGAATCAGCTCCATCTGGTTGAGGATGGTGCGGGCGTACTGGTAGAGCTTCTTGCCCCCGTCGGTGAGGGCCACGCCCTTGTTGGTGCGGTTGAAAACCCGCACCTTCAGCTCATTCTCCAGGTTGGAGATGGCCTTGCTCAGATTGGGCTGGGTGATGAACAGCTTCTCCGCCGCCTTGTTGATGCTGCCCTGCTCCGCCACGGTCACAAAGTAAATCAGCTGCTGCAGCTGCATAGAGTCCCTCCTTTTTCGGTCCGAAGCGTATGAAAGGGAGAAAGATGCTCAGGAGGCCTTCCGGCCCGGCCGGCGCAGATTGCGCAGCGTCTCCAGAAGGCTCTCCTGGCGCAGCTCCGACGCCCGGAAGTGAAGCAGTTTGAAATTCAGGTTGAACAGGGAGATGACGGTGCCGATGCCCACCTGTCCGCCCAGGAGCCAGCCCGCCGCAATCACGGCGATCTCCACCGTGGCCCGGCAGATGCCCACCGACCGGCCGGTCTTGCGGGCCAGGGCCACCATCAGCGAGTCCCTGGGGCCGGCACCCAGGGCGGTGCGCATATAGAGCCAGGTGCCGATGACCAGGATCTCCAGCCCGGCCGCCAGCATGAGTAGGCCCCCCCACAGCGTGTCCATCTGGGGGATCCACCCCATGGCCTGGATGCCGTCGATAAATACCGCGCACAGCACGATGTTGAGCACCGTGCCCAGGCCGATGGGCTCCCCGCAGAGCAGAGAGACCGCAATGATAACCGCCCCCACAAGGATGGAGGCCGTGCCATAGGTGATGCCCATGGTGTTGGACATGCCCTCCTGAAGGACGCTCCACGGCTCCAGGCCCACGTTGGCCTGGAGCATCATGGCGATGCCCACCGCGCTGACCAGCGCCCCCAGGGCGTTTTCCGCGATGCGCCGGACATAACCGTCTCTCATACGGGCAACCCCTTCAGGTACAGGCAGCCCCAGTTCCCACAGTCTGCAAAGCCCAGGCTGCGGTAGAGGCGGACCACCTCCTCATAGCCGGCGTTCATCCGGGGAGTCTTGCCCTTTTCTAGGATCCGCCGGGTCACCGCGCTGGTAATGCGGCCGCCGTATCCCCGGCGCCGGAATTCGGGAACCACCGACACGGAGGTGATCACGCCGCACTCGTCATCCTCGGCGCCGATGCTGCCGGTGCCCACCAGCTGCCCCTCCGCCTCCATGACGAAGAGCTCGGCCAGTCCCAGCTCCTGCTTGCGGGCCATCTCCTCCGCCCAGGGGGCGAAGTCGGCGTGGTGGGCCCGGAAGTAGGGGTGTCCCCGCTGGAGCAGATCAAAGACCTCCTCCCGGGTGCCCAGCCGCACCGCCGGGTCGGCCGGCGGCATCTCCCCCCGGTACACCATGTAGACGCTGCTGTCGATCTCGCCGCCCAGGATGGGCTGCAGGGCCTGGGCGATGGCCAGATCTCCGTTGACCTCCAGCAGGCCGTCGATGCTCTGAGCCAGCACCGCCAGATCCTCCACCCCGGTCCCGGGGCGGACCGACACCCAGAGCGCCCGGTCCTGCAGGGCAATGGCCGCGGCCGGACGCCCCTCCTGCTCCTCCAGGTAGAAGCGCACCTGATCATCCTCCAGGCCGTAGACCCTCAGCAGGGTGAGAATTTCCGAGCCAAACACCCGCTCATACGCGCAGGCGGTCTGAAAATCCTCCGTTCTCTCCCGCGTCAGTTCCCTTACCATGATGTCTCCTCCCAGCACTGTTTTATTTTTATGGTTTGTTTCTGCCGATTCCCTCATGAAAGGTGCCCTCCGGGCTGCCGGCATGCCTCGCGCTATTCCGCTTCCGCTTGATTGTGCTGTCCCGTCCGGTCCCGCCGGATCTGGGACAGGTAGCGGTATATGCTGGCCTGGGAGCACTGGAGCGCATCCGCCACCGGCTTGACCGCCCCCTTCAGCAGGAAGATCCCGTCGGCCTCCAGGCCCGCGATGATCTCCATCCGCTCCTCTGGCGTCAGGCGCAGCGGGGACAGGCCCAGCCGGTCCAGCGCCCGGTACACGGCCTCCTCCGCCACCGATCCGCTGGAGCTGTGGAAACGCTCCGGCGGCGGGGCGGGGATGGCGGACAGCTCGTCGATCCGGCTTGTGTCCACCTGAAAATTCGTATCCACAAATTTATCCGGATGGCACAGGCGCAGAATCTCCTCGCTCACCGCGTGGTAGCGGCTGTCGTCAAAGTTAATGCACAGCATCCCGATCAGTTTGCCGTTCTGTTTAATAAAAAAGGTAGAAGAGCGCAGGATCCGCCCGTCTGCGGAGACGCCGCGGTAGTGAAGCAGGTAGTCATGACTCTCATAGCTCTTGTCCCGCAGGATTTTCAGCGCCGTATTGGTCAGCGGCGCCCCCAGTTTCCGGCCGCTGACATGGCTGTTGGCGATAGCCACAATGGATCGGTTCCGATCCGTCAGGTCATGCAGGGCTACTTCATAGTCCGGGCCCAGTGTATGGCCGAGAAATTCGGTCAATTTTACATACTGCTGGAGCAACTGGCTGGCCACATTCGCTACCCCCCGTCATTTTTCCACAGTGTGAGAGTTTTCTCTTACACCTATTATAATAATAGGGCCGTGCTTTGTCAAAGAGTTTGAATAACTTATTATGACTAAAATTTATTATTGCAATATAACTCTTTTGTTGTCGCTATTTTACACAAAATACACATCATAAAATATGCTTTTCAACGAAATGAACAATTCTATCTTGACATACTATTCTCCTTGTAATAAAATCATTGCAGTTGAAGGGAGGTGGAACCCAGACTATGAAGCAAGTTGTCAGCACAGACCGCGCGCCCGCCGCCATCGGGCCCTACGCGCAGGCCGTGACCCTCAATGGACTGATCATCACTTCCGGTCAGCTGCCCATTGATCCCGCCACCGGCGCGTTCCCCGAGGGGATTCAGGCCCAGACCAGGCAGTCCCTCACCAATGTGAAGGCGATTCTGGAGGCCGCCGGGAGCAGCATGGACAAAGTGGTCAAGACCACGGTATTCCTGAGCGACATGAACAACTTCGGCGCCATGAATGAGGTGTATGCCACGTTCTTTACCGAGGGGAGCTATCCCGCCCGGTCCGCCGTTGAGGTCGCCCGTCTGCCCAAGGACGCTCTGGTGGAAATCGAGGTCACCGCCGCGCTGTAAGCAAAGGTTCCCGTACACGATTTTTTGTTCAGGAAGGTTACTGTCCGCCAGTTGCTGGAGTTGGGTTCAGCCCGCTTCCGACGACCGGGGTATCCTCTAAAAAACAAAGGTGCACTGCACCTAAATGATGGAGGTAAACGAAATGGACAAGAATGTGAAGCACTATCCTCTGGCTCATGATGTTGAGATGCCGCAGCACTGCGCGTACGTCGTGCGTGATCTGCCCCAGGCTACTGTTGAACAGCGTGAGCGCGCCCTGAACGCCACCCACTGGAATGAGTTCGCCTTCCCCGCTGGCCTGCTGACCGTTGATATGCTGTCTGACTCCGGCACCACCGCTATGACCAACCAGCAGTGGGCCACCCTGATGCTGGGCGACGAGGCCTATGGCCGCAACACCGGCTACTATGTACTGTTGGACACCTTCCGCGACATCTTCGAGCGCGGCGGCGAGAAGAATTGGAAGAAGAGCATCGACCTGGTCCGTACCGACTGCCGCGACTTGGAGAAGATGATGGACGATCTGTTCCTCTGCGAGTACGAGGGCGGCCTGTTCAACGGCGGCGCCGCTCAGATGGAGCGCCCCAACGCCTTTATCATTCAGCAGGGCCGTGCCGCTGAGTCTGTGCTGATGGAGATCGTGAAGAAGATTCTGACCGCCCGTCATCCCGGCAAGGTTTTCACCATCCCCTCCAACGGCCATTTCGATACCACCGAGGGCAACATCAAGCAGATGGGCTCCATCCCCCGCAACCTGTACAACAAGGAGTTGCTATATGAGATCCCCGAGGGCGGCAAGTACGAGAAGAATCCCTTCAAGGGCAACATGGACATCGAGAAGCTGGAGCAGCTGATCAACGCCGTGGGCGTGGAGAACGTCCCCCTGATCTTCACCTGTATCACCAACAACCCAATCTGCGGCCAGCCTGTCTCCATGGCCAACATCCGCGAGATCAACCGCGTGGCCCACAAGTACGATATTCCTCTGGTCTTCGACGTGGCCCGCTGGGCTGAGAACGCTTACGCCATCAAGATGAACGAACCCGGCTACGAGGACAAGTCCATCGCCGAGATCGCCACCGAGATGTTCTCCTACTGCGACGCCTTCACCATGTCCGCCAAGAAGGACGGCCACGCCAACATGGGTGGCATGCTGGCCTTCCGCGACAAGGGCCTGTTCTGGCAGAAGTTCTCCGACTTCAACGAGGACGGCACCGTCAAGACCGACGTGGGCGTGCTCATCAAGGTCAAGCAGATCTCCTGCTACGGCAACGACTCCTACGGCGGCATGTCTGGCCGTGACATAATGGCTCTGGCCGCCGGCCTCTATGAGTCCTGCGACTTTGCCTATCAGCATGACCGCGCCATGCAGTGCGAGTACCTGGCCCAGGGCTTCTACAAGAACGGTGTCAAGGGCGTCGTCCTGCCCGCCGGCGGCCACGCCGTGTACATCAACATGGACGAGTTCTTCGACGGCAAGCGCGATCACACCACCTTCGCCGGCACCGGCTTCTCTCTGGAGCTGATCCGCCGCTATGGTATCCGCGTGTCCGAGCTGGGCGACTTCTCCATGGAGTATGACCTGAAGACTCCCGAGCAGCAGGCCGAGCTGGCCAACGTGGTCCGCTTCGCCATCGACCGCAGCCGCCTGACCAAGGAGCACCTAGACTACGTCATCGCCGCTGTAGCTCAGCTGTACAAGGACCGAGAGTCCATCCCCAACATGCGCATCGTCTGGGGCCACAAGCTCCCCATGCGCCACTTCCACGCTTTCCTCGAGCCCTACCCCAACGAGGAGAAGAAGTAAGCATCTCTTCCCCCGGAATTCTGGACAATTTTGCGTGTCCGCATGACGTAGCGAACGATGCGGCGATCAGGCAAACCGGCGCCCAACAAACAGAATAGTCCGTTTGTTGGGCGCCTTTCTTTTCCCGGCACAATTTTGCGTGACTGCATGACGAGGAACGATGCAGATCGAAAGGGGGACCGGCGTTAGCCAAACAAAAAATTTCGTTTGACGGACACCGGCCCCTTTTGTATTGCAAAGGTTTTGTTTCGAAGCTGCTTTTTTAGAGCGGCGGGGAAAGAATGAGAGGTGTAATTTATGGCGAATTCCGATACACTACAAAAACAAGACGGCTTTAAGTCGCAGTTTGGCTTTATCATGGCCGCTGTGGGTTCCTGCGTGGGTATGGCTAACGTGTGGCGCTTCCCCATGCTGGTCTCCAGATATGGCGGCCTGACCTTCCTGATCCCCTATGCGATCTTTGCCTTCATCATCTGCCAGTCCGGCATGATGGAGGAGTTCTCTCTGGGCCGTTGGGCCCGCAGCGGCCCCTCCGGCGCCTTTGGTAAGGCTATGGAGAACGGCGGCCACCCCAAGAAGATCGGCGAGTGGCTGGGCGGCATCCCCGTGATCGGCTCCCTGTGCCTGGCCATCGGCTACTCCGTGGTCATGGGCTGGGTGTTTGCCTACACTAAGATGGCCATCACCGGCGAGCTCACTGCCATGGGCACCGACATGAACGTCATCGGCGGCGCCTTCAGCGCTATGGCCCCCGAGGCGAACAGCCTGCCTGAGGCCATCCAGATGACCTTCGCCACCGGCGGCGCCAACAACTTGTGGATCATCATCGGCATCGTGGTCTCCTTCGTCATCATGCTGGCGGGTATCTCCAACGGCATCGAGGCCTCCTGCAAGATCATGCTGCCCATCCTGTATGTCCTCTTCGTCGTGCTGGCCATCGTGATGATCTTCATCCCCGGCACCGCGGAAGGCTACAAGTACATCTTCACTCTGGATCCCAAGAGCCTGTTGAATCCTGAGGTCTGGGTCTACGCATTCGGACAGTGCTTCTTCTCCCTTTCGGTGGCAGGCTCGGGCTCCGTGGTGTACGGCTCCTACTTGGGCAAGGACGTGAAGATCCGTCAGTCCGCCGTCATCTGCGCCATCCTGGACACCTCCTGTGCCCTGCTGGCCATGTTCGTCATCATCCCCGCTATGGCCACCACCGGCGCCGACCTAGGCAACGGCGGCCCCGGCCTGATGTTCGTCTCCGTGCTCCCTGTGTTCAACGGCATTGGCGGCATCTCCAGACTGATCGTCATCTTCTTTTACGTGGCCATCCTCTTTGCGGGCATCTCCTCCATCATTAACCTGTTTGAGACGCCTGTCAACTTCCTGCAGCAGCAGCTCCACCTGAAGCGCTGGATGGCCGTGGGCCTCATCCACGTCGTGGGCCTGATCGTGGCCCTGCTGATCCAGCCCTGGACCTCCCAGTGGATGGACATTGTCTCCATCTACATCCTGCCGCTGGGTGCTGTGGCCGCCGGCATCATGTTCTTCTGGGTCATGAAGAAGAAGGATGCCCTGGCTGCCGCTCAGCTGGGCTCCGACAAGCCCATTATGAAGTGGTTCATGCCCTTCGGCAAGTATGTCTTTGTCCCCCTGTGCATCGCCTGCTTCGTACTGGGCATCTGGTGGGGCGGCATCGGCTGATCCAACCGGCCCACAGCGCGAGCATGCAGTCCACAAAAGCAAAGGAGAAAAAATCTGCAGTCCCGCGTTGTAGCGCCCCTAAAGGGCTATGATAAATTCCACACGCCGCTGCCCATGGCTGAGGCTGCACAGAAGGCAGAATCCTGCCACCAGGAGCTGATCAAGCGGCTGGACAAATCGGAGCTGCGGTTGGTGCTGCGGATCATCGACGCCAAGGATAAGATCGCCGAAGCGCAATCTCTGGACAGCTTTCTTTGCGGCTTCCATCTGGCCTGGAGGCTGTCCCAAGAGCTGGAGCACTACATGAATGATCGCCCGGTGCCGGAAGTCCCTTCCGACCCGGGCGATTATGCCTGATCGGTATGTTTAGGCGGTGAGGCAACTCCGCTCACAGATATAACTGCTGCCCCTGGCCCTGCTCCATCCGCTGTGCCTGCCGCTGCTTTATCTGCTCCAGCAGGTCCTGCGGGATGGAATCAATAAACGTTTGACACGCCCGTAGCTCATCCATGAGCTCCAGGTTCTGTTGCTGGCTCTCCTCTTGGGCATCCAGAGCCCGGAACATGGTGCTGCGGGAGCGAATGAGCTCGTCCCTCATGCGCTGGAGCTGCTCATCATAGGGCTTCAGCTTGGCCTCGAACGCGTTGATCTGGGGATACCACTTGTCCAGCAGCTTCAGAATTTTCTCCCTCTGCTTCTTCGCGTTCAGTGTGCCGGTCTGCTCCAGCTCGGCGCGGATCTCCACCATCTCTTGGGTGAGACGGTGGGACTGCTTATAGAGCCAGGTGGGGATGTGTTTCCGCCTGGTGACGGCGGCGGACTGCCCCCGCTCCAGTTCCGGGAACTCCGCCGCCATGTGGTCGTGGAACTTGTCCTGCCACTCCACCAGCTTATCCCGTCCGCCGATCACCTCCTTGGCGGATAGCCGGTGGTCCTTTGTCAGCGGTACGAAGCACAGGTGCATATGTGGGTTGCGCTCATCCATGTGTAC
>ERZ773118.1652-NODE-1652-length-10352-cov-23.8114_pt1 | contig 10352 bp, 10 predicted proteins | sample MGYA00580562_ERZ773118 | MGnify/ENA primary metagenome ERZ773118 (study PRJEB29015, sample SAMEA2737878) | human gut metagenome | biome: human gut; feature: human-associated habitat; material: faeces | place: China | collected 2012 ... | reverse complement strand
AAATATCAAAGCTGCTTTTTCGTTTGCACCACCTTCGATTCTTTCCTTAACGATTTTTTGCGATTCTGTATCTGACCGTATATGTAACCTTATCTTATTTCCACAGACAGGGCAATACTTTAAATATTCAGCCCAGCCACCCAGGCAGAGCTCAGATTTGCTTGTATTACTACTGAAAACCTTTCCCTCAATCAGTTTTGCACCCTTGCAGCTCGGTAAAATTCTCTCATAAATTTCACCCATACCGCTGCCACCGGAAGTCGCAAAGAGAATAACTATTTTTCCAGAAAAATCATAACTCTCAAGGAATGTATTAACAATCGTCGGTACAAAATACCACCATATAGGAAAGCCCACAAAGACTGTTTTGTAGGCATCCATATTATCCCTTTTATATTTAATCGCCGGACGAGAATACGGGTCTTTCATCTCAACACTGCTGCGGGAGTAATCATTTTTTCCAGTTAAGATCTTCTTTGGTATAAGGAATCTCTGGCTCAATACCGAAAATGTCTGCCCCAATTGATTCCGCCAAATTCCCTGCAACCTTTGCTGTAATTCCGCTTGCGGAGAAATATGCTACTAATGTTCTTCTCATATGTGTTACCTCACTGTCTATATCATATATTTAAACTGTTTTCGTCAAGCAGAAAATTGCGAAGGCCAATGGTAGTAATACCTTCTTCATTCCTTCTGACTTTGATGTTATCTGCCACGATAATGATTTTTTTGAACGAATCCGAAATATTGACTAAGGAGCGCTGTTCCTGGGCAATCTTTTCCTCATTATTCATATCAAAAGCAGACTGGATGTAATACTTTTCACTGCCCTTAGTTGCTACAAAATCAACTTCCAACTGCTTTTTTTGTCTCTTTCCATCCTTGCCGGTGCTATAATGCTCCACAAGACCGACATCTACCTTATATCCCCGGATCCGCAGCTCATTATAGATGATATTCTCCATAATATGCGTGATTTCAACCTGCCTGAAGTTTAAACGTGCATTACGAAGTCCGATATCCTCAAAATAATATTTGGCAGGAGATCCTATATAGCGTTTCCCTTTGATATCAAACCTCTCCGCTTTACTGATCATAAAGGCATCTATCAAATAATCAATGTAATTTTTCAGGGTTTTATCGCTGATTGCCTTGCCTTTTACACTTTTGAAGGTCTTTGCCAATTTACTGGGGTTCGTCAGACTGCCGATTGCCGATGCCAGAATATCCACCAGCTCGTCCAATTCATCCTTATTTCTAACTTTATTCCTCTCAACAATGTCGGAAAGATACACTTTCTGGAATAGCGAAGTGAGATATTCAATTTTATCTTCCACCGTCTCCATGGAAAGAATCAGCGGCAGGCCGCCGTAGTTAAAATACTCATCCCATGCTTCATCCAGGGAACCATCATAAACTGAAACGAACTCCCGAAAGCTGAGGGTGTAAATCCGGATCTCATCGCCCCTCCCCCTGAATTCGGTAATTAAATCGGAGGAAAGGAATTTGGAATTGCTGCCGGTAACATAAATATCTGCATTCCTGATATGAAGGAAACTGTTGAGGACGTCTTCAAATTCATCCAAAAGCTGAACCTCATCAAGAATAATGTAGTAAGTCTCCTTATCGACAATTCGTTCCTTTACGAATTTAAGCATATTGTCCGGATTACGCAGTTCCTTGTTGCTGCGGTCATCCAGAGCCACCTCTATGATGTGCTCCTCATCTACACCTTCTTCCAGCAAGTGATTGTGGAATAGGTTAAACAGCAGATACGATTTTCCGCACCTTCGGACACCGGTAACAATCTTAATTAAGCCGTTATTCTTCTTGCGAATCAATTTGTTCAAATATGAATCACGTTTAATTTCCATAGCAATCCTCCATTACGAGAACAAGTGCGTTTGCACCTTTTTTCGTAATATATTATATCCAGTTTTAGTAAGTGTGTCAATAGGAGCGGATAATCTCCATTACGAATAAACAGGGAAATGCACCTTTTTTCGTAATAGCATTTCCCTGATTCAATCAATTATTCTGTTTTCCTCTAAATCGGTTACTCTTCCGGCCTTAATATGCACTTGCTGTGCCCTGCCTGATTGGCGACTTCGTGAATGGAATATCCGTTCTCCAGAGCATTGGAACAAAAATAATGCCGCAGCGTCTTCGGTGTAATAACATCCGAGTATCGGTTAAATATCTGATTGATACGGGAAGGATTCAGCTTCTCACTCTGGCGGCTGACGAACAGATATGGGCTTTCCGAATCACGCACCTTTAGGTACTCCCGAATCGCGTAAACAATTTTGTCATTGATATAGACCAGGCGGTGCTTGTCTCCCTTACCGACAATCCGGATCTCCTTTGCTGTCAGATCAACCTTATCCAGCTTCAGATTGACGCATTCACTCCGTCGCATACCGGAATAGGCATAAAGTGTGACCAGGCAAAATTCCCGTTTACTGCCACTCTCCAGAAGACGTTGGCGGAATGCCTCTACATCTTTTTTCTCCACAGTGCAGGGACTGGCATACTGTATCTGGATTTTCATAAAATCGCTGTCCAGCACAGCAGCTTCCGTCTGCCGCCCACTCATAATCAGATACTCATTTAGGCTCTTCAGGGAAGAAAGGTGGTTATTTACGGTACGCGGATGATAACCCCGAATATTTCGCATATAGGAAATGTAATCCAAAATATTGGCACGGTATAAAAGCTGTGGCTCTTCTCCAAAACTGTCCCGGCACCAATGCAGATACATCGTTACATCATGACTGTACGTCCGGATTGTGTTTTCAGACTTTCCCAAGCTTTGCAGATGAGCAGTAAATTCTTCGATCATTTGATTCGCCTCCTCATTGTTATTACACAATCCATCAAGGCAATCTACAACCGATTTGATTATATTTAACTCATTTAGGCAGGATATCTTTATAATTGTGTTTAACTGAGAGCAGGCTTTGCCATTAATTCGTCCTGCGAGTTCAATATAATTTGTATTATATTGAGGTCATTCTGTATTTAAAAACAAAAAACTGTTTGGCTGATAATCCCTGCTCGCCTAACACATAATATATAAGTCGAGTTTTTCAAGCCAAAGACTCTTAAAAGCTCCATATTGTTTCATTCATTTTTGACAAGTTTCATTGTATATGGTATAATGTCTTTTCGATGAAACAAGTTCGCAGAGTCTTGAAAGGGGGAAAAATATGTTTGATTTTTTAAAAACGATATTTGGGGACAATATTAAAGTTTCAGAATTTGATTGTCCGGCCAAAACGCCTTTTTATATTCGTGACGGATATAAGATTCAAAGCCTGTCCTGGAATAAAAGCCAGTGTGTACTGCTGTCTCCTATTGATTCTTCCTGGAGACTTCCAACATTAAAAAAGCAGTTAATTAAATTTCAGGAGATATGCGAATTTCCCTGTGCGCTGTGTCTTGAAAACATAACATCCAAGCAGCGGCGTAACCTGATTGAAAGCAATATACCATTTATTTCACCATCCCAACAGGTTTATCTCCCATTCTGGGGCTGTTCCTTTTGGGAAAAATTTAAAGCGGAAACAACTGTTCCTGACAAAATGGCGCCCGGAACCCAGCTCGTGTTCCTGTATCTGTATTATTTGCAGACTACTGATACCGTCAATTTGACGCAAATATCCAGAGATCTTCTGCTCTCCAAAGCTACCTGCACCAGAGCAATTAATGATCTTACCGTATCCGGCCTTATTACTCACAGGACCGAGGGAACAAACAAATGGATTTCTCCATCCTTTAAAAAACCCGAATTTTTAAAGAAAGGTTATCCCCGCTTAAAATCACCGGTAGAACGACTTATATATGTCAGAACCCCCTTCCATGATTCAGCATTGCCCAAAAGCGGTATCCTTGCTTTGGCGGATATTTCAATGGTTGGGGCAAACGAACAGGATGGGGCAACTGCCATCTCAAAAAAAGCCGGCACACAAATCCCGCCTGCAGAAATTATCTCTGAGCAGGATTTCCGGGATTTTGGAGGGCACATTCTTGAAGTATGGCGCTATGATCCGATTTTGTTGGCACATAACGGTCGGGTTGATGATATCTCATTGCTGTTAAGTTTGGAAGATAATCCAAATGAACGGATTCAAATGGGTCTGGACGATATAAGAGAAAAACACGAACTTCCAATCAAGCATGAGGAATAATAAGGAGAAATACACATGGTAAACGGAATAGATATTTTCAGAGAACATTTCGACAATTATAAAGACCAGTATACGGTTATTGGGGGATTTGCCTGCGATCTGCTTATGTCAGATGCCGGACTTGACTTTCGTCAGACCGTTGATATCGACATGGTAATTATCGTGGAGGCACTGACAACAGAATTTGCAAAAGCATTTTGGGATTTCATCGAAGCCGGAGGCTATCATACCAGACAGAGAAGCACAGGACAACCTGAATTCTATCGCTTCATTGACCCGGCCAATCCCTCTTACCCTAAGATGATAGAGCTTTTTTCCAGACCGCAGAATCATGAGGAGCTTCAGGCTGATACCCATCTCATACCCCTGCATATTGATGATGAGGTATCCAGTCTGTCCGCAATTCTTCTTAATGACGACTACTATCATTTTCTTTTAGATGGCCGAACCGTCACGGATGGGATATCCATCTTAGATGCCGAGCACATCATTCCCTTGAAAATGAAAGCTTGGCTCGATCTCAAGAGCAAAAAGGCGCAGGGATTCCATGTGAATTCCCGTGACATTCGGAAACATCGTCTGGATGTATTTCGCCTTTTTCCGTTAATTCGGGAAGACCTGAGGATTTCAGTACCATCCTCCGTTGGGGAGGACATCCAAAACTTTATTGCACAGATACGTGAAACTGATATTAGACTAACAGATATCGGTATTTCCCGTTCCAAAGATTCGATTCTCGATATCTACAATAATATGTACATAGTGGACTGATATTCAACAGTATTTTCAGGTATCAAGAAGCTGGAGGAGGAACCGTTCGCAGCAAGAAGATTCTGGACTCTTGAATAACAGATGATTGTTAAGATAAAGGTGGTGGGCAAATGCCGAGATATTTTAAGAAAGCAAGGCAAATTAATAATTTGAAAGTAATTGACGGTTTGGTCCGCGAATCATGGTTGGATGCTGGTCAACACCATCAATCATACTCTGATGCTCTCAAACGGGCAAACCATTCCGTTCTCTGATGCCCAAAAGCTGTTTACGCTGCCGCAGTTGTTTTCCGAACCGAGTCTGCCATCCGGAAAGCCTCTTATCTTATCTTATCTGAGATCCAGCAATTTACTCAGATATGGCTGGAACCCATTTCTCCAGACTCAGATTTGCGGACTGAACTACGCGGTTGGTATCAGGTAAAAAACATTACGTTCAAAATGAGTATGGAAACCGGTTTTATTTAGATACTTATGAAGCTAAATGGCTCGCCTTCCATCCTGAACAGCAATAAAGTAAAAGCACCGATACCCAATATAAAACCAGGCATCGGTGTATTTGTTGTTTACGCTTTTGAACAGGCCGCCAAACAATATTCAATTGTAAGACTTATACCGAACCACGGACAACGCTGTAAGGAGATTTTCTATCTTCTATATATACACAGCCCCTCCTCCCTTACAATTTACCCGACTATGCGGCAGATCTCATCCGCTTTTGCTGTGTAAATTGTACCAGGGAGAATTCCGTTTTCTTTCCTGATTTGTCCTGCTATCATCCTATTTTTTGTGAATTTCTTCGTTGTAAAATTTCACTCTGCAAGTCAGATCAGCACAAAACATACCAAATACAAGAAAAGTAATGAGTATGTTTTACAATCAGCAAATCTACGTTTCAGTGGGACTCTTAACTACCTTAAACTTTCCCCAACACGGTTCTAACAGTCTGCTCTAAAACCGCCATATCAACAGGTTTGGCAGCATGAGCATTCATGCCGGCATCCAGCGCAGCCCTGATATCCTCCGCAAAGGCGTTGGCCGTCATAGCGATGATAGGGATGCTCTGCGCCATTGGATGGTTCAGTTTTCGTATAGCCCTCGTCGCCTCATAACCGTTCATCACCGGCATCTGCACATCCATCAGTATCATCTGATACTGCCCAGGTGTGGACTTTTCAAACGCATCCATCGCAAGCTCTCCATTCTCACAGATGTCGCAGGTAGCGCCCACCATATCCAACAGCTCGCCGAGTATCTCCGCATTGATCTCATTGTCCTCTGCCACAAGGATATGCATCCCCTGCAGAACGCTCTCCTCTTCTTCAGCAGCCTCCCCATGCCTTAGCGTATTGTTTAGTACGAAATCCACCTTCTGACGGAAACTGCTACGGAAGAAAGGCTTTTGCAAAAACGCATCAATCCCCACATTTGTGGCCTCCTCTTCAATTTCCTCCCAGTCATAGCTGGTCAGAATCAGAATCGGGATATCCTCTGAAATTTCCTGACGGATGCGCCTCGCAGTTTCTATTCCGTCAAGTCCGGGCATCTTCCAATCCAGGAGCACCACATGATAGGGCTGACTTTCTGGTTCGCCAGACTTCAACACATCCAACGCAGCCTGCCCGCTCAGCACGTACTCCACCGAAACTTCGGTTTCTTCCATCGCTATCTGAATATTCTGGCAGATCACTTCTTCATCGTCTACCACCAGGATTTTGGTAATTCTATGCCTTGAAAGAAGAGAAATTGCTTCTACACCATTTTCAGCCTCTGCCACATCATATTGCTCTTCCAGGATATCTACCAAAAGCGCGCGATTCATTTCTGAATCGTCTGCAATTAAGATTTTTTGTTTTTCCATGGTTCTTAAACTCTTTCCAAATAATTTTACTGTTTTATTATAAATGTTATATTAACATTCTGGCAACATCCATATTGGTAAGGTATACAAATAGGTTGATAACTTTTTATACTGACAGCATTGGTTTGACATGATATAATTCAGACAGAGAGGAGGCGGGTTGTGAAACTACAAGAAACAAAATTTACATTTTTATATAATGAAATTAAGCGGTGTATTTTGGAAGGCCAAATACCTCCTGGAAATCCCCTGCCATCTTCAAGGATGTATTGCGAGCAATTTCATGTAAGCAGATATACGATTAACCGTGTCTTTGACGCATTGAGGGCAGAAGGGCTGGTTGATATTCAGCCTCGTCTTGCACCAATTGTTGCTTCAAAAAAGATACTTGTAATTCATCAAATACTGTTTTCGAGATTTTAAAACAAAGAGAGGGCATTTTACAGCTATATCAGACCTTTGCCCTCATACTGCCTTCACTTATGGTTTTTGCCTTGCAGGAGTGTGATGTGGAGATAATGCCCCACTATAAACAGGCTATGAAAGCATTGCGTTTAGGAGATGCCTCAGGTGAATGGTCTCCTCCTTCTAAATTAGGATATGATATACTAAGGATAGGTGGGAATTCCTTATTCAGCGAACTCTATTCTACATTTGGCCTTTATAATAAGCTTGCATTCTTTGCAGAAGACTGTCCCTATTTCTCTAAGCACTTTTTGCGTGGGGCTGTGTCTGTAACCAGTGTTATTATAGATACATTAAAGGGCGATGATCCACTCACAAAGTACAACCAGTTATCTGATATGTATCAGAAACTTACGGATTCCATTGAACATACGTTAAATTATCTATCAGAGACAACGCCCAAATGTCCTGCACAAACTGGTTTGAAGTTTTCGTGGAATCCCATGCGCGGCCAGGATTATTATTACTCAAAAATTGTTGATGACATGAATCTGAAAATCGGCCTTGGAGAATATTCTGTTGGAATATATCTTCCATATGAAAAGCAACTGGCTAACCAGTACGATGTCTCTTTATCGACAGTCAGAAAGGCATTGTCAGAACTCGAACAGCGGGGATTCGTAAAAAAATTAAATGGTAAAGGCACTATAGTCATAGAACCGGATGATACGAAACTTCATCAGCTGGCTCTTAATTCCGGATATGTAGAAAAAGCATTACGTTATCTTCATGCCTTGCAGCTAATGATATTCATTATTCGTCCGGCGGCGTTAGCTGCGGCAGCGCGGTTTACCAGAGAAGAATTGGACGAGTTAGCAGACAGATTTACTTCACCAGGTTCTGTTCATTTAGCAGATATTCTAGAAGCCATATTGAAACATACCACGTTAGAACCTTTATATGTTATACTGTCCGAAACCAATCACCTTCTTGAATGGGGACATCATTTTGCTTACTATCCATCCAAAAGGCATACTCTCTCTCATCTGAACAAAAAAGCCATTACCGCACTTCGGCAATTATGTGAGGGAAATGCAAGTTCCTTTGCGGATGGTATGGCTGATTGCTACCGTTATATTTTGATTTGTATGAAAAAAAACATGGTAGAAAAATATAAGTTTCATAACGTAGCTAATATTCGAGTTCCAGAAAAATATTAGTTGTTAGCTGCAAGCACTAGAAAGGAATATGCGCTCCGCCTGTTGAGAATTTTCTCAATCCCCAGTTTACAAGGAACTACACGCAGACCGGGAAACGGGCTGCTGATAACAGACGGCGGTATGCTCCCGAAAAGGGGCGCATGCCGCCTGTTTTGTTGTCCGGTGTTTCCAAAGCAGCTCCCATTAGCAATCAGCAGACAGGGGGTATATGAAACTTCCTTTCGGCGCAAACTCCTGTGTCTCATTAGTAACAGATATTTCTGACTATTTCTTTAGAAGCCATTCCAAAACATTAACCTGCTTGATACCATTATAGGATGTCAGTGGCGTATAATCCATAGTAAGAAGATACTTCGGATTATGGTCTTTTATTGCATCCAGTGATGAAAGTTCCCGCTTTAGTGTCTGCTCTTCCAATACGGTCTGAGATACTTGATAATATTCTTCCCCTTCGGCGCCTATGGCAATAAAATCAACCTCAGCATCTCCAACTTTTCCTATATGGACTTCATAACCTCGTCTTATAAGTTCCAAGTAAACAATGTTCTCTAAGATGTGCCCCATGTCTGCCTGCTTTGTGCCTAATATAAAATAACGAAGCCCTATATCCGCCGCATAGTATTTCGCTCCTGTAGCGAGATACTGCTTCCCTTTTATATCATATCTTCCTACCTTATATAGAATAAAACTGTCACAAAGAGCAGAAAGATAGTTTTCCACAGTAGGTACACTGATTTTCCTCCCTGATGATGTCATTGCATTTGCAATCTTAGTAGAGGAACACATATTTCCAATGTTATCAAACATAAACTCCACCACGCTTTGAAGCATAAATGGATCAGATATTTTCTTTCTGGTAACGATATCTTTGAGTAAGATTGTATTGTAAATTCCCTCAAGATAAACTCTGATATCCTGTTTTCTTGCAAGTTCAAGAGTTCCTGGAAAAGAACTGTTTTGTAAATAATTCATATACAGTGCACCCGTATTTGTGTTTCCAGGGTATGCTGATATATATTCCTTAAAAGAAAGGGGAAGCATTTTTATCTCAACATACCTGCCTGAGAGCAATGTGGCAAGTTCTCCGGAAAGCAGAAACGCATTAGACCCCGTAATATATAAATCCACATTTTTCTTTACATAAAGCCAGTCTACTGCTTCCTGGAAATTTTCAACTTGCTGCACTTCATCTAAAAATACATAGTTTTTATTACTCTTTACCAGTTTACTTTCCACATATTGATATAGCTTCTCTGATGTGCGAATACCGCGATAATCCCCGTCCTCCAAATTAACGGTTATGATTTGTTCCTCTTCTACTCCATTCTCTTTTAAATAGGACTGATACAATTCAAACATCGTTGACTTACCACAGCGGCGAATTCCGGTTATTACTTTTATTAGGTTTTTATCTTTAAAACTAATTAAATTTTCGAGATATTCATTTCGTTCAATCATCTGTTACACCTCCGCATAGTTTTTATAAACCAACAATATCACATCTCCCTGTTCTTGTAAAGTTTGTAATTCCTATTTTACGAATTCATTTATAATTGAACATTTGTAAGATGCATTATCATTATGCCCTTTTCTCACTATTGTACGCAAGAAGCACCTTGCCGATGATTTAAATCCGAAAACTATCGTAACCTGCCATATATAGAGCCTCATGATTCCCATGAACTACTCATTAAAAACCTTCCCTCCTTGGCGCTAAAATATTTTGCTTTAGCGTTGCCGCCTCATTTCCTTGATTCTGCCACAATTCCAAGAGTTTTTTTCCAGACTAATTTCCTCCCTCACCGGAAAAGCAATCTCCCAGGTAAGGAAGTACAGCAAAGCGCCCGATGAACAGCATCGCCCGCTCTTTATCTACAATTCCCGATTCACCAACTGATGAAGTTTT
>ERZ773118.1643-NODE-1643-length-10408-cov-33.088_pt1 | contig 10408 bp, 8 predicted proteins | sample MGYA00580562_ERZ773118 | MGnify/ENA primary metagenome ERZ773118 (study PRJEB29015, sample SAMEA2737878) | human gut metagenome | biome: human gut; feature: human-associated habitat; material: faeces | place: China | collected 2012 ... | reverse complement strand
CGGTGCAGCCTCTCTCTTCCAAAATTTCCTTGGTGAGATCCAGAGGGAATCCATAGGTGTCATACAGCTTGAAAGCATTGGCTCCGGAAAGACACTTATTTCCGGTTTTCTGCATCTCATCCTCCATCTCACCCAGGATGCTAAGTCCCTGGTCAATGGTCTTGTTGAACTTTTCCTCTTCCTCGGACAGTACCTTAAAAATCATGGCCTGCTTTTCTTCCAGCTCAGGATAGCCGTCCTTGGACAATTCGATGACTGTCTCGGAAAGACCGGCCAGGAACCTGCCTTCAATCCCCAGCTTTCTCCCATGGCGGGCAGCACGGCGCAGGAGGCGGCGCAGCACATAGCCCCTTCCCTCGTTGGACGGCATGATTCCGTCTGAAATCATGAAGGTACAGGACTTAACATGGTCTGTAACAATGCGCAGGGACACATCTGTCTCGTGGTCCTTCTGATATTCTGTATGCGCAAGCTCGCAGACCCTGTCCAAAAGCGCCTTGTTGGTGTCAACGGTGAACAGGGAGTCAACGCCCTGAACCACCACAGCCAGACGCTCCAGGCCCATGCCCGTATCAATATTCTTATGCTCCAGCTCTGTATAATGACCATGTCCGTCATTGTCGAACTGGGTAAATACATTGTTCCATACCTCAATATAGCGGTCGCAGTCACAGCCCACCGTACATCCGGGTTTTCCGCAGCCAAATGCCTCGCCTCTGTCGTAATATACCTCTGAGCAAGGACCGCAGGGGCCTGAGCCGTGCTCCCAGAAGTTGTCCTCCTTGCCGAACTTGAAGATGCGCTCAGCCGGAATCCCGATTTCCCTGTTCCAGATGCCGAATGCCTCATCGTCATCCAGGTACACGCTGGGATACAGCCTGTCCGGGTCCAGTCCCACCACATCGGTCAGAAATTCCCATGTCCAGTGGATGGCTTCTGTTTTAAAATAATCCCCAAAAGAGAAATTACCCAGCATCTCGAAGAAGGTGCCGTGACGGGCTGTCTTTCCTATATTCTCAATGTCGCCGGTGCGGATACACTTCTGGCAGGTGGTAACCCTGTTCCTGGGTGGAATCTCCTGTCCTGTGAAATATGGCTTCAGGGGAGCCATACCGGAATTGATTAAAAGCAGGCTGTTATCATTATGCGGCACCAGTGAAAAGCTTTTCATTGCCAGATGGCCCTTGCTCTCGAAAAATTCAAGGAACATCCGGCGCAGCTCGTTCACGCCGCGGTACTGTGGTTCTTTCACTTTATTTTCCTCCATATCATTGCTCTCATTACATAACCGTCATTTTACCATAACGCTATATAATTATCAAGACTGTCTTAACAAAAAAGAAAGGGAAAACCAATGATTTTCCATTGTTTTTCCCTCTTACCCGCAATTTTCAGTCCCCGTCATACGGACTGTTCTTTCCATGCCTTCGCCTGCTACGGCAATGCCGTTTGGGAAGAATCCTCATCCTCGTAGAACACCCCGTTGGCCTCCTCATAGCGGCCTGCCAGCTCGTAAGCCCTGTCCCTAGTCAGACTGACCAATGCGGCCGCATAACTGATTCCCTCCATGGATCCGCTGTTTCTGCCCGAACTCTCCGCCGCCCTGGCATCCCTGTTCTTAAGCCATTCCTGCTGTTCGGAAGCCAGCTTTGCCGCATCCTCCTGGGACAGCATCTCCATCAGCGCATTGTAAATGGAATTCAGCTCTCCTTCCCACAGCTTAAGCTCTGTCTCCGCTGAGGTTTTGATGGAATATACATTGGAATCCGTTTCCTCCTCCCGCATCTTAAGGATCTGGGTGTCCAAATCCTCCAGGCGTTTACGGTAGTCTACAATAAGACTTGCCTTGTACTCCCTGGTCCTGGCTCCTGTGAGAGGGGAAATAGGCATATCCTTTTCCGAAGCAGTTTCCGAAACAGCGGCTCCCTCACCTGCACCGGCGGATCCGGCAGTATCCGAAGCCATCGTCTCCTCAGCGGCATCCGCCATTGCCGGAGCTGCATGGTCCGAAGGAAAGGCCCCCGCTGCCTCTGCTGCCGAAGCCGCTGCGTAAGCTGCGTTTCCAGGATCTGCACTTCCGGGACCTGCATCTCCCGATGCAGCGTTTCCTGAAGCTGCATTCCCAGGTCCCGCATCTCCCGTCATCCTGCGCTCCGCAGGTGTTGCGGGCGCTGCCCTGCCAGCCGCCATACCTGCATCCGCCCCGCCCGTTTCTGTATCCAGCTGTCCCAAAGCCGGGGCAAAGGATGACGCCGCCGTCTCTTCTGCCCCTGCTGTAATCTCAGCCATCATGGCTGCTCCCTGGCTGTTCACATAGTATTTGGTATAGTGGGTAACACCAGTTCCTATGACCAGGATACAGCCAATCACAATCCATATCCGTTTATCTTTCATCGCAACACATCCCTGCCATAATCTTGTATTTACCTTATCACAAAAAGGGAAGAAAAGAAACACGAAGATAAAAGGAGTAATAGATTGTAAGAGATATGTAAGAAAATCAGGAACAGATACAAATGCAAAAAAAGCGCTGCATCCCCTTTTGCCCATGTAATTCAGGGTTAAGCAGCGCCTTCTGCTTTTAAACTGCATCAGGGTAAAGCTTATTTATGCCTCCAGCCTCTGATCTGTCATCAGATTCCCACCATCTGCCGCAGAGGTGGCCAGAGCATCGCATTTCTCATTTTCAGGATGGCCTGCATGTCCTTTTACCCAGATGAATTTTACCTGGTGGGGTTCCTTTGCCTTTAGCAGGCGTTTCCAGAGGTCGATATTCTTAACCGGCCCGCTTTTTCCCCTGTTCCACCCCTTTGCCACCCAGCTGTCAATCCAATGCTGGTTAAACGCATCTGTCAGGTATTTGGAATCCGAATATAATTCCACCTGGCACGGCCTGTTTAACGCCTCCAGCCCTACAATAGCAGCCATCAGCTCCATCCGGTTGTTGGTGGTGCGTACATACCCGCCGGACATAGTCTTCTCATGAAGCTGGCCGCTGCTGTCCATAAAATGAAGCACTGTCCCGTAACCGCCCGGACCGTCAGGATTTCCCCTGGCAGAACCGTCTGTGTAAATCTGTACCTTCGTCATGTGTCAATATCTCCTGTCAGTAACATTCTATCTGTCCCATTTATCGCACAGGGCAAGAATCTGTTCCGTAAAACGGGTCAAGTCCTTATTAGCGCCGCCCTCATTGCGGTGAATCACATCAAGCAGCATCTTGCCCGCATCCACCAGCCTGGTGTAAACACCGCTGGCCCTGCGTTTGGCGGCAGTCTCCTTCTTAATTAGAACACCCTCTGTCTCTTTAATCCAGAAGCCTTTTATGAGGTCAAACTGGGAACCGGAAAAAGGCGCCTTGGCTGCCAGTTTCAGCTGGGTATTCAGCACATCCGTAAAGGATACGCAGGATTCCTCGCTTCCATGGACCACAAACACATAGTCCGGCTTTTTCTCAAATGCGGATATCCAGGTGATAAGCCCGTCCCTGTCCGCATGGCCGCTGATACCCTCCATGGTTTCTATATGGGCCCGCACATCAATTTCCTCTCCAAATATCTTCACGGTCTGAGCCCCGTCCTGAAGAATCCGCCCTAGGGTTCCCTCTGCCTGGTATCCCGCGAACACAACGGAACACTCCGGCCTCCACAGATTATGTTTCAGGTGGTGGCGTATACGGCCCGCATCACACATGCCTGCCGCTGATATGATGACCTTGGGCGTCATGTCAAAGTTTATGTTCTTGGATTCCTCACTGGTAATGGAGAGCTTCAGTCCCGGAAAATCAATGGGGTTGATTCCACGTTCCACCAGTGCCTTTGTCTCCTCGTCATAGCACTCCAGCATATTGTCCTTAAACACATGAGTCGCTTCCACGGCCAGAGGGCTGTCTACATAGACCTCGAAGCTGTCATGGCCGGTCACAAGCCTTTCTTCCTTAATATGGCGTATCAGATACAGAAGCTCCTGGGTACGTCCCACTGCAAAGGCCGGTATGACCACATTTCCCTGCCGGTCCAGGGTCTCCTGAATGATTCTGGCCAGACTGTCCACATGGTTTACATCCTTTTTGTGGTAGCGGTTTCCGTAGGTGGCCTCCATCACCACGTAATCTGCCTCCGTAATATACTGGGGATCACGGATCAGGGGCTTATTCTTGTTTCCAATGTCGCCGGAAAATACGATTTTTTTCTTGCCGGCGCCCTCAGTGGCCCATATCTCTATGGAAGCAGACCCCAGTAGATGTCCCACATCCGTAAAGCGCAGGGTCAGGTTGTCATTGAGCTTAAATACCTGCCCATACGCCACACCCTCAAAATGCTTAAGCACATCCTCAGCGTCCTGCATGGTATAGAGGGCTTCCACCTCACCCCTGCCGGCACGGCGCGCCTTCCGGTTTTTCCACTCAGCTTCCATCTCCTGTATGTGGGCGCTGTCCTTAAGCATGATGTTGCACAGGTCAGCGGTGGCATAGGTGGTTATAACCTGGCCCCTGAATCCCCTGGCGTGAATCCACGGAAGCATACCCGCATGGTCAATATGCGCATGCGTCAGAAGCACATAGTCAATCTCATGATACCCCACGGGCAGCTCCGCATTCTGGTATATGTTATTTCCCTGTTCCATACCGCAGTCTATAAGCACCTTGGTATTTCCCACCTCCAGAAAATGACAGCTGCCCGTTACCTCATGGTCGGCACCGATAAATGTAAGTCTCATCTGCATTCTCCCCTCCGAGTATAATATAGTCTTGCCTCACAGAATATTCTGTCAATTATGGCTACAGTATATCATAATCCCCATAAGAATGCAAATCGTATTGTAATATTTGCACAATTTTCTGTAAACAGTCCTTTTCTCAACATGCAAACCATTGTTGACGATTTTAAATAATAATGCATATCATACCGCCGTTGCTGTCATTGATAATTTTCTGCAGGGTATCCTGCAGCTTCAGCTGGCAGTCTTCCGTCATCTGGGACACCTTGGCCTGGATACCGTCCTCCACAATCTGTTCAATGGATTTTCCGAAAATATTGGTATTCCAGATTCCGTCGTCGCTCTCCCTGGCATTTTCCTTGATATAGGCAATCAGATCCTGGGCCTGCTGCTCGCTTCCCACAATCGGAGCGATCTCTGTCTCGATATGGGCCTTAATCAGGTTGATGGACGGTGCTTCCGCTTTCATCTTCACCCCGTACTTGTTGCCGTGTTTGATGACCTGCGGTTCATCCAGCACGATTTCCGAGCGTTCCGGTGTCACCACCCCATATCCCTTTAACCGCACCTGGGTCAGAGCGTTCTGCACTTTTTCATATTCCTTCTGCATATTGGCCAGGCTGCTCAGGGTCTGCATGAGCTGGTACTCTCCTTCAATGGGCAGTCCCACATAGTCGCTGAGAATCTGGTAATAGTAGCTGTCGTCCATATCCACCTGGACGCCCACCCTGCCGTCCGCCATCTGCATGTTTTTCACATTCATGGAGCGGATGGTATCCGTATGCTGCTGTTTCAGTTCCCCGGACACATCCTTCATATGGGTCACCTTCTGAATTACATTCCTGGCTGCCTGGATGACCTGGGCCTTAAGCCAGTGAGTGGACGGCAGGATCTCCAGCCATTTGGGAATATGAAAATCCATCTCAGTCACAGGGAACTCCTTTAGGACACATTCCAGAATATGGAAGATATCCTCCTTCTTAAGCTGCTCGCAGTTTACGGGCAGCACCGATACTCCGTATGATTCAGACATTTCCCTGGCCAGCCTGGCAGTCTCGTCTGAGTAGGGTTTGGTGGAATTCAAAAGAACCACAAATGGTTTTCCCAGTTTTTTCAGTTCGTCAATGGTCTGTTTTTCAGCTGCTATGTATCCGGGACGTTTGATTTCCCCTATGGTTCCGTCCGTGGTCACAACGATTCCAATGGTGGAATGGTCATTGATGACTTTCCTGGTTCCGATTTCCGCTGCCTGGGTAAAGGGAATGTCATAATCAAACCACGGCGTTTTCACCAGACGCTCCTCGCCGTTCTCCACATGGCCGGCTGCACCGTCTACCATGAATCCCACGCAGTCAATGACCCTTACCTTGGCTTCAATGCCGTCTGCCAGATTGATTCTGGCCGCTTCCTTGGGAATAAACTTGGGCTCCGTGGTCATGATGGTCTTGCCGGCCGCGCTCTGGGGCAGCTCATCCCGGCTCAGATTGCGCAGGTTCTCATCCTCCATTGCAGGGAGCACCAGCAGTTCCATGAACCGCTTTATGAAGGTAGATTTGCCTGTGCGGACCGGCCCTACTACGCCTATGTAAATCTCTCCGCCTGTTCTCGCCTGAATATCCTTGTATACATTAAAATTGTCCATAAATATACCCCCTTGCTATGCTTTTATAGTATATGCAGGGGGGTATGAGTATATGACTGGTGCAGAATCACGCTGTATCAGCTTTATTCACGCAAAGTCAATGGATAAAATCAGGCTGTCTTCGCCTCCAGGGCTTCCACTCTTTTTTCCACTTCCTGTATCATCTTAAGGAGCATGGCGCCATTGATATCATCCAGCTTCTTAATCCTGTAATACTCTGTCATCTCATCTAATCTGCGTTTCATCGTGTCCAGCCGTTCTGTCAGATTATCCTGTACCCGGTCCAATTCCCCAAGAATCAGATTCTCTGATTCTGTGAAACGGGTATCCAGTCTTCTGTCTATTTCTGTCAGGATATGCTCCTGCGTACCGGTAAGGCGCGTATCCAGTTTCTTATCCACCTCCGTCAGGATATGCTCCTGCGTACCGGTAAGGCGCGTATCCAGTTTCTTATCCACCTCCGTCAGGATATGCTCCTGCGTACCGGTAAGGCGCGTATCCAGTTTCTTATTCACCTCTGTCAGGATATGCTCCTGCGATTCCGCAATCTCTTCTTTCATGATTGCTCGTATCATCTCCAAGTCCTGTCGTTCAAGCATTTATCCACCCCTTATCCTATGGCCTGAGTGTTTCAGCACTCAGGTAAAAAACGTCGTTCAGATTCCAGTACCGTCTCAGCCGTACACTATATATAGCATATCTTACCTGGGGTGTCAAGGGAAGAAGCAGGGGTTATCCTCCCCTGCTCCTTTCTCATATCCGTGATTCTTTTTTCCATAAAATATATTCCTGACAATGAACCATCTTTATCTTTATTCGCTGAGATATGCTTTTTTTACCTGATCATTGTTCATAAGCTCCTTTGCGTCTCCGCTGAGAGCAATATTTCCTGTCTCCAGAACATATGCCTTATGGGCAATGGAAAGAGCCTTCTTAGCGTTCTGTTCCACAAGAAGCACGGTGGTGCCATCTGCGTTTATCTTCTGGATAATATCAAATATCTCATTTACATAGATAGGTGAAAGTCCCATGGAGGGCTCATCCATTACAATCATTCTGGGGTGGCTCATAAGGGCCCTTCCCATGGCAAGCATCTGCTGCTCGCCTCCGGACAGGGTTCCTGCAAGCTGGTTCTTGCGCTCCTTTAGACGCGGGAAACGCTGGTATATCATCTTCAGCGTGGACTCTGTCTCTTCCTTGTCTTTTCTTGTATAAGCTCCCATCTTCAGGTTCTGAAGCACCGTAAGGGTAGCGAACACGCGCCTTCCCTCCGGCACATGGGCGATTCCCATGCCCACCAGTTTATAACCGGAAACCCTGGTTATGTCGGTTCCCTCATATACGATTTTACCTGTTTTCGCGCTGATAAGTCCTGTGATGGTATGCAGGGTCGTGGTCTTCCCCGCACCGTTGGCACCAATCAGAGCCACAATTTCTCCCTGGTTAACATCAAAGGAGATTCCTTTTATGGCCTGGATTACACCGTAGTATACTTCCAGATCCCTGACTTCAAGCATTGCCATATTATACGCTCCTCCTATTCACCAAGATATGCTTTGACAACTTCCGGATTGTGAAGCACTGCGCCGGTCTCGCCCTGGCACAGGACCTGTCCGAAGTTGAGAACGGTCAGTTCTTCGCAGATACCGCTTACAAGCTTCATATCATGTTCAATCAGAAGGATGGTCATATCGAAATTATCCCTCACAAAACGGATGGTATCCATAAGCTCGGCTGTCTCATTTGGATTCATTCCCGCTGCCGGCTCATCCAGGAGAAGGAGCTTTGGCTCCGTGGCCAGGGCCCTGGCTATCTCCAGCTTTCTCTGCTTTCCGTAGGGGAGGTTGGAGGCTTTGTAGTCGCACTCTTCGTCCAGTCCGAATACCTTGAGCAGCTCCATGGCTCTCTCGTCCATTTGCTTCTCCACCTTAAAATAGTTGGGAAAACGGAAAATTCCGGCTGTGGTGGAATACCTGTAATGATTGTGAAGACCTGCCTTCACATTGTCCAGCACCGACAAATCCTTAAACAGACGGATGTTCTGGAAGGTCCTGGCAATGCCGGCCTGGTTTATTTCCGTGGTTTTCCTGCCGGTAATGTTGACTCCTGCCAGCTCAATGCTTCCCGCATCCGGCTTATATACGCCTGTCAGCAGATTGAAAATAGTGGTCTTACCGGCTCCGTTGGGACCGATGAGGCCGTAAAGCTGTCCCTTTTCTATGCTGATTTGAAAATTATCAACTGCCTTAAGGCCGCCAAAAGATATGCTTAAATTCTTAACTTCAAGTAATGCCATCTTATGCTGCCTCCTTTGCGGGTTTCTTATCTTTTCTGCTGAATTTTTCCGCCAGACGCTCACGCATCACCACAAACTGGGGTGCGGAGTTGAACAGCATGGCCAGAATCAGCACGATTGCGTACATAAGCATACGGTAATTGCTGAGTCCGCGCAGCATCTCCGGAAGGAGATACAGGATGACCGTCGCAATGACGGAACCGCGGATGTTTCCGATACCGCCCAGTACCACGTACACCAGAATCATGATGGACATGTTGTATCCGAAGTTCTTGGGCAGGGCTGTCAGAGTGGTCAGATTGTGGGCATACAGCACACCGGCAATACCTGCAAGTCCAGCGGAAATGGAAAATGCCAGCAGCTTGTACTTGGTGATATTGATGCCGATGGACTCCGCTGCAATGCGGTTGTCCCGGATAGCCATGATGGCACGGCCTGTGCGGGAGTTCACCAGATTCATGACAATGAACAGGGTGATAAGCACCAGGATAACACCTATGGTAAAGGTGGCTGCCTGGGGCGTTCCCGTAATGCCCTGGGCGCCCTTTATCAGGATTTCCCCGCCCTCTCCCAGCTTTAAGGACATGGAATCCTTAAAGGAGATATGGAAGCCGGAAGCGTCCCGTCCCAGATAAACAGCATTGACCAGGTTCTTGATAATTTCACCAAAGGCCAGGGTCACAATAGCCAGATAATCACCTCTCAGACGCAGCACCGGGATTCCGATAATGACGCCGAACAGGGCCGCTGTAACGGCTCCGATGAGGATGGCGATGACCATTCCAAGAGTGGGGTCAATGGCTCCCTTCATGCACTTTGAAAACAGGGCGCCGGCAAAGGCTCCCACGCACATAAAGCCCGCGTGTCCCAGACTCAGCTCTCCCAGGATACCCACGGTCAGGTTCAGGGACACAGCCATGATTACGTAGATGCAGAAAGGAACAAGAAGTCCCTTCATAAGGCTGGATATATGCCCTGTTCCCACCAGGACCTGCATGATGATATAGGCAGCCACCACCATGCCGTATGTAATCATATTATTTATGAATGTCTTTCGTTTTGCGTTGCTCTTCATACCGGCACCTACACTTTCTCATTAATCTTCTTGCCCAGAATACCGGTAGGCTTCACCAGAAGCACGATAATCAGGACGGAAAACACAATGGCATCTGACATCTGTGAGGATATGTATGCCTTGGACAGAATCTCAATGACGCCCAGCAGGATACCGCCGATAAAGGCGCCGGGAATGGAGCCGATTCCTCCGAATACAGCCGCAACAAAGGCTTTGATACCCGGCATGGAACCAGTATAGGGAGTAAGGGACGGATACGCGGAGCAGAGCAGCACGCCCGCTATGGCGGCCAGTGCGGAGCCAATGGCAAATGTAAGGGCAATTGTGCCGTTTACATTGATTCCCATAAGGGTGGCAGCACCCCTGTCCTCAGAAACCGCCAGCATGGCCTGCCCGGCCTTGGACTTGTTGATAAACGCAGTGAGTCCAATCATGATGATGACACAGGAAAGGATGGTGACAACGGTCTCCCCTGTAATGGTCATCTCTCCTCCTGCCAGCTTAATGGCAGGCAGAGTCACCACAGAGGTGAAGGACTTGGTATCTGCCCCAAAGATAAGAAGGGCAACATTCTGCAGCAGGTAGCTGACACCGATTGCCGTAATGAGAACCGCGAGAGGAGAGGCGCCGCGCAGGGGCTTATAAGCAATCCGTTCAATGGTCATGCCCAACAGCG
>ERZ773118.1640-NODE-1640-length-10421-cov-3.57264_pt1 | contig 10421 bp, 8 predicted proteins | sample MGYA00580562_ERZ773118 | MGnify/ENA primary metagenome ERZ773118 (study PRJEB29015, sample SAMEA2737878) | human gut metagenome | biome: human gut; feature: human-associated habitat; material: faeces | place: China | collected 2012 ... | reverse complement strand
GATTTTACCGCCTTCTGCCATAATTTGAAATACAGAGTCTATGATTTGTTTTTTCTGTTCGGTTGTAAGTCCGTCAATAAGCTCTTTCATATTTTTTTCGGCAAATTTAATGCTCTTGGTATCTTCATCAAGGTGTACAAAGTGTGTGCCTACTACATTCCAGCTGAAAGCATCGTGCTGCCAGAAAGAATGACTTGCGCTTTTTACTATTATATAATCTTCATCATGCTCAAGTAACATACCCACAAATGATGACTGCGGAACAAAGGTAGTGATTCTGTCGGCAATTTCTTTGTGCTGCTCACTTTCTATGAATTCCTTTGAAAAACCCGGACCGTCGTTGTTATATACAGCTATTATTCTGTCTTTGATTTCAGGAAAAGTATTTACAGCGGAATAGATTGCGAGATTTCCGCCTTTGGAGTGACCTCCGAGGTATATTTCGCTGTTTGGATATTTGTTTGCAACCATACTCAGATATGCCGCTGCGTTAAGCTGTGAGGGAATATTGTCGGTTATGGCAATCATACAATCTTCTTTCCAACCGTTGAGCGTATTGTCTGTGCCACGGTAAGCGATAAGCGCCGAATTGCATTGGATTATCTTCGCAGTCATATGCCGCAAAATCCGATACATATATATTTTTTAACCTGTTGCTTTTAGCTGATTCGGATAATAACTTGGTTATTTCCTTGCCGACTGTGTTGTAAAAATCTTTAATTACATAGTAATCTTTAAAAACAACATCACGCTTTTCTTTAAAATAAAGTTTATTTATGTCGGAAAGCGGAAGCTGCGGTTTTTCTGTATATCCCGAAAAATCAAGATAAACAAGCTCTGAAAATATAAGAGCGTCAACTTCGTTTAAAGGTGAAATATCAAAACCTAAATCGCCACGCCATTTTAAATAGTTTATAAGATTATTCATAACCCACCTCGCAATATTAATAATTAAATTTTATAAAATTTGCACTTAAAAAGCAATATAATTCACATAAAATTCAGAAAGCCCACTGCAAAATATGCAATATCTTCACCGAATTTTTTTGTTTTTAAAACCGTAACGGATATATTGTATTGAATTTCGCAATTGTTTACAACTTTCTTTTATAATCTAAATAATTATAAAAGTTTGGTCAACCTTTTATAATTTTTTGACTTAAGGATAGAACCGACAAATTATAAAAACCGCTCTCCTAAGAATTTTTTAGAAGAGCGGTTTGTGCATTTGTTTTAATAATTATTCGTTAATAGCTTTAACGAGAGCCTGTGCCTTGTCTGTCTTTTCCCAAGCAACGCCGAGTTCTTCTCTGCCCATATGACCGTATGCGGCAAGCGGACGATACTTTGTTTCTTTAAGCTTTAACTGCTCAATAATAGAATTCGGACGGCAGTCAAATACCTTTTCCACAGCGTCTGAAAGCTGTTCGTTTGTGTAGCTTGATGAACCGAAAGCATCTACCATTATTGATACAGGTTTAGCAACACCGATTGCATATGCAAGCTGAACCTCACACTTATCGGCAAGACCTGCGGCAACAATATTCTTTGCGATGTATCTTGCGTAGTAAGCGGCACTTCTGTCAACCTTTGTCGGGTCTTTACCGCTGAATGCACCGCCGCCGTGACGAGAAAATCCGCCGTAGGTATCAACTATAATCTTTCTGCCTGTAAGACCTGAATCGCCTACAGGGCCGCCGATTACAAATCTGCCTGTCGGGTTGATGAAATATTTTGTGTTTTCGTCTAAAAGCTCGGCAGGAATGATTGGCTTTACTACATATTCAACCATATCTTTTCTGATCTGCTCCAGTGTAACATTTTCATCGTGCTGTGTAGACACAACAACGGTGTCTACCCTTACAGGTGTGTCACCCTCATACTCAACGGTTACCTGTGTTTTACCGTCAGGACGAAGGTAGGAGAGAGTACCGTCTTTTCTTACCGCTGTAAGCTGTTTTGCAAGCTTGTGAGCAAGTGAGATAGCAAGCGGCATAAGCTCTTTGGTTTCGTTGCAAGCGTAGCCGAACATCATACCCTGGTCGCCGGCACCAATCTGATTGTTAGCGTCATTTTCGCCGTCTTTAAGCTCGTAGCTTTCGTTTACGCCCATTGCAATATCAGGGCTCTGCTGGTCAATAGAAGTGAGTACAGCGCAAGTATTGCCGTTAAAACCGCATGCCTGGTTGTCATAGCCGATGTCATTTACAACTTTTCTTGCGATACCTGCAATGTCAACATAGCAGTCTGTAGAAATTTCGCCCATAACATGAACTACACCTGTTGTAGCAGTTACCTCGCAGGCAACATGAGCGTTTTTATCCTGTTCGAGAATAGCGTCAAGAACAGCGTCGGAAATCTGGTCGCAAACTTTGTCGGGATGTCCCTCTGTTACTGACTCAGAAGTGAAAAAATGTTTTGCCATTATAATTCTCCTTTGCAAAAAATAAGCACCTTTCAGCCGAAAGGTGCTATTAAGACTCATCTTTCGGTAAATACCGCAGGACTTGGCACCTTGCAAATGCAGGTTGCCGGACTTCACAGGGCCTGTTCCCTCAGTCGCTCTTGATAAGATAAATATTAACTTATTGGTTTAATTATATACTGCCTCATCGACAAAAGTCAACAAGAAATAACAGGTATATTGTAAAATCGGATAATCAAACAAAAAAATTATGCGATTTCATCAACGGAACAACATTCTGTACAAGGTACGCTGTGTTTTACTCTGTCTTCAACCTCGGCACGCTTTGCATTGTTAAAGCGGTCTACCGTACCTACAAGATAGCCTGTGATTCTGCGGATTCTTTCAAACGGAACAGAATCGTAATCGTATTTAACATCAACATAGTCGCCGTCAACTGTGAGTTCAACATTCTTGATATATTTATCCGGATTTGCCTCTCTAAGCTGTGTTGTGTATGCCTCAATTTCCTTTTTGCTGAGCTTTCCGCCCTTTACATTTACTGTCATAAATATCCTTCCCTTTCGTAATTTCATAATCCTCTTTAATGTATAATGTATCTTTTAATTCTTTAAAAGCATATATCTTGTAGAGTAAATCTATTATAGCACAACATCTTGTTGTATGCAATATCAAAATAGGAATTATTCGCACAAATAAAAGTAAGTATTTTTGTTTATTTTTACAGTTGACAAATATATAAAAGCAAAGAGGACAAATGTTTTGCCCTCAAATAACAATTTTTATTATTTTAATTTCCCGATTTGTAATTGTATATGAATATTTTAGCACAAAATTTTTTATTTCAAGCAAATAAGGCGATGCTTCCACCGCCTTATATATTATTCGAGCACCAATAAAACTCTGTCTATGTTGTTACCGAAAAGTCCTGCGTAGCCGTCCTGACCGTTTGAAGTTTGGTCGTCGTGCTGCCAGTCAAAATATTCTTTGCTTATTGCCGAAACTTTATATTTTGCAACAAGATATTTGTTAAGACTTTCGACAATACTCTGCGGTGTGGTGTAATACACTCTGATTGCGTCAATTTTACTGCCGTTGCCCGCATAACCGTTTTCTAAATCGTCAATGTCATATCCGCTGACTTTCGGCAGCCACCCGCTTTTAGTGTGAACCTGATACCACACCTTGCCTGCACTTACTTTTATTGCAATATCCGTAATTGCTTTGCCTTTTAAACCTGCGTAATCTTCAAGATTTTTTACTTCGGGCAGCCAAACACCGTCACAGCGCACTCTGTAGAAAATATCTGGTTTGGTTATTTTTCCTTTGTCTTTATCGTCTTCTTTTTTGCTGTTGAAAACGCTTTCGTTAAATATGATGTTCGTATCAATATTTTTGCCGTAACCGCTTACTCTGCCTGTTGAACTGTTCTGCCATATATCACAGTTTAATTCATTTACGGAGTTATATTGTGCAAGCCAGATACTGTACTTTTTCTTTAATTTATCGTAATCGAGATAATTATTAAACCAATTCAGATTAGCATATACACCTGCTCTGTAGTTACTTTTCTTGATCGTTTCGCAAAAGCGTTCCGCAATTTCTGTAAGTTTTGCTTTGCCGAGTTTAGTTTGTGAATTATCTTCCAAATCATAATAAATCGGCATATCAAGAGATTTGTTATTAATGCATTCAAGGCAAGCCTTTGCCTCTTTTTCTGCATCGCCGACGCTGTCTGCGTAACTGTACCAGTACACACCAATCATCATATTTTCGCTTTTTGCGTTTTTGTAATGACTTTCAAACATACTGTCTTTCTGACTTGATTCTCTGCCGTAGCCTGCTCTTATAATGACAGCTTTTATACCGTCGCTTTTCATTTTGTTAAAATTAATGCCTTGCTGAAATTCTGAAATATCAACACAGCTTACTTTTGCCATAAAATCATCCTTTCAAATTGATAAAGTTTACTTTAGTATAATATTAAAAATAATACCAAAAGTTAAACTTTTCATTTACAGTGCTTAAAGTGCAAAAATTGCAGAAATTAGGCTAATTTTATTGTAAAAAATTTTATTTTGTGCTAATATTACCTTATAAAATAAAATGAAATCGGAGGTATTATGGATGGAATTATCAAAAGTAACGGAAACTCGCAGAAGCGTAAGAGAATACATAAATAAACCTGTTGAAACAGAAAAGTTAAGAGAAATGATTGCGGCGGCTCAACTTGCACCGTCATGGAAAAACTCGCAGGTATCACGCTACTATGTGGTAACAGGCGAAAAACTTGCAGATGTTAAGAATGCATTGTCGCCTTACAATCAGAAAAATGTTGCAGACGCTCCCGCACTTATTGTTACCGCAATTGTGCTTAATCGTTCCGGATACGAAAAGGACGGTACACCGACAAACGAACTCGGCAACGGTTGGGGATTTTACGACTGCGGTTTGCAGAGTATGAATCTTTTGCTTAAGGCAACAGAACTTGGACTTTCAACTCTTGTAATGGGTATAAGAGATAACGAAAAAATCAAGGAAGTTTTGAATATTCCCGAAACCGAGGCGGTAGTAAGCGTAATCGGAGTAGGCTACAGCAATGCTGAGCCTGCTATGCCAAAGAGAAAAGAAATTGACGATATCGCAAAGTTCTTTAAGTGAATTACATTTTAATTTTATTAAGATAAATCAATCTATTTGTCAATGGAAAGTGGATGATTAAATTATGAATATGATTGAATATCAGGAAGTAAAAGAATATACATATTTAGAATACTGTAGTTATCTGCAATCGAAATACGGCATTGGGTTAGCAGATTATATGACAAAATCATTTAATCCAAATCCAAAATGTAAGAGAACAAAAGACGGATTAGTGGCACACCATAAAAAAGAAGACACCATGATTATGTTATCTACAAAAAAAGTTGCTCAAATTTGTCCATTTGAATGGCAATTAAAAGAAAATATTGTATATTGTGATTATTTAGAACACTTATTTTTACATGTTTTAATTTGCAAATATCCAGCTAATAATAAGGCGAATTTTATTTATGCTGGCATTGGAGGTGTGGTTAATTTCATTGCCCCCGAATTAAATGATTTGTACAGTGGATGGATTACGAACCAACAATGGAGGAAAAACTGTCATAGTAAGGTATCATCAGATGAAGAAGTATACTTATCAATTCTAAAACAGTTTATTGATATTATGAAATATAACCCTGATTTTAAAATTGATATGCTATGTAAGAGTTTTAATCAGCAATTTGGATTGTGGGATGATGAAAAAAATAAAAAAATTTATGATAAAATTAAAAGCTTAATCTGATTATGGTGGAATTTCATATTATGTATCTTAATTAAATGATTATTCTATGAAATGAAAACAAAAAAAGAAAAATAAAAAATTAATAGAACTTTTTTATAAATGTTGAGCTATGATTGATAAAATACTATAATAATTAGTAAAGCTTCAAGTGAATTTACAAATAATAAAAATTAACAACAGCAAAAATTTACCCTTTTGATGTAGAATATACTGAACAATTCAAGTAAAACAGACAGTCAAAAAACACCTCCTATGGTATAATTGAGAAAATGCCATGTGAGGTGTTTTTATGCTTAAAAGTTACATACATATTAAAGAGTCAAAAAGAAAGATTTTAAAACTTTCGGAAATCCTTTTAATATTCAAAACAGAGTGTATTCAACAGAATTAAATTTTTAGATATGATGAGGAGTGCCTACTTCATATCTGAATATATTATTTTTTACAATAACTATCGTATTTAAACAAAAACAAAACTGACTCCGCTTGAAATACGAAATCAGTTTGTTGCTTAAAATTACTATTCTAAACCAAGTAAGTTTTTGTACTGTTTGTTAAACTCTGAACAGTTCAATACAATGTAAGTGCTTTTGGTTACAGTTTTAAATAAATTTAACTGCTGTGCCGTAAGCAAGCACTTCGGCAGCCTGCTGCATAACAGAAGCTGATGTGTAACGAACGCATACAATAGCGTCCGCACCCATTTTTGCAGCCATATCAATCATACGCTGAGTGGCAATATCTCTCGCCTTGTTCATCATTTCAGTGTATGATTTAAGCTCGCCGCCAACCATAGTTTTAAAGCTCTGTCCCATATCGCTGAACATATGCTTCGACTGAATTGTGTTACCTTGCACAAGACCGAGTGTGGCAAGGTTTCTGCCTGAAATTGTTTCTGTAGTAGTTAGTATCATAATTTTTCTCCTCAATTAAATATCTATTTCCTCAAGGTCGCTTTCGCTAACTTTGCGAAGTTCTTTTTTGCTTAAAATATCGTAAATTACAGGAACAATATAAAGAGTCATAATTGTTGCGTACAGCAAACCGCCGATACATACAATAGCGATAGGCTGCATAATCTCTGAACCTGTGCCTATACCGAGTGCCATTGTTGAAAGTCCGAGAACGGTTGTGATTGCCGTAATAAGGATAGGCCTCATTCTTGTTTTGCCTGCCTCTACAATTGCTTCTCGTCTTTCTTTGCCCTCAAGTCTTAGGTTGTTGATGTAATCAACAAGTACGATACCGTTGTTTACGATAATACCGCAGAGCATTACAAAACCGAGCAATGCCACAACGCTGACATCAAAACCTGTAATAAGCAATCCGAGGAATCCTCCCGTAAATGCAAGAGGAATTGTAAACATAATGATAAACGGTGACTTAAGGCTCTGGAATTGAGCAACCATAATAAGGTAAATAAGAATTACGCCTAAAAGCATCATAAGCAGCATTTGATTTACAGCCTCCATTGTGCTCTCGTTTGAACCCGAGTATTCAATACTGCAGCCGTCAGGAAGTTTATAATCATCAAATAAAGCTTTTGCCTTGTTTGAAACATCGGTGTTTGTATAACCGTCTTTTAAAGTACCGCTGACTTTAATATAACGCTTTTGGTCACTTCTTGTGATTGAATTCATTGATTCGGAATCTGAAATCTCGGCAACTTCGGAGAGTTTTGTGGTCTTTTCGTTGCCTTCTTTGTCTGTATAAGTGAGTTTAATATCCTTGATATTGTTCTTTGTAACATCACTGTTTTCGTCTTTGATTACAACCACATCAAGGTCTTTGCCGCTGTTTGTAAGGGTAGAAGATGTGGTTTCCGAGGTGATTGCGGCGGCAATCTGCTGATATACCTGTGCAACCGTAAGTGACTTTTTGGCAGCCTTTGTTTTATCGACAGTTACCTTGATTTCGCCCGAAGTAGCGCCGATGCCGTTATCGGTTTCGTCAATACCGTCAACCGCAGCAAGTTTTTCCGCCATATCTTTTGCGGTATTCTGCAAAGTTTTGAGGTCATCACCGTAAAGTTTGATTGATACACCGTCATTACCGAGCATAGCTGACATTGAGCTTGAAGAAGAACTGCCGCTTACAACCACATCTCCGTCAATACTTTGAAGTTCTGCTTCAATTTCTTTGCTGATACTTTCGCTGTTCTTTACTTTGTCGTCTTTGAATACTGCATATGCCATAACAGAACCTTTGTCTGCATCGGAAGAAGATACAGAGCCTGTAAGACCCATAAGGCTTGTTGTTGAACCTGTCATAACACCAACAGTTTCAAATTCGTCATACTCGGAAAGAGTGTCGAGTAGGTTTTGTGCGGCATCAATGGTATCATCCATAGTAGCCGAGTCGTCAAGGCTGACTGTTACGGAAAGCTCCGTGCTTGCCATATTCGGCATAAAACTGAAGCCTCTTGCCACAGCACCGAACATACTGCCAAAGAGAAGTACAACTGCAGCGATAAGTGCGATTGCTCTGTGCTTTAATACAAAACGAATAGATTTTTCGTAGCCGCCGAGCATTTTATCAAACATTCCGTGCTTAACAGGTTTAACCTTTCTTAGCATACGCTGACCCATAGCAGGCACAAGCGTAAGGGCAACAATAAGGCTTGCAAGCAGGGAATAGGTGATAGTAAGCGCCATATCCATAAATATCTGACGGGTAAGACCCTCTATGAATACGATAGGGAAGAATACGCAAATTGTTGTAAGTGTAGACGATGCAATTGCGCCCGCAACCTGTTTAGCACCGTTTAAAGCGGCTTTTACAGGCGGCACACCCAAATTGCGCAGTCGGTATATATTTTCAATTACTACAACCGAGTTATCAACAAGCATACCAACGCCGATTGCAAGTCCCGACAGCGAAATCATATTGAGAGTAACACCGCTGAAATACATCAGCACAAGTGCAAAAATAACGCTGATAGGAATTGAAAGCGCAACAATGAGGGTTGGTTTAATATCTCTTAAGAAAAGGTAGAGAATTATAATTGCAAGTACAGCACCCATAAGAAGATTCTGTAAAACGCTGTTTATAATAATGTCTATGTAGTCGCCCTGGTCCATAAGGGTGGTAAAGTGCAGACCTTCGTTTTCCTGTGTAAGAGAGTTGAGCTTTTTGGCTATATTTTCGGAAACAGTAGCGGTTGCGGCATCACTCTGCTTTGAAAAACTGAATACAACGCCGGAGTTTCCGTTAATCTTTGTGAATACCTCGTCCGAATCATCAGCTATAAATACATCTGCAACATCGCTTAGTTTTACAACGCCGATACCGTCAATTCCCGTGTCAAAAAGAGAAAGCGACTGCATTTCTTTATCGCCGTCTATTTTGTCGCCGACACGCACAAGATATTTAATATTTTCGTCATCACTTACATATCCTGCAGGCATTGAGAAATTTTGTGCCGTAAGAATATTTGAAACATTGCTTATTGTAACAGTGTTTGTCATATTGGCGGCTTTTTTGGCTTTATCTTTTTGGTCGGAGAGTTCATCACTTGCGGATTTTAATTCTTCTTGAGCGGAATTAAGCTGGGTTAATGCACTGTTTACTTCACTTTGCTTTGTGTTTAGCGCAGAAAGTCCTCCCGAAAGCTGATATGCCGCAAGAGATTGCTGTTTTTCTATCTCTGAAAGTGCCTGATTTACAGATACGGTATTGTTGTCAAGACCTTTTACAGCGGCTGCAATTTGTGTAATACCGCCGTCTACTTGAGATATTTTATCCGCAATTTCCGCTATTGTATCATCAAGTTTTTCCTCTGTGGTGTCAAGTCCTTTTAATGCCTCAATTGTTTGAGTTATTGCTTTATCTACATTTGTAAGAGCATTTTTTGCATTATTAAGTCTTTCTTCAAGCTCTTCTTTCGGAAAACCGTATTTATCAAGTTCTTCATCTATTTTAGCAAGGATTGCTCTTACCTGTGCAAGCTGCTCGTCTGTAAGATCGGGGTTTGCAAGTTTGCTAAGCGCATCTTTGTAGTCGTTGTATATTTTTTCAAAAGCTTCTATCTGTTGTGTAAGCTGTGCTTTTTCGTCCTGCAAACTGTCAAGCTTTTCTTTTATCTGTGTTAATGTTTGGTAGGCGATTGTCAAAGTTTGCTTGGTTGCAGTAAGCGACTGCTGTTGGTCAAGCAACTGCATTTTTGCATTCAAAATTTCAGTGTAACCGCTTTGTGCCTTACCTTGGGCGTCAGCAAGCTGTTTTGCAACTTCTTCCTGTTGAGAATTTAAGTCGTTTATTGACTGCTCAATGGTATCACTGCCTTGCTCCGCTTTAGAAATATTGTCCTGCAATTCTTTCTTTGCGTCTGAAATTTTCTTTTCCGCATCGCCGAATTTGTCATTGAGAGCGTCATTGATTTTTGCGTTGAGAGCGTCAATCTTGGTTTGCGAAATAATAACATTTTCCTTTTGAGTTACAATACCTTTTGTAGATACAGAGGCTACACCGTCAATTCCCTCAAGCTGATTTTTCAGTTCGTTGTTTACATAGTCGGAAATTTGCACTGTATCGTAACCGTCGTAATCAACCGCAACCATAGCTACAGGCATCATATTAGGGTTAATTTTCATAAGGTACGGACTGCCTACACCGTCAGGCCATGCATCTTTGATAGTGTCAAGATTGCCTCTCATATCAACGGTA
>ERZ773118.1639-NODE-1639-length-10440-cov-44.7995_pt1 | contig 10440 bp, 8 predicted proteins | sample MGYA00580562_ERZ773118 | MGnify/ENA primary metagenome ERZ773118 (study PRJEB29015, sample SAMEA2737878) | human gut metagenome | biome: human gut; feature: human-associated habitat; material: faeces | place: China | collected 2012 ... | reverse complement strand
GGTTCCTGCGTATTCTATGGTAAATGGAGGTGATATCTTGGGGGAAGAGCACCAGATAGTCCGTTTGGTCTATGAGGCAAAGAAGAGTCCGGAAGCTGCTGACAGCCTGATTGGCCAGTATATGAATTTCATACAGGCAGAGACAGTCCGCTTTACCCAGGGAGTTCCAACACAGGTCAGGGAGGACCAGCTTAGTGTGGCCATGTTTGCCTTTTATGAGGCGGTCCAGGGGTATGAGCGGGGAAGAGGGGCATTTCTGCCTTATGCTGCCGCGTCCATACGCAACCGGCTCATAGACTACATCAGGAAAGAGGGGCGCCATCAGGGATTGGTTTCCTTTGATGCCCCGGCAGGACAGGAGGATGATTCCCACGCCCTATTGGAAGTAATGCCTGATGAGAAAAACGGAATCCAGCTGTGGAATGTGAGAACGGCTACCAGGGAAGAGTTGGATGAGTTCCGAAGGAATCTGACTGAGTATGGCATCAGTCTGTCTGATGTGGCGGATAACTGCCCCCGGCAGGACCGTACCCTCAAGGCATGTCACAAAGTGCTGGAGGCTGCCAGGAGCCATCCCAGGCTGCTGGAACACCTGATACAGAGCCGCAAACTACCCATTGCGGAGCTGTCAGAGCTGTCCGGCGTATCCAGAAAGACCATGGAACGGCACCGGACGTATCTGGTTGCCATTTTGCTGGCTTATACCAACGGATATGAAATTATCCGGGGACATCTGTGTCAGATATCGCCGGGAAAGGAGGGAACCGTATGACTTATCTTGTAATGGAGTGCCATCCGTCATATGCCATTGTCCTTGACAATGAAGGCAGAATGATAAAGGCTGCCAATCTGGGTTACCAGGAGGGACAGGTGGTAGGAGAGATAATTGCCCGGCAGACACCAAAGGCTCCCATCCTGTTCCGTCTTGCTCCGCTGGCCGCAGCTGCCTGCCTGTGCCTGGCTGTATTGGGAGGCGGGGCCTATGGCGCATACGGAATGCCGTATGGTACAGTGGAGGTGAGAATCAATCCGGATGTGAAAATGTCTGTGAGTTATATGGATCGCGTAGTTGGCCTGGAGGGTGTGAATGAGGACGGAAAAAAACTCATTGACCAGGTGTCATATAAGGGAAGGGACTCAGAATATATGACAGGTATACTGGTGGAACGGGCCATGGAAATGGGTTATCTGACTGAAGGAGGGACCGTATATGTGGCGGCATCCGGCGGGAGCGAGCGCTGGAAGGCAAAACGGGCCGATGCCATACGCACAGGGCTGGACACCCTTTTAAAGGATGGTATGCCGGTGGAAGTACATGTGGAAAGCATAGGAAAGGACAGCCCCCCCGCAGCCGCCCCCCATCATAAGGGTGAAATACCCGGAGGAACAGGAGGGGATAAGCCGGCATTCATCGGGATGCCTCCGGGAGGAACGGGGGAAGATGCGGACGGCAATGGTGAAGATGACAGGGACGAGGATGAGCGTGGGGATGACACTGAAAATGATGATGAAGAAAATGATGCTGACCGCGATAAGTATGATGAAGATGATGGCGATGACAGGGAGGAAAACGCCGGTAAAGATAAAGCTGGTGATAAGGATGACGACAGGGACGATGACGACAAAGACGATACGGATGACAGAGACGATGATATCAAAAAAGCCAGGGATAAATCCGGCAGAAACAATGTGGTGAGACAAAGCAGCGGTGCAGACGATGATAAGGATACGGATGATTCGGATGAAAGAGATCATGGGAAGGCCGGAAATGGATTAAATGATAACAGAGACCGGGACGGAGATGACGGCGGGGAGCATTCTGACCAGGACGATTCCGATGAAGGAGACTCTGATGAAGACGATATCGACGAAAACGATTCCCAAGAAGAGGATAACGACGGGCATGAGGATGGAGACGAAGATGATGACGATGATGATAAGGACGAAGATGATGACGATGATGACTGATATCATGTGCTGGTCATGCAGCGTGCTATGTAACGTAAGAAAATAGAAGAGATGCCGCCGGGCGGAAATACCGCCAAATGACTACGGTATGACCAAAAGCAGGACGGAACCAGATGGGTAGGGATATACTCCATGTGGTTCCGTCTTTATGTTATTACCTGCGGCAAAGCAAAAGCCGCAGCGTATTTATGGAGAAGAGTAATCCCCAATGTGTATTATGCGGTTTGCCCAGCTGCGGTAAAAGGATTCCTCATGGGAAACCAACAGTATGGTTCCGGGAAAGCTCTTAAGAGCAGCCTGCAGTGAATCCTTGGCCTGGATATCCAGGTGGTTAGTGGGTTCATCCAAAATCAAAAAGTTGCAGGGACTAAGCGTCAGAAGGCATAATTTGACCTTTGCCTGCTCGCCGCCGCTTAATGTGCCCATGGGCTGCACGGCCTGCCGGCTTAGAACCCCGCATCGGGTGAGATGCTGGCGTATCTTCTTAAGCATGAGCTTCGGGTAGGCATTGGAGACGATTTGGACAGGAGTCAATGTATCATTTTCCCAACTGAAATCCTGTCCGAAATATCCGATTGTAACCTGCTGTGAAAAAGCGAAGACCCCATCCAGGGGATTCAGGCTTCCCGTCAATGTTTTCAGCAGGGTGGATTTCCCGATGCCATTAAAACCAGTGACAACCACCTTCTGTCCTCCGGTTACGGAAAAATCCAGATGGGACAAAATGGGATAATCATACCCCACAGACAAACGCTTTACGGACAAATGCAGGCATTTGGTCAAGGGAAGGCATTGGAAACAGAATTCCGGTTTGATTTCCTTTTGTTCCAGGGCCTCCAGCTTATCCATACGGTCCAGTTGCTTCTGCCGTCCGCGGGCCATCTGGGCTTTCCGGCCGGCTATGTTCTTCCGTATGAAATCTTCTGTTTTTTTGATTTCTTTTTGTTGCGCATTGTACTGCCGTATATGGTCCTCGCGCAGAAATGCCTTCTTTTTCAGAAACTCCGTATAGCTGCCGTAATACTTGGACAGCCTGCCGTTGTCTATATCGCAGATACGTGTGCATATCCGATCCAGAAATGTGCGGTCATGTGAGACAACCATAAAGGCATTTTCAATCGCTGAAAGATAACCGCCCAGCCATTCCACATGTTCCTTGTCAAGGAAATTAGTTGGTTCATCCAGGAGAAGGACGTCCGGTTTTTCCAAGAGAAGCTTGGCCAGGATGACCTTGGCTCTCTGGCCTTGACTCATGTCCTTAAGAGGACGGGACAAACCGATTGAGACCAGTCCCAGACCGGAAACCACCTGGGAAATAAGGGTATCAATGGAGTAGAAACCGCTGCGTTCCAACTGATCCTGAAAAAGTGATGCCTGATTCAGGACCTCCATATTGCAGGATAATGCGGCCTCGTCATAAAGACGATTTATTTTGGCTTCAAGCTCATATAGGCTGCGAAAGGATGATTTTAAAAACTGCTCCATGGTCAAAACGTGATTGGTACAGGCATACTGGTCCAGATAACCAATGGTAATGCCCGGCTGCCAGGCCACGCGGCCTGAATCAGGGATGACCTGTTCCGTGCATATTTTGATAAGCGTACTTTTGCCGGTTCCGTTCTGACCCACAATCCCCATATGTTCCCCGCGGTTAAGGGAAAGATCGGAATCACTGTAAAGGCGGCTGTCCCCATAAGAATGGGAAAGTCCTGTTATGTCTAATAAACTCATAATTGAAACACTCCTTTTATATTTAATGGTACTGCGCTGTATTGCAATGTATGGATAGGCAGTGAAAGCTGCATGGGAGGTGAAAGCTGTATGGGAGGAAACCGTATTGTTTGTAACCGGACAAAAAAAGGCAGAAGGTAGATGCCAAATTTGCACCTGCCTTCTGCCGTATTACAAAATCATACGATTTCCTCACATTACAAAAGGCCATGGACAAAACATTGTCCATAGCCTTTTATGCACGGATAACCACGGGAAAAAAGAGCAATCAAACAGGCGGCAGCCTACACTGCTGCCTCCGGTCCATTACTCAGTTTCCCGATGAAATCACGAAAGCGCATAAGATACGCCATACTCTGTACAATGTTTCATCGGTATGAATTGTACAGAGCTCTCTTTCTTCCGAGGTTGATTTAATATATAAAAGCCCATAACTGCCTCTCCTTCATTACAATGCGGCAACTATATCACAGCCAACTGCATTTGTCAATATTTTGGCAGCAGCAATGAGAAGGGAAATAAAATAAAATTTTTTGTCCGCGACCCCGGTTTTACATTTTGCCTCACGTATTCTACGGATGTAGATAAATAAATCACAGCAGACAGGAGGAAAATAATTATGACGGCAAAGAGGATTAAAAAGGCAGCTATATTGGTGTGTGCAGGTTTCATGGCCCTTTCCCTGCCTGGCGTGGGCAGCACGGCACTGGGTGCGCCCTCCAACAGGGAAACAAGGATTCAGGAAGAAACATGGGGACGTGTGTTCCTCAGCGCAGGTCCGAAGATATCCCTTTCCTATGACAAGGAAGGAGAGGTCCTGGAGGCAAAAGGACTGAATCAGGACGGACGGAAATTATTAGAGGGGGCAGGGAATTTTGCCGGTGCGGACTGTGATACAGCTGTACGCAGACTGGTTAAGCGTATGGATGATAAGGGATGGTTCCGCAGAGACAAAAATGAGAAAGAGCTGGTCATTGAGTCTGAAAAAGGATCTGTTTATCCCAGGGCCGACTTCATGAAAGAGATAGAAGAGGCTGCATGGGAAGCGGTAAACAAAAACGGCATTGATATCACCATAACACTTAAGGATAACGGGAAACAGTCAGAACAGTTATATATAGGGAAGAATGAGGCGAAGCGGATCGCCATAAAGGAATTGGGGCTGAAGGAAAATGAACTGACCTACAAGGGATGTGAACTGGACGACGGTGTTTATGAATTGAGGTTTCTGGTAAATGGAAGGAAACTTGAGGTGGATGTAAACGCCGCTACAGGCAGGATTGCGGATGTGGACTGGGACAATGATGCGGGAGCCTGGGATGATGACCGATTTGACGATGATCGTTTTGACGATGATCGTTTTGACGATGATCGTTTTGACGATGATGATCGTTTTGACGATGATGATCGTTTTGACGATGATGATCGATTTGATGATGATGATCGATTTGATGATGATGATCGGTTTGACGATGATGACCGTTTCGATGATGACGACCACGATGACGATCACGATGATGATTACGATGACCGGCACGATGATGACCACGACGGCAATGACTACGATGACTGATGGATGATTGAGATTTTTAATGCCCGGCTAAGACGGCAGCGTGCAATGGAAGTTACGGATGATAGGGTGAAATGTTGAGGTGCAATGTGTGATAATACTGAGGAGAGCCGCAGAGAAGTATGATTACTGATGCCAGGGAAAACGTAATGATAAATTTTATATTTCGGGAATTGAGATAATGCTTGGAATTTATCAGCAGGCAATAGGATACCGGAAAGAAACTTGAAGGATTTTGCAGGGGAATGTACGGCGGACCCATATGGGCTCCATACCGGCATTCCCCTGCGTATTTTGTTCACAGTCCTGCGTCGGAAATGATAGCTTGGCTGATAGATGCTGGAACCAGGCAGTTTTAGGCAGATACATTACAAAAACAATTTAAAATGCAGAAGACTTTTTTCAAGTTTTATATTGACGGCATACGCATTTCCTAGTATTATGATTATAAGTAGAATTGAGCTATATAAAGATACTTATAAGAAAAACTAATAATAATTATCTACAAGGATAATGAGCTTTAGAAAAGGAGAATGAACAATGGCAAAAGTAGGAATTGTAATGGGAAGCGACTCTGATATGCCTGTTATGGCAAAGGCAGCTGAGATTCTGGACAAGCTGGGCATTGATTATGAGATGACAATTATTTCCGCACACAGGGAGCCTGATGTATTCTTTGACTGGGCAAAGGCAGCTGAGGATAAGGGCTTTAAGGTTATCATAGCAGGTGCGGGCAAGGCTGCACATCTTCCCGGTATGTGCGCGGCTATTTTCCCTATGCCGGTCATTGGAATTCCTATGAAGACATCTGACCTGGGCGGTGTGGATTCACTGTATTCCATCGTGCAGATGCCAAGCGGTATCCCGGTGGCAACCGTGGCTATTAACGGCGGTGCCAACGCCGGAATCCTGGCGGCAAAGATACTGGCCACTTCTGATGTGGAGCTGCTTGCAAAGCTGAAGGAGTATTCCGAAAGCCTGAAGAACGATGTGGTGAAAAAGGCTGAGAAGCTGGAGCAGGTGGGCTATAAGGAATATCTTGCACAGATGAAATAAGACAGATTAAAGGAAACGGGCAAAGGAAATATCCAGCTAAATATTAAAGGAAAATCAAAGGAAATTTTAAAGGGAAATCAAATGAAATAGCAGATAAGAGAGGATAGAAACCATGATGGATTACAAGAAGGCCGGAGTTGATATTGAGGCAGGCTATAAATCAGTGGAACTGATGAAGGAATATGTAAAGGGAACCATGCGCCCTGAGGTATTAGGCGGTCTGGGCGGATTTTCAGGAGCATTTTCCATGTCCGCGTTCAAAGGGATGGAGGAGCCTACTCTGCTGTCCGGTACTGACGGTGTGGGAACCAAGCTGAAACTGGCATTCCTGATGGATAAGCATGACACGGTGGGAATCGACTGTGTGGCTATGTGTGTCAACGACGTGGCCTGCGCTGGCGGTGAGCCTCTGTTTTTCCTGGATTATATTGCCTGCGGAAAGAATGTTCCGGAGAAAATCGCTACAATTGTAAAAGGTGTGGCTGAGGGATGCAGGCAGTCCGGCTCTGCCCTGATTGGCGGGGAAACAGCGGAGATGCCGGGCTTTTATCCGGAGGATGAGTACGACCTGGCAGGATTCTCGGTGGGTATTGTTGATAAGAAGGACCTGATTACAGGCGAAAACCTGTGTGCAGGAGATGTTCTGATTGGAATGGCCTCTTCCGGTGTACACAGCAATGGTTTTTCACTGGTGCGCAAGGTGTTTGAGAAGGAGCTGACAAAGGAAGGCCTGAATACATATTATGATGAGCTGGGGACTACCCTGGGCGAGGCGTTGATTGCCCCTACCAGGATTTATGTGAAGGCCCTGAGAAACGTAAAGGAAGCAGGCGTTACCGTAAAGGCGTGCAGCCACATCACCGGCGGCGGCTTCTATGAAAATATTCCGCGTATGTTAAAAGACGGTGTGAAGGCTGTCATCAGAAAGGACAGCTACCCCATTCCTCCGGTATTCAAGCTGCTGGCTGAAAAAGGGCAGATTGAAGAGCAGATGATGTATAATACCTATAATATGGGATTGGGTATGATAGTGGCCGTTAATCCTGCTGATGTGGAGAAAGCCATGGAAGCCATGAAGGCGGCGGGCGAAGCTCCTTATGTAGTGGGCTCCATTGAAGAAGGAGAGAAGGGTGTATCCTTATGCTAAGAGTGGGCGTACTGGTATCCGGAGGCGGAACCAATCTTCAGGCTATTTTGGACGCCGTGGATCATGGTGATATTACCAATGCAGAGGTATCTGTGGTCATCAGCAATAATCCGGGAGCCTATGCTCTGGAGAGAGCAAGAAACCATGGGATCCGGGCTGTCTGCATTTCTCCAAAACAGTTTCCCACCAGGGACGCGTTCAACCAGGCATTTCTTGCCAAAATAGATGAATATGATTTGGATTTGATTGTACTGGCCGGATTCCTGGTGATGATTCCGGCGGCCATGACTGAGAAGTATAAAGGGCGTATCATCAATATCCATCCATCCCTGATTCCCTCTTTCTGCGGTGTGGGTTACTATGGGCTTAAGGTTCATGAGGCAGCCCTGGCCAGAGGCGTGAAGGTGACAGGAGCCACGGTCCACTATGTGGACGGGGGCATGGATACCGGCCCCATTATCCTCCAAAAGGCAGTGGAAGTGGAGGAAGGGGATACCCCGGAAATCCTGCAAAGAAGGGTTATGGAGCAGGCAGAGTGGGTAATCCTTCCTAAAGCAATCAACATGATTGCCAATGGGCAGTAACATCTCTTTGACAGCAGCGCACGCCATGTGCGCCATGTTTTCAGAATAAGGAGGAACGTCATGAAAGTATTGATAGTAGGCGGCGGCGGTCGTGAACATGCAATTGCATGGAAGATATCACAGAGCCCGAAGGTGGAGAAGTTATACTGTGCTCCCGGCAATGCGGGCATTGCCAAGGTGGCTGAATGCGTTGATATCGGTGTCATGGACTTTGAGAAGCTGGTCGCATTTGCCGGAGAGCAGGCCATTGATTTGGTGGTGGTAGGACCGGATGACCCGCTGGCAGCCGGTGCTGTGGACGCATTTGAAAATGCGGGCATCCGTGTGTTCGGCCCCAGGAAAAATGCTGCCATACTGGAAGCTTCCAAGGCATTTTCCAAGGATTTGATGAAGAAGTACAACATCCCTTCTGCCGCTTATGAGACCTTTGATTCTCCGGAGGCAGCCCTTGCATACCTGGAGACAGCTCCCATGCCTATCGTGCTGAAAGCAGACGGTCTGGCGCTGGGGAAGGGCGTTCTTATCTGCAGCACCAGGGAGGAGGCAAAGGAAGGCGTAAAGACCCTGATGCTGGATAAACAGTTTGGCTCTGCAGGCGACAGGATTGTGATTGAGGAGTTCATGACAGGACGGGAGGTATCCGTACTCTCCTTTGTGGATGGAAAGACAATTAAAATCATGACTTCAGCTCAGGACCACAAGAGGGCTAAGGATGGGGACCAGGGACTGAACACAGGGGGAATGGGAACATTTTCACCCAGCCCATTCTATACGGATGAGGTGGATGCATTCTGCAGAAAGTATGTGTACCAGCCAACTGTAGACGCCATGAAGGCAGAGGGCAGGGAATTTAAAGGAATCATTTTCTTTGGTCTGATGCTGACGGAAAGCGGCCCCAAGGTGCTGGAGTACAATGCCAGGTTTGGAGATCCGGAGACCCAGGTAGTGCTGCCCAGGATGAAGAATGATATTGTGGATGTGTTCGAGGCCTGCGTGGACGGAACCCTGGACCAGATAGAGCTGGAATTTGAGGACAATGCAGCCGTATGTGTGGTTCTGGCATCAGACGGATACCCGGAGCATTATGATAAAGGTTATAAGATAGACGGCCTGGACCGGTTTGACGGACAGGACGGGTATTATGTATTCCACGCCGGAAGCAGGTTCGATAAGGACGGGAATATAGTGACCAACGGCGGAAGGGTGCTGGGGGTCACAGCAAAAGGAAATACACTGAAGGAAGCCAGAGAAAATGCTTATAAGGCAACGGAGTGGGTGGAATTTGGGAATAAGTATATGAGGCATGATATTGGTAAGGCGATTGATGAGGTTGGAGTTGTGATGTAGATGACATCCCCTGGTTTGGGTAGCAGACCAGGGGATTTTCTTTTTTCTGGAAGTTGTTTTGCCCATGTCTGTTTAAGATTGCTTGAATGGGGATGGAGCATGGGCCAGGATTATACATATGTACAGAAGGTGCCGTTATGTTCTTTTGGATTGCTATGTGTTATAATTTATCTAAATCCATGTTTGTAAGGGAGGTAAAGAAATGTTTAGCACAAAAAAATTGCTATTTTTTTTAGTTGGCGCTATTAGTGTTGTCAGCTTGTTCGCGTGTCAAAAAGCCAACGCTAATCAATCAAATGTATCAGATACTGAGGAAACACAAAAAACCGTTCTTGAAATGGAAATGAATGCAAATTACAGTAATTCAGATCCGTTTGAGAATGGACGCTTATTTTGTGTGTCTGAGGATATAGAAACTTTAGACGCAGAGGTCTATTTTCAGATGGATGGCGAAAGGGGGATTGTGGAAATAAAAGATAGAAATTCAGACGAAGTTTTATGGAGCAATACATGGGATGAAAACGTAAACGGTGATACCCTTTATGTTTCGCTCAATAATCTACAAAACGAGAAAGAGTACGTTGTGCGGTTTACTGGAACAAAAATAAATCATGCTGTTGTAAAAGTTACGTTTGAAAGTGAATTGGTTCAGGAAAAATCAAGACCTTCAAAATGAATGTCCGGTTTGCGTGGGGAGTTGGACAAATCGGTATTTGAAACGGAGGTATTTCAAGGACCCATAGGGCGGTCATAGGGCCAATCCATTTGGGTCAATCCATTTGGGCCAATTTATCTGTCCAACGAAGGAGTAGTAAATATCACTATTCTGTGTGCGCACTTCGTGTGCTGTTTGCCGTCCGGCGGCTCCGCTTCCTATTTTCCCCTTTTGTCTGGAATGTTGAAAAATAGACAAACAACTGATAAAAAGATGAGCAAATCTGATATAGAAAGGGCTTCCAAGCATCCGTCTGGATGTGGGGGCTCTTTAGTACCATAAAAGTGTAGTTGTTAGAGAGTAATTAACTCTGACATCTGCA
>ERZ773118.1636-NODE-1636-length-10518-cov-27.6107_pt1 | contig 10518 bp, 10 predicted proteins | sample MGYA00580562_ERZ773118 | MGnify/ENA primary metagenome ERZ773118 (study PRJEB29015, sample SAMEA2737878) | human gut metagenome | biome: human gut; feature: human-associated habitat; material: faeces | place: China | collected 2012 ... | reverse complement strand
AGAATTATTATGCACCGACTACAATAAAAAAGCAACGTCTATTCATTATTATTTTGGCAATGCTGTACTAGTAGGATTACCGCAGTCAGAAAGGAGCGCTTCCACTGTTTGTATAGTTTACGAGGCAGCTGTGTCATAAAGATTAGGCTGAGAGTCAAGGACAGCGCGTAAATCCGGCCATATTTCAGGAAATCTCCTGCAAAATAAAGAGACTGTTTTTCAGGAGCGAGAAAGGGGAACAGGCGCAGAAAATAAATTTTCATTTGCACCCGATCCGTCACTGCAAAGCTCAGCCAGGTCAGTGGGATGACCATCATCATATAGAGATGCCCGATTAGGGGACAGCCGTCCAGTAGATGTTTCAGCCCCATCTTCTCGATGAACATGAGCAGGAAAATGACACTTCCCCATAGGATAAAATTCCAGCTTGCCCCGTGCCAGAATCCGGTCAGCAGCCAGACCACTAGCATATTGCGAATCGTTGCGCCTTTGCCGCAGCGACTGCCGCCCAGTGGGATGTAGATGTAGTCCCGGAACCAACCGCCCAGGGTCATGTGCCATCTACGCCAGAATTCGGTCATGGACAGGGACAGATACGGATAGTTGAAATTATCCGGCAGAGAAAATCCCATCAATTGTCCAAGTCCCTTTGCCATCAGGGAGTAGCCATAAAAATCAAAGTAAATCTGAAAGCTGAATGCGGCCAGGCCCAGCCAGGCAAGGGGAGTGGAAATACTCTCATAGCCAATGGCGCCTACCTGGCTCCACAGCCGCCCAACCTGGTTGGCTAGAAGAACTTTGAGCCCCAGGCCAATCGTAAATTCCCGCAAGCCGCTTTCAGCATTTTTCAGGTTATGGCTGCGCCGGTGGATTTGCTTACGTACGGAAGCGTAAGTGACGATAGGACCAGCAATTAGCTGTGGAAACATGGTGATATACATGCCGTAGTTGATAAGGGAAGTTTCGTGAAAGGCATCTTTTCTGTAAACATCAGCGAGGTAGGAGATGGCTTGAAAGGTGTAAAAGCTGATTCCGACAGGCAGTGGAAGATCCGGAAGCCGGATGGAAAATCCAATCCCTATTTTTTGGAGGATCCAATTTAGATTTCCTGCAAAAAAGCCGGAATATTTAAATAGGAACAACCAGAACAGGTTATAGCAGATTCCGAATATCAGCCATTTTTTCCGGCGTTCAGGCCATCTGCGCCGTCCCAGCAGGAGGCCGATATGGTAATTTACCAGGACGGACAGCAGTAATAAGAAAAAGTACCAGGGCTCATTTTTTACGCCGTAGATGTAGAATATAAGGCTTCCGGCAAACAGAACGGCGTTTTTCCATTTTGCCGGACACATATAGTACAGCAGTAAAAACAGGGGCAGAAAGTGAAATAGGAAAACAAGGCTGCTGAAAACCATTTTTCATTCCTCCAGTAAGTACAGTATGGGGCTCATTTAGATTAGACGGAGCGAGAAGTGAAAAGGTTTCATTAAAATGTAAATTTTTATATAGTATTATAGCGAACAACTTAGCAGCCTTTTACAATGCGATAGATATGAACAATGGTTTCTTTTTATGTAATAATAGACTATTTTCTGCAGACACAAGGAGTAGCCAGCTATACGTGGCAGGGTGGGGAACCATCCCTTAGAGGTTTGGAATGTACAATAGTAAAAAAATAGTGCCCCAATTATCTATCGGGCCACCACTCAGGGGTATTGGAAGTAAGCAAGGACTGCTGGAATTCTGTTGGAGGAATTCCGGTAGTCTTTTTAAATACCCGGCTGAAATAAAGAGGATCAGAGTAACCTACTAAGGGGGCAATGGTGGACAAGTTCATTGTATTGGTAGCTATGAGTTCTTTTGCTTTGTTGACTCGAAGTTCGGTCAGATAACGCATAGGTGCGACTCCCATACGTTTTTTAAATATGTGAGAAAAATATCCCACACTTAATTTGCAGTATTGAGCCATTAACTGTACATTCCAGTTTTCTTTGTACTTTTGATTAAGCTGCATAACGAGGCAGTCGATAGAAAAGTCATTTCCTAAAGGAGAAAGAATCTGTTGATGTGCCCGGGCTATGATAGCAAGTATTTGAAGAAAATTGCTTAAAACAACATCTTCCCAAAATGTCTTTTTCAGTTGTAATTCCATGATAGTCTCTTGGAAAAGGGTTTTTAACAGGGGATGTTCTCCAATATAAAAGTTATGGAGGTTATACTTCTTAATGATATTCTTACAGTCATAGCCGGTGAAATGAATCCAGTAAATTTCGGGATGGTCTTTGGCGAAATAGGAATAGGTTTGGGGTTCTTGCGGTTGAAAGAGAAGAATATTTCCAGCCCCCAATGCTTTCCATTCCTTATTTAGATAATAGTGTCCGGCCCCCTTGTGGATATATATGAGCTGATAATCGACTCTGCCTGCGGAACGGTTCTGAGAGTAATCTTTTGTTTTGAAAATCTGCATTCCACAACAGTTGATAGACAGTGGACTAGAGTAGTCTGCGAAGCCGGTTGTGCGTCTTTCGTTTCTTAGGTGACCTGAAACATTTATCATAATACTTCCTTCTTCCTTATAATAAATCTCTTCTGCTAAAAAATATAACAGATAAAAACAGAATTGTCCATGTAAAACTTATGATTAGATATGGGAATACGGCTCTATACGCACTATACTGGTGTCGTAAATAAGCAGAATCATTCATGATAAACTTAATTAACAGAGGAGGCGGCAAGTGAAAAGACAATGTATTTTTTTGATGACAGACACAACCAGGAAAGATATGGTTGGCTGTTATGGTAATCCAAAGATGAATACACCGAATTTGGACCGTTTGGCTGAAGAGGGAATCCGTTACGAGAATGCATATACCTGTCAGCCGGTATGCGGCCCGGCCAGAAGTGCAATCTTTACAGGGACGTTTCCGCATACAAACGGCATGGTAACCAATAGTATCGCTATGGGAGATAATATAAAGACGATAGGTCAGAGACTTAGTGATAATAATATTGAATGTGGCTATATTGGGAAATGGCATCTGGACGGTTCGGATTATTTTGGAAACGGACATTGCCCGGAAGGTTGGAATCCAGACTACTGGTATGACATGAAAACATATTTAGATGAGTTGAGTGATGAAGATAAAGTAAAATCCAGAGATCCGAAAGAATCATATAAAATAGACTTTTCAGAAAAGTTTACTTACGCATATCGGTGCTCAGAGCGTGCAATTAAATATCTGGAGACATATAAAGATAAGGACTTCTTTCTGAGTGTGTCCTATGATGAGCCTCATGGTCCATCCCTCTGCCCGGCTCCGTTTAATCACATGTATGATGGATTTAAGTTTGATGATTGTCCGAATTTTCAGGATGACCTTTCTAAGAAACCATTTATGCAGCGTCTTTGGGCAGGAAAAAAACTGCATGCCGCAAAAGACGAGATTAATAAGTCTTCTGATGGCCTGTCTTTATTCCTGGGCTGTAATTCTTTTGTGGATTATGAGATTGGACGGGTACTCGATAAGATTAAAGAGGTAGCGCCGGATGCAATGGTAATCTTTACATCTGACCATGGAGATATGCTTGGGGCACATAGATTGTTCTCAAAAAATGCGGCAGCGTACAAAGAAGTAGCAAACATCCCGTTAATCATCAAGGGGGGTGCAAGTGGGTGCGTGGAAGATGCAATGGCATCCCATATTGATATTGTTCCGACCATAATGGATTATTTTGGACTTCCTATTCCAAAGCTGCTGGAAGGTAAAAGCATGCTTCCGCAGATTTATGATACATCCAAAGAAATCAATGATGTGGTATATACAGAGTTTACCAGATATGAGATTGACCATGATGGGTTCGGCGGGCTGCAGATTATGAGAGCAGCAATATCCAAACGATATAAGCTGGTGATTCATCTGCTGGACAGTGATGAGTTCTATGACTTGGAAAAAGATAAATATGAGATGAATAACCTGATTAACGATGAAAATTATGCAGAGGCCAGAAATGCCATGCATGAAAGATTGATTGAACATATGAATAACACCAGAGATTTATACAGGGGTTATCAGTGGCGCATGCGGCCATGGAGGAAAGATTTTGTACCAGACTGGGATAATGAGGGGTATACAAGACAGAGAGAGAATGAAGAATATGAGCCTCGGCAATTGGATTATGATACGGGACTTCCGATGGAATCCGCAACCAGGAAAAAGAAGTTATAGGGAAGGGAGACGGGGGATTATGGAATCGAACACAATAGAGCTTGAATTAAGAGTTCAGAAGAGAAAAAGAAAAGATAAGTTAGTGTTAAATGCGTGGTGCTGGCTTTTTATGGCTGCGGCGGTTATCTTTTATATTCTATTTCAGGGTTATCCGATTGTCTGCAGTATTGTGTATTCGTTGCTTGACTGGTCGGGATTAACACGGACAGCACGATTTGTGGGGTTGTCAAATTATAAGGAATTGCTTACAGATAAGCTGTTTTGGAATGCTTTTTTAAATAGTATTAAATATACAGTTATGATTGTTCCGTTGGAATTGGCCGTATCGCTTATTCTTGCTTATTTGCTTAACGATGAGAAATTAAAGGGTCGTGGAGTTTACCGTACCATGTATTTTATTCCTGTTGTTACTACGGCATCTGTGGTTGGTATTATCATGATTTTTATTATGGGAGTGCAGGGACCGGTTAATCACATTTTAATGAGCTTTCATCTTTTGAGGAAACCAATTAATTTTCTTGGAAATGCTGCTTGGGCAATGCCGTCGTTAGTGCTGATTTCGCTTTGGAAAGATTGCGGAACATACATGATTTATTGGCTTGCAGGCCTGCAAGGTATTTCAAAGGATGTATATGAAGCGGCGACAGTAGATGGAGCAAATCGGGTACAGATGTTTATTCATATTGTCCTTCCTTTGATTGCTCCGGTAGGGGGAGTGATAGCAACTTTATGTGTAATCAATTCTTTGAAGGTTTTCGATATTGTAAAAACAATGACAGAAGGTGGACCTTATTATGCAACGGATGTAATTGCAACTTATGTTTATCGCTCTGCATTTTCAAGTGAAATCGGGATGCCAAGGCTGGGATATGCCAGCGCTGCAGCACTTTTCTTCGGAGCAGTGGTAATTGTTGTGGGTGTGATTTTGAATGGAGTCAAAGTACATCTAGATAAGAAAAATTGATGATAAGGAGAGGTTATGAGTTGGGTAAAAAAAGGAATAAACCATTTGGTATTGCTGGCAATCGGGTTGATTTGGGTCTATCCGTTTCTTTGGATGATTTCCGCATCATTTAAGAGTCAGAACGAGTTTTTTAATAATCGTTTAGGCTTGATTCCACAAGCACCGACATTGGATAATATTAAACGTATTTGGGTAAAAGCTAATTTTGGCAGTTATTTTTTGAATACGGTAGTTGTGACGTGCTTTGCTGTAGTGTTGGTTCTGATTATTACGATGCTTGCCGGTTATGCAATGGGGCGTTATAAATTTGTGGGAAGAAACTTGATGATGGGAATTTTTGTGGGCAGCATTGCAATCCCGTTGGTCAGTACCATTATTCCCACATATGAAGTGGTAAAGGGTATGCATCTGACGGGAACCAAAACAGGTTTGGTTCTTGCACAGGCCGGTGGAGCGCATGTGATTTTCTTAATGCTGTTTACAAGCTTTTTTGCCTCTATTCCAATGGAATTGGAAGAAGCAGCTAAAATTGATGGATGCAGTTTCTTCAGAATTTTCTTTAATATTATGATGCCTTTGTGCAAACCGATTGCAACGACTGTAGTAATTATGGAGACGATTTGGACTTGGAATGCATTTATGCTTCCGTTGGTATTGACTTTAAACAATCCTGCTTCGAGAACACTGGCGGTTGGACTTTATGCATTTAAAGGCGAAAATACTGTAGATTGGACTGGAATTGCAGCGGGCGGTACGATTGCGGTTATTCCTGTTATCATTCTGTTCATCATCCTTCAACGCCATTTCGTGGAAGGAATTGCAGGTGCAGTAAAGAGTTGACAAAAGAAGAATTTTAGATATTTAGGCAGAAAATAGTAGTAAAAATATATAAAACACTAACAAAGTGTGAAAGGAGTAGGACATGAAGAAGAGATGGGGGCAATGCGCTTTAGCAGCACTTTTGGCAGTAGCGGTCACTACAGGCTGTGCAATGCCTGCAATTCAGACGGATGAGAAGAAAGAAAAATCATCAGTGCGTAATTCGGGGACGGCAGGAGAAGTAGGTGATAAGGTAGTTTCAGCGGATCAGAATACGGATGGAAAAGTTACGATTCGCATTGTGGATTGGAGTGACGGATCTGCTCCGCAGAGAAAAGAATTTCATAAAAAGTATATGGAAGTTCATCCAGATATCAATATTGAGTATACACAGTTGACGGTAGATCAATTCAAGAATACGATTGTGACTATGATTAAATCTGGAGATGGTCCTGATCTTTTCCCGATTCCGGTGGGAATGACTTTGGATACAGCGCTTCAGGAGGATTGGTTTCAGCCGATTAATGATTATGTAATGGATAATTTTGCGGAAAAGTTCGATCCGAAATCGTTCAGTGAAGGTGTAACACATAAAGGAAATCAGTGGTATACGATTACGGAGCTTATGCCTACAATCCAGTGCCTGTTTTTCTATAATAAAGATGTGCTTAGCGCAGCGGGAGTAGATAAAATTCCGGAAACATATTCAGAATTTCGCGAAGCATGCAAAAAAATTACTAAATATGGAAATGGAAATGTTTACGGTTTGATTGATGGTGGAAAACAGATAAACCGTTTGGATGTTTTGACCAGATCAATGGCAGCAGCGGCAGGTGGCAAGATTGCGGCTACTCAGAAAGTATTGACGGATCAAGGAATGGCCCCATATGATACGGATGCGGTAAAAGGTGTAATGCAGTTATTTGCTCAGCTTGAAGATGACGGAAGCATTCATCCGGATACTGTAAATATCAGCGCACCGGAAGCGAGGGAACTGTTTGCTCAAGGACAGGCAGGATTCCTTTGCCAAGGAATGTGGTGCATTTCTCAATGGGGGATTAATGATCCGGATTTGAATTATGGAGTAATGGCTGTTCCGGTTCCTGATGGTGTGAAAGACACGTATGTGCAGCAGGGAGAGCTTTCCCCGTGGATGGGACTTTATAGCCAGTCCAAACATCCGCAGGAAGCGGTGGATTATCTGATGGCTCTTTATAGTGAGGAGTTTGGATATCAGTCCAGTTGCGTAGAGGATGGTGTGTTTGTATCAGTTATTCCTGAAATTAATGAACAGTATATGACAAACGCTATTATGAAGGACTACTATACGATTGCAAATGCAACAGCAAAGATAGTTCCGACAATAGCAAAGAGAGCTGAAAAGGCAAACGCATTTTATTCAGAAGTAAAAGATGTTCAGCCGAGCCTAGGGGCAATTATGCAGGGCGTGCTGAGTCGGAGCATTACAGATTATGATAGTGCACTGCGGAAACTTGCGGAAGATACTACGACAGAATGGAAGCGTGCGTGTGAAGCAGTGGGAATGGATTATAGAGAGTTGGAATTTGATAATTGGAATCTGGAAGAAGATTATACGGACGCTGATTATGAAGCATTAAAATAACAGATTGTGGCCTCCGCGATATTGTGGGGGCCATTTTGTACTCCGGCCTATTTAGGAGTATGAAAGTTTTTATTGGAATAGCTATCAAGCAGTAGGTCTTCTATGATAAAATCTATTATCATAAGGAGGCCTATTATTATGGCGAGAAGAGAAAAGCAACCTGTACACAAGGTAGTTATGACGGAGGGCAAAAGGCATGACCACCAGCCAGATATCCGACACGCTGATGGATATCTTATTCTGTCTGGGAGAACAAAGTGATCCGCAAGCTTGCCGCCTATGTCATCCTTGGCTTTACGCCGGAAGGGAAAAAGGAAGTTTTAAGTATACAAATCGGGAAAATGAGAGTTCCAAGTACTGGCTCTCTGTCCTGAATGAGCTGAAGAACCGCGGAGTGAAAGATATCCTCATCCTCTGCTCAGACGGACTCACGGGCATTAAGGAGGCCATATCGGCAGCATTCCCGAAGACGGAACAACAGCGCTGCATCGTGCATATGGTACGCAACACACTCAAATATGTCTCTGACAAAGACCGGAAAGCATTCTCCACAGATCTGAAAACTATCTACCACGCTGCGAACGAGGAGAAAGCCCTGGAGGCGCTGGAGAAGGTGACAGAAAAGTGGACGCCGAAATATCCGAATTCTATGAAGCAAAAGTGGACGCCGAAATATCCGAATTCTATGAAGCGCTGGCACGACAACTGGGATGTTCTTCGGGAAGCCCTTCCTGGCAGTCGAACTCCACACTCATCCTGTCCAGTTCATGCAGGAGCCGTTCTTCTTCTCCAAACTTGAAACCCATCCGGTGCCGTTCCTCCACAATACCGTAAAAATGTGCTGCCAGGGGGCCGGTGAATGCCTTAATGTATGAAAGCCGCTGGGCTTACCGCGGTATGTAATCCCAGCATCGGACAGTGCTTTGTTTATGATATTGTGCTGGTTGCTTGTGATGGCAAAACTGTTATAAGGCGGAACATGCCGGACAAAAACATTTTTGCTTTCCGTGACGGAGCGTCCATTCTTTAGATAGTCAATGACTGCCCAGCCCACATCATCGGGGACAGGCAGTGTCAGCGGCTCCTTCGCCTTGTTCTGTATGATAGTCAGGGTGCACGCCTGCCAGTCAATGTCTGAAAGCTTCAGTTCCCGGATATCCCCTAAGCGCAGGCCAAGACGTGCTCGGTTCCTTGATATCGCCGTTTAGGAAAAGGAAACGAAAGTACATGCGTACCAGGCTGATTCTGCTGCGTACTGTGGAAGCGGACCAGCCAACCAGTGAATTGATGAACCGCTCTAAATGGGTGTAACTTACTTCTTCCGGAGCATGGATACCGATTGCGTCAAAGAAAAGGATAAGATCTTTGAGAATTGTTCTACAATGCTTCACATATCCATAACACACGCCATACTCCACTTTTGAGAGGAGGAGTTTTTCGGTACACTCCCGGCGCCGCACTTCCTTTCCCCGGACAGCCATTCCAGCCAGCCTTCGATATGCTGCTGGTCGAAGCACTCCGGGCTGAACTTATCCGGCGTGATGCCGCGCTGCGTTTCCAGGTATCCCATATACAGCGTAAGGGCAGTCCCGTAAGAATCCAGGGTATTGTCGCTGTTTGTCAGATGCGATGGCGCATACTCGGAAAGAAATTTGTTGATATAGTGCGCCAGTTCCAACGGCTCGGCAGTTTTATTCTTCATAGTCTGGCACCTCCGGTATGATGTCATCGAAACTGCCTTCGCTTTTTTCCTCGATGATGCCTGCCAGCGCAGGGACTATCGAATAATAATAGCGTGTGCTGTCCAGGGATGTATGCCCCATGCTCTTGCTCAGATAAAGCAGCTTGTCGATAAAGTCGAAGCCGGCGGAAATCCATGAGTTGGTGTTCTGTATTGCGTAATTGTGCCGGATAAAATCCAAACGTTTGGATTTTTAACGACATACATTTTGCAGCCGCTTATGTGCAGTTGTACACGACTATAAAGCAATTCAAATGATTATGGGCCATTCCGATATAAGGATTACTATGGACGTATATAACCATTATTCAAGGAAGGATATAGATGTTATAATGGAGGTTCTTGAAGGAAGATTGAGAATCAATTGATATTTTTCTGTTTAGATTCCGGAAAATGTTGTAAGGTATCTATCAATCGGATATAATGAAAATAGATACAGTTGTGATATATCCCTAAAAAACAGAGAGGAAGTGGTATTTTGCAAAGCCAGACTCAAGATGTGCTTTTTCAGTATGTGAATAGAATACATGAGATATATGGGAGTGAATTAAAGGCCGTTATTTTGTATGGTTCCTATGCAAGGGGAGATTATACCGAATCCTCAGATATAGATATTATGATTCTGGTGGATTCAACGGAGGATACCATAAAACAGAAAGGGCGTATGGTTTCTGATATAACCTTTGATTTTAATCTGGACCATGACATTATGATTATGCCGATTGTAAAAAATGTAAATCATTTCCAGTACTGGCTTCCGGCTGACCCTTTTTATAAGAATGTGAAAAATGAGGGGGTCGAATTGTATGTCGCCCAATAGTGGTAATCCCAGGGACCTTGCTCTTCACCGTCTTACAGTTGCAAAGGAGGATTTGGCAACTGCAAAGGATGATTTTATCGGCAAGCATTTCAGAGCAGCTAATAACAGGGCGTATTATTCAATCTATCACTCAATTACAGCAGTATTAGCCTTGGAGCAGGTTGCTTTTAAGCGGCATAAGGACACAATTGCATATTTTAATCAAAAAGAGGGTTTAATTCCCCGCAGCTTGCTGCGTAACAAACTTTTTCAAGACATGGAGGAAGTGATATACTAGAGGAAAAAGGAAAGGAGAAATTGTGTGATGAGTGAAACAATACGCAA
>ERZ773118.1620-NODE-1620-length-10645-cov-41.7996_pt1 | contig 10645 bp, 10 predicted proteins | sample MGYA00580562_ERZ773118 | MGnify/ENA primary metagenome ERZ773118 (study PRJEB29015, sample SAMEA2737878) | human gut metagenome | biome: human gut; feature: human-associated habitat; material: faeces | place: China | collected 2012 ... | reverse complement strand
TATCCTTCCCGCTACCAGGTGGATTCAGGACTTTCACCCGTTAGAAACGTGCGCCGCCAGGCGCACAACAGAAAATCCCCTGGTTTATTACCCAAACCAGGGGATTTCATCTACACTCTTGCCGTTTTTGCCCTTAAATTCACAATCGAAAAACGACCCAATTTTGCCAACCTTTCGGTCGTAAGCCGCAATATATTGCGGTTATATATGCGTCTTATTCTAAAAAACCACAAGTATCATCTATATCACAACTTAGGCCTCATCAATCGCCTTCCCAATATCATGCCTCATATACTTATTCCCAAATTCCACCCACTCCGCAGCCTTATAAGCATTCTCCCTGGCTTCCTTCAGTGTATTACCTTTTGCCGTAACCCCCAGCACCCTTCCGCCGTTGGTCACTACATTCCCGTCCTTATCGAACTTGCTTCCGGCATGGAATACATAATACCCGTCCTGACCGTCAAACCGGTCCAGGCCGTCTATCTTATATCCCTTTTCATAATGCTCCGGGTATCCGTCCGATGCCAGAACCACGCATACGGCTGCATTGTCCTCAAACTCCAGCTCTATCTGGTCCAGGGTTCCGTCCACGCAGGCTTCAAACACATCCACAATGTCATTCTTCATCCTTGGCAGAACTACCTGAGTCTCCGGATCTCCGAACCTGGCATTGTACTCCAGCACCTTGGGGCCGTTTTCCGTCAGCATCAGGCCAAAGAAGATAATTCCTTTGAACTCCCTGCCCTCTGCCTTCATGGCGTCCACGGTTGGCTGGTACACATACTTTCTGCAGAATGCATCCACCTCGTCCGTATAGAATGGGCTGGGCGAAAATGTTCCCATCCCCCCTGTATTCAGTCCCTGGTCCCCGTCCTTGGCTCTCTTGTGGTCCTGGGCCGAGGTCATGATTTTGATAGTGTGGCCATCCACAAAGGAGAGCACGGAAACCTCCCGCCCTGTCATGAACTCCTCAATCACAATTCTGTCACCCGCGGAGCCAAACTGTTTATCCAGCATCAGGGTCTTAACGCCTTCCTTTGCTTCCTCCCTGGTGTTGCAGATAAGCACGCCCTTTCCCAGCGCCAGGCCGTCCGCTTTCAGCACGATAGGCATGGGAGCTGTCTCCAGGTATGTAAGGGCTGCTTCCGGGGAATCAAATGTCTCATAAGCGGCAGAAGGAATGTTGTACTTCTTCATCAAATCCTTGGAAAATGCCTTGGAAGCTTCCAGTATGGCAGCATTTTTCCTGGGGCCGAACACACGGATGCCCGCATTTTCAAATGCGTCCACAGCACCGGCTGCCAGCGGGTCATCCGGTCCTACCACCACCAAATCAATGGCCTGCTCTCCGGCAAATGCGACCAGCTTCTCAAAGTCCATGACACCGATATCAACGCATTCAGCCACCTTGGCAATGCCCGCATTGCCGGGAGCACAGTATAACTTCTCCACCTTCGGGCTCTGTGATATCTTCCATGCAATTGCATGTTCACGACCGCCGCCGCCTACTATCAATACTTTCATGACGTTCCTCCTTATTCTGAAAACATGGCGCACATGGCGTGCGCTGCTGTCAAAGAGATGTTACTGCCCATTGGCAATCATGTTGATTGCTTTAGGAAGGATTACCCACTCTGCCTGCTCCATAACCCTTCTTTGCAGGATTTCCGGGGTATCCCCTTCCTCCACTTCCACTGCCTTTTGGAGGATAATGGGGCCGGTATCCATGCCCCCGTCCACATAGTGGACCGTGGCTCCTGTCACCTTCACGCCTCTGGCCAGGGCTGCCTCATGAACCTTAAGCCCATAGTAACCCACACCGCAGAAAGAGGGAATCAGGGATGGATGGATATTGATGATACGCCCTTTATACTTCTCAGTCATGGCCGCCGGAATCATCACCAGGAATCCGGCCAGTACAATCAAATCCAAATCATATTCATCTATTTTGGCGAGAAATGCCTGGTTGAACGCATCCCTGGCCGGAAACTGTTTTGGAGAAATGCAGACAGCCCGGATCCCATGCTTTCTGGCTCTCTCCAGAGCATAGGCCCCCGGATTATTACTGATGACAACGGATATCTCTGCATTGGTAATATCACCATGATCCACGGCGTCCAAAATAGCCTGGAGATTGGTTCCGCCGCCGGATACCAGTACGCCTACTCTTAGCATAAGGACACACCCTTCTCTCCTTCTTCAATGGAGCCCACTGCATAAGGAGCTTCGCCTGCTGCCCTCATGGCTTCCATGGTTTTCTCCACATCAGCAGGGTTAACGGCAACTATCATACCCAATCCCATATTATAGGTATTATACATCATCTGCTCTTCAATCTGCCCTTTTTCAGCCAGCAGCTTGAATACCGGAGGAATGGGGTAGCTGTCCTTTCTGATGACAGCCTTCACACCGTCTTTTAACATACGCGGAATATTTTCATAGAAGCCGCCGCCGGTGATGTGGCTGCACGCCTTTACGGTAACGCCTGCTTCCTTTACGTTTCTCAGGGCCTTCACATAAATCCTGGTAGGGGCAATCAACGCCTCGCCCAGGGTAGTCCCCAGCTCATCATAATATGTATTCAGGCCTTCCTTTGTCAGCTCCTTCTCAAACACCTTGCGCACCAGTGAAAAACCATTGCTGTGTACACCGGAAGAGGCCATTCCAATCAGAACATCTCCTGCACACAGGTTTTCGCCTGTAATCAGGTCCTTCTTATCAACAATACCCACCGAGAATCCTGCCAGGTCGTACTCATCCTCCGGATAAAAGCCCGGCATCTCCGCTGTTTCCCCGCCAATCAGGGCAGAGCCGGACTGCCTGCATCCCTCAGCCACACCTTTTACAATTGTAGCGATTTTCTCCGGAACATTCTTTCCGCAGGCAATATAATCCAGGAAAAACAGAGGCTCACCGCCAGCGCAGGCCACGTCGTTGACACACATAGCCACACAGTCGATTCCCACCGTGTCATGCTTATCCATCAGGAATGCCAGTTTCAGCTTGGTTCCCACACCGTCAGTACCGGACAGCAGAGTAGGCTCCTCCATCCCTTTGAACGCGGACATGGAAAATGCTCCTGAAAATCCGCCCAGACCGCCTAATACCTCAGGGCGCATGGTTCCCTTTACATATTCCTTCATCAGTTCCACTGATTTATAGCCTGCCTCAATATCAACTCCGGCCTTCTTGTAATCCATCATGGTTTCTATCCTCTCTTATCTGCTATTTCATTTGATTTCCCTTTAAAATTTCCTTTGATTTTCCTTTAATATTTAGCTGGATATTTCCTTTGCCCGTTTCCTTTAATCTGTCTTATTTCATCTGTGCAAGATATTCCTTATAGCCCACCTGCTCCAGCTTCTCAGCCTTTTTCACCACATCGTTCTTCAGGCTTTCGGAATACTCCTTCAGCTTTGCAAGCAGCTCCACATCAGAAGTGGCCAGTATCTTTGCCGCCAGGATTCCGGCGTTGGCACCGCCGTTAATAGCCACGGTTGCCACCGGGATACCGCTTGGCATCTGCACGATGGAATACAGTGAATCCACACCGCCCAGGTCAGATGTCTTCATAGGAATTCCAATGACCGGCATAGAGAAAATAGCCGCACACATACCGGGAAGATGTGCAGCCTTGCCCGCACCTGCGATGATTACCTTAAAGCCCTTATCCTCTGCTGACTTTGCCCAGTCAAAGAATACATCAGGCTCTCTGTGCGCGGAAATAATTGTCATCTCGTAATCAATGCCCAGCTTGTCCAGAATCTCAGCCGCCTTTGCCATAATAGGCATATCAGAGTCGCTTCCCATTACAATTCCTACTTTTGCCATTATTTATTCTCCTTTTCTAAAGCTCATTATCCATGTAGATAATTATTATTAGTTTATCTTATAAGTATCTTTATATAGCTCAATTCTACTTATAATCATAATACTAGGAAATGCTTATGCCGTCAATACAAAACTTGAAAAAAGTACTTGAAAAGGTCTCCCGCATTTTTGAATGTTTTTTATAATGTATTCTCCTGAAACCCACTGACTCCTGTAGCCGCCAGTCTCTCTGCCGGCCAGGCACAGGCAGGCAGCTACAGCCAGCTCCGCAATGGGAAGTCTGCGGCGTCCCTCCTTCCTGATATAGTCTAAATTGTTTCTCTTTTACCTAGTATAACAGAAAAAATCACTTGTTCTATCCGTAAATTGGATTGTCCAAGTGATTTTTCAACAATGAGCACACCCTCCCCTCATCCGGAACAGTGTCTCCCTCATCTATCAAACAAACATTCTGTTATTTTCAAACATGCTCTAACCCGCTTACTCAGTCAGCCGCCTCGTCCAAAGCCCCATTCAGTTCCTCTGTCCCATCCAGCACGAACCTGCCCTGACGGATGATATCAATACCGCTTCCGTCTGCCCTCACAGCCTTTATATCCCCTAATTCCGAATAAGGAATGGTGATATCCGTGTGGCAGCTGAAATACGCCTTGGACATATCCGTCTTTCTGAGAAGGGATATTTCATTATCCCTGGCAATGACCTCCCGGCCGTCAGGGTTATACATGGGCGAATCCTCAGCAAAGCTGTAGCAAGTATCGCCTACTGCAAAATGAGGCCCCATCTTCTCGGCAATAAGGATAGGCAGCTTGTCACCAATGGAAAACCTTCTGGCCATGGCGTAGGCCGTAGTGTTGGTACCGATGGCGAACTCGCCCAAAGGCAGCCAGTCATGATTCCGCATAATGACCTGCTTTACAAGAGCCTGGCCCTGTCTGCGGGCCTCTCCGGCAGTTCCGGCAGTCTCACCATTTCCGGAGTTTCCGACGCTCCCGGCAGCCCCAGCGGCCTCACCATTTCCGGCGTCCCCGGTACTCCCATCCTCCTCAAAATTCCCACAGGAATACTCCGTCACCTTACCGTCCTTAAACACCATGCGCAGATTCCTGAACTGATAATCCTCCACATAAACATTCTTTACGTGCAGCAGTCCTTCTGTCCCCTTCAATATGGGGGATGTAAAAACCTCTCCCAAGGGAATGTTCACATCGGACACACAGTTCTCGAAATTAGTCTCCTTTTTCCTGTCCCTTAAGGGGTGGAGAGCCACCTTCATGGATGTCTCATTGCCGTCACGGCCTGTTATGAGCACGTAGCCGGCCTCATCCAGTGCCTGGATGATACACTGCTGTATTTTCTGATACTTCTCATAATCCAGGGTATTGATCCGGATGGTTTCACTGAAAACAGCCTCGAAATCCGGCCCAATCTCTGGTTTAGGAAAGGCAATGATGGTGAAGCTGGTCTCGTCTCCCGGCATATATTGATTTACAATCTGCCTGGATTCATTGGCATAAGCCAGGGTCAGCGCCTCCTGATGGGCGTTGAGGGCCAGGGCCGACTTTTTATTCTCAGGGGTAAAGCCTTCCTCACCAAATGTCTCCACCAGGGCAGGGCCCGCGCACCAGGCGGCTTCCTTCCGGTAGGTCTCATAGGCGGACCGCAGAACGGCCAGCTTCCTCTCCTTAAAAGCATTGCCCATATAAAGGGCGCTGTCATAACGATGGTCATAATCATACTGCTTGTTGGGGGATGTGCCGTAATATCCTCTGCGTCCATTGGCCCCGCGGTTCACGGACTCCACCGCCGCCCTGTAACAGATGGGTTCAAGTCCCATCTCCCGAAAGTACTCCACCGCCCTGCGAATCATGCGCTCAAATCCCAGCTGAAATTCCACCACAACGGTCCGTTTCTTCTTCAGGTCCCTGCCCATGACCTGGAAACCCTTCCTGAATCCTTCCGTATAAGTGGACGCCATCTGATCAATGGTCTCCTGGGGAAGGCTGTTCATGAAAGAGGCAAGCTTTATCTCTGTCTCCGAAACATATTCCCCGTAGGCATAGAGATACCGCAAATCAGTCAAATCCCGCTTCATCACGATATCTGTTCCAAAGGAAAGGGCCGGATCCAGTCCCTCCCGAATCCGCCAGTCCACGGTGACCTCCGCATAGTCGCTGACAAACCAGTACAGGGAATCCTTAATCAGCTGCTCCAGAGGCGCATTTTTTCCCTCCTCCCATGCCTGGGCAAAAAGGTTATACACTTCCAGGAACAGCTCATTCAGTATGGTGATATTCATAAGCCGCATCTCAAAGGCATATACAATATCAGCCCGGATTTCCGTATAGAGAAAGGATAAAAGCTGGCCGTAGCCATCCCCCAAAACCTCCACCGCGTAATCCGGATTGGCAAAGCTCTCCCTGTAATTTTCAGGCAGAATATCCTTGTACAGGGCGTAATTTTCCTCCTGCAGCGCCTCCAGGGTCAAAGAAGTCCCCTCCAGCCCTTCCTCCCCGTTTAAACCGGTTTCTTCCACCCGCTTTGCCAGTCGCTCTATCCCGCGGATAAAAGCCGAAACCTTCTTAAAATAACAGCCGTAAGGCAGCCCCATCTCCTCTGTATCCATGGACCTGATACGCTCCATGGACAATTCGTAGCGCTCCCTTACGGCATCATTCTCTTCCTGTAATAAGATTCTGTAATCCATCTGCATTTACTCCCATCTATCTTACAATACCGGTTATGATAATCACAGCCCACACGATGACCAGCACCACGCAGATACTGATTCCTATTTTCGCCAGTATGTAATTGCGGTCCTTTTCCATAAATGAGCGCACACCGTACCACAGCCCCATAAGGGCTGCAACAAGGCTGGAAAAGCCGTAAGCCCCTGTATTCAGGCCTCCCTGGCCCGCCCTTGTCACAGACAGACACATGCTGGCCGTGCCTAAAGCCAGTCCCAGCACTGCCAGGGTCAGACAATAGTAGCTGTTTCTCGCAAAAGGATTTCTAACATACGATACCTTATCGCCAATCTGCCTCAACGGGAAAGCCTCCTTTTTCTCAATTTGCACCGGGTCCATTGTACCAGGCGGTAACACAGATAACCTGCGGCTGCCCCCAGGGTGTTGAGCAGCATATCATCCACATCAAAGCTTCCCACCTTGAACACCAGCTGCAGAGTCTCTAACATCAGGCTGAAAACAAAGCCGAACATAACCGTGTTGTACCACTTTTTACTGCGTCTGCTGATAATGGGGAGAAAGAACCCAAAAGGCATGAAGGCCGCCACATTTCCTATCATGTTAATCATGAACAATGTGGGTCCCAACACGTCATAATACCGGAAATACCGCGTAATTTCCTTAAAGGGCACCAGATTGTACTGGTACCCCCTGTCTGTGTCTGTGCGCCCGAAGGATTCTGAAAAAAACATGAAATACGCCAGGAAACAAAGATACAGTATGAATAATACCCATCCCAGCTTTTGACGCTTTGTTGTATTTCTTATCATTGTCAGCCCCGCTTACTAAAATTCAATTTCGGATTTTCGTTTCAGCAGCAGCGCTCCATTAACAATGGAAATGATTCCAACCGTAAGGCCGGTCACTGCTATGATGACTCCTATTGCTATGCAGCCAGCCCCTGTGTTACGCATGGTTTTATACACTCTCTCCATATTCATCGCCTTTCTTCCTGGAAACATCATTATGCCTGGGCTCCATACTGCTCATAGTAAGCGTCAATGGCTGCCTTTATCTGATCGTCGATGACTACCTTGCCATTTATTTCTTTATTATAGAGGTGCTCCACCACATCTGCCATGGAAACGATGGCGGCAGTGGGGAAACCGTATAAATCTTTAATCTCATCCAGAGCGCTCCTGGTGCCTTTGCCGCGCTCCATACGGTTTAAAGAAACCATGAGTCCCTTGATTTCCACATCTCCCTGGGCCTTGATGATGGGGAATGTCTCCTCGATGGACTTTCCGGATGTGGTCACATCCTCGATGATAACTACCTTGTCCCCGTCTTTGATAGGGCTTCCCAAAAGGATGCCTGTATCTCCGTGGTCCTTGACCTCCTTGCGGTTGGAGCAGTAACGGATATCTTTTCCGTACAGCTCGCTGATCGCCATGGTGGTCGCAACGCTTAATGGAATTCCCTTATAAGCCGGCCCAAAGAGCACGTCGAAATCCAGTCCGAAATTATCGTGGATAGCCTTTGCGTAGTACTCTCCTAATTTCCTCAGCTGGGTTCCTGTGACATAGCTTCCCGCATTCATGAAAAACGGGGACTTGCGTCCGCTTTTTAATGTGAAGCAGCCAAATTTAAGCACATTGCTTTCCACCATAAAATCTATAAATTCCTGCTTGTAGTTTTCCATCTTCCTTAAACCTCCTGTATTTACGGGTCATTTAACCTCTTACGTGCCTTTTTTTCCTGTCTTACCTGGCCGGTCCTACCTCACAGCCCCTATAAGTTCCCGGATATCCCCGATTCCGTACTTCTCCATATACGCCCGGATTCCATCCACGGTCTCCACCGTAGCATAGGGGTTATGGAAATTGGCCGTGCCAATGGCAACAGCCGTGGCGCCCGCCAGTATGAACTCCAGGGCGTCATCTGCATTCCTGATTCCTCCCATGCCGATGATGGGAACCTTCACGGCCCGGGCAGCCTGGTATACCATGCGCACAGCCACCGGCTTTACAGCAGGACCGGACAGTCCGCCTGTCCTGTTGGCCAGTGCAAAGGCTCTTTTGTGAATATCAATCTTCATGCCTGTAAGGGTATTAATCAAGGAAATGGCATCTGCCCCGCCGGCCTCTGCCGCTCTGGCCATGACAGTGATATCCGTCACGTTGGGGCTCAGCTTCATGATGATAGGCTGCTTTGCATGTGCCTTTACCTCCCTGGTAATGGCCTCAACCGCCTTGGGGTCCTGGCCGAAAGCGATTCCGCCTTCTTTTACATTGGGGCAGGATATATTGATCTCCAGCATATCTGCCGGCTGGTCCCCCAAACGCTCTACCACATCAATATATTCTTCCGTGGTCTTTCCGCAGACATTGACAACGATTTTCGTGTCATACTGTTTTAAAAAGGGAATATCCCTCTTTGTAAACACTTCAACGCCCGGGTTCTGGAGGCCGATGGCATTGAGCATGCCGCCGTATACTTCCGCTATCCTGGGAGTGGGATTGCCCGGCCACGGCGCACTTGCCACACCCTTGGTAACCACTGCGCCCAGACGGTTTAAATCCACAAATTCACTGTATTCCATGCCGGAACCAAATGTGCCCGACGCTTCCATTACCGGATTCTTAAATTCCACACCGGCAATATTTACACTCATATTCATCTAAACGGTACCTCGCTATCTTTCACCTATACATGCCTACAGCTCAATCTCTTCCGCCCTAAACACAGGACCGTCCTTGCATATACGCTTATTGTGTACCTGTGAATGGTCATCCACCTCTTTGGACCGGCACACGCAGGCCAGACAGGCGCCTACTCCGCAGGCCATCTTCTCTTCCAGGGAAAGCCAGCACTCCAGCCCCTTTTCGGCCGCATATGCCTTCAGTGCCCGGAGCATGGGAGTGGGACCGCAGGCGTAAATGACATCCGCCGTAAGGCCCTGCTCACGGATGGCGTCCAGCACATTGCCGCTGGTGCCAAAGCTGCCGTCCTCTGTTGCAGCGTATACCGGACCGTATGCCTCAAATTCATCCTTTAAGAACATCTGGCTGTCCCTGTATCCCAGTACGGACTGGACCAGGCTGTCCTCCCCGGACCTGTTAAGTCCATGAAGGGCTTTGGCCAATTCCAGCATGGGAGGAACACCGATGCCCCCGCCTATCAGAAACGCCCTTTTTCCGGCCTGCAGGGGAAATCCATTGCCCAGAGGTCCCAGGACATCAATGGTATCGCCTGCCGTGAGCCCGGAGAACTCCTTCGTGCCTTCCCCCGCAATGCGGTACACCAGCCTCAGCTCTCCCTTTTCCTTATCAATGCCGCACAAACTGATGGGACGCGGAAGAATCCTGGCCCCGTCTTTTGAATAAAGGGATACAAACTGGCCCGGAACTGCTGACTCCGCTATCTCAGGCGCTTTTATCCTCATATCGTATATATCGGCAGCCAGCTGCTCCTGGAGCGTGACGGCTGCTGTTATTTTTACTTTTGCCATAACATGAATCTCCTGTCTCTTACAGTACGCTGCTGATATCAGCAACCATGTCAATCACTGCCTGTCTGGATGCCTCGCCGAAGTGCTCCGGCCCGAAGTTCTTATACTTTTCCTGTTTGTAAGCCGCAATGATTCCTCTGGAGGAGTTAACCACAGCGCCAAGCCCGTCCTGGTTAAAACAATGCTTCAGGTCAGCGGCTGTTCCTCCCTGCGCCCCGTATCCGGGTACCAGGAAATAGGTGTGGGGCATGAGCTTTCTCAGAATCCCGCTCATCTCAGGATAGGTGGCGCCTACCACCGCGCCCACATTGCTGTATTCACCGTCCATGCAGTCGGAGCCCCACTCCTCCACCTTGGCGGCCACCCACTCATAAAGGGGCTTTCCGTCAATCAGGCGGTCCTGAAATTCACCGCTGGACGGATTGGAGGTCTTGACCAGGACGAAAAGGCCCTTGTCCTCACTCTTACATACATCCACAAAGGGCTTCACGCCGTCTGTTCCCAGATATGGGTTTACGGTAAGCATATCCACATTAAATCCGCTTAAGGATTTGCTTTCCACCTGCACCCTGCCAAGATGGCCTGCTGCATAGGCAGCGGATGTGGAGCCGAT
>ERZ773118.1609-NODE-1609-length-10741-cov-42.2987_pt1 | contig 10741 bp, 7 predicted proteins | sample MGYA00580562_ERZ773118 | MGnify/ENA primary metagenome ERZ773118 (study PRJEB29015, sample SAMEA2737878) | human gut metagenome | biome: human gut; feature: human-associated habitat; material: faeces | place: China | collected 2012 ... | reverse complement strand
TATTACAGGAAGGTGTACCAGGGATTTGACGAGGCGCGTTTCCACAAGCTGATGGAAAATTTCGGCCTTGACGAGAAGCGGAAGATACACACATTTTCCAAGGGCATGAAGAAACAGGTCTCCGTTATCTGCGGCGTGTGCGCAGGCACGGACTACCTGTTCTGCGACGAGACCTTTGACGGGCTGGACCCGGTGATGCGCCAGGCGGTAAAGAGCATATTTGCGGCGGATATGGAGGACAGGAACCTGACTCCAATCATTGCTTCCCATAACCTGAGGGAGCTGGAGGACATATGCGACCATGTGGGTCTGCTTCACAAGGGCGGCATCCTCCTGTCAAAGGATTTGGATGATATGAAGCTCAACATCCACAAAATACAGTGTGTCCTTAAACCGGATATGAAGCCGGAGGACCTGACCTCCCTTGACAAGGTAAATGTGGAACAGAGGGGAAGTCTCTGCACCATTACGGCGCGGGGAAGCAGGGGCGAGGTGGAGGCTGTCATGGCTTCCTATGAGCCGGTATTCTTTGAGTGTATCCCCCTGTCCCTGGAGGAAATATTCATCAGTGAAACGGAGGTGGCTGGTTATGACATCAGGAAGCTTATACTTTAAGCTGCTAAAGGAGGATTTCAGGAGAAGGCTGTGGGCTGTTGCCCTGGTTTTTCTGGCATTTTTCTTCACCCTTCCCATTGGGCTGGCTCTGAACATGGAGAACGCAGCCAACTCCAATTACTACAGGTACAATGATTACGAGCCCTTTATCCAGGATGGTACCATGACCGACCTCCAGTACAAGGCCAGGCTTCTGGAGCTGAAGACAGAGGTTGTGTTAAACGGTGTGGAATACGGGAACGGCATGATTGCATTTTTGATGATAACCGCGGCAGTGGTTATCGGCGTATCCAGCTTTGCTTATCTGCACAATAAGAAAAAGGTGGATTTTTACCACAGCATACCGGTGAGGCGGGAGGCCCTGTTTGGAGCTCAGTTTTCCGGAGGCATATTTATGGTTGGCGCTGCCTATGGGTTTAATCTGCTTCTTCTCACAGGGGTGGCTCTGTCCTACGGCGTGCCTGCGGGAAGGATACTGGGAGCCATGGCCGGGGGATGGGCCCTTAATATGCTGTATTACGCCCTCATGTATTCAGTGGCTGTGGCGGCCATGATGATGACTGGAAATATCGTGGTAGGCGTTTTGGGAACGGGCGTGTTCTTTTTCTTCCTGCCCGGAGTCATGATGCTTCTGGGATGGTACTGTGAAACATTTTTCGTCACCACGGCCAGATATATGTGGAGTTCAGACCAATCGCCCTTTACATGGGGCGTCAGGTACCTGTCCCCGTTCAGCGTATATATTAATTCCTTTGGATGGAAGATGAATGAACTGGTCAAACATGTTCCGGAGCTCATCTGCACGATCCTGGCATTTCTGGCCGTCGCCACACTGGATCTGGAGCTGTACCGCAAACGTCCTTCGGAGGCAGCGGGCAAGGCTATGGCATTTAAGAAATCCATGCCGCCTGTCCGGATATTGCTGGTGCTGGGAATCGGTTTAGCCGGAGGCATGTTCTTCTGGTCGCTGCAGAGCAGGCTGCGCTGGGGACTGTTCGGAACCATGGTGTCGGTGGTGCTGACCCACTGTATCGTGGAAATCATCTATCATTTTGATTTTAAGAAGATGTTCTGCCACAGACTGCAGCTGGGACTGTGCCTTGCAGCCGGGATCCTGGCATTCTTAAGCTTCCGGTATGACTGGTACGGTTATGACTCCTATATTCCGTCCAAGGAAGAAATCGTGTCCGCCAGCCTGGATATCGGCGTGGACAGCAGCTGGCTCTCGGATAAGACATTTGAGACAGGCAGTGACGGAAAGCTGCAGAGAAAATATGCGGACCCCTATGAATATATAGAAGAAAACATGGTGCTAACCGATAAAGAGGCTGTCATGTCCATGGTGGAAGAGGGAAGGAAACGCGCCCTTGAGGGACGGGATGAGCGGCTGGGCATACGCAAGGCAGTGGCCCGTATTGACGGCTACCATTCCAATGCAGCCAGCTCCATCGGCTATATCGGCGGGGCGGACGGTCCCACCTCCATCTTTCTGGCCATGAAGACGGGCAGCAAAGCGGATTCGGAACAGGAAAAATTTGAGACCAATATGACAGTATGCTACCGTCTGGCAAACGGCCGTGAGGTGAGGCGTTCCTATTCCCTGCCCCTGTCTGCCGTGATGGATTCCTATGAGGCCCTGTACAGACAGGATGCTTACAAGGAAGGCATGTACAGGATTTTAAGCCAGGAACCAGGACAGGTAAAACAGGTTCTGTACAGGGAGGCGGACCAGGTCATGGATGTGAGTCAGGACAGCCGTGTCCAGGAGGCCGTACTTAAGGCGTACCAGCAGGATATGAGGGAGCTGACCGTGGAGGAACGGCTGGTGGAGATGCCTGTGGGCAGCCTTGTGTTCATGACAGACCAGGAAAATACCTATCTCCAGCAGCAGCGCCAGGCAGCCAGGTCGTCATTTGGCGGCATAGCGCGGTATCAGGTGGAGGATGTGAGCCAATACTGGCCGGTGTACCCGTCCTTTGAGCGGACCATGACACTTCTGAAGGAGCAGGGAATAGAAGCCGGCACCGGTCTGGCGCCTGAGAAGGTGGATCGGATCGTCATTGACGTGCAGAACTATTTTTATGAGCAGCAGGGAGAACTGCCGGAGGGAGAGGCGCTGGCGGAACTTCAGAAAATCAATCCCAACTACCGGGAGGACGGTTCCCTGGTATTTGAGGATTCCCATACCATCGGTCTGCTGCTGGGAGCCATTGCAGAGGATGAAAGCAGCGGCATGAATTACCTTTGCGAGACAGTGGAGGGAGGCCCCCACTGTACCATAAGGACAGAGAAAGAAGCAGGCGTGGGAGGCTTGCTTATAAAGAACAGAATCACTCCTGAGATAGCGGAACTCTTTACCGGTATTCCCATGAATAACAGGAAGTAGACGGTCAGAAGAGGACTGAACACAAAAACAGGGAACCAATCACGTTATGGTGATTGGTTCCCTGTTTTTGTTATTATTGCGGCACTACCTGTCCGGCACCGCTCATACCGTTTAAACCCATCACTTTAGGAGGAACATCCCCCGCATCCGCTGCATCCGCTTTTGGGTTCCCGAACAGTACCGAAAACCTGTTCATGAAGACGCCTTCCCGTAGGGGTGGCAGCCAGGCCGCCTTCGGCCGTCTCCTTTAAGGTGGAAGACATGGCGTCGCCCACCTTCTTCATGGTCCAGATAACTTCGTCCGCAGGTATGGCGCTTTCAATGCCGGCCAGAGCCAGCTCCGCCGCCACAAAAGCACCTGCCACGCCGGAAGCATTGCGCTTGATACAGGGAATCTCCACCAGTCCGGCTACCGGATCGCATACAAGCCCCAGTATGTTTTTGATGGCAATGGCGATGGCATGTTCCACCATTTCCGGGGTACCGCCAGCCAGCTCCACGATGGCAGCGGCGGCCATGGCGGCGGCAGAACCGCACTCAGCCTGACATCCGCCCTGGGCACCTGCCAGAGAGGCGTTGTTGGCAATGACCATGCCCACGGCAGAGGCGGTGAACAGGGACATGACACAGTCCCTTTCCGGAATCTGCTTTTCTGCCTGTATGGTCAGCAGGGCGGCGGGCAGGATGCCGCAGCTTCCTGCTGTGGGGGCAGCTACAATCCGTCCCATGGCAGCGTTGAGCTCCGAGACAGCCAGGGCGCGGTACAGGGCACCGGAAAGAAAGGAGCCGGTCAGGCTTTTTCCGTTTTCAGATATCCGGCGCATCTTATAGGCGCTGCCGCCGGTCAGCCCGCTGGTGCTTTTTAGGTCTTTGCTGCAGCCGGGCTCAATACACTCCGCCATGACCTGGTAATGTCTGCGCATGTGTTCATATACAGATTCCTCTGTCTGCTCCATCTGTTCCGCCTGCTGTCTCAGCACGATGGCAGAGATGGGAAGGCCGCTTTCTTTTGCGGCAGCAACGATGGATGCCACTGAGGAGTAATTGAATTCAGGTTCCATAAATATATATCCTCCTGTACTTGTAGGTTTCATCAGCTATATGGGCTGAAGCATGGTGCTGGAGAAAATGTTGGGCAGCACTTTGATTTTCTCGTTCAGCTCCGGTCCGAAACTGCCGTCAATTTCAATGGTCATCACGGCCTCGCCGCCCCGGCTCTGCCTGGACAGGCGGAAGTTGCAGATATTTACCCCGGCGTCCGCCATGACTTCCGTGACAGCCGCAATGGTGCCGGGCGCGTCGCGGTGGAGCACAATCAGGGTTGTGTGCTGTCCGGTGATGGATACCTCCATGCCGTTGACTTCCTTGACAAGTATATTGCCGCCGCCTATGCTGCTTCCCAAAAGAGAGACTGTGTTGCCTGTAACGTCGGTCAGGGTGACCCTGGCCGTATTGGGATGGGCCCCGTCGATGTCGCCTGTGGTAATGCTTACTTCCAGACCCTGTTCCCGTGCTAACTCCGGCGCCCTGCGTATACGGCTGTCGTCTGTGGCCATGCCCATGATACCGGCAATCAGGGCCTTGTCCGTGCCGTGGCCCTTATAGGTCTTTGCAAAAGAGCCGTGAAGGAAAATGTCTGCCTTCACGGCCGGCGCTCCCAACAGAGCCAGGGTTATCCTGCCGATTCTGGCAGCCCCTGCCGTGTGGGAACTGGAAGGGCCAATCATCACCGGCCCCAGGATATCAAATACATTCATGATGTTCCGCCTTTCTGTTAATCTTTTGTCTATATTATTTGTCAGGCAATGATGGTAATACCGGGATTTTCAGCCGGCATCAAGGCGTTCCGGAATCCGCAGGGACAGCGTCCCCCGTGTTTGCCGGCATATGTTTTAACTCTCCCTTCTGATGCTTTTCTTACATGGTTAATCATAGCTTATTATATCCCAAAATCCCAAAATGGAAAAGTAAAAAATGCAATAAATACCCAGTTAATCCCAATAACGCCTTGGTGCGCCATGGGACTCACCAACACCCAAATCGGCGGCTCCCTGCTTTGACGGCTGGCTGTTGTTTGTGCTTCTTGGTGTGGGTCATCCGGGATGCAGTCCTGGGATTTCTCACCATACCTATTACAGCCAAATCCCCCTATTGACAATCCTCCCCCATAAAGCTACAATCATATCAACAGATGGACCATCCAGTTTATGTAAAACAAAGTAAGGTCTGCCATCAGGGAGAAAGAGAGGACATAAGTATGATATCGGAGAAAATGAAACCATTGGTCAATAATAATTCCGCCATCCGGGCCATGTTTGAGGAGGGTAAGCGTCTGGCTTCCATCCACGGTGCGGAGAATGTGTATGATTTCAGTCTGGGCAATCCCAATGTGCCGGCTCCGGCGGAGGTGAACCTGGCAATCTGTGATATCCTGAAGGAAGAAGAGTCCACCTTTGTCCATGGTTATATGAGCAACGCAGGCTATGAGGACGTAAGGCAGGCCGTGGCTGAATCGTTGAATAAGCGCTTCGGCACGCAGTTTCACCAGAATAACATTCTGATGACAGTGGGGGCTGCCAGCGGCCTGAATGTGATTTTAAAGACCTTGCTGAATCCGGGTGATGAGGTCATTGCATTTGCTCCCTATTTTGTGGAGTACGGCAACTATGTCCGTAATTACGACGGAAACCTGGTGGTCATTTCACCGGATACAACGGATTTTGAGCCTAATCTGGCAGAGTTTGAGCAGAAGATTAATGAAAAGACCAAGGCGGTTATCATCAATACTCCCAACAATCCCACCGGAGTGGTGTACTCCCTGGAAACCCTTACAAAGATGGCTGACATCATGCGGGCCAAGGAAAAGGAACTGGGGACAACCATTGTGCTGCTGTCAGACGAACCTTACAGGGAACTGGCTTATGACGGCGTGGATGTGCCCTATGTGACGAATGTTTATGACAACACCGTTATCTGCTACTCCTACAGCAAGTCTCTGTCCCTGCCGGGAGAGCGTATTGGCTATCTCGTGATTCCCGATGCCTTAAAGGACAGCGGGGAAGTGTTCGATGCGGCCACCATCGCGAACCGGGTGCTGGGCTGTGTCAATGCCCCGTCCCTGATGCAGAGAGTCATCATGCGCTGCCTGGATGCCAAGGTGAATCTGGAGGCGTATGACAGGAACAGGAACCTGCTCTACAACGGGCTTAAGGATCTGGGATTTGAGTGTATTAAGCCCCAGGGCGCATTTTATCTTTTCGTAAAGTCTCCGGAGGCCGATGAAAAGAAATTCTGTGAGAATTGTAAGAAATACAATATCCTGGTGGTTCCCGGAACCTCCTTCGCTTGCCCCGGCTATGTGCGGATATCCTACTGTGTGTCCTATGAGCAGATCGAACGCTCCCTTCCTGCCTTCGCAAAGGCGGCCGCGGACTACGGCCTCAAAAAATAAACAGCCGGAGAGCGGGAAAATTCTGGAGGAGAGCAGATATGAGACCATGGGAAATGAATATACGCCGGGTAGTTCCCTATGTACCGGGGGACCAGCCGGCAGGCGATAAACTGATTAAACTGAATACCAACGAAAACCCGTATCCGCCTGCGCCGGGCGTGGAACGGGCCTTAAGGGAAATGGACGCGGACCGTCTGCGCAAGTATCCAGACCCGTCTTCCGCAGAGCTTGTAACGGCCCTGGCAGAATATTACGGGGTGGGGGAGGACCAGGTGTTTGTGGGCGTTGGATCTGACGATGTTATAGCCATGTCCTTCCTGACCTTTTTTAACTCCCAAAAGAAGGTGCTGTTTCCGGACATCACTTATTCCTTTTACAAGGTTTGGGCGGATTTGTACCGGATTCCCTATGAGACGCCGGCACTGGACGAAAATATGGCTATCCGGCCTCTGGATTATAAAAGGGAAAATGGGGGAATTATATTCCCGAACCCCAATGCGCCCACAGGCCTCTATATGCCCCTGGACCAGGTAGAGGAAATTGTAAAGGCCAACCAGGATGTTATTGTAATCGTGGATGAGGCATACATTGACTTTGCAGGCCCCTCCGCCAGGGAGCTGCTGCCCGTGTATGACAACCTGCTGGTGGTCCAGACCTTCAGCAAGTCCCGTTCCATGGCAGGAGTGCGCATTGGCTTTGCGCTGGGAAGCCCTGCACTGATCAAAGCCCTGAATGATGTTAAATATTCTTATAATTCCTATACAATGAACCTGCCGTCCCAGATCGCGGGCACCCAGGCTGTGAAGGACAGGGCGTATTTTGAGGAGACCAGGGCGAAAATCATGGCTACCAGGGAGCGCTCCAAGAAACGGTTTGCAGAACTTGGGTTTACATTCCCGGGTTCCATGACGAATTTTATTCTGGTGACCCATGAGCGCGTTCCGGCCAGGGCCATATTCGACGCGCTGAAGAAAGAGCAGATTTATGTGCGCTATTTCAATGCGCCCAGGCTTGACAACAGCCTTCGGGTCAGCATTGGCACGGATGAGGAGATGGATGATTTGTTCCGGTTCCTGGAACAGTATCTGAAAGAGTGGAAGCCGGCCGGGGATTCTGAGTAAGGACAGTAAGGAGGGGCCGGACAGCCGGGTGCCGGTAAGATGAACCACGGTCAGATGTTTGGGAAATGAATCAGACGTATGGGAAATGAATCAGACGTATGGGAAATGAATCACACGCATGAGAAATGAATCACACGCATGGGAAATGAAAAGGAGAACGGATCCGGGGTAAAGGAAAAATGCACCGGAGAACGGAAAAAGCAGTCAGGAGAGATGGATATGATGGAAGAAACAGGCTGGAAGCATTATCTTCGCCTTATACTTAATATTGTAATCCCATTGACGGGCTGGCTGTTAATCTGCCTGCTGGGACCTAAGCTTTTGAAATTTTTCATGCCCTTTGTCATCGGCTGGGTGATTGCAATGATTGCCAATCCCCTGGTGCGCTTTCTGGAGCGGCGGGTGAAGCTGGTGCGCAGGCACAGCTCCATTGTCATTGTGGCGGCAGCCCTGGCCCTTGTTATCGGACTCTTATATCTGCTGGTGTCAAGGACCTTTGTCCTGCTGCGCCAGTTCATCATAGATCTGCCCGGCCTCTATGCCGGCATTGAGGGAGATGTGGCCCGCAGCATGGAGCAGCTGGAGCATTTGTTTGATTTTATGCCCGACAGCATACAGCAGAGCTGGGCCCAGTTTGGAAACAATCTGGGAAGCTACATGGGGACTGTTGTGGAGAAGATTGCATCCCCCACTGTGGAGGCGGCGGGAACCGTGGCCAAAAGCCTTCCGGCCATGCTGGTCTACACCGTGGTCACTATCTTGTCCGCCTATTTCTTTATTGTGGACAGGGACCGGATTCTGGCAGCCATAAAAGCCCATATGCCTCAATGGGCGGGCCGTTACGGGCTGTATCTGAAGGGGGAGGTGCGCCATCTCATAGGCGGTTATTTCATGGCCCAGTTTAAGATTATGGCAGTGGTGTGGCTTATTCTTACGGTGGGGTTTATCGTGCTGGGCGTGGGTTACGGTCCGCTGTGGGCGTTTCTTATCGCTTTTCTGGATTTTCTGCCGGTCTTTGGAACGGGTACAGCCCTTCTTCCATGGGGGCTTATTAAGCTTTTGGGTGGCGAGTACGCTTTTGCGGCCGGCCTGCTGCTGATTTACGTACTGACCCAGGTGACAAGGCAGATTGTACAGCCAAAGCTGGTGGGAGACAGTATGGGCCTGCCGCCCCTTCTCACGCTGTTTTTGCTGTATCTGGGATTTAAGGCGGACGGGATTGCGGGAATGATTCTGGCCGTACCCATTGGTCTGCTGTTTGTGAATCTGTATCATTACGGAGCGTTTAAAGACATTACGGACAGTTTGTCTGTCCTTGTGAGGGACATAGACCGGTTCCGCCGAAAAGAGGAATAAGGTCCCTGCCATTGAGGCAAAAGGAATAAAATCGAATCAGGAGAAGACGGAGTTGAAAGTAGAGAATAATCTGGATACAGATAAAGTCAGAGGGCTGGTGTGGAGGCTGGCATTTCCTTCCATGCTGGCTCAATTTGTGAATGTGATGTACAGCATCGTGGACCGTATGTACATTGGAAATATTCCGGAGATTGGCGCTCTGGCCCTGGCCGGCGTGGGAATATGCGGTCCCGTGGTCACCCTTATATCATCGTTTGCCAGCTGGATAGGAGTGGGAGGAGCGCCTCTTATGAGTATCCGTCTGGGACAGAAAAATGAGAGGGCCGCTGCCCAGATGGTGGCCAACTGCTTTGCCCTTCTGACAGGAATGGCTCTTATTATCATGACGGTGTCTTATCTGTTTAAGGATCAGCTCCTGGTATTCTTTGGCGCGGGCCCGGCAATATTTCCCTATGCCAACCAGTACATGAGCTGGTATCTGACAGGCACAGCCTTTGCTTTGATTTCAGCCGGCATGAACCAGTTTATCATATGCCAGGGATTTGCCACAGTGGGTATGAAATCAGTGGTGCTGGGTGCTGTCAGCAATATTGTGCTGGATCCGGTGTTCATTTTTGTTATGAATATGGGAGTCAGGGGTGCTGCCATTGCAACCGTGCTGTCACAGATGGCGTCCTGCATCTACGTGCTGCTGTTTCTGTTCGGGAAACGTCCTCTGGTGCGGATTACCTTTGGCGGTTACAGGTGGAAGACCATGAAGCAGGTGCTTTTGGTGGGTTTGTCCCCCTTTTTAATCATTGCCTCGGACAGCCTGCTTATCATTGTCATGAACATGGTTATAAGCAGCTATGGAGGACCTGAGAGAAGCGATATGCTCCTTACCTGCAACACCATTGTACAGAGCTTCATGTTGATTATCACCATGCCGCTGGGAGGAATTACCGGTGGAACGCAGACTGTCATGGGGTATAATTATGGTGCGGGCCGTCCTGACAGGATACGGAAGGCGGAAAAGCATGTGCTGCTTTTGTCGGTTGCCTTTACCACTGTCATGTTTATAATTGCCCAGGCAGGACCGGGATATTTTGTCAGGATATTTACAAGGGAAATGTCCTATGTCCAGGTGACGGAGTGGGCAATCCGGATATTTACATTGTGTATCATCCCTCTGGCTGTGGAATATACGGTGGTAGACGGATTTACAGGTATGGGAATCGCAAAGGTGGCCATCAGCCTGTCCATGTTCAGGAAGTCGGTCTATTTCCTGGGAATGATTTTGCTGCCACGTTATTTTGGGGTGGAGGCTGTGTTTTATTCTGAGCCCATATCGGATATTACGGCCTGCGCAGCCGCGTCCACAACGTTTATCCTGTTAAGCGGAAAGGTGCTGAAGGATAACCGCAGGCTGTTTTGATTGGGCAGTTTGCGGCAGTCAGCCGAAAACATACATAAAAGGAAGGAAGAGGAATATGAATATACTGGTAAGCGCCTGTTTGCTGGGGGTGGAATGCAGATATAACGGCCGCGGCGTGCTCATTCCCCAGGCAGAGGAACTTTTAAGCAGACATCACCTGATTCCGGTATGTCCTGAAATCCTGGGCGGCCTGGCCACGCCCAGGATACCGGCGGAACGGGTGGGGACAGGAGTCATTACAAGGGATGGCGGGGATGTCACGGCAGCATATGAAAAAGGCGCCGGGGAAGTGCTTAAGCTGGCACAGCTGTACGGCTGCCAGGCAGCTATACTAAAGGAGAGGAGCCCTTCCTGCGGAAGCGGGCAGGTCTATGACGGCACATTTACCGGCACCCTTA
>ERZ773118.1604-NODE-1604-length-10779-cov-3.0939_pt1 | contig 10779 bp, 10 predicted proteins | sample MGYA00580562_ERZ773118 | MGnify/ENA primary metagenome ERZ773118 (study PRJEB29015, sample SAMEA2737878) | human gut metagenome | biome: human gut; feature: human-associated habitat; material: faeces | place: China | collected 2012 ... | reverse complement strand
ATATGCAGTTTTAAAAAGACAAGGTTACAGGGTTCTGATATTAGAAAAGAATTTAGCATTCTATAAAGTTAATGAAGAAAAAAAAGAAGTTGTTATTTATGCATTTGTTGATCAAAGGCAAGATTATTTGAATATTATTAGAGGTTTATAAACCTAAAAAGGTTTTTATAATCTAATTGTGTTGATAAAAATGAATATTTGGATGTAAATGATGAGTTAGAAGATAAAGTGAATGTTCAGATTAAGAAACAATTATAAAAGCAACGAATCATTAGAAAAATAAATCATCTAAAATTAGTTTTATATGCGCTAATGATTATAATTCATAAACTTATTTTACTGGATTAGCAGGTATCTAACGAAAACAGTTCATTCAATATTAAGAAAAATTCATGCCTTTTTGATACAATGAAACATTATTCAGAAATTTCGCTAAGTGATATAATTTTTATAGATAGCAAATTTTAAATATCAAATACTCTTTTAAAAGAAATACTTAAATAATCTTATTATAAAAGAATTACAACCAATAATATAGTAATGCTGCCAAACGAAAAGGTGGTACAACACAATAAATATCAATAAATAGAAAAAGAACAATGAGATAGTATAACTTGGACATTGTTCTTTTTTTTGTTTAACATAGATATAGAAAAATTCTGCAGAAAAAAATAATTTAAATTATAAAAACTGTATTACAAGAAGATTTAGGTATGAAAATTGCTATAAATTAAAGCATTAAAAAAAGTTTAAAGAAATTATTGAAAATGATGCACGAAACTTAATAGTTTTATCAGTATAGTGAAGGGATTGAAATAACCCTAGAGAGAACCTTGAAAAGTGAATAAAGGCAATATTAGTACATGTCCAAGATTAATCAATAATCTGAAATAATGAGACTCACGGTTAGCCTTAATCCGAGCGTTAGAAGCGTCGCAGGTTTAGGAATCGTACAGGATAAAACAAAAAGAAACCTGTTTGTTATTCAACAAGTGAACTGCATTGGCAATGTGGTTGCTAATATTAAATTTTTTTAAATAATTAACATGAACTATATAAAGGATAATAATATGTTTACTATTGTATATATAAATAAGGAAACTATTGAAATAAAACAAGATTATTTATATGAGTTAGAGGATAAAATAACGATTCATGATCAGTTAAAAAAAGATTATTTAATAGAAAATCTCTACAGTTCTATAGAAACATTAACAACCAAACAAAAAAGAAGAGTGATTTCTTATTATTTTAATGATGAAAGTATTGAAGAAATTGCTATGAAAGAACATGTGAGTGAAAGTGCTATAAGAAAATCTATTCATCAATCGTTGATTCAATTAAAAAGAAAATTAAACAAATATAAATAAATTTGTACATTTGTGAAAGTTAATTATAGTTAATAAGATGTGTTTGTAAAATAAATAAGAAAGAAGGATATTTAAAATGGAAACACAAGAAAAAAAGAAGTAATGACAGTTAATGAATTTGCTGAAGCAACAGGAATACACTATGCAACAGTAAGAAAGTTAATTAAAGAAGAAAAAATTTATTATTTCAGATTAGGGAAAAGATATTATATAAATTATCCAAAAACAATGGAACATTTATATTCGAGTCCTTTAAATGATATCTTATGGACTAAGCCTAAAAATAAGGCATAGAATTAAAAAATTCTTAAATTTGGCTAAAAAGTAGTTTATTTGTCGTTTAAAATATTTGAAAATGTAAAAGGGAAACAACCAGTTTACTCTTATACAATTTAAATTATCACAGTATTTCAATAGATTAAAGTTATTTTAAAAGTAAAATATATTAAAAATCAGTTGAAAAATCGTGATATTTTATTGGAGTTGAATAATATGGCAAGTCAAAATAAATATTGCAATAATTTTGGCAAAAATGGACATTATGAATATGGAACAAATTTGATAAACAAACCTAAAATAATTCCATTTGATAAAGCAGAAAGGATAAAAAATATGTCGTTTAACTGTCTTTATATGACAGATGATTAAATTATTATAGGCAGTGATAGTAGAGAAACTTTATTATCGTCTTTTTATAATGACAGTATGCAAAAAACTTTCATAAACAAAGAACAAAAACTTGTCTGGTCTATGACAGGAATATGTAAATATAAAAATATTGATTATATTAAACTTGTGAATGAAGTTATGAATTCGCAGGCAGAATTAAGAGATAAATGTATATTAATTCAACATCTTTTAAAATATCCAACTAAAGATAAATCTTTTTCAACATCAAATATAAAAATAAGATTTAATCTGTTTGTTGGGGTGTTCGAAAATAACAATCCTAAATTTTATAGCGTAGAAGTAATAAACGGTAAATGTTCAAATACAAATGGAATTTATGATAAAATAAATTACCCATTTGCCAGTGGTGTTCATTTTGAACAGTGCAATTATTTAAATTTAAAAATTATGGATAATAAAATAAAAGATGACTGTGTGCTAGAGTTCACAAAACTGATATCAAATGTAATAGAATATGATAAAGACAAAACTAAAACAGTTGGTGGAGATATATATGTAGCGTATATGGATAGAAATGGTAATATAACTACATATATAAATGGAAAAGAAGCTGATTTTTAATGATAGTGTACCTATCAGGAGTGATTAAAATAGAAGAAGGGAAAAGTATAGGAGTTTGTGATACATCTAACCCCTATGATAAGAAATATCAAATGACAATGCTTATTCATGCGAGAAATACTAACATAACATTAATAGCGAGTGATTCATGGAATCATTTTCCTGGAGAACCAGATATAAAGAAACACTATATTCAAAAAATATGTTTCAATGAAACATATCCTTTTATAATAGCGCAAGCTGGTGAAAATTCAAAAGTTAAAGGTGAAAAATTAATATTTGTAAAAGATATTATGCAAGATGTTTGTAATTTGTATAATGGTAAAAATGGTCCAAGATGTATTGAGACGCTTATTCAAAAGTCGACAGAATATATGGAAGACTTAAGTTTAGAGAATGAACCAGAAAAAATTTTACAGTATTTTATATCTTATTTTGATTTTTATGATAATAAAATAAAAAGTACCAATTACCAAATTATAAAAAATATAGAATGTATATTTTGTGATACGATTAAATTAAATATGTCCTGCTGCAGTTTTGGCACTTACTCAAAAACATTCAATAAATCGCATTTAGATGTTAATGATAATACGTTTTCAGATTTTTCATTAATAAATTATGTGGGCAATAAACTAAGATTTTATATTAATGAGGAGTTTTCATTTAGATACCCTATTGATGAAATTAGCATCGGTGGACCCATTCAATGGGCTAGTATATCCAAAGATGGAGTGTTGAGTCATGGAGTTGAATATATCTAATCTAGCTGGTGTCTTAAAAATGATTGTAGACAATCTAAATTCTATCACGATATAACTACTGGGGGTAATATTAATTTCGTATGCATCGGAAGAGATGAAAATATAACTACATATATAAATGAAAAATGTCACTTGCATAAAGGAATCAATACTACTAAACATTTACACAAAACATTGTATATGCTATTATTAGTTTATATAATAATAGTTATGAATATATTTTTGGTAATATAATAATTAGGTCATGACCTAAAGGAGATTTTTTATGGAAAAGAAAAAACGAGGCTTAGGCTTCTATTTAAATATTTTAGTAGCACTAGTTTTTTTTAGTGGCTGTGGATATTTTGCTTATGATTACTACACAGGTAAACAGGCAGAGCAAAAAGAGGCTGAGGAAGCCTATGCTAAAGATACTTCATGGCAAGTGGAAAATACCAGAAATAATAAATATAATGGTATCTATACTTTGACAAAATTTGATGAGAATGGCAATAATACATGGACTGGCTTTGTATTTGAAGTTAAAAATGATGAAATTAAAATTGTAAATAAAGTCAATTATTATACACTTAATGATGTAAGAAATGCTCGATTCGAAGGTAATCCTAATGTAACTGATGAAAATATAATCCAGTATCTAAATTCGCCATCCTGCGACCTGGATAATGAAGAACTGATGGGAATGAGCGGTATTGATGTCAATGATTATGACTATTCAGCTGGAGGCGTTTCTGACGGTGTATCAATTGGGGTTTTTGAAGACTCAAATACTGTTCTATTTGGCGATGGAGCCGTAGACTACAACAAAATAGAATTTAATTACAAAGACCATTATCAGTTGTTGAAGTATATGAACATTCAAACTGCCTACAGTCAGGAAGACAACTGCCTGCTTTTGAGCAAACTATTGAACAATCCTAATAGCATCTACAAAGAATCGGACGGCTATAAATTAATTAGATACAATTCTGCTCAGGATTTAGAAACAAAAGCATTTTATATATATAATGTAAATAGCTATGAATTTTCAGAAGAATTCCGTGGATATACTGAAAGAAAAGTTATAAGCGAAGGAACATTCGAATAATATATTACAAAAAAACAATCACTTAATAACAATCACAAGTTAGGAGGTGATTTTTTTGTCTATTAAGACAATCTTAAACAGAATAAAAATATCTTTACTTATATCATGTGTAGCTGCTTCAGGAATAGCTGTTTTTCAAGACTATGAGGGAACTAATATTTCTGCAGCTAGCTATAATTCTCTACCTGCTGCTGACCAAGCTGCATTTAATACTACAGGAGCAAATATAGGACAGGTAACTAATGTTACAAGCACTAAGTCAACTTCAATAGAAGGAAAAGACAACATTAATGGATATCAATGGACTGCGTGGTTTAACGAGAACAATAAGAACTTTACAATAGATAAAACTCAAACAAACGGAACTTATACAGTAGGGGTCCCGGCTAAAACAGGCAGTAACCAAATCAATGCTAATATGACACAGGCTGGCTATTATAAGTATCTAAGCGACCCTGTCTACAGTGAAATAAGGTTAAAAGCATATGAAAGATTTAACTGGACTGAAGAATGGGATACATCATCAACAAGTAAAAAAACATTTCCATGGTACTATTTCCGAGACAAAGGCTCTTTGGAAGACAAAGCAGATGATAAACATAATTTTTCCCATGCTATAAATGAAATAAATGAGGCTATGGGAAATACCTTAACTTCATCGCAGAAGAAACAATTAAACAAAAAACTGTGGGCAATGGCTGAAAACGGACAAACTGTTACATCAGACTTTTTCCACAACAATGGTATGAACGGAAGTTCTATAGGCGGTTCTGATAATACTATAACTAATGGGAATCAATCTATTCAATATTCTTTAAAGGTAGAAGTATATGGACGTAGACAGTACCGTTGGAAGGTTACGAAAATTACAACCACAACTTATCATCATGTGGCTAGTAAATCTGCGACTATAGAAATAGCAAATACAGTTGTAGCACAAAATGTTTCAGCAACAGAGCTGTCTAAATATGCGACATTTACATTAAAAAGCAAAAATGGTGGAACTGGTGCCGTTAACACGCAAGTAGTTAAATCTAATGGCGGATGGTGGGGAAGTAATCATCCAGCATATCATCAAGGCAACAATACAACAACTGATGCTAATGGTACATATTATTACTGGTCAAATAGCGGCAGTGGAAGTAACGGTGTGAATTTACGAAACACTATTCCGATAAAAGAAAAACTATATACATTTGCAGGAGTACCAACAAACCTAGGAAAAGACAACAAATACACCCTAACAATCAATCCAAATGGTGGGGAGTATAATGGTAATACCGGAATCACATCAATAAAACAATTAATAGGGACATCATACACTGTTAATACACCATCAAGAGACGGATATATTCTAAGTGGATGGGATTTTAGTGGTTCAGGAACATGGAATCCGAATAATCAAAAATATACATTTGGAACTGGCGATGGAAGCTTAACAGCAAAATGGATTGCAAAGACACCCGAAACAGACCCAAATAATCCTGATAACACTAATAAAAAATATACATTAACAATTGACCCAAACGGTGGTAAATACAATAATAAAACTACGCCAACGACAATTACGAAGAAAATTGGTGACTCAGAATCTATAAAAAATCCTAAAAGAACTGACTACATATTCTTAGGATGGAAAGTAGTAAGTGGTGATTCTAATTGTTTTTCACAAGGAACTTCTTCAAGTATGTATAAATTTTACAGTGATGCTACATTACAGGCACAATGGATAAAAAAAGGGCAGTCAAATAGCGGAACTGTTATAATTGACCCAAATGGCGGTAATTATGATGGTTCTACAAATAAAGTAACTATTTCTGGTAATGCTGGAAGCACTACTACCATCAAAACTCCCGTAAAAGATGGATATATATTTAAAGGTTGGGAAGTAATTAATATAGAAAAAAATAAATTCAATGGAAATACCTTTACATTTATACAAGGAACAACAACATTAAAAGCAAAATGGGAGGTAATTAAAATTGACCCATGTATTGTCAATGGAACTGGTGTAGATGCCTGTGGAACAAATCAAGACTCAATGCCTGGCACATGGGTTCACTTGAGTAAAGATATATATTGATATAGCCCAATGCATAAAAATAATTTGTTATTTATTTGAAAATGATAAGATTATATGCTATAACTGCTTATGAATCGGACATTGTTATATCACAATAAAAAAAGCAAGGAATATATTCCTTGCTTTTTTTATTCATGCTAAAATTCATTTTAGCTTTCCGTAGTTAGTCATATTGAAAAATCATAAGGAAGTATTATAATTAAATATATGCATTATGTTAATAGAATCACAAAACTATCATATAACATGATGTAGACATTTAAATGAGGCAGGAGGATTTTTATGAAAAAATCATTAATGAAAGTAGCTTGCAGTTTATTTGCAGCTTTTGCTATGATTTTTACATTATTTTCATTTCCTATAACGGCGAATGCGGAAGAGACAAATGAAATGCAATTTGTAAATTCTAGCACTGGCGAAGAATACAAAACTTTAAGTGAAGCACTAAACTATGTACAAAAAGGAGATACTCTTAAGTTATTGAAAGATGTACCTGATGCAGCAGGCGTTGCAGTGAAATCAGGTTCTGATTTTACATTGGATTTCGATGGACACACTTATACACTTGCAGGGGCGGGAGCTGGTTCATCCGGTACGGAAACAAATGGTTTTCAATTTTTACAAAACTCAACGATTGTAATGAAAAATGGAATAGTAAAATTGACTGATGATGCAAGTCAAAAAAATATAAAACGTATTATTCAAAACTATGCTAATTTGACATTAGAAGATATGATATTTGAAACATCTAATTTAAATCAATATGAGGATTATGCACTAAGCTTTAACAATGGAGATATTCATTTTAAAGGGAAAACAAGTATAATCACAAGTAGTCCTGATGTCATAGCATTTGATATTTGTAAATTTTCTAGTTATCCAGGAGCAACAGTTACATTTGAAGACAATTATACTGGCTCAATAAACGGAACAATTATGTATGATAGTACAGATGCTAATACACATAAATTAATTGTTAAAGGAAATGGTAATTTTGCAGGTATCAGTACTTCTTCAAATACTGCTTCTGAAGCCGCAAAAGATGCAATAACAATTTCTGGTGGAACATTTAAAACTGATGTTTCAGATGAATATTTTGCAGATGGATATAATCCGGTAAAACAAGAAGACGGTACTATAATTGTATGTAACCATGTTGACACAGAAACAGAAATAAGAAATTATAAAGAAGCTACATGTACAGAAAATGGTTATACAGGTGATACATATTGCAAGAAATGTGGAACAAAGCTTTCAGATGGCCAAATAATTACTTCTAAAGGACATGAATATCAAAATAATTGGACTTTTGATGAATCTAACCATTGGAAAGAATGTATTAATTGTGGTGTAAAAAAAGACTCAGCTACTCATGTGTTTGACTGGGTGATTGATACAGAGGCAACTAGTGTTGAAAATGGAATTAAGCATGAAGAGTGTGAGATTTGTGGTTATAAAAAAGAATCGATAACAATTCCTGCACTTTCATCAAAACCAAATAGTCAAAACAGCTCAGGTAGTGTTGATACAGGAGATAAAGTAAATGTAGCCTTACCTGCAGCAATGACTGTTATTAGTGGTATGTTGATTGCTTCTTTTGTGATTTATAAAAAACGGTAAAAATTAATATTAAAGCAACTGCTTATTATAGTAGTTGCTTTTTATAAATTAGTTGTTTAAAAAGAGGAATTACTCAATATGACCTTTATACAACTTATAATGTAAATCGTTCTCGAATAAATCGGTTAAAACATAACAAAAATGTTGAAATAAATACAATCGATAAATTATGCAATATTCTTCATTGTAGAGTTGAAGATATAATGGACAATTTGAAGACAATAATATATTTTAAAGAGACAGAATTTTAAGTTATATGGGTTTCTGTTTCTTTAATTTAACAAATATGAGCATGGTATGCTTGCAAAACAAGTCAATCTATTTCTGTATCAATATAAAAATAATTGGTCTTGTATTAAATCTAACCATAAAACTTGTACTGTATTCAAATCATAATAAAAACGAACCTCCATTATTTTGTGCCCAAATAACAGGGTTCATATCAAAATACTCCTTTTTGTTATATATACAGAAAAAATTTAATCATACATTTTAATTAGCTCGTCTAGGGAAACATTGATTCCGACGTTTTTTAAATCCTTCTTCCTGGTCTCATACAACTGCTGTATTAATTCGCTTGCCCCTTCCCCATAATGAATTTGATTATGGCAATTACTACAAAGTGAAATAATATTTTCTTCCACATCAAGAGAAACATTAAATTTGTCTGAATATGATAAAGGAACTAGATGATGTGGCTCTGTATATTTATATTTTGTATTTTTTCGGATAAATGTCGGATGAGTGCTATCTATTTCACATTCATAATTTGCATGAGAAAGGGCATTAATAGCAGTTTGTCTATCACGTATAAACATTTTTTTGTCTTTTTTGACTATGGGTGTCACTTTTCCTTTTTTATGTTCTTTGTATTTAAATCTTTTTTTATGAAAATTTTCAGCATATGAATTAACCTCTTTTATTAATTCGTCCTCCAACCGTTCATCTTCTTCTATTTCTGTTATATGAGTTATATAATGAGATAAATTATCCTTTATTTTGTGCTGACATCTAACAGTAGTAAGACCATTACTTCTTAAAATATCTAGTTTTAAGAAAGCTGTATTATAGATTTCTAATAACTCAAGCTCCATAAAACGTTTAAATGATTTATATTGAGATATATTAAGAACATATTTTGAAATTTTGATTTCTTGAGGGGCTATTCCAGATTTTCTTATGACACATTTATATTTAATTCTGCTTCCTGGAGATATATACATATATACTATATCATCTGGTTTCATGTCGTTAATTCTTTGAACCCAATGGATATGTTTCTGTTCATTAAATACATTTAAAATATCATAATCTTTAGTATTACAAGGAATAAAATATTCAGACATACTTTTTAATCACCTTTCTTTATAACTCTATGTTATTTTATCGTGAACTACTCGGCTACAAGTAATCGAGATGAAAGCCGGGTTTCTTAGATATTTCTGCTATATCTACATTTTGGATAATTACAACATCCTAAAAAACGATTTCCAGCATTTGCGCCTCTAGTTGCAGTTCTCAATACAAGAATTCCACCACACCTTGGACATCTATTATTTTTTATTTCATCATTCATCATACTAAATGCCTTGATAGACTCTGCAGCTTTTTTATTTTGAATATTAGCTATATGCCGATTTCTTTCGATATTGCTAATTTGTGTGTAGGGATAAAGCTTATTATAAATATCTATAATATCATTTTCTGTTAAAACATCTTTTAATACATCTTGATAGATATTTGACACAATATATGAAGCCTGATTACGTTTAATTACTCTAATATCATTATTCTCAACTGTAATCCTTCTCAAAGTGCATCTATCAGAAAATACAATGATTGAGTGCATTATAATTTGGTTCCCAACTAAAGATTTAAGATGCTTTATATGAGAGCTATTTTGCATAATAGGATTATAAAAATGTTCTTTGCGACTTCTACCTCTGCCAGTAACTAAGGTTTGATACCAGTATTTTTGATTTTCACTTCCAAAAATCCATCCACTATAATTTTTACTTTCGAATACAAATATCCCTCTTTTACTAATCATTAGTACATCAATCTCAGTTTTTTCACCGTTTTGTTTTGGAATATAAACATTAAATAGAAATTTAGCTCCATTTTGTTCAAAAAACTTTAAATTTTCATATATAAGATATTCTCCATATCTTCCTAAATCGCGTTTTATATAGAAAAAAGGAACCTTAGTTATCTGATAATATGCACCTGCTTTATAGTCTTTATTTTTCTTTAAGTATAGAATAATTAAAATTCCAAGCAGTATCACTACTACCATATAACGCACCTCACAATTTCTTTACAATTATAATGATTTTTTCACTAATAAACTTTTTGTATAACTTTTTTAATAATTTAATAAATTACTTATCACCAAAAAGTGTTTTTGTCATACCAATATAATTTTTCATAAAAATAATCTTCTCTTCGTGTGTAAGCTCTTCAAAAGCTTTTAATAACATCATTGCTTCAAAATCATCTTGTAATTGTGATGTTGATACCCTCTTTGAGAATCTTTTATATCTATAAATAATAATTCTCTATTAAAATCAATATCTATAAAATTTTCACTGTTATGTTTTGGCA
>ERZ773118.1597-NODE-1597-length-10850-cov-2.81112_pt1 | contig 10850 bp, 7 predicted proteins | sample MGYA00580562_ERZ773118 | MGnify/ENA primary metagenome ERZ773118 (study PRJEB29015, sample SAMEA2737878) | human gut metagenome | biome: human gut; feature: human-associated habitat; material: faeces | place: China | collected 2012 ... | reverse complement strand
CCCTGGGCCGGCCGCGCTGACAGTTGGTGGTCTTGCTCATGGTGCTGCCGCAGTCCATGCACTTGACCAGACCGGACAGCAGGTGGACCTCCCCGGTGCCGTCCGTTTTGGAGCGCAGGTCCAGTCCCCGCTGGACAGTCTGAAACAGCTCCCGGTCAATGATAGCCTCATGGGTGCCCTCCACCCGAATCCACTGTTCTTTGGGCATGTCAATCAGAGCCTTGGACTTGTAGCTCACCTTTTTCCGCCGTCCTTGGAGCATAACCCCGGTATACATCTCGTTGCGGAGGATGCGCCAGATGGTGGTCTTGTTCCACAGACCGTGGCTGTTGGACACCGGGTGACCGCTGGCCCAGCCGTGTTCCGCCTTGTAGCGGGTGGGATTTGGGATGCCCTGGTCATTGAGCAGTTTGGCGATCTCCTGCTTGCCGTGGCCCTCCAGGGACCATCGGAAGATTTGCCGAACCACCTGGGCAGCCTCCGGCTCAATAATGAGATGGTTGTGATCCTTCGGGTCTTTTTGATAGCCGTAGATGGGAAATCCGCCGATGTACCGCCCCTGCCGCCGCTTCATGTCAAAAACCATGCGGATATTTTCGGACAGGTCCTCCAAATACCACTCGTTGACCAGGCCGTTGATCTGCCTGGCCTTTTTGTTGCCCTTTACCTCCGTGTCGGCATTGTCGGCTATGGCGATGAACCGGATGCCCCAGATGGGAAACAGGCCGTGGATGTATTTCTCCACCAACTCCATATCCCGGGTAAAGCGGGATTGGCTTTTGCAGAGGATAATCTGAAACTGTTTCTCCTTGGCCGCTTGAATCATCCGGTTGAAGTCAGGCCGCAGGCGGTCGGCGCCGGAGTAGTCCTCGTCACAGTAGATGTGGTAGATGTCCCACCCCCGCTCCACTGCGTACGCAACAAGCAGGGATTTCTGATTCTGGATGCTCTCGGATTCCGTTTTGTATTTGTCCTCGTCTTCTTTGCTCAGCCGGGTATAAATCGCACAAAGGATAGCTTACACCTCCCCGGAAGGCATCCGTACTCAACGGCAGAATACCCTTGAGACGCTCTTCCTATAAAAGGTATTTCGGGTAATCGTATTATGATTCTGAAATATGGGCTTAAAGCCGTCTGTATAGTGCATTTCTAAGCCATAAGGTCACAGCCCGCCGGATGAGAGAAAGATCAGGAAATTGTTCCGAGGAGAGCCGCCGCTCCGTCACAATGAAATTGGTAGCTTTCACAAAATCACCTCCATAAAAAGCTATGAATGGTGATGGACTAATATGTAGAGGGGAAAGAGCCAGGGGCAAACGGCAGAAAGCGCTGGGGCAGACTGTGTGAACTGTGAACATGGAAAAGCGCCGCCTATTATAAGAATAGGCGGCGCTCTCGTTTGGCCGGCTTAATGGGCCGGCAACTGTTTTCCAAGCGTCATTTCACGGCCGTATTTGAATAAGGCGTCAGTTCCGTAACCTGAGACACGTCACGGTCAAGCTGATAAAGGTGAGCACCATCAACGGTCATCAGATAGCAGCCCCGATACTGACGGGGGGTACTGGAATACACGTTAAGCTGGAGACAGGGGGAGGAATCGACCAAGACAAGTCCTTCCTCCGCATAGACCTCGTATTCCTCCATGGAGGCACCCGAGAGCCCGAGAAGGGCGGGAGTACAGCTTTTTAAACGCTGGATAGCCTCGGAGACGGTGAGAGCCTGCACACTGGGCTGGGTAATGCGCAACTCGGCCGCATAGACGGGGGTGATGGTACAGGTGTCCCCCTCCCAGGCAATTTGGAGCTGAAATACACCGCCATCGCCGGTATCCTTGCCCATGGATACCGAGCCGCTGGAGACAGAGAAATCGGGGAGCTCCTTTACAACGCCGTTGGTGTCAATCGGAGAGCAGCCGTCCTCCTCCAAGGCTTGGACATAACTGGCCAGGGTATCGGTCATGGAGGACAGACCGGAGTAGACGTAGGAGTCAGGCTGATCCTCACTGCCCTCCTTGTGGGAAAATTGAATGTTTTCGGAAGAGAGGGTGGAGGTCAGGGCGGGGAGTGCAGTATCATTACTGGAGTACTGCTCCGGCGGGACATCCTTGCCGCCGCAGGCAGAGAGCAGAAGCGGCGGCAGGAGAAGCGGCAAAAGCCGCCGGCCTCTGGAACGCTCAGGGCTGGTATCGAATTTCAATCTTGTCACCTTCCGCGAGTAGTTGCTGAAACGGACTGTCCACGCCGTTGATCTGCGTGAGCACAGGGCGGTCCAGATGTTGGAAGTCCAGCCCGGACCGCTCCAGTAGATCCAGGAGCCGGTAGGGGCTTCCGTCCGGCTTAGGGGAGAGCGTAAGGGGCTGGCCGTTGAGAAAGACATGCCGTTGGGGCGGGACGGAAGCCTGGGCCGGCGCCTCCCGGGCCGGGAGAGGAGAAGGCGCCGGCGGTGCATCCATGCGCTCCAGACAATCCCCCGACTGCAGCACCGTATGCCCCTCCAAGAGGCGCCCTTCACGCTGAACGGCCTTGCACCGCAGCTTGGTACAGAGCTCTGCGGCGGTCATGACACAGTCTGTGCCGGGCTGGGCAGGGGTAAAGTGAATACGGTCGCCGGCATGAATCAGTGCAGAAGGGGCGGCTTCCGCACCGTTGATGGCGAGTTGGGCGGGGATGGCGGGGGAGCCATAGAACACATTGCGCCTCCCGTCTATCCGAAGCAGCAGGTTTTTGCCGCTGCGGCCGATGAGATCGGAATAGCGGTACCCATTCATCATCAGCAGCTCCAGCACCGTAAGGCTCCCGCTGCGGAAGAGCTTGGCGGGGCTCCCGTTGAGCAGCACCTGATAACTGTCGCTGATAAGGCCGAGGCCGGCAGAGACAGCGATACCGAGAGGGGTGGTATATTCCGGATCAGACAGCGCGAAGGTATCGGAGTAGGCGCTGGACTGAAAATAACCTCCTGCCAGCGCTGCGCGTTTGGAATCTATGCCGAGGGCCGCGGCCACCCGGGCACAGAGGGTGGGGAGCTTGCTCCCACCGCCGGCCAAAAAGACGGCGGAGGGAGGACCTCCATTGACCTGGCCAGAGCCTGGACGGCCCCATCCAGGAGAGAAAAGAGCTCCTCCGCCGGCAAGGTCTGCTCCAACCCCAGAATATCGGTAAAGCTCACACTTTTACTGCGGCCCAGCTCCAGCTTCATGGCCTCGGCCGTGGGGAAGTCCACCAGGCATGCCCGCATCAGGGCTTCCGTGATTTCGTCGCCTGCTACGGTAGCCATAGTATACCCCACCACGCTGCCGTCCCTGCATACGGCGATGTCCGACGTACCAGCCCCGATGTCCACCAGGGCCAGGTTGAGAAGACGGAGATCCGCCGGAATCGCGGCATTTAGAGCCGCGATGGGCTCCAGGGTCATGCTGGCCACCTCCAGGCCGGCCTTCTGCATGACCGCGTAGAGGGAGTCCACCACCTCGCTGGGGAGAAAGGTAGCGACCACGGCGGCCTCCAGATGCTGGCCGGTATGCCCCAGAAGGGTGGTCAGCGGATAGTGGTCCAGCCAGAACTGCGTGGGAGTGTAGCCCACCAGGAAGAACCGCTGTTCCTCCGGGCCGTCGGTGGACAGCGCTTGTTCCGCATTTGCCACGGCGGTGGCTTCGAGCTGGTGGATACGCTCATGGCCCAAGGCCTCAGGGGCCGAAAGCTCCAAGGTGCTGCGGCCCAACTCGGTACGCAGAGCCCGGCCCGCGGCTGCCACGCAGGCGCGGGTAAGCCTTCGGCCGGAGGCTTCTTCCAGGCGATGTGTCACAAGGGAGACAGCGCCGGCAACCTGGTCAATATCCTCGATCTGACCGTCCAGCATGGCACGTCTGGCGTGCGGCTGCTTTTCCAGGGCTAGTATGCGTATCCGTCCCTGCTCCAGGGCTCCCAGCATCCCGATGACGCTGCGTGTACCTATATCAAGCGCATAGATGAGCTCTCCTTCTTCCATTTTAGTCGGATCGGAGTGAATCGGCATTCTGGACGGCATCTCCCTTCGCAAGATATATGTTTGGGGAAAAAGGCGGGAAGCCGCCTCAGTATGGGCTGAGGTGGCCTCCTGCACTTCTGATCAATCAGTATTTGCTGAACGGGTTGGCGGCGGTGCCTGCGGCTGAGAGGGAGGCCTGGCTGTCCGCGGCGGGAGAAAGGGGGGCAGAGGCGGAGTCAGCCTCTGACTTCAGCTTGAATTTTTGAATGAGCTGCTTCATCATGACTGCCTGGGAGGACAGCTCCTCGCTGGCTGCGGCGGACTCCTCGCTGGTCGCCGAGTTGGTCTGAACCACGGCGGAGATCTGATCCACACCGGTGGTCAGCTGCTCAATGGATTGAGACTCCGAAATTGCGTTGTCGGCAACCTTTTCCATGTAGGAAATCGCCTCGGAGGCGGAGGCAACGGTTTGCTGCATGCTGGAGCTTACCTCCTCCGCCAGGGACTTGCCGCGCTCCACATGGGACAGGGAGGTTTCGATAATGGCCTTGGACTGCTTGGCTGCCTGGTCCGATTTGGAGGCAAGACTGCGCACCTCGTCGGCAACCACCGCGAAGCCCTTGCCTGCACTGCCCGCGCGTGCGGCCTCTACCGCCGCGTTCAGCGCCAGGATATTGGTCTGGAAGGCAATGTTTTCGATGGTGTCGATGATCTGCCCAATATCCTTCTGGCCGGAATAGATGTCGTCCATTGCCTGGCTGAGCTCCTGCATGCGGTCGTTACAGACCTGAACTTGGCCGGCAGCCAGGTCAGATTTTTCCTTCGCGGTTTTGGCCGTCTCAGCGCTGTTCTGAGCGGAGGTATCAATCTCATTGATGGTGGCGGAGAGCTCCTGGACGGCGCTGGCCTGCTCCGTAGCGCCCTGGGCCAGGGACTGGGAACCGACGGACACCTGCTCCGCCCCGGCGGATACCTGATCGGAGGCGTTGAGAATCTCCGACATGGTGGCGTTCAGGTTCTGGAGGAGATACTCAATATTTGTCTTGACGGGCATGAGCTGGCCGGGGTATTCCTCATGGCTTTCCACCGTCAGATCGCCGTCGGCAAGTCCTTTGGTGATCTGAACAATATCTTCAATGACTCTTCCAAGAATATCCTGGGAGGTGCGGACCGCATCACAGATGGTTCCGATCTCATTGGATGCCTCATAGGTCAGCTCCACCGAGAGATCGCCCTGGCTGAAAGCGACAACAGCCTGCTCCGCCTCCTGGAGGGGACGGGTAATATTCCGAATGGCGCGCAGGTTCAAGAGTATACCAATGGCAACAACCAGGATGGCCATAATAAAGAGAACAATCTGGCTGCGGCTCACACTTGCCTGTGTAGAGTCGATGTGAGCATCGAGGTCGTTCTGGACTTCACGAATGAGCGTATTCCCGTCACTTACGGCCTGATTCAGCTTCGGAGTGCATTGTGTTTCGATTAGCCGACGTGCCTCCTCAAGATTATCCGCTTGAAGGGCGGTATGGATATCCTCAAAGGCATTTTCCCATTCACGTACAGACTGAATATAAGTCTGGGCGACGCCGTCGGAATCTGTATAGAGGGTCTGAATCGTGGAGATCGACTTCTCGATCGAATCCACGGAGGCCTGAATCTCATCCATGATTGAGGTATCATACCCGGACAGCGCCATGTCCCTAAGCTGACGGGCAATCGAATTGACCTCCGTTTCACTGCTCTGGACGGCATTGGTAATGGCAATGGGACCTGTGAGGATGGATGTATAGTCCTTCTGGATTTTGATGGTCTGTCTGATTGAAAGGAATGTCAAGGCCAACGCGATCAGGATGGTAATTAAGAATACAATTAAAAGCCGCATTCTAATTTTAAGATTTTTTTCCATGTTGCGCATATTTGCAATACACCTCTCCTAACATAGTCGGCGGCAGGCTATACAATATCTCCATACCGCCCTTTTTGCACATCGCCCCAGATCTGGCCATCCACCAGTGTAATGACCCGTTTCCGAAGCAGATTCACAAACTCCTTTGCATGGGTTGCCATGATAATGGTAGTACCATGGCGGTTTATCTCACAGAGCAAATGCAGAATATCCCAGATCGTGTCCTCGTCCAGGTTCGCGGTCAGCTCATCCAGAACCAAAATGGACGGGCTGTTGATAATCGCGCGGGCCAGTTCCACCCGGCGGCACTCCCCATAGGATAGCTCCACTGGGTAACGCGCTCCCACATCAGGCAGGCCGACCATAGCCAAAGTCTTCTGAATCCGGGTTTGTATAGGCGGGAGCTTCCGGCTCTGCGTCAGCATGGCGACTGCGGATAAATTTTCGGAGATGGTCCGTTTCCGCATGAGCTGTGAGAGCTGAGGTACGCGGCCGAAAACCAGGCGCAGGCGGTCGCGGCGAAGCCTGGAAAGCCGCGTCAGGTTGATATCATCCAGAAAGACGGCCCCGGAGGTAGGGCGAAGATCCCCGGATATGAGCTGGAGCAGCGTACTTTTTCCCGCGCCGCTGCTGCCTGTGAGAAAGAGGAATTCACCCTGCTCGACCGTCAGATTGATTTCCTGCACAGCGGCCATTTGCTTTTTATCCTGCGGGTAATACTTGCTGACCCGCTCTAACCGAATTTGCGGCATGTGGACTCCTTTTGCCTGTATACAATAAAAGAAAAAATTGCTATAATAAAGAAAATATTATATAATAAAAATTTTGAGGTACTCTTATGTCCGGTACGAAAAACAGACCGCATAAAAGGCGAAATATAATACTTCTTGTTTTGTTGGCCCTCCTCTGTATTGGTGGGGTGGAGCTGCTGGTTTGCCGCTTTGCTGCGCCGGAGCTGTTCCAGCGGCTCACGGCCCCCGTGGCAGGATTGATGCAGCGTGTCTCGGACTTCGGGGAGGCACTACACAGCAATTTGCAGGAGCTGCTTTCCCGACCGGGGGAAGATGAAATGGTGAATCAACTGGCCGGCCCGCCCGCCATTGAAGAGGTCCCTCCGGCGGAGGAGAGCAAGGTCACGGAGTTTGTCACCCGGGACGGGCGGGAGTATCTGACCGGCGGAGTCGTGGATCTGGTTTACTACAACCAGGGAGAGGAACCCTGGGCCAGCCAGACCTTCGGTAATGATCCGATCCGCGGCTACGGCTGCGGGCCCACGGCGATGGCCATGCTGGCCTCCAGCCTGACTGGGGAAGAAACCGACCCCGGGGCCATGGCCGACTGGGCCTATCAGCAGGGGTACTGCGCCCCTGGCAGCGGTTCCTATCTGTCCATTGTGGAGGGAACTGCGTCCGCCATCGGACTGGAAGCAGAGGCCTATGAGGCGGCCTCCGCCGATGCTCTGGTGCAGCAACTGGCATCCGGACACCTTTTTGTTGCGCTGATGACCCGTGGCCATTTCACCGAGCGGGGCCACTTTATTATCCTGCGGGGCGTGACCCTGGAAGGCCGTGTACTGGTGGCAGACCCGAACAGCAGAGAGCGGAGTCTGGCCGCCTGGGAGCCGCAGCTCATTTTGGATGAGCTCTCATCCAGCCGCAGCTCGGGCGCGCCGCTGTGGCGGATCTCCATGCACCAGTAAAAAACGGTCGGGGCTAGGAATCGTAAAAGGAATCCTTTCCGCACAGGCGGCCGCTGGCGGCCCGGTCGGCCTGGACAACCCTGGTCCAGAGGGTGCGGTTGCGCTGAAGCTGCTCCTGGAGGGGCTTTTGTCCGGAAGGATGCGGCACTGCTGCGCCAGGTTGGTCTGGTATTCCCGCAATTGGTTGATCGGCTCCTGCCGGAGCTGGAGAAAGAGCTGAACGGAGACAGAATCCCCCCGCTGTATGGAGGCGGAGAGCTCTCCCGTCAGCTCAAGCACCTCGGAGAGCGCCGCATAGATGCGGCGCTCCGTGGCCAACACCGAAGTGAGCTGTTGTTCCGTCAGCATTTATACGCCCTCCTGCGGAGAAGTGGCGGCGCTTTTTTCCGCCTGCCGGAAGCTGTCCCGCAGCTCTGAGGCCATTTCCTTCACACGGGCCAGCTCCTTGGCGTTGCGCCCCGAGACGACCCGGCTGAGCTCATAGCAAAAGTACTCGTACAGCCGGCTCAAATTGGCGCTGATGGGGAACTGGCGGTCAAGGGTGTCGTCCAGATAATGGATGATATCGACACTGCGGCCGACCGCTCCCTCGAATACCTCGTAATTCTCCTGACCCAGGCTCAATTCCGCCTGGGTCAGCCGCTTGATCAGTTCGTCGTAGAGCAGCAAAAGCAGCTCACCCTGGGTCATGGTATTTAAGGAGTCCTCACGGTAACGCTGGTAACCCCGCATATCCATATGTATCATGTTCCTTTCCGGAACGGCGGCGGCGTTAATAGCCGCCCATCATTCCCGCGAGACTGGAACTCTGGGAGTTCATCTGCGCAATCAGCATTTCCAGCTGGGTGAATTTGTTGGTGTAATAGTCCACCTTGTCCGACATTTTGGCCTGCCACTTATCCACCTGCTTGTCGATGTCCTTCATCTGCTCCAAAAGAGTGTTATTCAGAGCGGCAGAGGGGGAGTATTTGGAGCCGGCCTTTTCAATGAGAATGCCCTTTGTTGCGCCGGTAGTGGCCGCATAGCGGTCCGTCACCTTCTGGATGGAGGCCATCAGGCCGTCGCTGGCGGCGCCGTTTTCCTTGCTCTTGGTAAACGCATCCTTGACCTGGTCCGGGTTTTGTTCCAGTGCCTCGCGGAGCGCGTTTTCATCCAGCGAAAGGGTGGTCAGGCCGTCCTCATAGCTGGTTTTGATGCCGATGGAGCGGAGGAAGGAGCCGTCGGAGCCGCCGGGGGCCACTGCGGAGCGCAGGGCGCTGTACAGGGAGGAGAGGTCCCGGTCCATAAACAGGATGCCGGTTTTTGCTTTCTCCTCGTAGGCCTTGATCTCGCTCTCGGTCATGTCCGCCTTATCCTCGTCAGTCAGGGGCTTGTACCGGGAGCCGTCTGACTTCTCCAGAGGCATGTCGGAGTAGGCCTTTTTGACCTCGGACACAATGGCGTTGTAGTCCTCCACCATAGTCTTGACCACGTCAATGATCTTGTCCGTGTCGGTCTTACTGGAGAAGGTGACCGGGGTTTCTCCATCTTTCACCTCAAATGTGCCGTTTAAGGTGATGGACATGCCATCCAAATCAAAGGTGTTGGAGCTACGGGAGAACTCCATCTTCTGGCCGTTGATGGTGGCGGTGAATTTTGCGTCCTGCCCAGCAGTGTAGTGATCCTTATCAGTTACATTGACTTTACCGAACAGCCGTTCACCCAACTCCCCGCCAATCTCAACCCGTCCGCCTGCGCCGGTTTCCTTGGCGGTAAAGACAAACTGGTTGGTGGTCTTGGAAAAGCTGACGCTGACTCCGGCCTCGGTGTTGCTGTTGATATCATTGAGCACAGTCTCCAGGGCGGTGTCCTTGTTGTATTTGCCAATGGAAACGCCGTTAACGGTGAGCTCGTACTCCTGAAAGCGCTTGCCGTCCTTGTCCAGACGGAAACCCTGCTCGTCTACGGTATTGCCTTCGGAATCCACACGGGAGGTCACCTTGCCGTCCTTGTCCTTTATCTCAGTCACATCACCAATGGCTCTGGCCAACTCGCCGCCGGTCAGGCCATTCAAGCCCGCACCGTCGCTCGTCCGCCCCAGCAGATCGCCCAAGGTTTTGCCAGTGTCCACATAGGAGGTCACACCATTCTCACCCAGGCCGAGCACCTCGCCGACAGGGGAGGTGATGCGGAAAGTGTCTCCATTGCTGACGCTGAAGGAGAAGGAGCGCTCTCCGGGGCCAGTAGTATCCATATCGACCGTTATCTTGCCCTTACCGAAGGCCTTGTCCAGACCTTCCTGGAGGTTCTGTTTGACCTGCTCATGGAGATTGCCCTTTGAGGGATCAATCTCGCCCAAAGTAAAGGTCTTGGTCTGGCCGTTGAGGGTGACGGTAAAGCTCTTACCAGAGAGGTATTCCGCTTTGGTGGCGTCTTCCTTCACCACCTTCTCGGTAGTGCTCAGAGTAAAGCTGGAGGTGCCCTCGGCATCGGCAGAAGTGACCAGATTTTTAAGATCTCCGGTGGCACCGCTGAAGTGGACGTTGTTGCCAGCACCTTTCTTGTCGCTGAGGGTAACGGTGCCGTTGCTGTCCACCTTGACATCAATGAGGGTATCGGCGCTCACCTGGTCGCCGCTGCTGGTGGTAATCTTCTGCTCCTTCAGCTTGTCCTGGAGGGCCGTTTGGAATTTGGCAGTGTCCAGAGTGCCGTCGGCCTTGTTGAACAACTCCAACTCTCCGAAGTCCAGCGTGACCTTCTTGTTGCCATACTCCAAAGTAAGGGAGCCGCTCATGGTGCTCAGCGGCTGTTTTTCGCCCAGCTTGACCGGCTCGCCCTTTCCAAGGGACGTGTCCAGCCCGGAGGCGTCATGGGTATACCGGGCGGCCTCGGCCAGTTGTGCCACGGCGTTGAGCACAATGGTGCTGCTGCTCTTGCCGGTGGCGCTCACCAGATCGGCATAGGTCCCGTTGGCGGAGGTGAGGATCGCGTTGTTGAAGAAGCTGGCGCTGAACAGGTTGGTGGCGGGGGAGTTGTAGGACATATACTTGCGGGAAAACTCCACCAGCTTGTCGGAGATGCTCTGATAGGCGGACTGCTGCCACTGGAGCATGGTACGGTCCTGCCCCAACTGTGTAATTTTCTGCTGGTACCCCTGTACCATGCCCTCGATCATGGCCTCGGTGTCCATTCCGCTGGCCAGGCCGGAAATGATGTTGCTGTTTCGGCTCCCATAGATGCTGGAAGAGGAACCACTGCTCATAAGGCTGGAGATAGATGCCATGCTGCCCACTCCTTTCAACG
>ERZ773118.1596-NODE-1596-length-10884-cov-26.1306_pt1 | contig 10884 bp, 10 predicted proteins | sample MGYA00580562_ERZ773118 | MGnify/ENA primary metagenome ERZ773118 (study PRJEB29015, sample SAMEA2737878) | human gut metagenome | biome: human gut; feature: human-associated habitat; material: faeces | place: China | collected 2012 ... | reverse complement strand
AATCCTTGACAATCTGACCAGCCCATTTGCGGAATCTTACGGCACGGTCGTTGTTAACTTTAAAGCCGACCGCAACGATCATTTGAAGGTTATAGTGAATCACTTCCCGGTTCACCTGCCGCAAACCTTCTGTTTGAACTATCCGAAATTTCCGGATAGTTGACTCCTGTGCCAGTTCACCATCATCATAAATTTTTTTAATATGTTCATTGATTGTACGCACATTTACATCATATAAAGTCGCAAGCATTTTTTGCGTCAGCCAGATATTTTCATCCTCATAACGCATTTCAAAGCTATCGTTACTATCCCCGACTGAAGCCACATAAGTCAAATACTCCGCGGCAGAACTGTGTATTGTAATGTCCGTTTTCCTTTTTGACATAAACGACTCTCCTCTCCCCGCTTTGTTCCTTCTTTCCTTGCATTCCCAAAAGAAACTTTCATTCCAAACATTACAAAGACTCAAGAATTTCCCATTTTAGATCATCTCTATAAATTTCGTCTGGCTCGTTCCAAATCATATTTATCAATTGAAATCATTTTCGCAGTTGGCAGATAATGGTGCGAATAATATACAATCATACTTGATAAAAAACCTGCCTTACAATTAATAGCCTCTTTTTTTAGTTCAAGATCATTTGTAGAATTTTCTAACCACAACTTCATGATACTTTTTGGAAGTTGAAATAAATATACTTGATTCCCTGATCGCAATTCCCAGGGATGAGATGAATTACTCCAATGCAATGTATATGAGTCAGAAAAATCATTATTTTCCCTTGTTATCCGGTATAAAAACAACAATTGACCAGAATTTGTTACAGCAACAGCCATACGTCTCCCGATTTCATTAGCGAATTCAATGATTTGATTTTCAGCCATATGCACAGCAGGTATTCTATGTCCCCTTATACTATCACCGAAAGAAACATTATCATAACCAAGCAACATCCAAAAATCACTCCAAAAGGGCATTTTATCAAATTCCAGCAAAGGAATTCTATGCGTTGCTGCAAACTCTTGGGCTTGAACAGTAAATCCGCTGAGTGAAGCGACTGCAACCTGATAAGTGTAACGTTCATAGGGATAGACAACTCCCGCTCTATTTTGCCTCCTTCGGGCCAAGAGTCTATTTACATCTACAATGTCAAAATGATTAATATCCTCTCTCAGACCCAGTGTACTTCTTATCATATTCAAACCTACTTTCTTGCGGTAGTCTTTACATTCAATTAACAACCTTGTACAAGAATAAAAAGGAGTTTGAGCTGGAGGCTCCAATAATACATCTGCATTGTGTGCTTCCCCTAGCCCTTGAATCATTTGGCCAGGAGCCCCATCAAAAATATATAATCCATCGGATTTCACGTCAGAAAACCCTACATTTATTAAGAATGTGTTTTATAAATAACTCAAACGCTTCTCCAAGTTTCATATTCATCCTCTGTATTATTAATATCTTTTCTATTATGCGCTTATAGCAATAAAATACAAATTCAAAATACAAATATTGATTATTTTTCTCTAAAAGGCAACAGACTATGCATTACGTTTATCTTTGTTCAAATATTTTATTTACTGCCAAAATTTCTTTAGCGGTTTCTAATTTTACAGTGTTGTTATATTGTCGAATATAAATATCCTCCCCACAGTATGAAAGTTCATCTTGTTTCGGTACACATATCCTAATTACTGTCAACCCTTTATAATCTATAATATCAATTTTAGTCAAAACTGCTATTTTTAAGTCTTTTGATAATTTTGACTCTTGAATAATGCTCAAAACCTTCCTACAGTAGTTTTCCACCGAAATCCCAAGTATTATAGCCTCTCTTTCTACCCCCACTACAAAATGGTTTGATATATTCATTGGTTCTATTCCATCCAGAATTTTAATTCTTTCAGCATCTTTTTCTTTGTCAGCTACACCAATATATATATAACCCTCACTATCTGGACCGATATTAGCCATTGCACATATAGTATGAATAATTTGACTTTCTAATTCTTTATCATATTTCCGGTCATCTGATAATCTTAAAAAACCTTGTTTAAATTCATACCTTGGTGTTTCAATTTTAGACCTACGAATGGAATTTTCAAAATCTAAAGCTAAACCCGCACCATGATTCAAAGATGATGGCTCCTTCTTTACAAAGGTTCCTCTTATTAGTCCTTCTGTTAATGCTATATTTTTTTTACGATCTTCAATATTTGTATAATGTGTACTCATCTTAATCTTTGATTGAAGATTTTTTAAGTTTTCAAACAAACGATTATTATCACATGGTGATAAATCCTCTTTTACTAACATATTATAAAATGCCATAAATAAAGTATAAAATGCATTTTTAATAGGACTTCTTGAATCAGGATATAAAGTCTTTCTCAAAAAATTATCCTCATTACTTACACTTTCAATTGTATTTTTTAAAACTGAAAATGTATTTTTAATATCTGAAATCAATTTTTCCTTTTTATATCTCATTAGTGCATTTTCAATATCGACTGCTAACGAAGAATTAGATGAATAAGCATCATCTAACAATTCTTTACTACGTGCAAACGGTTTATCAAAGAGAACTGAAATAACAATATCTGCCAACATTTCCTCGTCTTCACTATCTCTCAGATTTTGGACTGCTAGCACCCCTTGTTTAACCCAAAATGTACTTTCAGCTTTTAGCCCGTATGTATCATTAATTCTGTTGCTCCCAATACTAATCTCTGGCATATTATATAATAAAACTGATTCCGCCGTAGCATCTCCTCTAATTTCCGCTGATATGTTCCTTACTACATCAGAAAACTTAGAAGTAACTCCTGCTTGTCTACGTTCTTGGTTACTCAAACGTTTTCCACTCGAATTTATTCTTCCAAAAACCTCAATAATTGTTTCTTCACTCATTACTTGGTATGAAGTCACTGCTAATTGATAATCCAGAAAATTGGCACAACTCTTTTCTTCTAAGACATCTCCTTGTTCGGATAATTCAATAATACCTTCATCTTTAAGTTGCTTTGCACGCGCTAGCTGGTTTACATCAAAAAATTTGCCATTAAAATCAAATTTATTTTCAATGAAATCAAAAATTGCATTCAGCCTTTGCATACCATCTAAAATTTCATATACAGGTCCATCTTCACTTTGTGTTTCTGCAAACAATATTAAAGGTATGGGATATTCATGTAATATACTATCAATTAGCATTCTTTTTTCATTCTGTGTCCATACTAATTTTCTCTGATACTTCCTATTAACAACAATTTGACCATTTCTATATCTACGATATGCTTCTTGTACACTTAAACCACTTGGAATTAAACTCATTTATCTTCCTCCTCATTTTACTCATGCGTTTATAAATATTTCAGACAACTAAAGTTACTATCCATTTTCACTCATAAATTTATGTTCCCCATCATCTCTTTCCGGCATAATTCCACGCAAACTTCGCAATTCCCGGTCCCCGGAAACATATCCACCCCACAAACCTTCTCCACCCTATATCCTCTGTCCTGCAGCACCGCCAAATCTCTGACCAAACTGGTAGGTTTACAGGATATATATACAATCCGGTCCACCCCGAAATCAATGATTTTTCCCAATGCCTTAGGATGTATTCCATCCCTGGGCGGATCCACTACAATCAGATCGGGCTTATCCTGGAGTTCATCTATCACTTTGAGCACATCGCCAGCCAAAAACTCGCAGTTCTCCAGTCCATTGAGTTCGGCGTTTACCTTGGCTGACCTGACGGCTTCTTCTACAATCTCAACGCCCACCACCTTTTTAGCCACAGACGCCAGTATCTGTGCAATGGTTCCGGTTCCGCTGTATAGATCGAATACCACTCTGTCCTTTGTATCGCCTACAAATCCCCGTACTGTATCGTACAGAATCTCCGCGCCAAGGGAATTTGTCTGAAAGAAAGAGAAGGGCGAGATACGAAAACGCAGTCCCAGCAGTTCTTCGTAAAAGTAATCCTGACCGTAAAGGATGTGGGTCGCGTCGCTCTGCACCACATCTGCCAGGGAGTCATTCTCTGTGTGAAGAATTCCCGCCAGCCTGCCATCCAGAGGAAGGCCAGCCAGCTTTTCCGTCCACTTTGACAGCGCCTCTTCCTCTGTCCTTTCGCCCAGATACTCCCGCTGTGTGCTGGTCACCAGGTCTACCAGAATTTCCCCTGTCTTTACCGCCCTTCGGACCAGCAGATGGCGAAGATAACCCTGGTGCTGTAATTTCTTATAGAAAGTAATCCCCAGCTCCTCAAAATATTCTTTGGTGGCCACCAATATCCTGCAGAAATCCGGATGTACAATCCGGCACTCAGGAGTGGTTACGATATCGTAAAAGCTCCCCCTCTTGTGCATTCCCAATGCCAGGGGGCCATCCTTTACCTCATCTCCAAAGGAAAACTCCATTTTATTGCGGTATCCTGATGAGTTGGGGCTGGCCTTGATTCCCTGAAACTCGTAGGTGCCGTCCTCTACCACGCTGTCCAGCAGGGATTTTACCTGCTCTTTTTTTATTTTTAACTGTTCTTCGTAGGGCAGGCTCTGGTAAATGCAGCCGCCGCATATCCCAAAATGCGGACATGCCTCCTCCGGCCTTTCTGCCGGTGAATGCTCCAGTATCTCCAAGGTTCTGGCCTCTGACTTTCCCTTTCTGCGCTTGGTGATAACACACTGAATTTTCTGGCCTGGTATGGCATTCTTTATCACCACTCTCTCGCCATCTATATGCAGGATACCCTTATTCGGGAATTCGATTTTTTCCACTATTCCTTCGTAAATATCGCCTTTTCTCATAAAATTTCTCCGTTCTGTCCGCCGTTTAGGCATTTTTCTTGTGGTTCATTTTGCCGTATCATTATATCATGCAATAGGGCTCACATCAAGCCGGCCCCAAAAGGACCTCCACTTCCTACAGAATCGAGTAGGGAGAATTTCTCTCCCCTCTCACACCGTACATGCCGTTTGGCATACGGCGGTTCAACATAACTTCAAAGCATGATGTTCCATGTAATAATCATAACAGCTGACCAGTCCTGCCGGTGTCAGTTTTTCTTTTGAAATTGCCCTGACAACACATGTTTTGGTCACAACCCACTGGTATTGGTCTCCACAGTATACCGTTGCTCGTGCAAGGTCTTTTCCTACTCCAAGCTGCTGCACTCTCACCTCAAACGCTGTTGATTTTCTTCTTTCTGCCAGCTTCTTTCACGTCCTTTTAAATTTCTGTACGGAATCCTTGTGAGGTTTGCATTTCCATTCCTTTGTCTTTGTATCTTTATAAAATCCAAATCCGAGATATTTGAGGTTGCTTGGTCTTGTTATGTGTGTCTTTTCAGCATTTACATTCAATCCGAGTTTTCTCTCTTTCCAGTCCGTTATCGAATATATGACTCGCTTGGCACTCGCTTCGCTTCTTACTGCTATTACACAGTCGTCAGCATACCTCACGAAGCGTAATCCTCGCTTCTCCAACTCTTTGTCCAGTTCGTTCAGCATTATTAGCGACAATAGTGGCGAAAGATTACCCCCGCCCCCCACATATGGGGTTCCTCGTTCCGTTTTCACGTACCTGCCCTGCACCATTACGCCTGCTTTCAGATATTTTCGTATCAGCGATTCTGCGTCTCCGTCGTTGATAATGTTATGAACAAGGCTCATCCGTTTATCTCGGGGCACGTTATCGAAGAATTCCTCTAAGTCAATATTAAGAAATACGAGCACCTCCCTTATTGCCATTTCACAACTCCTGTTCGGACGGAATCCGCAGCTGTGCTCTGAAAACAGCGGCTTGCACATAGAGCTGATTACCTGTATTATACCTTACTGGCCTTTTTTTGATGGGGGTGGTATAACTCCTTTCTGATTTGCTCTCTGATACTGTGCAGTTCTTGCTGATATATCCGGCAAGTTCTTCAATCTCCATGCCGTCTACGCCGCTTGCGCCTTTGTTGGCACGGACTTTCTTATACGCTTTGTTCATGCTCCTCTTGTCCGGTATCTTTTCCAACAACTCCGACATACTCTGTGTGCTTCACTTCTCTCCGCTCCCTGATTTGTCCTATGTTCATGCGTTTACAGCTCTTATACGTTTCGCCTACATCCGCTTGTCAGATACTCACAGGTACATACATTCGTTCACACTGTTACATTGTTCAGACCTTCGGCAGATGTTTCCACCTGTCTACTATGGCTTCTGCTGACTTCTCACAGTTCGTTGTTACTACGGCTAATGAGACCCGCCCGTGAGACCTCACGGGATAAGTCCGTGTTCTTTCCTCGTCTGCCCTCTTGATTTACGCCCATGGTTTACGGCTGCCTTTAAGGCTTCGTTATCTTAGGCTAACTTACACGCCAATGAACGCCTTAATATCAAGCTTCTGTTCGTAGGGCTACGATTTCTCTATCCCTTCCTCTCGTCCACGCCTCGCGCTGTGAACCTTGGGAGTCGCTATATAGTTCGTTGACAGCTACGCCTAAGTGGACTTTCACCACAGAACACGGGCATGCCCGTCATACCCAAAAAGGACCGCCACTTCCCGCGGCGGTCCAAACAACTATCCTTTTTATCATTCTTCAGTGTATCTTATAACAGCATTATAGCATTCCCTGTTATTCAGCCTTTTCTGCCTTCTCCTCCGGCTCCTCATCCTCAAAGAAGTCATCGTCAAAGTCATCGTCGAAATCATCCTCAAAATCCTCCAGATAATCCGGAGTAAAGAAACGGTATACAGCGTATGCAATACCTGCCACTGCTGCCACTGCTCCAATGATGGCCAGCACCCAGAGAATGCAGTTCTTTTTCTTCTCGTCCTCTTCTCTCTTGTGAAGCAGTTCATTGATCCTGCTGGAATTCATCAGTTCTTCTACACGGCTTAATGCCTCTTTGCCCATCTGATCAAACCTGTCTCTGTCAAATCTGTTCATTCTACCCACGTCCTTTCTTATATATAAGCACTGCTGCCCTCTTGCTTGTTTTTAATTATTATATCATGGAAGCTCTTGATTTACTATCCCAATTTATTCAAATTTTATCCAATTGTTTCAATCCAATTTTAATTGAAACCCGATCCCGGCGGGAATCCGCTATGCAGATACCGGTTTCCGCCAGGCGTTCCGGACGCTGCCACACCCATCAGACCTTTTTTAGCTTTGCAAAGGATGCAAACATCTTCTTCTGGCCCGCACCGTCGAACACCACGGTGACTTCGTAGTCCTTCCCTCCGTCCCTGATGGACTTCACGGTTCCCTCTCCGAATTTGATGTGCCTGACCCGGTCTCCCTCGCCGTAATCCAGGGATGCTGCCTTCTGTACCGTAAATGCTTTGCCAAATCCCGGATTACCCGCTGGGCTGCCGGCACCCCGGCCTGACAGAGGCTGGGATGCACCGGATGCATATGCGTTATAACCTTTTCCAAAGGTGCTTGTACGCGTATTCCCTGGGGCCGGCTGGTTCCACGGCAGACCTGCTTCGCCGGAAATACCTGACCTGCCAAATCCACCTGCACCATCCCCATTGTTCCGGCTGCCAAAGCTTCCCAGCACCGGTTCCAGACGCTCCTCCTCCAGCAACTCACCCGGCACTTCCTCCAGGAAACGGCTGGGCTTGCAGTATCTGGTCTCTCCGTTGACCATCCGCTGTCTGGCGCTGGTAATCACCAGCTCATTCTTGGCCCTTGTCATTCCCACATAGCAGAGACGACGCTCCTCCTCCATGTCTGTCTTGTCATCGGAATTTATGGACATCATGCTGGGGAACAGTCCGTCCTCCAGACCTACCAGATACACCTTTGGGAACTCCAGTCCCTTGGCGCTGTGCAGGGTCATGAGGGTGACCCGGTTTTCAGATTCATCCATATTGTCTATATCAGCCACCAGGGCCACCTGCTCCAGGAATTCATCCAGTGTGGGATGCTCGCTGTCCTCCTCGTAGCTCACGGCCTTGTTGACCAGCTCCTCTATGTTCTCCAGCCTGGTCTGGGACTCCACCTCTCCCTCTGCCTCCAGCTCCTGCTGGTAGCCTGTTTCGTCCATAATACCCTCTATCAAATCCTGGATGGTGTAATCCTCTGACTGTGCCCTGGCTCGGAAGCTCTCCATCTGCCCTATGAAGGTTCCGATCTTCTCAGCAACCTTGCCTATGCCCGGAATCTGGCGGGCCTCCCTGAGGGCGTCGTACAGGCTCATGCCATGTTCAGAGGCAAAGATGGTTACCTTCCCCATGGTGGTGGCTCCGATTCCCCGCTTGGGCACATTGATAATGCGCAGCACAGACAAATCATCCACTCCGTTGGCTATAGTCTTTAAATAGGCCAGGATATCCTTGATTTCCTTTCTCTGATAGAAATTCACGCCTCCCACCAGGCGATAGGGTACGTTGTAAAAGATACACCTCTCCTCCAGAAGGCGGGACTGGGCATTGGTGCGGTAAAGCACAGCCTGGTCCTGATAAGCATAGCCGCTGTCCCTTATCTCCCTGGCCACAAAGTCCGCTTCCTCTCTGGCCGTGTCAAATTGTTTAAAACGAATCAAATCCCCCTCGCCATTGGCGGTCCACAGGGTTTTGTCCTTACGTCCCCGGTTGTGGCGTATGACGCCGTTGGCCGCATTCAGTATATTCTGGGTGGAGCGGTAATTCTGCTCCAGCTTAATGACCTTTGCCCCGGGAAATGTCTCCTCGAAGCTCAGAATATTCCCTATATCCGCCCCTCTGAACCGGTAAATGGACTGGTCGTCATCCCCCACCACACACAGGTTCCTGTACTTGGAAGCCAGCAGGCTGACCAGCTTGAACTGGGCCAGGTTGGTATCCTGGTACTCATCCACCATGATATACTTAAACCGCTCCTGATAATAATTCAGGACCTCGCTGTTATTCTGGAATAATTCCACTGTCTTTACAATGAGATCGTCGAAATCCAGTGCATTGTTCTTCTTAAGACGCTTCTGATACTCCTTATATATCTCCCCAATCCTGCGCTGTCTGAAGTCCTGCCCTGCATTTAACAGGAATTCCTCAGGACCGATGAGCTTGTCCTTCGCAGAGGATATGGTGCCTAACACGGAACGCTCCTTGAACTGCTTGGTATCCACATCCATGGCCTTGAACACCTGTTTCATCAGGGTTTTCTGATCATCGCTGTCATAGATGGAAAAATTCGTGGTGTAACCCAGATACTCTATATGCCTGCGCAGGATGCGCACACAGGTGGAGTGGAAGGTGCTGACCCAAATGCTCTCAGCCCCAAATCCTACCAGCTGGTCCACCCTTTCCCTCATCTCTCCGGCCGCCTTATTGGTAAAGGTGATGGCCAGGATATTCCACGGGTTCACCTGCTTCTCATCAATCAGATATGCCACTCTGTGGGTCAGCACCCTGGTTTTTCCGGAACCGGCTCCTGCTAAAATAAGGAGAGGCCCTTCCGTATGAAGGACCGCCTCCTTCTGCATGGGATTCAATGCATCGTAAATACTCATAAACTATGTACCGCCTTCTTAACTGCAATTATGTTTATTAAGTATACCATTCTGAATCCCATCCTGCAAGACCTGCATTTGGGACGATTGCAGGCGACTGCAGGCGGCAAAATACAATCCTATCTTACAAGCAATCCCCCATACATGCGGCTGGTCCTTGTTCCAGGTTTGATTTCGCCATTGATTGAATAAATATAATCTCCGTTCAGCACCAGGCCTTCCCCGCACGGGGCGTCAAAAGAAACCTCTCCCACAGCGCTCCATGCATTTTCCAGAGCATTTAAAATCAGTAAAGCCACTGCATCCCCGCCGCTGAATACATAAATCCGGCCATCCAACACCTGTGATACGCACTGTGTCCTGGTTTCCTCCCCCTGGCACAGGCGCCAGTTCCACTGTCTCCTTTGTGTCCAGGGCAAACGCATAAAACCTGTTGGATGCCTTGCCGTCCTGTTTGCCTGCACCCACAATCTCATCAAATGTGACTTCTCCTTTTTCATCCGCTTTCACAAGCGTAATTTTATCACCTTTTCCATCCACCGGGCTTCCTCCAATATAATAAATGTGTCTAAGAACCCATGTAAAATAAGGGGAATTTCCCCCTTGTCATCTAGTATTGAATACTATATAATGGATATAGTAATGTGATAAGAATGACAGAGGTGACACATAGATGAAGACAAATGAAGAACGTCTGCAGGACCTGTTTTCCTATCTGGGGAACCTGTCCCATGTCAAGGCGGACGAGATTCCTGATATTGATTTGTACATGGACCAGGTTACCACCTTCATGGACAGCCATTTAAAAGATATGAGACGCCATCCGGGTGATAAAGTCCTGACCAAAACCATGATTAACAACTACGCCAAGAACAACCTCCTTCCTCCTCCGGTGAAGAAGAAGTATTCCAAAGACCACATGCTGATGCTTGTGTTCATATATTACTTCAAAAACCTGCTGTCCTTCAGTGATATTGAAGAACTGTTCCGTCCTATTACGTCGAAGCATTTCTCAGGGCAGACATCCCGGCTGTCCCTGGAAGATATCTATAACGAAGTATTTACTTTGGAAAAGGGCGAGATGAACAATCTGAAGTCTGATGTGGCGGCCAAGTTTGCCCGGGCCCAGGATACATTTTCAGATGCTCCTGTGGATGATGAGGACAGGGAGTACCTGAAGCTGTTTGCCTTTATCTGCGAGCTGTCCTTTGACGTGTATCTGAAGACACAGATGATTGAAATGATTGCGGACCAGCTCAGGGAGGATGCGCCCGCTCCCCGCAAGAAGTAGGCTTCATAACCGGTTGAAACCCGCCCATAGCGGACAAAAGCCAATCGAGTAGGAGGAAGGCGATTATTTCGCCTTCCGACCTCTCACACCACCGTAC
>ERZ773118.1595-NODE-1595-length-10885-cov-5.82881_pt1 | contig 10885 bp, 17 predicted proteins | sample MGYA00580562_ERZ773118 | MGnify/ENA primary metagenome ERZ773118 (study PRJEB29015, sample SAMEA2737878) | human gut metagenome | biome: human gut; feature: human-associated habitat; material: faeces | place: China | collected 2012 ... | reverse complement strand
GGCTCTGCCTGCATCAGCATACCTGCTCCGCCTCCATATGGATAATCATCCACCCGATTATGTTTATTATTCGCATAATCCCGGATATTAACAGCCTCTACCGAAAGCAGATTATTTGCCATTGCTCTTCCAGTAATACTTGTCCCAAGTCCATTTAAGACCATCTCCGGAAATAATGTCAGTATATGAAAATGCATCCTTTATACCAGCCCTTCTAACAGATGAATTGTCATCTTCTGCTCTTCGATATCCACATTAAGAATGCACTGTTTGATTGCCGGCACAAGGACTTCTTTTCCATCCGTCGTGTCGATGATATACACATCGTTTGCCCCGGTTTCCAGCACGTCACGGAGCGTTCCGAATTCAGCTCCATCTTCGGTAAATACATGCATTCCGATCATATCAGCAATAAAATATTCATCTTTTTTTAATTTTACCGCATCTTTTCTGTCTACGAGAAGACTTTTCCCCTTATACTTCTCGATGTCATTTATATTATCAATCCCTTTGAATTTCAAAATCGCAAACTGTTTAAAAAACTTCACCTGCTCCACTTCCAAAGGCAACTGATCTTTTCCTGTATCTAATAACACATGCTTCAGCTTCTTGAAGCGCTTCACATCATCTGTGGTAGGAAATACTTTTACTTCTCCCCTGACACCGTGCGTGCTTGAGATCACTCCGACCTGAAATTGTTGTTCCATAAGATCTTTCTCTGCCTGTGCTTTCTTATTTCCACCCGGCAGATGCTCCTTTCCTGCTTCCAATGAATCCTTTTAAAAAAATAGATACCGCTCTACTGAGCGATATCTACAACTACTTTCTTATCTTCCTTCGCAGCTGCTGCCTTTACAACAGAACGGATCGCCTTTGCAATTCTTCCCTGCTTTCCAATTACTTTTCCCATATCTGCATCAGAAACATGTAACTCGATCACAGTTGTCTTTCCCTCTGTTTTCTCTGTAACTACAACACCGCTCGGATCATCTACTAATGCTTTCGCAATTACTTCGACTAATTCTTTCATCACGCGCACCTCCGCGGCTCAGATTATTTTTCGATTCCAGCTGCTTTGAAAATCTTTCCAACTACTTCTGTTGGCTGAGCTCCGTTGTTTAACCATTTCTTAGCTGCTTCCTCGTCTACTTTGAAAGCGCTTGGCTCCTGATTCGGATCATATGTTCCGATTTCCTCGATAAATCTTCCGTCTCTTGGAGATCTTGCATCTGCTACAACGATTCTATAAAATGGTGCTTTCTTCTGTCCCATTCTTTTTAATCTGATTTTTACTGCCATTTCATTCACCTCTTCATCTTTCTCTTAAAATTTGTTATCTATGTGCTAAAAAGGAAGCTTGAATCTGCCTTTTTTACCACCTTTGCCGCCCATTAAATTCGGAAGCTGCTTCATCATCTTCTTGGACTGTTCAAACTGCTTGATCATGCGGTTGACTTCACTGATATCTACTCCCGCCCCCTTCGCAATTCTATGCTTCCTTGATGGGTTTAAAATCTCTGGATTCCGGCGTTCTTTCACAGTCATAGAATAAATGATCGCTTCCATCTGTGCCATCTTCTTCTCGCCTTCCTCAGAATCAAATCCCTTCATCTGTGCCATGTTCATTCCCGGCATCATACTGAGGATACTGGACAGACCGCCCATTTTTTTCATCTGATTCATACTCTCCAGATAATCTTCAAAATCAAACTGGGCCTTCTTAATCTTCTTGCCCATCTCTCTTGCTTTGTCTTCGTCAATGTCTTCTCCGACCTTCTCGATCAGGCTGAGTACATCTCCCATACCAAGAATACGGGATGCCATACGATCCGGATAAAACTGCTCCAGATCAGAAAGTTTCTCACCCATTCCGACATAAAGGATCGGCTTTCCTGTGACTGCACGAATGGAAAGTGCAGCACCGCCTCTTGTATCTCCGTCAAGCTTTGTCACAATGACACCATCGATTCCAATCTTCTGATTGAAATCATTTGCCACATTAACCGCATCCTGTCCTGTCATCGCATCGACTACAAGGATTGTCTGATGAACTTCCACATGTTCTTTGATTTCCTGAAGTTCTTCCATCATCTCCTCATCGATATGAAGACGTCCTGCCGTATCGAGGATCACGACATTGTTTCCATTTTTTGCAGCATGTTCCATCGCTGCTTTGGCGATATTAACCGGCTTGTGATTCTCACCCATCGAGAATACTTCCACGCCCTGCTTCTCACCGTTCACCTGTAACTGCTTAATCGCTGCCGGACGATATACATCACACGCAACAAGAAGTGGCTTCTTCCCTTTCAGCTTCAGCTTTCCTGCAATCTTCGCTGTTGTCGTCGTCTTACCGGCTCCCTGAAGACCCGCCATCATAATAACAGTGGTCGCCTGTCCCGGCTGCAGCTGAATCTCAGTCGTCTCAGATCCCATCAGACGGATCAACTCTTCATTTACAATCTTGATCACCATCTGTCCCGGATTCAGACCATTCATCACGTCCTGACCGACTGCACGCTCCTGCACATCTTTCACAAACCCTTTGACAACTTTGAAGTTAACATCCGCCTCTAAAAGCGCCATCTTTACTTCCCGCAGTGCAAGCTTAACATCTTCCTCAGTCAGACGTCCCTTGCTTCTCAGGTTCTTAAATACATTTTGAAGTTTTTCAGTTAAACTGTCAAATGCCATACTACAACTCCTCTAAGATTTCCGAAGAAATCCCTTTAATCTCTCGGATCAGCTCTTCTGTACTGATCTTTTCTTGCTCTTCTAACAATGTATTCATGCGGTGAACTTTTTCCTTAATGGAAAGAAATCTCTCTACAAGATGGAGCTTCGACTCATATCCCTCCAGTGTCTTGTTGCACCGTTTGATCAAATCGTGTACGCCCTGCCTGCTGATTCCCGCATCTTCTGCGATTTCACTCAAAGATAAATCCTCCAGCACGAACTGCTCATATATATTTTTCTGATGTGCTGTCAAAAGCTCTCCATAAAAATCATACAGCAATGCCTGTTCTAAGATCTCATTCATTTTTATCACCTTTGGTATCATATAACAAAAAAAATGTGGTGTCAAGTATTTTTTCTTGACACTGATGATTTTCTGCAAAATCAGAAACTTTCATAGCAGAGAAGCTCTTGCACCGCCTTCTTTTTTTGTGCTACAATCCAGACGAAGGACATTTACAAACATTACTTGAAATCGATATCTATGGAGGATTTATTTTTATGAAAATCATCATTTCCCCGGCAAAGAATATGAAACCGGCTCAATCCAAAACGATACCGCGTTCGCTGCCCGCTTATCTTTCCCATACACAGGAGATCATCAAGGTGCTGCGTACCTATTCCCCGATGGATCTTGAGATTCTTATGCGGATCAATCCATCCTTGGCACTGGATGGCGCCGACCGGATCCAGACAATGAAATTCGATCAGAACGGTACTGCCGCCATCGAAACTTATGATGGAATCCAGTATAAATATATGAAACCACTCACCTTTTCTGACTCTGACAAAGAGTACGCTCAAAAGACGATCCGCATTTTAAGCGGCGCTTATGGAATATTAAAGCCTTACGACAGTATTTACGAATACCGATTGGAAATGCTCACAAAACTAAATGTTGCCGGCACAAAGAACCTTTATGAATACTGGTCTGACCTTCTCTATCAGGATCTCACTGCATCCGATGACCGGATCGTCAATCTTGCCTCTGAGGAATATGCAAAATGTATCCGAAAATACGTCAAAGCTCCGGTTCGTTTTCTCACCTGCTCTTTCAAAGTCCGGAAAAATGGAGTGTACAAGACACTCGCCACTGCCGCCAAGATGGCACGCGGTCAAATGGTTCACTATATCATCACAAACCGGATTTCTGATTTTGAAAAATTAAAAGAGTTCGACACTGACGGCTACTTCTATGAGCCTTCCCTCTCCTCTGACTCCGAATTCGTCTTTTTACAGCGCTGATTTTTTACAGCGCTGTCTTATTCCTTCAACAACTTCTCTACATTCAGCAGTCCCCATCCTTGTTCATTCTGAGGTCTTCCAATATCAATACTGCTCTCCCGAAGCCGTAGTTTCACTTCTACATTAGACATATCCGGATATTTTGATAACAAAAGCGCGATAGCACCACTCACGACCGGCGTGGACATGGAGGTTCCGCTCTTCATTGTATACGGTTTCTGTCCTTTTTCTCTGTATCTTGCATTGCAGGATGTGATGTAGCTTCCCGGAGCAAGAAGATCCGGCTTCACCACACACTCCGCAGTAGGACCTCTGCCCGAATAACTTTTTCTCTTTTTCTTTCCTTCTTCCATATAAAACTGGTCATCGCAGGAACCGACCGTGATCACTTTCTTGCTGATTCCCGGCGAGGTAATACTGCCTGGACGCGGTCCATAATTGCCTGCTGCAGTCACTACTACTATTCCCACGTCCCAAAGTGCCTCCACTGCCTGCACCAGCTTTTCTGCCCCCTCTTCATTGACACTCGGCAATGTCCCCACAGAAATATTTACAATGCGAATTTGAAAACGAGCCCGATTTTCCAGCACCCACTGGATCCCATGCAGAACATTTCCGATATTTCCATTTCCTTTCTCATCCAACACTTTCACAACTACCAGCTGACACTTCGGCGCCATTCCCTCATATCTGCCCCCGGACATCCTTCCACTGCCGCCAATGATTGAACTAACATGCGTCCCATGCGAATTGTCATCGTAAAGTTCCGTTCTGCCATGCAGCATGTCTGCAAACGCAACAATTCTGTCATCAAAATCCGGATGGCGCACAATCCCCTCTTGTGTCAAATAATTGCACAAAGATCATCGATTATTTCCCCTGAATCTTTCATCTCCTCTTTTTTATTCTTTCATGTTCAACTTCTTAAAGTCTGCAATAATTGATAAACTCCATTTTATCCGGAATTTTATCAGCGAACTGCCTCTTCTTTTCCTTATAAAACCGTTTATATATAGCTTCTCTCAGAATCTGTACATCACATCGAAACTCCGGGAATTCTTTCTTTAACTTTATAGTCACCTGATCTGCCTCTTCTTTTTTAACCTGTGCCAAAAAAACAGCTTCTCCATTTTCGGTGATAATTCCTATTACCGTAAAAGGAGAAAAGAGAGACTTATTGACTGCAATAATATCTAAAACAATTTTTCGCGGAACATATACTTCCTTTACGAAAAACCAGTTTTCAGAATAATAAAAATCAAACGGATCCGATACGTCCTCCATCACAAATCGGTTAAACTTCTCTTTTTCTATGAAATCCTTCAACTCTCTGAACGATAAATATCTTTTTACAATTTTCATGCAGGCAAATCTTTTTGGATAAGCACATCCCACAAAAAGATATGTGAAAAATGTTAATGCTGCCACAAACATAAGCGCCACCTGCATCTCACCGGCAAGCACTGCAAGTCTTAATGAGCTGACGAGTATAAATATTACCATTGGTAAAATGATAACGGAACTAATTCTCTTCCATGTCCAAATTTTTTTAATCATGGTGCCTCCTTTGGAAAATCAGGATTTTATATTACTTTTAATACGATTTCTAGTATCAATGAAAAAATGCAAATCGACAGAATACTAATAACTAATTCAACATCCCATGGATACAAAACATTGAAAAATCAACACACTTCCTACTAATAATAAAGCTGTTCCCTCAATTCTCGAATGTAACTTTATGTTTTTTACCCCATTATATCTTTTGATAAGGGGTAACTTTCCTTTAATAATACTGAATACACCTAAAACACCCATTATATTTCCTGCTTACTAAAGCTGTGAAAATGCTATTGTTATTATTTAATTTCAATGTTTGTCATAGTTACTAACTCAAGACGAACTAAAATAGTTTGTACGATACGATACCAAAACATACATAGACTCAGGAGTAAAGCATATAAAATAATTGACGCTTGTAAATATTGTCTGCCAAAGTGAATAAGAATAAGCAGTGGAGACATTAATATTACAAAAAATATAATGCTTGTAATTATTTTTTTATGTTTTTTGTATCTGCTAAATCAAATTCAGCTCCACAAGAACATTTGTTTGGTATTGTTCCTTTTATTTGAGCACTACAGTTCATGCAATATAGTTTCTTCATTCTCTTCACCTCTACAACTTCTAATTTTTCTCTACCCACCATATAGAAATCACTTTTATCCTCTCTGGTAGCTTATAAAGAAAAATTTTATATAATTATCCCTACCAGTCTTCTACGATAATCGTTGTGTCGATAACAACATCATCCTGAAATCTTACTTGATATACCTTCCACCCTGCCAATAGATTGTCTTGAATGCGGTATTCATAATATATAATCTTTTCTGTCCCCGGCTCTGTTTTTCTCCATGTCGGCGAGCCTAACAACTCCTCTATTTCACATCTGCGCATCCCAGCCACGTTATACTTTTCTTCAAGATCGTCAATATAAAGATATCTTTTCGCTGGATTGCAGTTCAGCCATCCCTTTGGGGAAAAACTTCTTTCCTGATAGGATGCCCATACGGTAATCCCACCCAATATGCACACAAAGAAAAAACCGTACACACAAATCAGTATGTTTCTGTGAAAATTTTTCTGCATACACTTCATCGTTTTTCCCCCCATATGTATTATCTGTTCTGCTGCATTTACTTATTTTCTCCCGGCAACTGCAATCCCGGTATTTCACTCCAAAATAAAGCTTTGCTATCCGCACCGTCTTCAAGCAAATATCGTACAAATTCTTTTTCACACAAATCTTTTTCCGTTTTCATTCTGTCATATGTATTCTTTAAAATTGTACTGATTCGTTCATAATCTCGGGAAAACACTTTAACAGGTATTATTTGATACTTTTCCCATAACAGCTGATTAAAAGATTGTATGGTAAAAACTTTCCATGAATATCCCGCTTTAACTTCAAGATATTGCCCCGTCATATAAAATATTTTTACAGGTGTGATATCTCTATTGTTGAGACTTGCCGCAACCCATGCCCTTCCAATAATCGTCATATTCTTTGAAATAAATTTTCCATGGATACAAAACCAATTTTTACTTTCCAATAAATCCAGACTATTTAAAGGATTTTCCATACTGCCTGTCATTTTCTGAAACACTTCTCCCTCAAACAGTTCTTCCAATTCTTTTTTTGTAAAAATTTGATTAAAAACCGGTACGCAATGATATCTTGTAAAAAGATAGTTCTTAACCGGCAGAAAAGATTTCATAAGTACCGCACCGTCTAAAATGATCACAACTATTGTTTTCAGATCATGATCTTCTATCAACCCCCGGAAGCCTGCATATAATATGATAACTGCAAATAACCATACCGATACTATGATTCCCTTTTTAATCGGATATAGCTTTTTCCATTCTGTCGTCCGGATTATATTTTTTTTCATAACAATTCCCTTTCCCCATAATCATACATTTTTACTACATCCTCTTTTTCAAACATTGATATAAGTTTTCCCGCAAAACAGGTCTTGCTATAGCAACCATACTGGATAATGCAATCATGCTGGCTAAAAACAGCACTAACAAAAGAATGAGGTTCGTTATGTAAAAAGCGAAACAGAGAATCGCAGAGATGAAACTCCATAGATACATGATCGTTTTTTGCGCCTTAAAATCCTTTTGCCCTTTCTGCAGCAATTCATCAGATAGGGGATATGGCACTTCTACCCCGTCTTTTTTCAAAATTTTCGTGATATTATTTTCAAAAAACAACAAGCAAATGCCGCCAACACCAATGCTGAAAAAGATAAGAAAATATTTCAAAGAACTGTTTTGAGCCAACAGTATATAAGCTTTGTCATTTAATAGGTATCCCAAATACAGCACCGCTAAAATACACAATTGATATTTTAAGGAAAATGAAAATTTACTTTCTTTTTTATATCGCAATAGTTTCTCTTCTGCTGTGTCATAATAGAAAGCTGAATGTTCATTTTCTCTGCAGAGTTGAATGTACCTGTTTCGCTCCCTGAATCCCATTTTTGATTCTCCCCTCCTGATAAAATCAATTTCACTCTTTCCGTTCCCGGAAATATTTTTTTACTTGCGAAGCTTCCGAAAATTCTCCATAATGAAAAAAATCACTCCGATTATCCCACCCAGTAAGAGCAGAACAATCCCGGTAAGATGAGAGACTCGGATTGTAAAAATCATGCCGGTCAAAAAAATGACCACACCTGCAAAAACAATTATTCCCAATACTCTTCTGTTCCATCTCCCCCGAAGATATAGATTGAACAGATCTGATTTTTCCATTTCAATCCCCATCGTATGTTCCTCGATATATCGATGCTTTTCTACAAATGATTTTTTTACCTTTTGATCAATCAAAACCAGAATTCCAATTACCAGGATCATCAATAAAATCCGGACATTCTCAGATAAGATTATTTACTTTGATACCACTTCTAAAAATGTTGCCGCCACTCCGCCTAAAATCAAAGGGAACAAGATTCCTTTCGTATTTTGCTTTGCATAGTATGCAGACAGACAAATCTGATATACTTTTTGAGTTTGTAAGTCAAAATAATATTCATCCGTCTTCTTATCATGAATTTTATAACATAATTTAATCATCCGCTTCCCCCACTCTTCCTTCCGACAGCATCATCGATAAACGATCGGTTTTCTATATTCTCTTCAAACTCTTTATACAAAAATACTCAACATATACAGCAGAATGAAAAGTATTGCGAGACACACTCCCGCAAACACAACTATTGTAGTTTTGACTAGATGCTTTTCTTTGATTGTCAGGATCATCATGGAAAATACATCAAAAGAAAAAAGAAACTGGCAGATGCCGGACAAAATTACCACTGCCTTTGAATGCCTTCCTTCTTTACATGATTTTATAAGGTAGGCGATTGCATATGGCGCCGCTCCCAACAAAATCCCATACCCAAAAATCAGGAAAACAACTGTGACCAGCCCAAACAACACCATCAACGGCAGCGGAAACAGTGCGGCAAGTGTCACGCTGATGGTAATACATCCTCCAATCAAATAGAATGGAATCAATCCATATTTAATGATCAATGTACAATTTAACAGCGTTTTTCTTGACCATTTTCTTCCTACCGTCAATACAACGATCAGATTGACTACTCCCATGAGAAAAGGCAGAAGTGCTGAAATAATCTGTAATTCCACTACCTGATCAAATAAGCCCGGCAAAAGAAAAAATGTATAAGAGACGATCACATATAAAATTGGAATCAAATATGGCATTCTCCTACTCTCCTTTCAAGATTTTACCTGCAATTTTCCAGCCTTTTAGCGGATGATTTCCCACGAAACCAGTTATCAGTAAAATCGTTATCATACACATGACTGAGTTAAAAAAAGCATATACCAGAACGGATGGCACAATCCAAACCATCAAAAATCGGTATCCCACACATACTCCTATAAAAATAGCAATTAATACCATATGTTGAAAAAAGCTTTTCCGGTTCTGCTTTGCCAATTTCCGTTTTTCTTCCAGTCTGCAAGGATACACTCTTGCGTTTTCTTCCACTTTTCTTTTTGCACGTCTTAACAGATATCCAGAAACGATCGCCCCCACAATCACTCCCAGTCCCAACGAAATCCAGTACAACAAATTTTTGTCAAAAGGAATTGGTTTTTCTATGTTCCGTACAAGCGCATAGATTATCAAGGAAATTCCCGAAAGAACTCCAACCGCAAGTCCGTTCCCCCCTTTTTTATTATCAAATACAAAAAATTCCTCCGTCTGCTCATCATAATAGTAACTGCTCCATGTGTTCGCTTCGCTGCACATCCATATGTATTTCATCAAACTCACATCCTTTTCTGATTACTTTTCTTCCATTCATTTTCCCTCTTCTGTCCATTTTTAATTGCTTTCCTGCGAAACAGTGATTTTCTCTAATATCCACCAAATGATTATAAAGCACCCAACATATACGACTGCTCCAACCGTTGTGGAACGTCTTCCAAGCATTGTAGTCAAATTCCAAATCGCATTATCCAACCCTATTTCTTGAACCATCGAAGAAGTTCCATATCTTTCAACAGCATAATTTACTTGTTTCAGATAATAAAATAAAGTTCCACCATAAAAGATCAATAAAGAAACAAATATCGTCACTAAAGCATTTATCTCTTTTCCCTCTTGTTTTATCTTTCTTTTTCCAACCTTTACGAATAGAAAATAGTCTAACCCTGCTATGTAAAGAATCATAGACATCTCCATAGCAGCTACAAGCAGCAACATATTCGGTTGACGAGCGACCGTCAGATCAATACACGTATCAATTCCAGCCTTTATTAGCGTTGCAAGAAATCCAAACAGGATCATTTTTCCTATTCTTTTCTTGCCTCCATCGCCCATCTGCATCTGCTCTGCAACAGAAAACAAAACAGAATTGTAAATCCACCACGTCACAACAGATATCAAAAAGGAAAACGAAAAATCTCCTAATACCATATACGGAATCCTGATCAAAATACGATTCATGAAACCAAATACTACCGTTGCAGCTATTACAACTGCCAATTCATTCTTTCGTTGATCTTCCATACGATTTCCTCCTTCATAATTCCATCACTCTTTTTCTGGAAACATTTCCAAATTCTTTTGTACAAATTTTATAATAAGATTATATATTACCAATCAATTCTTGTATATATTTTTTTGCATGTAGAGAATAAAAATTTTAGGCGGGGACATAGAAACGAGTCTGATCCGCGACCAGACTGCCTCACTCATTGATTCCAATATAAATTTTCAGTATCTTCCGCTTCCCGGAAGTTTTTTCTTTTAATCCATCTATATAAAATCTTTCTTTTCCACTCCGATCACAGATAG
>ERZ773118.1588-NODE-1588-length-10939-cov-44.9813_pt1 | contig 10939 bp, 16 predicted proteins | sample MGYA00580562_ERZ773118 | MGnify/ENA primary metagenome ERZ773118 (study PRJEB29015, sample SAMEA2737878) | human gut metagenome | biome: human gut; feature: human-associated habitat; material: faeces | place: China | collected 2012 ... | reverse complement strand
CCCGGTCGGGCTGCGGTCTCTGTTAATGCGGGGATACGGCGACAATACCGCGCATCAGCAAAACTTATTTCAGGCACTGAGTGCGGATATATTCCTGCGCCACTTCCAGCTGCTTCTGCATCAGCATCAACCGCTCTCTGAGAGTGAAATAATCCCGTTCAGCGGTGTCTGCCAGTCGGGGGCCGGTTGCATTATCCACGCCGGAGGTGGTGGGGGCTTCACGCACGGTACCGGGGCAGGTGGCGTTGATCCGCAGGCGCTTACGACCAGCGGCAACGTCAGCGCGCAGAGTTTCATTTTCAGCTCTCGCATCGGCTAATTCCCTCGAGTATCTGGCATCAAGTGCAGCAACATCACGCTGGCGCTGCTGCATATCAGTAATGGTTGCATTTGCCTGCTCCAGCTCACTGACTTTTTTATCGCGCTGCTCTTTGTAGGTTATGGCGTTATCACGGTAATGATTCAGCCCCAGACTAAGCGCACCACAGGCCACCAGCAGGGCAATGATGACCACGCACAGTACGCGGTTCATTTCACCACCAGCGTATCTGACCGATGAAATAACCGGAGGCCATAATCACAAACACCAGCCAGATAAGAATGAACTTCCAGGTGGATAATTTTTCAGCCATCACTCGAATCTCCCGAATCAGTTTGCTAAAATCAAACACACTTTCTCCTTTGACTTTTCCAGAGTCAGGAAACACAAAACCCCGCTTGCAGCCAACAAACGGGGTTTTTACTTTTATTCACTTACATTTTGCCAGTTCGCAGGATTTCGTGTTATCCGTCCGCCTTGGCCAACGTCATTGATTAGCAAAATATTCTGCTTATCTGTCGATTCCCCAGCACGCCAGCGCGCTCTCCTGGTCACGACGGGATACCTGACCGTAACAGTTATTTGAGCGAATACGGCAGTCTCTGCCACCGTCCTTAATCCACCAGCGAATCGCCTCACACGCTCCCCTGCGATCACCTGCATTAATTCGTTTATAAAACGTCGACGGAAAACACTTACCGGGGCCAATGTTGTACGGACAGAATGACGCGATCCCCGCTTTCTGGGGTTCACTCAATGGCACTCTGATGTTTTTCTCCACCCATGCCAGCGCCTTATCACGCTCAATGGCGTTAACCCGGTCGCATTTTTCCTTCGACAACTTCATGCCCGGAACGACAGGTTTGCCATCCACCAGGATGGCACCGCGGCAGATGGTCCAGATACCCGCGCCATCACGGTATGCCGTGGTGTGGTTACCTTCCTTTTCATCCAGAAACTGGTCGAGAATGTCAGGCGCAGGCGCACCAGCGGCAATCAGCGCCAGAACGGCAGCCGACAGGCCGTATTTGATTTTGGTGTTCATGGATATTTATCAGGGTTTATCGATTTCAAATCCCTGGATATGTTAAGTCTTCAGGCCAGCGGTGGAGTCTTCAGAGAACCAGTAATTATTCCCGGTAGTTTTCCTCTGTAGGTTATCAACACATCCTGCGCCTCTAAAATTACGGGGCGCTTTTCCGGCAACGGACCATCCCCTTCACATAACCCGGCAGCAACATCCATGAAAAACTGCTTCGCCTGCTTTTTCGCCTCAGCTTCGTAAAACTCCAGCGTGGCATCTTCAGTACGGTCAAGACTAATCGCCACATCTGGCAACAACAGTGACGGATACCCACCAATTTCCAGTGCCACAGTAACAGTAATCTTATTCGGGTAATTATTTATCCCTTTAACAACCAGTTCGTATTTTTTCTTCATCGCTTTACTCTCCCCGCGCCGCCTTACGACGGTCCTCTCTGATTTTGAAATACAGGTTAGTCAGATATGTCAGCAGCCCAAACAGCAGACTCCCCAGCACGCCTATTGCCGCCCACTGAGACGGGGAAACCCTGTCCAGCAACTGCAGGAACCAGTAGCCCGTTCCCACCGCTGACGTGGTGTATGACACACCTGTTGTGATTTTTTCCATCTGGTACATACCCCGTCTCCCGTTATCCGGAAGCTGACAACAATAAAAAAAGCCACCAGTTAAGTACTGATGGCTCTGATAACTCATGCAGGCATCTCAGACGACCCACTGACACTACCGGTGAGTTTAACGATACCTTCCATTTGACTGGCTCACTTTTTATGATGATGCCGGTGCATTTATCTCCAGCACCAGACTTTCTATCTCAACGCCATACGCTGCATTTTTGGTAATATCCGTCAGCGTCAGCGCATTCAGCCCCAGTGTCAGACTGTCTTTTATGACCTGGAATGCCGGGCCAGCCACTCCATTCAGTTTCGGAGTAACCGTGGCACTGCCGGCGGTGAACACCAGCTCCAGCGTCTGCCAGTCGTTACTGTAATTCCCGAACTCGCCCAACTTTGTGTTTCCTGCTTTCCTGTGATGCATCAGATTCAGTTTGCCGTCTGTGGTCTGGGTGAAGAACGACATCAGGAACGGGTTACCAGTCCCGGTCATCGCCACGACGTCAGGTAACGCTACATCGGTATACAGATAAATTCCCAGACCGAACTGGTTGTTGGTCAGTGCGCCTGACAGTCGAAACTTACAGCTCAGTCTGCCACCCCGTGTCAGCAGGGAGACTGCGTCATCCACCGGATGCATCAGGGACCAGGTTTTATTGCTCTGCTTGGTAACCTTAAACACACCATCTTCCAGCGCAACACTGCCGCCGGTGATGGTCCAGCCCTGCGCAGCAGCCTCTCCGGCTGTCGGCAGCAGGGAGACTGTACGAACGGATGTGTCACCATCAGACGGCCCCGATGGAGTGTCGCCGCCGGGCGAGGGTTTGATTTCCGGTGCCTTACCACTAATGAAGGCTAAGGTGCGACCGGCTACGTTCAGAATAGCAGTTGCCATACGATCGGGAATAATGCCACGACGCGCCCATGAGCTGAAATGCGTCGGGCGATTTGATGATACCCAATTACCATTACTACGGGATTGCGCGCCGTAATAACCTGCATCAGCAATATCCGGGTCTTCTGCCGGTAAGTTGGTGGGCGTGTTGTTGCCGTTACCGTCGGTCATGAACGGCACAAAGAAAACGTTGTCGCTCTCCCTGTTTTTGTACGCGCCGTAGACGGAGTCATACTGTGTGCCGTATGTGTTTTTCCAGTAATACGTCGTGTCGCCACAAATCCACGGTACAACTGCAGCACTGCCGCCATGGCACTGCGCGTTAAATCCGGAAAGGTCAGTACGGAACTGCTTCAGCATGGCCGTGAACAGGTCCGGTTGCTGTGCGTAGGTGGCAGCGCTCATGTCAAATTCGCCCTGCATCCAGCACACCGCCAGCAACACATTTTTCGGGTTCCTCTGTAATGCCGCTTTGGTGCGTGCGATCAGGTCCTGATATAACGGTTTACCCACACCCCAGCGTGCCGAATCCTGGCTGGCCCCCGTGTCCGCACTGAATGTCCCCTCCGCGCCCTGGGTGAATGCCGAACCACCACGACAGCATGGTACCAGCAGGATCCCCGCGTTATTCGGGATATACGGAAGCAGTTTTTTGGCAATATGTAAGCCCTGGCCGACACAGCCGTACTGCCCTTTGCTCAGGTCTGCCTTCGGATGATTCAGTGCGCTCATATCCTGAACATCATGCAGGCAGTGGTCTGCCGGAATGATGTCGTTAAATGCGCATGCTTTACCACCGGGAGTCACTGTGTTGCGACGGGCCAGTTGCTTAATGCGTGGGTGGGGCGCATCGTAAGAATCCGGAAGCGGAAGCCCTTCACCGTAAGCCATGGCATTGGATTGCCCGGCCAGTACGATGACGTAGTACCACTCCGGCTCAGTTGCACCACTGACGACCACATCACCTTCTGCTGCAATCGCCTGCATCAGGGTATAAGGGGTTATGGCCACCGGACTACCAAACGGCTGCCAGCCCTCTTTCAGTTTATGTGTCAGCTTTTCCGCAAGATCTGACGGCGACGCCGCCCTGACAACATCATAGTGTTTAAATGCCATGGTTCTTTCCACCATCTGAAAAATGATTCTTTAAAATACCTGACATGTAATACAGAAAAAACACAAAACCATACCTTAAATAAAAACCTCATCATCAAGCAGATATGCATGGATAAACTACAAGACGAGATATAAACCACCCTGCATTTAAATAAACAATAAACAACATCAGAAAAATAATTCTGCTCTATGGTTTACAATCAAAAATATCATTTATACTTTTCAGAACATCACCAGCAAGGCATAAACAAGGAAACTAAATGAAGTGGATTGTGATTGATACAGTTATCCAGCCATCATGCGGAATATCTTTTTCAGTCATATGGAGTAAAATAAAATTAATAATCTGGTATCAATCGGATGCTTTCTTACCTCCTGAAAGTATATTTACACTGACTCACACAGGCATCATGCTCAATAACAAAGTGCTACCTGTAACCATTTACAACGTAGTACCATTCAATAAAACATTCTGGAATTTAATCAAAAACAGCCAGGAATGCCCTACAAATACAGATAACGTATTGAATGAATGCTTTAATAACCGTTGCACTCTGCAAATATGTCCTTATGGGCTAAAACAACAAAGTCCATAAGCAGTTTACTCACATCTGACAAAATCAATATAAACAGCCCCTCCGGAGAGGGGCTGGAGAGTGGCGCTATGTGCCATTGCATGGTGCCGGGTGCCTCCCGGTGAATTCAGTACCAGCACCTGAATCCGCGATTATCCCATATACCTACTCGCTGATTGCCCCTCCGCACAGGGGGATTCACCATGCCAGTTTCTTTTAACAAACTCCCCGCCAACCAGACAACAGTCAACCGTCTGAATTGTGAGACATTTAAAAAAAAGGCCCGCAAAAGCGAGCCAGGGAAAATAAGTGTGGCGCGTTGTACTGGATTCGAACCAGTGACCGATTGCTTAGAAGGCAATTGCTCTGTCCGGCTGAGCTAACAACGCTGAATACCGATAATGGACCGCCATCGGGGACCCGCCCCCGCACCAACAACCCTGTTATCGTGTCGTCTGCTCTTCCTGATAAGCTAATGGCGGTTTGTGATGGTGGCCCTTGCTGGATTTGAACCAGCGACCTGGCGATTATGAGTCGCTCGCTCTCACCACTGAGCTAAAGGGCCGGGAGCCGCATAATAACGACGCGTAATTAATTCTTCAATATCATCCGTTTCAAACGATTAAATCCTGAACTTCCCTGACTGTCTGCTCAAAACGTCCGGTCTCCAGTTCAACGCCAATCGCACGACGCCCGAGCGCCAGTGCAGCTTTTACCGTTGAACCTGAGCCCATAAAAAAATCTGCAACCAGGTCACCCGGACGACTGCTCGCGTTGATTATCTGCTGCAGCATTTCTGCCGGTTTTTCGCACGGATGTTTTCCTGGATAGTACTGCACCGGTTTATGCGTCCAGACATCGGTGTACGGAACCTGCGCCGTCACACCGAAATACCGCCGCAAATTTTTATATTCACTCAGCAGTTCCGTGTACTGCCGGTTCAGCTCACTGTATGTGCTGACCAGCTGGTGGTGTGGCTTTTCCAGTTCCCCGCGCTGATGTTTTTCTGCCGCAACACGCGCAAACAACGCCTGCAATTTATTGTAATCACCCTCGTTCGGTAACTGCCACTGACTGGCACCAAACCAGTGCGAAGCCATGTTTTTCTTTCCGGTGGCTTCCGCTATCTGTTTTGACGTTATTCCCAGTGATTTACGCGCATCACGAAAGTAAGAAATCAGCGGGGCCATGACGTGCTGTTTTAGCCCGCGCCCCTGTGCCACATAGCCATCATCTTTCGGGCGATACGGTCCCTGATAATGTTCTGCAAACAGAATGCGCTCTGTTGCCGGAAAATACGCCCGCAGACTTTCCTTATTGCACCCGTTCCAGCGTCCGGACGGCTTCGCCCAGATAATGTGGTTCAGCACATTAAAGCGCTCACGCATCATGATTTCGGTGTCAGATGCCAGGCGATGACCACAGAACAGGTAAAGACTTCCGGCAGGCTTCAGTACCCGCCAGAACTGCGCCAGACACTGGTCCAGCCATTTCAGGTAATCATCGTCGCCCTTCCACTGGTTATCCCAGCCCTCGGGCTTCACTTTAAAGTATGGCGGGTCTGTGACTATCAGATCGACAGAGTTTTCCGGTAAGGTCTGGATAAACTCCAGGCAATCAGCGTTGATTAACTCACAACTGGATATTTTTACAGTATTAATCATAGATCAATAAGCACTTCTCTGATAGGCTCATACCGCTTTTGCGCAAAGCAGATGGGCCTGAGGTTTGCTTGTGACCCCAACGCATGAGCAGATGGCTGGCAGGTGCCGCTAACACCCACCAGCCGCCCATTACCACAAATTAAAAAGCCTTCACTGCGGAAGGCGTCTGTAACAACCGAACTGATAATCTGCCAGACCCGCCATAACAAGCTGAGTCAGTATTAACTGGCAACGTTCGCGTGAAAGGTAAGTATTCTGCGCAATTTCCCCGACGGTCGCCGGTTCGGTGACGCTTAATTCATTAAACACCACTCTGGCGGTTTCGGTCATATCCTGCTGTTTTAGCATGCCTTTTTCCCTTTTCCGGTTAACGTGACATACCAATAACTCTTGTCCAAAAAGCCAGCAAGCTGAAAGACCAGTATTCACAACTACCAGCGCGTTTAATGTTCTGTGCCGTTTTTCAGGCATAAAAAAACCCGCATAAAGCGGGTTCTTTCAGGTGTCCATGTCTGCTATTCGCCTCGCGGTACAGCTTTGCGAAGCGTAGCTGGATTGAAACAGTTTATGGCTAAAAATACAAGCTTTTTTTCTAAAACTGCATAAACCTTACTACCAGCCAAAAATCCTCTTCGTGCAACAACAAACGCCCTCCAGATTCTAAGCGTCAGTAAAAGAAAATGCATCTCGCATCAGTGGATACAGAATAAACTCAGCTATTCTCAGCCACATATCTATACGATTGCGGCATGTTGCATAGCACCACTCAGGGTGAACCTCATTCAACAATTCAGCCATTTTGCGTTTACTCATCCCCCGCCCTTCGTACCTTTGCCGCAGGATATCAATCAATCCAGGATAACGTGCAAGCGCTTTACTTATCACCCCATCAATGCGTAACGCCTCTGCATCAGTACAGTGAGACAACCAGCTCTTCTGTCTGCCAGCGATCATCTCTCGCAAGAATGCTTCCAGCTCTGGTTTATCAATCCCTGACTCCCTGATTCTACGCAGGGCTTCATTGATTGCGGTTTTTGTCAGTTTTTTGGATGCCAGCAACTGATTGAACATATTTCCTGGTTTGCCACCACCTATGTACGACCAACGCCCCCACATCCGTAATTTCCCCTGGATCCAGACGGCTTCCAGCGTTTTTAGACGTAAATGCTCGCCGCTTTTGCCTGTAATTTCCGGATATATCATATTTACGATCACTCACTCTCAATTTTGTAAATCTTCACGCCCAGCCGCCCCCCAGGAACGAGCTGACCGCGCACAATATTGATTTCATCAAACTGCTCGTCGTCTATGAGAAGTCCGGCATGCGTCAGCGCATCCAGTGGTGCTTTCAGGATATTGTCCAGGTCACGACGACGTTTATCCGGTGGCTCTGCAATAATCTTTATCGCCAGCCTTCCGGACAGGTTTAATTTCAGCCGCTGCTGGCGAACAATAAGCGCCACATCCCGGCGATAACGCTCACCGGCTTTTGATACAAAATATGTGCTGCCACGACGTCGCCAGTAAGTGTTCACCGTTGGCGGGTAAGGCAAAACAAATTCTATGCGTTCAGTCATTCATGCTTTCCACTTCAGGACACCCGAATTTCTCGCGTGCATTAAAAAACGAATCAGCAACAACAGCTGGCTGCCGTGTTTTTCTTCAAAATCTTTTACCCCGGCGTGTAGTTCGCTATGGCATTTACGGCACAGCGGAATAACAAACAAATCATCAGCCTTTGTTCCCATCCCTCCCAGTCCATGACCAATGATGTGATGCGGATCATCTGCCTGATTGCCACACGTCATGCATTTCTGCGTTTTTACCCAACGCGTGTATACAGGCATATCTTCCCGTTGTGGTTTCTGGCGCTGGAGATACTGAGCCGGTGACTCCGGATCAACGGCAATGCTGACCACCGTCTTTTCCTGTGGTGGATTCTGTTGCTGGTGGGCGTGAGGCAACGGCGCAATATTTTTTGTGCGCTGCTTCAGTATGCTGATGGCGGTCTGCTCTCCCGGTACGATGTCGCTCTCGCGGTATACTGAGCGGATTTTTTCACTCGGAAGCTTCAGGATTCGACGCGCCATATTTTCGGTCATGGCATCCACTACATCATTTACAGAAGCCCAGCAGCACAATTCAGCCAGCGATAATTCCCGCTCCTGCGTGCCATTCACTGCATGGCGTATGACGTCAATCATCCATGCTGACAGGTTTTGATGAGCAAGTTGCCCGAGTGATTCGGAGGTCTGGTCACGCAGCTGGTTGTCGCAGTGCCAGCACAACACCATCGCGCCGGTACCGTAACGATGTATGACGATTTCACTGTGATGATAGTCACCATGAGGCCACTGGCAGGATTTAACGTGGCGTAACAGCCAGTCAGACAGCGCACCAGCACCGCCAGCAGCACGAATCACCCGCTCATCGCTGAAAAATGGCAGTAGTGATTTATCCTCCGCCAATGGCTGGCGAACGGCAGGAACGACTCCGGACGGCAGACCGCGCATGCTTTTCGGTTCCGGCTCCACCAGTACACGACCGCTGCGGAATACCTGCATGGATTCACGACTAGGCTTAAGGACCACCAGCCCAAGTTCCGGTACCGGAACAGATCGAAGTAATACCCGCACGTTACCTCCAGATCCGTTGCTGGAATGTGCGGGACGGACGCGGTGGGCGTTCGGAATAAGGGAGTCTGACGTAGATTATCCAGAGACGATAATCGAGGCTGAGGGCTTTCCTAAACTCATACCCACGTCTGCGGTAGTTCTGAATCAGCCACTCGACCTGTTCTTCGGTGCAGGGGTCGTGCTGATACCAGTCAGATTTGAATGTGTGAGGATACCGCTCGTGCGTGCAGGCAAGAACGGTCGAATTATTATGATTGTAATATTTTGCGTTGCGTGCCATCGGTTTTCTCCGGTGGCACGGTGTTACTCAGCGGGAGTTCAGCCCCGCGCAAGATTGTAGATGAGTTTATTCTTCTGAAAAAGCAGAAAAGCCAGCTTTTATTCCGATCTCTTTCAATGCCTGTAATGAAGTGGCAAACTCATCGTCGCGCAAGATAAATCCGTCCGTCACCCGAGCATCCACAAAATTAATTAACGCAGCCCCACTCTTTCTTTGCTTCTTTCGCAAACACAGAACGCGGCAATGACTAACAATATTTCCATTTTCAACGCACACAGCATAGAGGCCATCTTCACAAAAAATTTTACGCAGTTCTTCGATGTTCATCATCAGAATCCTTCCGGATAATTAGCTCTCCCCTTCAGGGGGCCATCCCTCTTATCCCTGCGCGCTACTTAAGTGTTTTGGATTCTATATCCGGTGTCTTAAAAAAGTTAAAACGCATTGAAAATAAAACAAAAACCGTCGAAGCGGGTTAAGTGCGGGTGCGTTGAGGATGCCGACACATCAGAGGTGGCGGGAGATTACTCTCCCGCCAGGTCACTCTTACTCTCTAGATTCGTAGTCTACGAAAACAGCAACCTCCATCTGGCCGGTTCGGATTCGTACCTCGCAGAGGTCTTTCCTCGTTACCAGTGCCGTCACTATGACGGTTAAACAGATGACGATCAGGGCGATTAACATCGCCTTTTGCTGCTTCATAGCCTGCTTCTCCTTGCCTTTCGGCACGTAAGAGGCTAACCTACATGTGTCTAGCATGAAATTGGCCTCAGATTAATGTTAAGCGTCTTGCAGGACGCGTAATGTTAACTGGGGCTTTTCTCTATCTGCCTTTTGGTGTTCATGCCTGAGACAGATAGCCTCAAGCACCCGCAGTTATTCTACTTAACTAAGATTTCCCCGCAAACCGTTTTTGTCCGGCACAGTAAATATCCAACTAAACCAATGGCGTTCGCTGTATTTACCGCCAGTATTCAATGCACATGACCGCCATGAACACCCCTAAAAAAAGGGCATTTATATGTCCAAACATTAATATCAAAACATCAATTTTTTCCATATACCTTGCTGTGAAGATGATGGGCATACATGATGCGAACAACCAGAACGCAACAAACAAAAACTGCAATGCGTTTTTCATTATTCCCCCTACAATCAATGTGCAATAACATTTAAACACACCTCAATTTGGCCGGACATATAAATATCTAAACCAGAAAAAATCACTTACATAGCGTTACAAACTCTTTAGTCTAAATATTCATCGTAAAACATCCTCCACGCTTATCAGTCCATTTCGTTTCAGGTAATCCATCGCCTTCTCCGGTAATTTGCAGTCCGGCTGAGCTTTTTTCAGTTGACTGACCAGTCGTTTAACCCACATTGTTAATTCGCTAACCTGATTGCCGGATGCTGGTGGATTGTCAGCTTTACCCAGAATGGCAGCGCAGCAGGCCTCTCTGAGCACCCAGTCAACAGCATCCTTCCATGCTCCTGTTTCGACTGGCGGATTCTCACGCTTTACCTGTTCATAAAAGCGCACGGCTTTAACCAGTCCTTCTGATGTCACCGGGACTGGCGAGCCGATGAATAAGGCCTGAATTTCATAGTTCGGCCTGTCGTTACAATCCTCTTTTGTCGGTACATATTTCCAGTCACCAGCCCACGGCTTCCCCTGAAAGTCTGTAACGTCTTTTTTCACGTAGCGATATCGCCATGCAACTGGTTTTGCCTGCCCTGCCGTTTCATGCCCTTCCTGATAATTAATCTCGCTCATTCATCGCCCCACTCATCACAA
>ERZ773118.1578-NODE-1578-length-11028-cov-24.3942_pt1 | contig 11028 bp, 8 predicted proteins | sample MGYA00580562_ERZ773118 | MGnify/ENA primary metagenome ERZ773118 (study PRJEB29015, sample SAMEA2737878) | human gut metagenome | biome: human gut; feature: human-associated habitat; material: faeces | place: China | collected 2012 ... | reverse complement strand
CTGTTACCTCCACATTCTTTTTTATTTTGAATGTCCGCAAAATCCGTCCTACATCTCTAAACCGGAGAAAAGGCATAGTTTCATCTAAGTCTACAAAAAGATGAGGAACTTTTTTAATCTGTTCAGCCATAAACAAATAATGATTATCCCCGCAACCAAGCACCGCTTTTTCAAAGCCAATAATATTCCATTCAGGAAACAACTCTTTTCCTGCTTTGTCGAAGCACTCATACGCTGCCTGATGGTGTAAAATGTCGTTATAGGTCAATTTATCATATGGTATAGGCATAATAAATTCTCTCAGTTCATCTCGTTTTTCATTACTCGTGCAGGAAAACCTTAATATAAATCTTGACCCACGAGCCTTTCTTTTCCTTTGAGGTAATTCTACCGAAAAGGAGCTTCCCGGCGTCCATCAAGCGAGCAAATATTACATTATCCTGTTTCGGTACATAACCTATTTTTACGCCGTCAACAGTTTTAATGACAATCGCTTGCTTATCATACCTATTATCGGGTTCTCTGAAAAATTCAAGTCTGTCATCGTTATTCAGATGTGGCTCTAATTCTTCAATACCTTCGATATGGGTCGTTCCTGCTACATAAGTATCAAATAGAAATATGTCTTTTTCAAAGGGTTTTGGTATGGAAATCTCTCCGCCTTTGCTGTGTAACAGCCCTACAAGTCCGCCACCTCCGGATTTAACCAAATCGCCCATAATCTCACCTCAACATTTCTTCGATTTTCGCCTTATAAATAGAGATAAGCTCGTTATACTGTTCAAGGATACTTTCAAGTTCTTGCTTCTTCTGCTCAGTTTTCTCTGTATCCTCAAGAATATCCTTCATTGTGTATGGATACTCTGATTTGATATTTTCAATACTATCTCTTATAGATTTCAGAAGTCCCTGTAAACGCTCTCGTTCTTCGACAAGCTGTGTCATAGCGTCCTTATGCTGTACAGGCAACGGATTGTTGCCAACCATTTCGCCGATAATCCTCAATGTTCCCAAATCGCCGTTTTTATAGGCTGATACCGCATTACCAAATAATTGAACCTGTGCTTCGGAAACATCAGGGTTAATATCAGGGTGCAGTGCCTTAACTATTTTGCGATAGAGCTTCTTGAGTTCCTTGTTATCTTCGTCAGAGAGAACATCTGCCTTGCTTCGTTTAAGAGCGTCATTCATCTTATCAATTTGTTCATCGAGCTGTTTTTGATACTCGGCAAATTCATTGTCAAGCGTTTCCTCAATAGCAGAAATTATGACCTTTTCCTGTCTGTTTTTCTTTGCCTGAATCAATTCAATTTTGCGTTTCAGTCGCAGAGCGGCACATTGAGCTTCATACGCCTTATACTCAATGCTGCCGAGTTTCAGCATATATTCTGTCTCTATATTCTTACAGATAACGAATTGAAGCTCGTCACGCTCCAGCAAAAGCATTGACAGTTCTGTACGCATTTTTTCTACTTCGCTTTTCAGCTTTTCAAAATCAGGGAATACAATAACATTATCCGATGAAGATATTTCTGCGGTCGTCTTGGCGTTTTCTTCTTCATCGTCCCTAAACATCATATACTCTGCGGCACGACCGGCAAGTCTTTTTCTGATTTCTTTTTCGTCCATTCAATCGCACCTCACTTTTCAGAACATAATTCTTTCCTCAGTTCCTTTGATAAAATGAAGGAATTATCTGGCATTATTCAGACTATTCATAGCCTCACTTATCATTTTGTAATACTGTTCTTTTACATTTTTTGGACCGAGTATTTTAACCTTTCCATCAAAACCGAATACCCATCCAAAGAATGTTGGACTTACTGATACTTCCGTTATCAATCGGAAAGAAGTCATATCATAAGCAAGTGTTTTTACATTTTCACCAAAACGGTCTATCATTGTTTTCATTAAGCTATTATCACATTGAAGGTCAACTTCAACCTCATCCCCGGAAAACATAAAGAACACTTCTTTTGTAAAATTTTCAAGGTCAAAATCTTTCGGCACAGGAATTGCATTTTCGGACAATATAGTTGGCGCAGCGGCAATACGGTCAACTCTAAAATTGATAACTTTGCCTTTCTTTTCAGAATAACCAATCACATAATAGTAATCGCCACTCCAAATCAATTTATAAGGACTAAGTTTGTAAATTTCCCCTTTATTTTTCAAAACCTTTTTCTTAAGCCCGGAATAATCATAATATTGGAATGAAATCTGCTTTCCTTCGTTAATTGCATCGTTGATGGTATCTACTATGTAATAAATCTGCTCATTGTCTGGCTTAATTCTATCTACAACATAATTGTTTCGTCTAAGTTTGGACACTTGTCCCTGACTTGTCAGAGTGTGGATTTTTCTTATCAAACTTTCACTTTTCTTCGCCGTGATAAATCGTGACGACTCAACGGCATCAATAAGCAATTTTAATTCCGGCAATTCAAATTTTCGACTACCTATGAAATATTTACTTTGTGTTGAGTGAACAGTAACAATATCCACACCGAACTCTTGTAACGCTGCAATATCCTTGGTAAGCGTAGTTCTATGAGCCGAGATACCATATTCGTCTTGAAGCTTATCTATAAGCTGTTTTGTAGTAAGAGGGTGTTCTTCATCAGTGTACTGTTCCAATATCCTCAACAAATACAAAATTCTTGGTTTTGTTTCCATAGTCTACCTCTTGAAAATATAATTTACAATAGCAACCTTTCTAAACGGTTACTTGTTTGTTCAATTTTCCTTGGCTGTTATGATATAGCATCTTTTTTGCAAAAACACATCTCATTTTGTTCGCTTATATGTCTTGTAAATATATTTTTGTTCCCATATCTCATCGTGATATGACCCGTACTCTGAAATCTTGCAATCATTGTAAAGGTCATCGGCAATCTCCAAAATAACATCTTTCAATTCAAGATTATCTAAGTATTTTTGGGGGATACCTTTCAGCCCAAGGTATGCACCTAATATATTTCCAGTTACAGCTCCTGTAGAATCGCTATCACCACTATGGTTAACAGAAGCGATAATTGCTTTATCAAAATCATCGGAGTATTTTAAGGAACAATAAATAGCAATCGCAAGCGTTTCTTCAGCAACCCAACCTTGCCCAAGTTCTCTGATTGCTTCCAAATCATCAATGTCCTCTTTTGATAATGCAATAGCTTTATCTATTAAATCAATTTGTTCCGATAAGTGTTTTCTGTTAGTAAATTGTCTACGAAGTGCTTCTTTCATATCTAACACAGCATCCAACAAAGAAATATCTTCATTATGAGAAAGCGACTGAACGATATGTACCAATCCGGCTGCTGGTATATAGCCTAATTCGTGACCGTGTGTTATAGCTGCTGTTTCAGCACCAATCATATCAATTTCATCAATGGTTCGCCTTTTGGTTTCAAAATACAAACCAATAGGTGCAACCCTCATAACGCCACCACAACCTTTACTTCGGTTTATTGGCTCGTCTATTGTTCCGTTTGCACCGTTTTCAATAGCGGTAAGACAAGTGTTTCCGGGCGCTCTGCGATTATATAATTCAGGAATATTGATTAACCAAGAGTAAGGGGATTCTTCATTTAAGGGATATTTTTCACACTGAGTACGAAGCCAATCCTTATAACAGAAGGCAATATAACTCGGATATGACCCCATTATTCCACGTGTCATTCCTCTTGTTGTACCAAGTAATAACCCATTAGCAGTAAACAAAGTCATTTGTGTATCGTCTGAAATCTCTGCAACTCCATTAACAAGGTCGTATTCAGTTATTCCATTTTCTCCATAACGACTAAAGATGGTTTCTTCATCAAGAAATTCAACAGCATATCCCAATGCATCTCCAGCAGCACCACCTATTAGGCAACCTCTAAATTTATCAATATCCTTCATTCAGCACACACCTTACTTTCTCTGCAATGCACCCACCATAATCGGAAGGTCAGAAATATCTATACTGTTTATTTCACAGAAATGTTCCAAAAATTCCTGAGCAAGAGCTTCATCTTTTTTTCCTTTTTTAACAGATACAATATCTTTCAAAATGCTTGCTGCTTGTTCATCGGTTATGTATCTGTGCAATCCTTGACCCCAAGCTGCCTTTTCAGGAGCATTTTCATTATGATAGTAATTCCAAAACAACACCTTTTTTGCTTCATCTTTTGTAAGACTTAATTTGTATTTTGATGAGGTTGTTACATAACCCTCATCACGATTGTCGCCTTCATAGGCTTCATCAACAAGGAATACCCCAAATACAAATCTATCTTTTTCAGAATCGTGAGGTTCTCTTGTCGTAAGAATAGCTAAACTGTTTACCTGAACCTTATTCAACTTCATAGGTCTTTGATGATTTTCTTTTGTCAATGCAAATCCGGCAAACGCTGTCCAGTTTCTAAGCATTTGACTTTCATAGCAAACGAATCCATCTTCTTCTGAAATGCTATCCAATTCTTTTCTTGTAATAATTCCGTCATAATACTGCTTACAAGGAGAGTCATCATCACAGCACCAATTATGCTGAGCGACCTCAATGTTATAATCTATCATTTCATCACTACAAGCACATATATCCGATTCCGTTTTCAGCCAGGCCACCATTACAATAGTTACACTTAAAAGCAATGTTTTCTTTCGGATATGTTTTCTGTCTTGTTCCAGATGGTTTAACAATCGTTTGAGTTTTTATTAAACGAGCTTGTTCTTCTTGCTTTTGTCTTTTGATTTCCGCTTCTTTTTCCTTTTTTGTCGCCAATTCTTCAAGCACTATATTCTGTATATTTGAATTTTCGCATTGTAAGAACTTTTCAAAAGCTTCAGGAAACTGAAACTGCTTTGTTCCTACCGGAAATTCGATTTTAAGATATGTGTCTGTTTGTTCAATGACCTTGCCGACACCAAAACTCTTATGTTTTATATTAACACCTAATAATTCAATCATTCCGTTCACCTTGTCCTTCTTTATCCGCATTTTTATAATATGGACTCAAATTTATAAACAGCTTTTTCATTTCGTCCACATCTGCACAGTTTTGGAATATGTATTCGAGTAATTCTTCTTGTCGTGCTTGTCCCAAAGTCAAACGATATAAAGAAAGTATTTTTATAAGTCGCTCGTATGCCAATTCATCACGACTAAACGGGTACATCGGTACAATTCGTTCTATCTTTACCATATCATCACGTTTGGTTAATCCCCAAAATGGAATTAGGTCAGAGCCTTTTCCTCCGTTTTCCTCTTTGGCTGCAACATCAAACATTTCTTTCCATACATTTTCCTTAAATTTAATATCTCCATATCGTTTAGAGATGTTCTGACGAATAGCCAAACACTCAAAGCGATTGATACGCCCTTCTCGCTGTTCTAAGTCAATCGGATTTGATGGCAGATTCCAATGCACAATTCTTCGGCAATAATTGTGGAAATCCAATCCTTCTTGTCCTATGGAAGTAGATGCTAAAACAAATGGTCTAAATGGAGAATTGAAAGAATTTCTAACGCTCTTTTTTCTGTCTGCGTCCTTTTCTTTTCCATCTCCTTTAGTAAAGGCAACTGCAAAGTGAGAACGAATAGCAGTTGGTTTTTCCTTTGTTCCATTTGCTCTTGCCTTAAACGCATTGAATGTATCAATAGTGTAAATTGTGGTTCTCACATCCATAGAACTTGATATTGTATAGTGTAAGTTATCAACCAAATTATTGTCTGCGTCTAAACCGTTTGTAATTAAATGAGCATATTCATCAAACATAGCCTGAATGTTTCCCTGCTTGCAATAGGTAAGCAGATTTTCCCAATGTGCGTCCTCGCTTTTTTTACCACAAGCAAGCTCGACTGTGGCTGTAGACTCGGCTGTATTCATACGGTTTATAAAGATTTTTGCAATCTGACTTGGCAAATAACTTGGAAAAGTAGTTCCTCGTTTGCAGTAAGATTGATAGGTTCTGTTTATAGTTATTGCAGGAGAAGCTATTGCCATATCTGCAAGAACATCTAACAAATCATCAGGTTTTTTCCCAAGCGTACAAATCTTTCCGTAGTTTGTTTCCAAATACAACTCCCGTAATGTCTGAAGATGGGTTAAAAATCCCTTTTGTCGCTTGGATTTCTCTTCTTCTTCATCAAACGAAGCAAGAGCTTCACCACTATTCAGCCAAGTTGTAACATATCCCGCACCGTCCAATAACAGAGGTGCAAGATAATACCATCGTTTATCCTGCGTTCCCGATGTCGGAGCAGTATATTTATCTAATTTCTCAGCAATCTTGCTCTTTATATCTTTTTCTATTTCTTTTAAACTCGCACCTGCATTAAGATATTCAATAGGGTCATAACATCTTGTTAAAAACTGCGATGGATACATTAAGCAAAATAAAGTCATTGCATTTGGTGTTCCATTACTTACTGAAAAATTAAGTCTCGCTGATGGATAACGCCTTTCTCCGGTATAAAAGTAATGAGCTTCTTTTGCTTCATTGGATTTTGCTAATTTACCCACAGTTTTTCGTTCTGCTTCATAAGACAGCAATCCGGCTATCATTCGAGGAACCATCTCCCAAGACGAGAAGATAAGTGTCTTTGAAAAAGCAGGAACATTTTTGAAAACACCTTGTGGAGCATAATAAGGCTTTGAAGGAGGAACCCATAGTAACAATTCAGCATTATCCTTGAATGTATGAGCCATAACCCTATCAAGTCGTGCGTTGTTATTAGGAATTTTGTCATACTTATCAATGGTTCTTCTCTTTAGCCAAAAGCTATCTTTATTGATTTTATTTATTTCTTCAGGTCGCTCTTTGAAATATTTCTCCAAGTATCTTTTAAGTTGGTAATCTCGCATAAATGACATAAGATAAGGAGTCGATTTAATATAGTCTACCGGAACATTAAAAGAAGCTCCAACTTCTTCAAGAAGTTTCTGTGCCTGCAAATAGGATTTTATATCTTGTTCCATTACACTTAGTGGAACATTAACATCTTTATCATCAATAATATCTGCATTTTCCGTTGCAGAAACACGTTCCGTTCGGCATATATGCTGATACATAGCGTCTTCTGCTGCCTTTTTGGCTGCAAGGATGGTTGTATCCCCATCTGTCAATTCTTTTAAGTGGACAGAATAATTGCTCCACACCGACTTAAACTTGTTTTTTTCTTTTTCTGTAATGTTAAGAAAATTCATAACATCAAAGAATTCGGAATAATGTTCGTCTACCTGTGCTTCATCAATTTCTTCAAGGGTAGAGTACATCTTATACGGTGTAGCAGACAGTAATAACATTCTAACTTTATCTGAATTAAAGAACTTATTTGCTAACATTCCTGTTTCAGATTCAGGGTCAGAATTAATCAAATACTTAAAACGCTGAAACTCGTCCATAATGACAAGGTCGGGTTCAAGTTTATCTAAACTGATTTTTGCAAAAAGGACTCTTAATTTTCCAATGACATAAGTGTTGTTCTGTTTTTTATAACCATACTTTTCAATATTTTTGCACATACCTATTATCAAGTCTAAGTATGTAACATTTTCTTCTACCGTTTCTCTTAGTTCCACAGACAATTTATCAAGCATATAAGACAGATACTTTCCTCCGGAAAGTTTGTCACATTCTACAACTTCTGTTTCATACCAAGATTTTGCCCAGCCATCCCAACCACTGCTTGCTCCATCTTTCATTGCAAACTCTAAGGCTTTTGTATATGGAGACAACTCCGGCAATCTTCTGAGGATTGCAAACATCAATGCACGTTCAGAATAAGTTCCTGCACCATTCGTCATTCTAAACGAAGTGTCCGGGGTAAGTGGAATCAGCTGAATATATCGACTTAATAAGTCTGAGTCATTCTCTTGTTTGAAAATATTAAGGTGCTGCATAGACAGTCGTGATGACCCAGTATGCTCGGTTCTTAATTCACTTGTTATTCTTAGTTTATTTAGATTCTGTTCTGCAATAGAAGCATTGGAACAGATATAAACAACCTTCACAAGATTATCTCCGGCTTCTTTTTGCATTTTTGCAAGTTTTGCTATTGTACCACGAGCAATCAACGTTTTCCCAAGTCCAACTTCATCGGAAACTAACACTCGCATTTGGCCAGCTCTATAAAGCTGATCAATGCGAGTTACGGTTGCTTTCTGGAAATCCTTTAACCCTGACATTACTGTGTTTTCTATTTTTTCAATCTGACTCATAACATTAATATCAGCCATTAAAGTTTCACCGCCTTTTTGAACACATTATATAATTCCTCGAACTGTTCAGGAATCACACCGTCTGTGGAAATAGCCTTTATCAAATAATCTATTTCCTTGAAACGTTCCGGGGCTGTCGCTGCTGTTTGAAGCATTTTTTCATAAAGAGCAGGTATTTGAATTGTTCTATGAGTATGATTCCCTCCCACAATCTCTGCTCCACTCGCTACTTCCAATGCACTCAGCACATAATTGTCTCCAAGCAAAAATGCAATATAACGATAAAAACATTCTTTATCTTTCACAATATTAGAAACAACAACTTTTTCTCTATCTTCCGGTATTCCCTCCGTAGGAACAATGATTACCCTTTGTACGGTACTTGTTCCGTCACTAACAGAAATCTTATAAAACTCAGAAAGCTGTGTTAATGACAATGATTTGAATAATATGTTTTCACTTATCGCTTCCGTCTTGTTGGAAAGAAGCGGAGATACGGTAACAACATATTCGCTGTTTTCAAATCTTGCAAAATTGACATTTATATCGTAATTATCGCCATTACAAACCACCTTAGCAGATGGTTTCATTCTATTGATTTCCTTGATATAGCTATCAAGAATATTCTGTTTTTCTTGTTCTTCATCAGCAGTAATATTGTCCGTCAGTTTTACCTCCTGAAATGGGTTAGACGGATTATCTTCAGAACCATTAAATAGTGATTCTGATAGTTTTCTCATATTCAAATAACGATTTTTAGATTTAAGCATCATCGTAAATTCCACATTGCCTTTAATCGCATTGTGAGAAGCATTCAACGAACCTAAATACAAATATGTATCTGAGTATTTGCGAACCATATATAATTTTGCGTGAATATCTTGCTTTTGAATTTGCTGCGTTTCTTCTTCAGAAATCGTTGACTCTCCATCAACCACAGCATCTTTCATTGTAAATATTCTAAAATCAGCACAATCGGTAGGATTAAGTTTTCCAAGTGACATCGCTTTTGTGAAAAGCATATAATCCGTATGGTTTATGTATTTGTTTCTATCAATAAAATCTTTGATTACCGAGTTCGTTAAGAATGGGGACATTATCAATATCTCATGAAAACTGTCCTCGAACAACGGTGCAAACGATTTATCTTCGGTTGTATGAAAACCACCGTTGCCATTTTTTATTCCAGTTGGCAAGAACTCGAAATCATCAAATTCCTTAGAGTTCAGTTCAAAATGAACATAAGGCAACTCTCGAATAATCGTTCTGATTTTTTTTGACTTTGCCTTTGCATTTTCATCAGAAGGCAGAGCGTTTGTGAGGTAGGAGAGGAAGTCGCTTACCGGAGCTGTTTTAAGTGTTTTACGACCATTTACTTTACCTTCCATAGTGAAGGTCACATCCCAACTTCTATCAAAAGTCAGGTTTCTACTTAAAACAACAACTCGGTATAGTGGTGTTCCATTCTCATCAACATATCTTATAAGCCAAAATTTTGGGTGGAATGACGGATACTTAGCAATTCCTTTTCGCTTTGCTGTACTTACCTGAAATACCATTTTTTCAAGCAGAATATAAAGCGAAGTTATGTTATTAGGAGTATATATCTGCCCACCTTCACAAAAAAGGGCAACTTTATCTCCGGTTGCCCGCAATGCTTCCAACAAACAAATAGGATTCTTCATCAAATCACTATCGGTTTCTTCCGAAAGACCAAGAGCAATACAAGCACCTACAAGTGCATCTAAATCTAATGAATAGGTTGTACCTATTGCAAAATCAAGTGTATAACCGTCAGGTGGTGCAAGAACCTGACCATAATCTAATCGGTCATTATTTGGATTAAGCATCGGTCTTGTCCTCACTTTCCATAATATCTCTGACTATTGTTCTTGCATTGTAAAAACGATAATCCAGTTCTTTTCCTCCCAGCCATTCATTAGGATTAAATTCGCCTGGATGTTTAGTTTTTGCTCTGTTAGTACCTTTTAACTGTACTTCTCGTGAAGTAATACATTTTTTCAAGGCTTCCACATTTCCGGCAATCATATATTCCTGACATTGTTTCAAAAATTTTCGGAGCAGCGGATTGTTGAACACTTCTAATTTTTCTAAAATGTAATCTATATCAATATCTGCCAACTCAGAAAAGATTGGTTGCAATCTTTCCAATTCTCTGTTGGCTTCATCATTTTTACCATCCGATATGACAATGTTATAAACTGTACGAATAGTATATATAAAATCCGAAAACGCATACGCAAGCCAATATGTTTCCTTAATATCTTCAGGGAACATATCAATAATGCTGCTAACATCTTGAAAAGAAGTGCAATCAAGGAACTCTGCAATATCATTTTCAAGTACATACGCAAGCATTGAGCCTTTGCAAGATGTGATAATTTGCTCTTTCAAAAATGCAGCTTCTTCACTACTTAACTTCATTGAGAAATCTTCAATCCAATTATCTCTATAAAGGGGCATTTTCCAAAATTGCATACCGAACAAATCACCAGCATTTTTATCATCACACTCATTTTCTTCTGCATTATCATTTCTATTACCAAGTTTTTTCAATGTGGCTTTCTGAGATTTTAATGCACACGAAACACGCACATATTCGGAGAGAGAAAGACTTCCTCCGGTAAATATCCCATATCGTCTGAGTCCAGCCCAATAAATACTTGCTGGTGTTCGTTTTACCCAATTCCCATTTTGAAGCGAGTTTTTACCAATAAGTCCACTTTCATTTCTGTTCTGACTAAATAAAATCTCGCCACAAGTTCTTTCAATCGTATCCAATGTCTTTAAGACCTTGTTCGGATTG
>ERZ773118.1576-NODE-1576-length-11065-cov-2.34487_pt1 | contig 11065 bp, 7 predicted proteins | sample MGYA00580562_ERZ773118 | MGnify/ENA primary metagenome ERZ773118 (study PRJEB29015, sample SAMEA2737878) | human gut metagenome | biome: human gut; feature: human-associated habitat; material: faeces | place: China | collected 2012 ... | reverse complement strand
CAGGCAGACCTGAACTGGGAAAACCCGGAGGTGCGTCAGGATATTTATGATACTGTAAACTTCTGGCTGGAAAAGGGGGTAAAGGGACTGCGTTTCGATGTGATCAACCTGATCTCCAAGCCGGACGTTTATGAGGATGATCTGGAAGGGGACGGACATCGTTTCTATACAGACGGACCAAAAATCCACCAGTATCTTCAGGAGCTGAACGAGAATACCTTTGGAAAATATGACGATGTGGTAACTGTAGGAGAAATGTCTTCTACCACATTGGAAAACAGTATCCGCCATTCCAACCCGGAATCTAACGAGCTGTCCATGATCTTCAGCTTCCATCACCTGAAAGTGGATTATCCTTCCGGAAATAAATGGGAGATCGAGCCTTTCCGCTTCCATGATCTGAAAAAGCATCTGTTTACCTGGCAGGAAGAAATGGAAAAGGGCGGCGGCTGGAATGCTCTGTTCTGGTGCAACCATGATCAGCCGAGAATTGTTTCCAGAATCGGAAATGAAAAGGAATACCGTGTAAAATCTGCAAAATGTCTTGCCACAGCAATTCACGGTCTGAAGGGAACACCTTATATTTATCAGGGAGAGGAGATCGGTATGACAAATGCCGGCTATACCTCTATTGACGAGTATATGGATATTGAAAGCCTGAACTATTATAATATCCTGAAGCTTCAGGGTAAGAGCGAGGAGGAAGTGATCCGTATTCTGGGCGCCAAGTCCAGAGACAACTCCCGTACCCCAATGCAGTGGGATGCTTCTGAGAACGCAGGCTTCACTAAGGGAACTCCGTGGCTGAAAGTATGTGATCGCTACAAAGAGATCAACACAGAGAGCAGACATGAGCCGGATTCTGTTTTCCAGTATTATAAAGAGCTTGTGAAGTTAAGAAAAGAGCTTCCTGTGATCCAGAAAGGCGCTGTGACACCTCTTCTTCGCGAGGATAAAGAAATCCTTGCATACAAACGTGAGTATCAGGGAAAAGAGCTTTATGTGTTCTGTAATTTCTTTGACGGTGAAGTAAAGGTACCGTATTCCATTCCGGAAGACTGCAAGAGCATTCTTTCTAATTACGGAGAGGAGATTAGCCCCAGGGAGCTTGTTTTAAGACCTTATGAGGCAGTGATGTTCCTCCGCTGAAAAGAGGCATACTATGAAATTTAAAGCGCTTACTACCTGCTTTGCCGGAGGTCATTATACCCAGCAGGGCAGATTGAGCCCAGATGAAAAAAATACAGAAAATCAGGTGATCAACCTGCACCCGGAGCTTTCCTGGGAAGTATTTGAGGGCTTCGGGGGCGCAGTGACAGATGCAGCGGCATATGTGTATTCTCTGATGAATGAGGAGCAGAAAAAAGAAGTCCTTTCTACATATTTCATAAAGAGGGACTTGGCTACCGGCTTCTGCGTGTTCCTGTTGACAGTTGTGATTTTTCTCTGGAGACCTATGATTCACTTGTGGAAAAAGAACCCGTAAAGGTGGCGGTCCAGAGAGCGGGAAAATATATTTTTCCAATGCTTAAAGATATTTTTGCAGTCTGTGAGGAGCAGCCGGAGATCATGGTTTCTCCCTGGTCTCCGCCGGAATATATGAAAACAAACGGACAGCGCCAGCGGGGCGGACATCTGAAAAGGGAATACTATCCGGACTGGGCTGAATATATCTGCCAGTACATCCTTGCCCTGCAGGCAGAGGGCTTTCCGGTAAAACGAATGTCCATTCAGAACGAGGCCAACGCAGTACAGAAATGGGATTCCTGCCTGTACAGTGCAGAGGAGGAGAGGGAGTTTCTGAAAACAGCTCTTTATCCTGCGCTGAAAAAACATGGGCTGGATAAAATTGAAATCTACATCTGGGATCATAATAAGGAACGGCTTTATGAACGGGCGGTGGAAACCATTGACAGTGAAACAGAAAAAATGATCACCGGAATGGCCTTTCACTGGTACAGCGGAGATCATTTTGAGGAAATGGAGCTGGTGCGGAAACGATTTCCCGGACTGAAGCTGATCCTTTCCGAAAGCTGCCTGGAATACTGCAAATTCCGGTCAGATGATGTGACAGAGGGCGCTTTTTCTCTTCTTCATGAGCTGATCGGGGACCTCAATCATGGAATGAGTATGTTTCATGACTGGAATCTCTGTCTGGATGAAGAGGGCGGTCCTAATTATGTTGGAAATTACTGTCACGCTCCCTGTCTTTTCCATAAAGGAAAGAAACGGCTGCTCCCCCAGCCGACCCTTGACTGTTTTTATCACATCTCCCATTATCTGCGTCCCGGAAGCGTGCGGATCGCCCATTCTGTATACACAGATAAGATAGAGTCTGTTGCCTATAAAAATACAGACGGAAGCATCATTCTGGTTCTTCTGAACCGGACAGAAAAACAGCTTCCTGTAAATCTGAGGCTTCATGGACAGACTGGGACTTTAAATGTTCTTCCCCAGTCCGTCACTACCTGCACAATAGAATACGAATGATAAAAATTTTCGGAATAATACAGAAATGATTTGCAGATAAAATAAGGCACTGCCCACGGATAAAAACGTTGGCTGTGCCTTATTTGGATGATCTGTTTTTTCTTTCCTTGTATCGTGAGGACTGGTCATTGCATTTTCCGCAACAACCGCTTACTTATCCGGCTTACCGGATATAATTCTGAATATATTCCTGAGTGGTGTTGTCAATCAGGTGATAGGTAAGCTCTGCCATGGCTTCCGGAGATTCATGCTCTGTTCTGGACAGCCATGTTTTGATCATTCCGATACAGCCGCTGAGACAAAAGGCATAGGCATAGCGTATCTCGCTGTCAGTAGCCGGAAAGCTGCTCTGTTTCAGGAATTTGTTAGCGATCAGTGTCTCAATCCGCTCCACAAAATCCATGTCTCCGTTAGGTCCCAGAAGCGCCAGGGAAAGATCCCGGTTGCTGTCCATAATGGAGAAAAAACGGGCAAGAAAGGGAATGATCTTTTCCCTTTCTGTGCAGTCGTCGGGACAGCCCTCCATAGCTTCCCGGATGTCTGCCATAGCTTCCTCTTCAATTTTTTCAAGCATCTGGTAGATGTCTGTATAATGCAGGTAAAAGGTGGAGCGGTTAATATCCACTTCGTCTACCAGTTCCTTTACAGTGATTTCTTTGATACTTTTTTTCTGCATCAGGCGGGCAAGTCCCTGCCTGAGCTGCATCTTTGTTTTTCTGACTCTTCGGTCAACTTTTTCAGCCATGAAAAAACCTCCAATCTTTTTGCAAAAAAGGGCATTGTTTTGGTAGAAATGTCAAATTTTATGTTTAGTAGACAAAATATAAAAAAATGTCGATTAGTAAATATTAAGCTCTTTTTTTGTCGCTTGTATTTTTTTTCAGTTTTAGTATAATACGTTTTGTAAAGAAAAGCAACATATTGTTTATTAATAGAAATAAAAATGGTTAATAGAATATAAGCTATTAATAGAACAATGATTGATTAACAGAATATAATGTAATCAACAGAATCAGGCAGATTCTGTACGGCAGAAAGTGTCTGATCTGTTTAAATAAAGTAATTTCTATATAAAAATATATCATGAAAGAAAGGGAACAGCTATGATCAAAAATGAGTGGAAGAATCTGCTGAAGAACAAAATGCTGGTAGTTGTTGTTATGGCTATTATCATAATCCCGGTCATTTACGCAGGATTGTTCCTGAAATCCATGTGGGATCCATATGGAAGTCTGGATAACCTTCCTGTAGCAGTAGTCAACAATGACAAATCAGTGGAATACGAGGGAAAAACTTTAAGTGTGGGCAGTGATATGGAAGATGCCCTGAGGGATAATGATTCCCTTGATTTTCATTTTGTGGACAGTAAAGATGCAGAGCAGGGCCTGAAAAACGGTACATATTATATGGTAATTACCATTCCGGAGGACTTTTCTGAGAATGCGTCCACTTTGATGGATGAGAAACCAAAGAAAATGGAACTGGAATATGAGACAAATCCGGGAACAAACTACATTGCTTCAAAAATGAGCGAGAGCGCTGTAGTGAAAATCCGTGATGAGGTAGCTTCTCAGGTAACAGAAACCTATACTCAGACAGTTTTTGACCAGATCACAGAGGTTGGAGACGGTATGCAGGAGGCTGCCGATGGTTCAAAGGAACTGAAGGACGGACTTGGAGATGCTTCTGACGGAAATAAAACCATTACAGACAATCTGAAAAAGCTGGCGGACAGCACGCTTACCTTTAAGGATGGAGCAAATACTCTGACAGAAGGTCTGAAAGAATATACGGACGGTGTGGCGCAGGTAGATGACGGAGCTACACAGCTGAATGATGGAGTGGGAACTCTGACAGCAAAGGTTCCTGAGCTTACAGCCGGTGTAAATAAGCTGAATCAGGGCGTTAAGGATTATACAGACGGCGTTGCAAAGCTTGACGCAAATTCTGCACAGCTGACAGCCGGAACAGCAGATCTTCAGGAAGGAGCAGAGACTCTGAAAAAAGGTCTTGATACCCTGAAGGATGGAACTACACAGTATGTAAGCGGAGCAAATACTCTTGCAGACGGAGTGACACAGTATGTTGCCGGAGCAGATCAGCTTGCAGCCGGAGCAAAACAGCTTTCACCACTGGAGGGAATCGGTCAGGTATCTTCAGGCATTTCACAGTTGAACAGTTCTATTTCCAAAGGAGAGGGCTCTCTGAAATCAGGGACTCAGCAGCTGGAATCCGGTTTAGGGGAACTGTACGGACAGCTGAAAGAGCTGGGCGGCAGCCTGACAGCAGAAAATATCAAAAAGCTGACAGCCGGTTTAAATGAAGCGAAAAACGGAATGGAAAGCGCAGGCAAAGGAATGACTACTGCTTCTGCCGGAATGACCCAGGCCGCAGAGGGAATGACAAATGCGGCAGGCGTGATCACTCAGGCAGGGCAGGGGATTTCTTCTGTGGCAGCCCAGGTTCAGAATGCATCCAGGCCTGTGGCAGATGCAGTAAACGGAGTGACTGGCATTGTAAATCAGTGTGCTCAGGATGCAAATGGAAAGTTGGATGCGGCAAGATCACAGATTGATGCGGCAAACGCACAGATTGCTTCTGCAAACGGACAGATCGAGGCGGCAAACCAGCAGATATCAGGTATGCAGGCATCTATGGCAGGCGCCCAGGTAGCCATTCAGGGAATCCAGGGTTCAGCCGACGAAAACGGAATGGTTTCCGCAGCAAGCCTGAATGCTGTGATCGGAATGCTTGGCAATTCTGCTTCCGGTGTATCCGGAGTAGATGCAGTACAGAACAATGTGGAAAACATGGATGCTTCTGCCTATACAGCACAGGCACAGCAGATTGCAGACGCAGCCTCACAGCAGCTGGCAGGCGTACAGGAAACCTTAAATGGAACAGCAGGACAGCTGAATGAAGCGGCAGAAGGACTGAAAAAGGGTGCAGAGACTCTTGGAACAAAATCAGGAGAAATGAAGGCGGGCGCGGATCAGATGGAAGCCGGCGCTCAGAAAATGGCAGCCGGAGCAGAAAATATTCCTTCAATCCCAGCGGATCCCATCAATCAGGTGACAACTGCTGTGGGACAGCTCTATGCAGGATCTCAGAAAGTAGATCAGGGTGTGGGAGCGGTAGCCTCTGCTCTCGATACACTGGAAGAGGGAACAAAAGATTTCCCGAAGGCAGCTGCAGGTGTAAAGGCTCTGAATGAAGGATTTGCACAGCTGACAGCCAATGATAAAGCTCTGACAACAGGAGCAAAAACTCTGAAAGCAGCAGGCAGCACCGTAACAGGAGGCATCAGTCAGCTGACAGCCGGAGGCAGGGATCTGGCAGCCGGAGTCGGTACTTTAAGTGAAGGAATCAAAACCTATACAGCCGGAGTCAGAACACTGGCAGGAAATAATGAAGCTCTTACCTCAGGAACTCAGCAGCTTGCATCAGGAGCCGGAACTCTTGCATCAGGAGCCGCGCAGCTTGCAGAAGGCACCAAAACTCTGAAAGCCGGAACCAGTAAGCTGGTTGAAAACAACAGTACTCTGAACAGCGGCGCTGACCAGCTCGCTGACGGCGCAGGACAGATCCAGGACGGCTCTTCACAGCTTTATGACGGCTCAAAGGAACTGGGAGACGGAATCAAAAAATTAAGCGACGGTTCAGAAACCCTGCAGACAAGTCTCAGCGACGGCGCAAAGCAGGTAAAAGAAACAAAAGCCAATGATGATATGATAAGCATGTTTGCCGCACCGGTTAAAGAGGAAGAAACACAGATGACAACAGTGGAGAATAATGGTCACGCCATGGCTCCTTATATGATGTCTGTAGGTCTGTGGGTAGGCTGTCTCGCCTTCTGTCTGATGTATCCTCTGACAGAGTACAAAGGAAAATTAAAATCAGGCCTGGCATGGTGGGCAAGTAAGGCGTCGGTTCTTTATCCGGTAGCAGTCCTTCAGGGAGTTCTTCTGATCGTTCTGCTTCACCTGATAGACGGATTCACACCGGCAGAAATGACGAAGACAGTTCTTTTCTCCTGTCTGGCAGCTGTGGCATTTACATCTATTATATATTTCTTTAATATTACCTTCGGCAAGGTGGGAAGCTTCCTGATGCTGATCTTTATGGTAGTTCAGCTTGCAGGTTCGGCAGGAACCTATCCGGTAGAGATTTCACCTTCCTTTGTGGCAAAGATTCATAATTACCTGCCTTTTACCTATACTGTCAATGCATTCCGAAGCACCATTGCAGGAGGCGAAAGTATAGGAACAGCAGTTGTTGTACTGCTTGTGCTGGCAATTATATTTACAGTACTGACGATTTTACAGTTTAACCATATGGCACATGCCAGAAAGAGCGGAAAGAAGGTTCTTTATGACTGGCTGGAAGCACATGGAGTAGCATAAAAAAAGAAAAACGCTGCAATCCGGAATCAACTGAGGATTGCAGCGTTTTTCAGCAATTATGTATTATTTCTCAACGATCTCAAGAATTTCCATTGGACAGGCTTTTACACAGATACCGCAGGCTGTACATTTGGATGCGGTTGGTTTGTCCTCAGCCTTTACCATCAGGCCGAACGGACAGGCTTCCACGCATTTTCCACAGCCGGTACACAGTTTTTTGTTTACCATGTATACGCCTTTTGCGTTCTGAGTGATTGCGCCTGCTTCACAGACCTCTGCGCATTTTCCGCACTGAGGACATGCCATTGGCTTTGGCTCTCCCTTGCGTTCTACAATCTGAATGCAGGATTTTAATACATTAGATTCCTTGTAATAAGCATTTGAACAGGCCTCTACACATTCCAGACATGCCATACAGGTGGCGCCTTTTTTTACTGTCAGTTTTTTCATTACCTTACCTCCGCTTTTTGTTGTTTTTACCATACTCATCATCTGCTGTGTTCAGCTTGTTACATTATATCATTCTTTCTGTATATCTACAATTTGTTTTGTGCTTTTTTTCACAAAGAATACATTTGAAGATGATTGTTTAAAGGGAATATCTGGTGAGGCGTTCTGGCATATTTTTGCCGGAATCCAGATACATGCAGGGCAAAATGCCATTATTGGAAGTAATTTGGAATACATTTTGACCACGCTGCTGTGAATGGAGTGATCTGCAATTTATAACGGATATTTTGGATATTTTTTATGAAGGTCTGGTGTTAGTCTGAAGAATGGGGTATGATAATAAAAAGGGACATTTAACAGATTCCTCACATTTTTCCCACAAAGTAAACACAAATTTTTTTTATACTCAGACCATCAAAAGGAAAACAGAGATATTTTCAGGAGGGAATTGATTATGGAGAATATGAACAACAACATGAATGATAATCTTAATAACATAAATGATAATAATGACCAGGACAACAAAAAAGATAAGAAAAAAATGAGCTTTAAAAAGGGAGCGGGAATTGCTTTCTGCGCTGTTCTGGCAGGAGGCCTTGCATTTGAAGGCGTCAGCGCTGTAAGCGGCTGGGATTTCAGCAACATTGTACAGGCATCGGATAAGGACGAAAATAAAACCACACTTTTGAAAACAAAGAAGAAATCAGACGATAAGGATACGGAAAAGACTGAGGAAAAAACAGAGGATTCCAAAGATAAGGATGAAAAGGCAGAAGAGGATTCTGAACAGAAAGTAAAGGGAAGTCTGGACGTATCTGATATTGCGGCAGAGGCAATGAAATCCGTAGTTGCCATTAACACCAAATCTGTGCAGGAGGTTCAGACCTATATCGGAGACTTTGGTTTCGGAGGATTTACCACTCAGGAACAGGAGGTTGAGGGAAGCGGCTCCGGTATCATTGTGGGAAAAAATGACGAGTCTCTTCTGATCGCAACAAACTATCATGTAATCCAGGGTGCAGATACGGTATCTGTTACCTGTATTGACGGCGAGGTTTATGAGGCAATTGTAAACGGTTATGATGCAGATAAGGATCTTGCAGTTGTTTCGGTTGCTCTTTCTGATATTTCCAAAGATACCATGGAGCAGATCGAGGTTGCCACAGTGGGAAGCTCCGATGATCTGAGAGTAGGCGAGCAGGTAGTTGCCATCGGAAATGCTCTTGGATACGGACAGTCTGTAACAACAGGTATTGTCAGCGCCAAAAACCGTAAACTGGATGATTCCGGACAGGCAGATGAAAATTCTGACGGTGTAAACCTGATTCAGACAGATGCGGCTATTAATCCCGGAAACAGCGGCGGAGCTCTTCTGAACATGAACGGAGAGGTTGTGGGAATCAATTCTGCAAAGCTTGCTTCCACAGAGGTCGAGGGTATGGGATATGCCATTGCCATTACAGACGTATCTGATATTCTTGAGAATCTCATGAATGAGACACCGAGGGATAAGGTGGAGAAACACGGCGCCCTGTCCATTACAGGCAGCTCAGTAAGTGAAGAAGCATCTGCGGTTTATGATATTCCGGAAGGTGTTCTGGTTGCAGAAGTGATCAAGGACGGAGCTGCTGACAAGGCGGGAATCGAGGAAAAGAATATTATTACAGAGTTCGACGGCAAGAGAGTCCGCAGCATTGAAGCCCTGGTTGATATGCTTCAGTACTATGAGCCGGGTGAAGAGGTTGAAGTAACGCTTCAGGTTCTCGGAAACGGAGGTTATGAGGAAAAGAAGGTAACAGTTACTCTTGATGAGGGAACCTCTGAGGAGTCGGCAGCCTCTGATACAGCAGCACAGGAGCCGTCACAGGAAGAAAGTATCCTGGATGAGTTTGGAAACAGTGCAGAGGATGAAGAAACCTATAATGAGTTCTTTGGCGACATCTGGTAAATTGCAGACACAGTTTTTCCATTAATATAAATATATAAGCACAGAAGGGACCGGCAGGATCAGCCGGTCTTTTCTGTGCTGTATTGAAACGGCAGGGCAGGTCTGTTATACTTAAACACAGAGATTTCGGGAAAATGTGGAAAAGCAGGTTCCCGCAGATGAATATATGTGGAAAACGGTGACAGAATATGAAAAAAAGAAACGTGATCATTGACTGTGATCCAGGGGTGGACGACGCGGTTATGCTTGCTCTGGCAGCAGCTCACAGAGAAGAACTGGAGATTCTGGGAATTACAACTGTAAGCGGAAATCAGGATATAAAAAAAGTAACAGCAAATGCATTGAATCTGGCAGAATTTTACGGATTATCAGTTCCGGTGGCCCGGGGAATGGAAAAGCCTGTCATGCGAAAAACGTATTTTGCGCCGGAAACTCATGGAGAAAGCGGGATCGGGAACTGTGTTCTTCCGTGTTCCGGAAAAGCACCGGAGCCGGAAAAGGGAATATTTTTTATCCGCAGAGTTCTGGGAGAACTTCCTGAGGGAGAGCAGGCAACGATCATTGCCACAGGCCCTCTGACAAATATTGCTTTTCTTCTGAGGATTTTTCCGGAAGTAAAAGAAAAGATACAGGAGATCGTTTTTATGGGCGGTTCCCTGTCAGGAGGAAACGTTACAGATGCGGCAGAATTTAATTTTTTTGCAGACCCCGAGGGAGTTCCTCTTGTTATGTGCGGTCTGGATGTGACAGAACAGTGTACTCTGTCAAGAAATCAGATTCTGAAGCTGTGTCAGTCAGGAAACAGAATCGCAAAGCTCTGCGGAGATATGCTGGGTTATTCTCTGGAAAACACATCAGAAAAATACAGAGGGGAAACCAGCGTACATGATGCGGTTCCTGTGATGTATCTTCTTCATCCGGAGATATTTAAGGGAAGTCAGAAAATCCTGACCGTAGACTGTTCTGAGGGAAGCGCCCGGGGTGCGGTACTGGGGGGCTTCCGCTGGTGGCAGCATGAGGAAGAGGATGCCAATGCTTTTGTACTGACTGAGGCGGATAAAGACAGGTTCCGGGAGATTCTGATCACTTCTCTGTATGAGCTGGGACAGCGCTGAAGCATTATATTCCGTAAATAAAATAAAGGAAGCAAATAAATGAATTATATAATTTTTGATCTGGAGTGGAACCAGAGTCCGGAGGGAAAAAGCGGATCGGATGAGCGGATGCCCTTTGAGATCATAGAGATCGGGGCGGTCAGCCTCAATGAAAAAAGAGAAAAAACCGGAGAGTTTCAGACTTTGATCAAACCCCAGGTGTATAAGTGGATCCATGACAGCATCCACAGCGTAGTACATGTGGATTATAAAGACCTTATGAACGGAGTACCGTTTCCTCAGGCAATCCGGGACTTTCTGGACTGGTGCGGAGAGGATTTTGTTTTCTGTACCTGGGGAATGCAGGATCTGACTGAGCTTCAGAGAAATCTTAAATATTATGATCTTCTGGAGCTTCTTCCGGGTCCGGTGACTTACTATGATATTCAGAAACTTTTCAGTTGGTTTCACGAAAATATGAAGCTGCGAAGGGGGCTGGAATATGCAGTAGATACCCTGGGAATCAGAAAGGAAAGGGGATTTCACAGAGCTTTGGAGGATGCAGAATATACGGCTGAGGTTTTCTGCAGACTTGATATGTCAGAGGTCCTGCCTTATTATTCAGTTGATACGTATCAGGCGCCGAGAAATAAAAAGCAGGAAATTTACATTTCTTATCC
>ERZ773118.1569-NODE-1569-length-11138-cov-2.49499_pt1 | contig 11138 bp, 9 predicted proteins | sample MGYA00580562_ERZ773118 | MGnify/ENA primary metagenome ERZ773118 (study PRJEB29015, sample SAMEA2737878) | human gut metagenome | biome: human gut; feature: human-associated habitat; material: faeces | place: China | collected 2012 ... | reverse complement strand
GCTTGGCATGCTGGTGGTCCATTTAATGTTGCTGATGGAACATATAAATTTGTTGATGAAGATGATCAAACCCTATTCAATAGCTTGACTAACTTATTAAATGCAAATAAAAAGGCTATTGTTGTAAATGCCGGTACACCGATGGGGCTAGGATTCATCGAACCTGTAAGAAAAGAATATGTCGAACGTGGACAATTTATTGATGTTGGCATTGCTGAAGAAAATGCTATGGCAATGATTAGCGGGATTGCTAAAAATGGCGGAATACCTGTCTTTGGAACTTTTGCTCCTTTTTTACAACGTACATATGATCAGCTATCTCACGATTTATGCCTGAACAATAATCCAGCAACAATTCTTGTTCTATCCGCTGGAGTCTATGGGATGAATTCAAATACTCATATAGCTTTATGTGATATTGCAATGTTTGCACATATTCCAAATTTAATCTATTTAGCGCCGACAACTAAAGAAGAGTATTTACAAATGTTTAAATATGCAACTACCCAAAAAGATCATCCAATTGCAATCAGAGTCCCAGTACAAATGATTGAAAGTGGTCAAGAAGACACAACTGATTACTCTATCCATAATAAATCTCAAATTGTTCAACAAGGTAATGATATTGCTATTATCGGAGTAAGTAATCTGCTTCCATTAGCCTTAAAAACAGCTCAAAAATACAAAGAGGATACCGGTAAAAATATCACTGTAATAAATCCAAAATTTCTAACAGGTTTAGATGAAGAATTACTAAATGACTTGACTAATAATCATCGTCTTATTATTACTTTAGAAGATGGTGAATTAGAAGGTGGATATGGGCACAGAATAAGCAGTTTCTACGGTATGACAGAGATGAAAGTCAAGAATTATGGTATCTCCAAGGCCTTTCATACTGATTTTAATGCTGATGAATTATTAGCTCAACATGGTATATCCGTTGATCAATTAGTGACTTATATGAAAAATAGCTAAAAACTATATATTATTGTTTTATATATAATTCTCATTAGTATACAATAAAATTAATAATGTATTTAAAAAAGGCTGTAACGTCTAAAGTGAACTGCAACCTGTCAAGTAGACAATTGAAAAAATATAAAATTTTTCCTGCCGGTAGATTATCTACTGGCAGTTTTTATGCGATTTGCAAATAAATTTTATGTTTTTCGATTCTGATATAATAATGGAATTCTGTTATATCTGTGAGCCGTTTCTCATTTAGTGCATCGGTAGTAAACTCTCGATTAAGTAAATTTTTAGCTATATATTGAGGATTTACAGCCTGTCCTGTACATCCATTAGTAGAGTATTTAATAGTTGATTTGATATTAAGTAGTACGTAGTACTCGTTTATCATTAACATCAATGTCATGATAAGATTCTAGATCATCTCTAATTCTTCATTATCCTCTATCTGGTGACTCTGTATGGAGCTTTTCAATCTCATCAGTAATCCGTCTGTTTTTTTGTTCGTTTTCAGAGCTTTCTCTGTACAACCTCCAAATGCAGTTTTTCTTCCTTTTGTCATAATAGTGTGTTCTCCTATTTCAGATGATTTTAACTCTTCATGATTATTATACTTCTTTATCCAGAGTTGTAACTTCAATCTTGGACAAATTCCGTATTTTTTACAAATATCATCCAAGGAACCACGACCATCTAAATAATCTAAAACAGCTTGCTGACACCAAACATAGATACAATTCGATTTTGGCTTTCTTTTCCATCTAGATACAAATTTACAGCATATACCTTATCCTCAATGGATATTTTTCTTTTAGACATAAAATATGCTCCCTCCTAAGTGACAAGTTTTTATTATTTCACTTGTCTCCCCAGAAAGAAGCATATCAATTTTAATGCGTTACAGTCTCTTTTATTTATAACTATTTAACAACAATATTGACAATTTTATTTTTTACAACAATCACTTTTACAATATTTTTACCCTCAGTATGAGCTTTAACATTTTCTTGTTCAAACGCAATTTCCTTCACAGCTTCATCATCAGTATCTTTAGTCACTTGAATCTTGGCTCTAAGTTTCCCGTTAACTTGAACACCCATTTCAACTGTCTCGCTCACTAACATATTTTCATCATATGTTGGCCAAGTTTCATATGCAATCGAACTATCATGTCCCAACATTTGCCACATTTCTTCACAAATATGAGGAGCAATGCAAGAAAGCATTTTGATAAAATTAAATGCATACTCTTTATATACTGTCTCTGCTTTATAGCATTCATTAATGAAGATCATCATTTGTGAAATAGCAGTATTAAATCCTAATGTTTCAAAATCATCTGTAACCTTTTTAACTGTTTGATGATATACACGGTCAAGACTATGATCATTTTCATCACTTAATTTATCTTGTTCGATAAATAAACGATATACCCGATCTAACCATTTACGTGAACCGTCTAATCCATTTGTTGACCAAGGAAGAGCAGCTTCCAATGGTCCCATAAACATCTCATATAATCTTAATGAATCTGCACCATGAGAAGCAACAATATCATCAGGATTAACAACATTACCACGTGATTTAGACATTTTTTCATTATTATCTCCAAGAATCATTCCTTGATGGAATAATCTTTGCCATGGCTCTTTACATTTCACTACTCCAGCATCATACAATACTTTATGCCAAAAACGAGAATATAGTAAGTGTAATACAGCATGCTCAGCACCACCTACATACAAATCAACAGGCAACCACTTTTCTAACAATTTAGGATCACAAATAACTTCACTATTATGTGGATCAATATAGCGAATATAGTACCAGCAAGATCCTGCCCATTGAGGCATTGTATTAGTTTCACGACGACCTTTTTGACCATCAATCTCTACTTCCAACCAATCTTCACAGTTAGCTAATGGTGATTCACCACTATCATGGGGTTGAAAATTCTTAGTAGCTGGCAATTCTAATGGTAATTCTTCAACCGGAACGGTTCTCATTGTTCCATCTTCCATATGTACGATTGGAATTGGCTCACCCCAATAACGTTGACGAGAAAATAACCAGTCTCTTAACTTATAAGAAATTTTCTTTTCTCCACACTTATGCTCTTCTAACCAGGCAATCATCTTATCAATCGCTTCTTGTTTTCCTAGTCCATCTAACCATTGAGAATTAATATGTAATCCATCTTCAGTATAAGCGGCTTCTTCAATATTTCCGCCTTCTAAAACAGGTATGATCTCAATTCCAAACTTTTTAGCAAATTCCCAATCGCGATCATCATGTGCTGGTACTGCCATAATTGCACCAGTTCCATAACTTGCTAGTACATAATCAGAAATCCAGATAGGAATTTTCTTACCATTAACAGGATTAATTGCATACGCTCCTGTAAAAACACCTGTTTTATCTTTGTTTAGTTCAGTTCTTTCTAAATCTGATTTACTTACACAACTTTCTTTATAAGCTTCAATAGCTTCTTTTTGTTCCAATGTAGTGATTTCAGCTACATATGGATGCTCAGGTGCCATAACACAATAAGTTGCACCAAATAAAGTGTCGCAACGAGTTGTAAAGACTGTAAATATTTTATCTGTTCCATCAATCCTAAAATCAACATTAGCTCCAACTGATTTTCCAATCCAATTTCGCTGCATTTGTTTTGTTGCTTCAGGCCAATCAAGATCATCTAAATCTTCAAGCAATCTTTCAGCATATTCAGTAATTTTTAAAACCCATTGCCGCATCGGCTTACGGATAACCGGATATCCCCCACGTTCACTTTTTCCATCAATAACTTCTTCATTTGCTAAAACAGCTTTAAGTTCTGGACACCAGTTTACAGGAATTTCATCTACATAAGCAAGACCGGCATCATAAAGTTTTGTAAAAATCCATTGTGTCCATTTATAATATTCAGGATCACTAGTTGCGATTTCTCTATCCCAATCATATGAGAAACCTAAAGATTTAATTTGTCCCTTAAATACCTCAATATTCTTTTTAGTAAATTCAGCTGGATGATGTCCTGTTTGAATAGCAAACTGCTCTGCAGGAAGTCCAAATGAATCAAATCCCATTGGATGTAAAACATTGTATCCTTGCATTCTTTTCATTCTTGAAACAATATCTGTTGCAGTATACCCTTCTGGATGCCCTACATGTAAACCATTCCCTGACGGATATGGAAACATATCCACACAATAATATTTTGGTTTACCATCATCGTAGCAGTCTGTTTTAAATGTTTTATGCTCATCCCAATATTTTTGCCATTTCGGCTCGATTTGTTTGTGATCAAACGGCATTTTATAATTCCTCCTTAAAATAAAAAAATCATCCTATCTAAGGACGACTTTTAATCGCGTTACCACCTTAGTTCCAAGTCTAAAAGACCTAGCCCTCAAAACTTTAACGCAGTTAACGACAACGACTACTTAATTCCCCGCTGCATCTCCTAGGTGAGTTCATAACCCGTTTTATCAGTTTCCACCAGCCACTGATTCTCTATAAAAAACGTCAATTACTACTAGTCCTATTCATCGACTTTCAAATACTAGAATATTATAACATAAAAAGGCTGATATGCAACAAATTTTATTACTAATAATTTGGTTGTTTTAATGCTTTAATAGGATCTAACCGGCCTGCCAAAAAGGCGGGAATATAGCTACTGCACAATCCAAAACATAATGCTCCTAAATAGATAACAATTACTAACTGATAATCAATTTGAATAAACGCTCCTGATAAATCAAGCTGCAGCTCATTTTCAACAAGCTGATTAATTAAATTAACTAATTGATAAAAAAATACATAAGAGCAGATAAACGCTCCGCTAATTAAAGTAAAACTTTCTAATAAAACTAAATTCATGATCTGTAATTTACTCGCACCCATACATTTAAAAATACCGATATCTTTTGTTTTTTCTATAACAGACAAATATAACACTTCCCCAATTAAGAAACATGCTGCTACTATAGCCAATAAAGAAAATAGTAAAAGAACTCTTTGAATTTGTAACATAAATGTATCTATTCTTTCATTAATATTTTCTCCTGCAACTTTAAATTCAAATTGACTATACTGATCTTCTAAATCCATTAAAAGATCATCAAGATCCGCTTTGCTATTTAAATTGATCATAGCTAATTGAAACAATAATTGTTTCTTATCAATCGCAAAAGCTTGGCTAATATGATCGAGATTAGCTAATTCATTAATATAGATTGTGTCAAAAGCAGTTACATCTTTCCCTATTCCAACAACAGTGAGTGAGACTCCTTTAATTTGATCGTCCTTTAAATAATATCCATATAATTGTTGATTCAATAATTTTTGATAATCAGGATTAAGATGTGTTGCCGTTGTTTTTGATAAAACTATTTCATTACTATTTTTTGTTTCACGTCCTATTTCCAAATTCCTACTTTTTATTGGTTTAGTCATATCACTGATATAAATTGTTTTTTCAACTTCATAATCACTTTGCAGTGATACTCCCATAAATTCATAATCGGCTGGTTCCCCATAGATAAATTCATTCATATCTAAATTTGATAATGAAAGTAACTCATGATAACTAAGTAATTTTTTATGTACATTCTGAATCGAAATTAGTTGATTTGGAAATATAGAATCAAGCTGTCTTTTTATTTGGGTTTGTAATGATCCACTCAGTGTAAAGGTAATCATAATACAAATCAAAGCTACTGTAATACCAGATGATATTTTTAAATTTCTACCCAAATTAGCACGATATTGTAACAATGCCAGTTGATATAATTTTAATGGTGAATGCTGTTTGACTAAACGCGAATAAAAATGATTATTTTTATCCCGGCGATACTTCCCAATCAATTGTCCATTTTGCATAGAAAAGCATTGATCAGCATATTGATAAGCTAATTGCTCATTGTGCGTTATAACAATGACAAGTCGTTCCTTAGCTTCTGCATGTAATAATTCAAAAACCATCTTTGCATTTTTATCATCTAGAGAACCTGTTGGCTCATCACACAATAAAATATCAACATTTTTAATCATCGCCCGAAGTAATGCAACCCGTTGTTTTTGTCCACCAGATAAGATTTTGACCCTTTTTTTATTCAGTTTTCGGAGTTCTAATTTTTCTTCTTGATCTTCAACTGCTCTTTTATATGAAATTTTAGTAAAAAATTTTGCTAACAAATAATTTTCTTTGACATTTAGCCAATTAATTAAATTGAAATCCTGAAAAATAAAACCAATATGCCTACGACAATACTTTTTAATTTTTCGAATATCTTGATGATCAAATAATATTTCTCCTTCATAATCTTGATCTATTCCACCAATTAAATTTAATAATGTTGTTTTTCCGCATCCAGAATTTCCTACTATTATGATCAATCCCGTACTTGGTAATATTATGTTTAAATTTTTAATAATAGTTTCATCATATCTTTTAGTTAAATTTTTAATTTCCAGCATTTTAGTTCTCCTTTAACAATATGCTAATATCCATTCTGTTTATTTTAAGACTAGCTTGTAACCCTGCTAAATAACATGCAATTATATAAATAACAATCAACACTACATATAAATCATATTTTGTAAAAATATATTTCGGTAAGACAAACAACCTTGGAATGTTAAATAAATAATCACTTAAATCAAATAGCTCAATTAATCTTAATACGCCCATTGCTAAGATTGCTCCCGCACTTCCAATCAGCCCTCCTATCAAAATTGCTTCACGACAAAATAAATTAATTGCTTTACCTTTACCAAGACCATTAGCCAATAAAAGACTAGTATCTCTTTTTCGTTCAATAAAAATTGTTTTAAGAATAACTGAAATTAAAATTAATGAAATAGCAAAACTAATTACAATAAATAAGAAAATCACAAATCTAGTGATATCAAAAATTGATCGATAGTTGTCAATATAATCACCGTGTAGATTAATCAGCAAATAATCTTTTTGATATTCTTTTATCACAGCATCTACTTGATCACTATGAAATATTAAAACTGTTTTATCCAGGCAATCATCACTTAACTCTTCTTCTAAATACTGTTGTTCTAAATAAAGATTAACCCCTATATTAATATGATCATTAATGATTCCACTAATAGTGAATTCATATTCATCATCATTAATTTCAAAATTAATTCTCTCGCCTATTTTTAATTTATACTTCTTTGCCGTTGTCTGATTAATTAATATTTGATTCTCTTTTGAAGGATATTTCCCAGAAATATAATCTAACTTTTTAGTTTTAAATATCTGATATACCTCAACGTCTAACTCTTCATCATAACTGCTTAAAATTCCATTACTAAATACTAATTTGTAAGCAACATTTGCTATTTTATTATTCTTCTCAAATTTTTTAATTTCTTTGCGTTCAAAGATATTATTAATATAATCATTTTTTGAAACTTCAATAACTCTTTTTAATGGGTCTTCTTCAAATTTTTTTTCTAAATATTGCCATCCACCATTAAAAGCACTTAATAATAAAACAAAAGCTAGAATAATAAATATTTGTGATACAAACATCATTATTATCTTTTTAAATTGATATTTGAGTTGCCTTTTACAATAAAAAAGCAGTCGACCTGGCTGCTTTTTTATGATTATTGGTGAATATTTATGATATCGTTCATTACTAAAATTATAATAATTCTTTTTTTTATCAAGATCTACAATCATTTTTGTATATTGTTTAATTAATCGAGAATTATGCGAAATAACAATCACTAAATGCTCATTGGCATACCTTTTTAAAAGTCTCATCACTTCAATACTTAATTTATCATTTAATGCTCCAGTTGGTTCATCTGCTAAAAGAATTGGTGTATTACACAAGAAAGCTCGAACCAATCCAATTCGCTGCTTTTGACCACCCGATAGTTCATCGGGATATCTTTCCAACAATTCAACTACTTTTAAAGTTCGACAATACTCCTCCAATTGACCAGACACTTGCTTTAAATCAATACCTTTTATTTTTGTAATTAAGATTAAATTCTCTTTTATTGTTAAAGCATTGACTAAATTATAAAATTGGTAAACATAACTAATATAATCACGTTGATACATTCTAATTTGTTGATAGTTGAGCCTATGCCCATCAATTAATACCTGACCATTGCATGGACGCTCAATTCCCGCAATAATGTTTAACAAAGTTGATTTCCCTGTACCACTTTGACCAATGATTCCTATCATCCCTCTACTTGGAAATTTAATTGTTAGATCATCAATAACACGTTGTCTCTTTTTTCCATACTTATAAAATTTAGTAATATTAATAAGTTGTAATGCCATAACGTCCTCCTTATGTTATAATAGCAATGGTGATAAAATGAACTTATTTAAATATAGTGATGATAATAAACGCTATCATACTTTTAATTATTATCTGAAAAATAAATATCAAAGTAAAGTTGCCAAAGTTAGTTTGAATGCGGGCTTTACTTGTCCAAATCGCGACGGTACTAAAGGCACGGGCGGCTGTATTTTTTGTAGCAGCACTGGTTCAGGTGATTTTGCCGGAAATATCCAGGATTCATTAGAAATACAATTTAGTAATGTTAGTTTGCTTCTTCAAAATAAATGGCCAAATTGTAAATATATTGCTTATTTTCAAGCCAATACTAATACATACGGCCCATTAAAAAAAATCAAAGCTTGTATCGAACCATTTATCAATAAAAAAAATGTGGTTGCAATCAGCATCGCAACTCGGCCAGACTGCTTGGAAACCGATGTTTTAAATTATTTAGCAGAAGTTAATAATCGCTGCGATTTATGGGTCGAATTAGGTTTACAGACCATTCACGATCAAACAGGTGAACTAATCAATCGTGGCCATAATTATCAAGACTTCCTAGACGGCTTGAATAAATTACGAAAATTAAAAATTAATGTCTGTGTACATATTATCAATGGTCTACCTGGTGAAACATATGAAATGATGCTTGAAACAGCAAAGGCGGTTGGGCAGTTGGACATTCAAGCCTTAAAGATCCATATGCTTTATGTCATTGAAAAAACAAAATTACATCAGTTATATTTACAACAGCCTTTTAAAATCCTGAGTCGTGACGAATATATTGATTTAGTTGTCAAACAATTAAGTTACATCCCAGAAAATATTGTTATTGAAAGATTAACCGGAGATGGAAATATTTCAGATTTAGTCGCTCCCTTATGGTCAATTCGTAAAGTAACTATCTTAAATGATATTGATAAATTAATGGTTGCTAAAGATTATTATCAAGGTTGTAAAATAAAAAAGCCCATTTAGGGCTTTTTCTATTATTCAATTATTAATTACTAGTTTCAATTAAACCATAATCACCATCATTACGACGATATACGATACTAATGAATGACCAATCAATTCCATTTGCATGATTGCTTCTTCCATATCCATTGGTTTAGGGGTAATTGACTTAACCTTTACCAAGACATCTTCTTCAGATTCAACATCTTCAATTGAAGATAGGTTGAACGCAAGTTTATTATCTTTTGATTTACGACTTAGTCTAGTTTTGTACTTTCTGATTTGTCCTTCTAATTTGTCAACAACTAGATCCATAGCATTATATAGATCATCATCTACGACCTCTGCTCTTAAAAGTACATATTCAGTAGGAATCGTAACTTCAAGTTTTTGTCCATAAGGATAAACTCGACATAAAACTTTTGCTTCAACATTGTCACTTACGATGAAATACTTATCTAATTTAGATAGTTTTTCTGAAATCTTTGCTTCGATAGCCTCTGTGATTTCAATGTTTTTTCCTCTTACTGAGATTTTCATAAGAATTCCTCCTTTGTATAAACATATTATACAATATATATTTGTAAAATAACACTCAAATTATTGATAAAATTTCCCTAAATTTAACATAAACAAAAAACACTCGAATAAATCGAGCATTTTTATCTATAAATATTTTTTTAGAATTTCTACTTTATCTAACTCTTCCCATGGAAGATTGTTATCCCCACGACCAAAGTGTCCATAAGCAGCTGTTTTTAGATACAATGGTTGACGTAAATCTAACGTTTTAATGATTCCTCCTGGAGTTAAATCAAAGTTATCTCTGATTGCTTTTAGGATTATATCATGGTCAACATGTTCAGTTCCATACGTCTCAATAAAAATTGAAGTAGGTTCTTTAACTCCAATAGCATAAGAAACCTGAATTTCTAATTTATCACAAAGATTTGCCGCAACAATATTTTTAGCAATATAACGCAACATATAGGCAGCTGAACGGTCAACTTTGGATGGATCCTTTCCACTAAAAGCCCCACCACCATGGCGAGCAGCCCCACCATATGTATCAACAATAATCTTTCGCCCAGTTAAGCCAGTATCACCATGCGGTCCTCCAATAACAAAGCGACCAGTTGGATTGATCAGCACTTTATAATCAGTGTTTAAATTATATACAACTGCATCCATTATTTCTTCTTTAATATAACGTTTGAATTCAGTTTCATCAAAATCAGGATCGTGCTGAATCGACATTAAAATAGTATCAATTTTAGGAGTACTTTCGGTATAATCAATCGTTACTTGAGCTTTCATATCAGGACGGGCTGACTTAAATTCTCCAGTATCCTTTTTTTCAGTTGCATAACGAACCAAATGATGAGCAATTGAAATCGGCAAAGGCATATACCCTTTTGTTTCTTTACAGGCGTAACCAAACATGATTCCTTGATCCCCCGCTCCTCCAACTTCATCATTTGTTCCTAAAGCAATATCAGGAGACTGTAAATCCATTACTACCTGAACCTTGCAAGTCCGATAATCGATTCCTTTATCGCTATCATCATATCCAATGTCCTTTAAAACATCTCGAGCTACCTGCTCATAGTTAACTTCTGCAGTAGTTGTGATTTCTCCACCAATAACTACCAGATCAGTAGTAGCAAAAACTTCACAGGCCACACGTGAATTAGGATCTTCTTTTAAGCACGCATCAAGGATAGCATCACTAATTTGATCACAAACTTTATCAGGATGCCCTTTTGAAACTGATTCAGAGGTAAATAATACTTTTTCTTTCATTTTTCTTTCTCCTTCTACAAATAAAAAAGCTTCCTAAAGAGAAAGCATACATAGTTAGGAAGCCTTCTCTCA
>ERZ773118.1556-NODE-1556-length-11222-cov-3.00107_pt1 | contig 11222 bp, 9 predicted proteins | sample MGYA00580562_ERZ773118 | MGnify/ENA primary metagenome ERZ773118 (study PRJEB29015, sample SAMEA2737878) | human gut metagenome | biome: human gut; feature: human-associated habitat; material: faeces | place: China | collected 2012 ... | reverse complement strand
AACCAAACAAATTATAATATCTAAAATAACTAATGGCTCTTTATAAAATAAGACAATTGGTAAAATAAGTAGCACAATTAATTTTAAATCCAATTTAATTTGTGATTGTTTATACTCATTGATTGTTTGAATTACTACATAAATAATCAATGGTGTAAAAGGAAGCAAAATCTTGGCCCGAGGATATAAAAAACCATTTAAGACAAAACTAAAGATTGGGATAAATAATAACAATAATAGCCAGATCGATAATTTTCTCGTTTCTTTTAATTTTAAGCTTAGAACTAAACCTGCCCATGCAACAAAGCCTAATCCACAGCCATAAGCATTATACAATAGGGCTTTAAAATCACCTCGTGGCACTACTAACGACATCAAATCAAGTGAGCCGCCACTACTTTGATGGTTTTCCAGCATAACATAGGCAGTTGGAATTAAAAGAATTCCACAAATAAGCACTCCGATCAATAACGGCTGAATAAATAAACATAACTTTTTAAAAGTAATTAGGTTTTTCAATCGATACATTTCAAAACAATAATATGTAAAAATTGTTAGTAAAGCTGAAATTGCAAAAAAATAACTATTTGCAATTATTAGAACCACTGCTCCAATTAATAACCCTTGCTTTTGATTTTTAATATATGTATCTACCGCGATCAATGCCAAAAGCACTCCAGGCATATAATCAACAAACATGATTTGGCGGTGACTTTGGAATAATACAGAAGAAGATAATAATAATACAGCTCCAACTATACATAGCGTTGTGCTAAACTGTTTGCGTTTCAACCATATATAGGTCAGGTTAACACTTAAAACTAAATTTATTATCATATAGGTAATTATAATATCTTTCATTGCTATTCCAGGAATAAGACAGCCAATTAATACGTCAGGTCGAAACAATCCATAATAAGATATATTATAAATATTTTGACCACCGCCGATATTAAATGCAAAATCGGGGAAAAATGATTTTGTCTCTAACATCGTCTTCCGAATATAATCAGCTAGATTGACATGTTGCGATAGCCAATCAGTATTAGCTCCAAAGATACTAGAAGAAGGCGTGATGACTATGATCATCACTAAGGTTAAACATGTTAAAAATATAATTGGGTAAAACTGCTTTTTTTTCATTACTATCATTCTCCTGCTCACATTATCGTATATATTCCTTAAGAATCACCTAAAGAACATCTAAATATTTCTTAATTTTCATTTTACTATCTTCTTAATTTCCATTATGATGTATAATAAATACGAAAGTTGGTGAATATATGACGAACAATAAAATTTTAATTGTCGATGACAATCCTGAAATTAGAGAAGTATTAAATGTTTTACTCTCAAGTGAAGGTTATGATGTGATTGAGGCTAAAGATGGCCAAGAAGCAATTGATATGGTTAGTGATGATATCGATTTATATATTCTCGATATTATGATGCCTATAATCAATGGTTACCAAGCCTGTGTTGAAATTAGAAAAAAATCTAACGCCCCAATCTTATTTTTAACAGCAAAAGGTCAAGAAAGTGACAAAACACTTGGTTTTTCTAGTGGTGGGGATGATTATTTATCAAAACCATTCTCTTATAATGAATTAACGACAAGAGTGAAGGCATTGTTGCGTCGATACTATGTTTATCAAGGGAAAATGGAAAAAGAAGAAAATAATGATGACAACATTGTTTACAATAATATTACTATTAATCCTAATAGTGAAGCAGTGTATCTAAACGGAGAACAAATTGAATTAACTTACTTAGAATACCAAATTCTTTATCTTTTATTAAGTAATCGTAAAAGAATTTTTTCAACGCAAACATTGTATGAGAGTATTTGGAATGAACCTTATTATTATAGTGCTAATAACACAATTATGGTTCATATTCGAAATCTTCGTAAAAAAATAGAGAGTGATCCTCAAAATCCAAAAATAATTAAAACAATTTGGGGTAAGGGTTATCGTTGTGATTAAAAATTTCTTTAATAAATTAAGTATTCAAATTAGTGCCATTATCATTATTTGTGGAACCTTAGGGGTGGCAACTTTTTGTCTACTTTATGCCGGTAAAGAAAGTTTCTTTGAATTTACCCAAAACTTAGGGGTCATCTCTGAAAATACTGAAGCTTATGCAAATAATATTGAAAATCAAATTATTGATCAAAATGTATCAATTACTGATGTCGATACTCTAGATAAGATCTTAGGTACTAGCGATATTTATAGTGTCAATCTATATAATAAGGCTGATAACCTTGCCATTACTGGTTCTTTTGCTACCATGCTTGACAATTTTATCATCGGTTCAACAGTATATGATACTGAAGCAATTTATAACGGTGACGATTATAGTACAGAAATTGAGTTAAAAGATGGAACCATTGAAATGTATGTTTACTCATATGCTTTAGCTAAATTAGTCGTTCCTTACATCGTTGCCTCAATTGTCATTGCCTTATTTACCTTTTTACTTCCAACCTTTTTATTTATTCGACGTAAAGTAAATTATATGACAACATTAAAAAATGAAGTTACAATTATGTCACAAGGTGATTTAGACCATACAATCAAAATTAATAGTAATGATGAAATTGCAGAATTATCTAATCAAATTGATAATCTTCGCCTAACCTTAAAAGACAACTTTGCTACTGAAGAAGCTAATCGCAAAGCTAATTATGAATTAGTTACAGCACTTTCTCATGATTTGCGAACTCCTTTAACTTCTTTAATGGGATATTTAGATATTATTAGACTAAAGAAATTTAAAAATGAAGATCAATATAATTTATATTTGAAAAATTCAATTGATAAAGTAAATCAAATTAATGAACTAGCAAATAAAATGTTTGAATACTTTCTCGTTTTTAGTAAAGATCAAGATACTGAATTATCTAAGATGTCACTCGGCGTAATTTACGAATATATTTTAGAAAATATTGGTGTCTTAGAAGAAAATGGTTTTGAAGTAATCAAAAACATTAAGCATTCTGATTACTTTATTCGCGGTAATATTAATTTAGTCAAACGAATTATTAATAATGTTTTTTCCAATGTCTTAAAATACGCAGATATTAAACAGCCCGTTTATATCACTTTATTGATCGATGAAGATATTGAAAATCTAGGCTTAACGATTAAAAATACAAAAAAACATAGTGCTAACTATATTGAAAGTAATCAAATCGGTCTTAAAAGTGTCCAACAAATGATCAAGATTCACGATGGTACTTTTACAGTCCTTGACGAAGAAAGTACTTTCACAGTATCAATTACAATTCCTTTAATGCAATAATTAGTGTATAATGTTGCTATAATTTTAATTAAAAGGAGATATTATGCAGGCAATAGCAAAATTTCATAAAGTATCTAAAGAACAATTTATAATTGATTTCAAGGACAGTTTTCCTAAATATGATGAGGCAGCCATTAATGATATATATGCTTCAATTAAATTACCTAAGCGCGCTACTATCGGTTCTGCGGGTTATGACTTTTATACCCCTATCGATTTCATTTTAAAACCTCATGAAACAATTAAAATTCCTACTGGAATTAGAGTTTCTATCAACGATGGGTGGGTTCTTGCTATCTTTCCAAGAAGCGGACTTGGTTTTAAATATCGTTTACAATTAAACAATACAGTTGGAATCATTGATAGTGATTATTTCAATAGTGACAACGAAGGTCATATTTTTATTAAAATAACTAATGACAGTAATGAAGATAAAACAGTTGAATTAAAAGCTGGCCAAGGTTTTGGACAAGGAATCTTCCTACAATACGGTATTGTTGAAGATGACAATACGACTGATGAACGTAATGGCGGTTTTGGTTCAACAACTAAATAAAAAAATCAGATGGTTGATTATAGTGAACCATCTGATTTTTTTATAAGTTATTTTTATTTTCTTGATAATGTTGTTTAAATTTAATTGCTATTATTAAACAAACAATAATTCCTATTAAAAATGGAATCGCTGAAAAAAGGCAACGTACGGTGGAAAACTAGTCGTTTTATGATGTTCAATCAAACAATATTGATATGCCACAACAATACATAATAAATGTGATAAAAATAAAGTCAACCCCAAAAAACTATAATACATATACTGATAAAATTTCATTTCATCCACCTCCATATGACTTTGTTATGATTCATTTATTCCTTCTTTTATCATTATAACATAGTATTTTTTATCAATTCCCATGATTACCTATTTATTTACAAAATCTTTAGTAATATGTTATCTTTTTTGATAATATATTAGTATAGGAGGGAATTATTATGGATATTTTAATGAAATATGCTAAAAAGAAAACTGTTTTTATTTTATCGACAGTTTTGTCAGGGATAGTTACATTATTGTATTTAATCTCAAAATTCGGTCCAACAACATCATCTAATGTTAATATCAATGATATTAATGAATTAGCTGGAACGATTGGATCAATGGTTACAATTATTCAAATTATATTTTATCTATTTATTATATTGGCCATTGTAACCGCCATTCTTAGTGGAGTTTATTTTTTCAAAAAAAATAAGCAAGAATACGTGATGCTAGGGGAATTCATCGTTTCATGTATCAACTCAATATTATTACTATTATCAATGTCCGGAATCAATGCTATTTGTAAGATTCTTAGAGTTGCAATTAGTGGTGATTATTCATCACTTATGACTATGAATTCAGCACGATTACTTAGTTCCGTAACTAGCGCTGCAAGCAACCTTAAATATTTTATGTATTTATCAATTTTTGTATTTATTATCAATATTGTTTTATTATTAATTGTTAAAAAAATTATTAATATTGATGGGTTTCATTTTAATTTTGATGAACCAGTTGTAACTGCTGTTCCAGCTCAAGAACCTGTTCATGAAGATTCTACAACTGTCGAAGACGATTCTACGATAGCTGATAATGAGTTAACACAAGAAAACGGAGAAACTGAAACTAACACGGTTGAACCTAATGCTTCTGAAACTAAACCGGCAACTATCAATACACAAAAAATCAAAGACTTCTTTAAAACAAAAAACGGAAAAATAACGATTGGTGTTGCTGCTGCTCTTATTGTTTGTTTTGGTGGTTATAAAATATATGATACATTCTTTAATTATACTAGTATTGATCTAGGTAAAAATATTACTGTTGAATTTACCGGGAAAGACGGAAGTGGTTATATAAAAGATGTTGAAAGCAATATCGATTATGACAAAAATAATTCTGATTTATCTAACTTTGTTAGCAGCACTTATACTGACTATGATTTTTCTGGAGATCTATCTAATGGTGATAAAATAACTGTAACGATTAAATACTCAGAAGAATTGGCTAAAGCAAATAAAATCAAAGTAACTAATGATTCTAAAACTTTTACTGTTAAAGGTCTAATTGAAAAATTTAAAGATAGCAGTAAAATACCAGAAAAAGTTATTACTCAATTAAAAAAAGAAGCTGACAAAAACATAAAGAATCGCTATAAAGATGGTTATTCTTTTACTTATAATCATGAATTTAATTCTCTTTGGTTTGCCAAAGGGGAAGATGATGATAACGACAGTGTTATTGCTATATATAAAATTGACGAAACATATACCTCATCATTCAGTGGCCAACAAGACGTTGAAACTTACTATGCCGCAATCTATGTCGATGATGTTGATTCTGCCTATTTAGATGAAAAGTCACATTATTGGTATGGGGCTTCTTTATATGGCAGTGATGGTAAAGAATTATCAGATCTAAATGCATTGGAAACTGCTTTAAAAGAAAAATTTGATGATCAAACTTTAGAATTAATCAAATAAAAAACTAAAACCACTTTTTAAAATATTTAAGAAGTGGTTTTTTTATTCCAAATCAAACTGATTATTAAATTATTTTCACTTATCTTAGCAGTTACACTTCCATCTCAGTAAATTCTTTAACAATAGCTAATCCTAAGCCAGTATTTTGTTTTGTACGAGAAATATCAGAAGTATAAAACTCATCGAATATTTGTTCAACTATGATTGGCTCATCTAATCGATTTTTGAATTGAAAACAAATTTCTGCTCCCGTATTAATAGAAATATAAATATCTCCACGGCTATGCTTCAAAGCATTAATAATTAAATTATCAAAAATTCTCCGTAAGATCCGTTCATTACTAAGCATCTCTATTTTTTTATTACCTTTAATATAGATCATCCGCCCTTGACTATTAAAATCTTGATAATAACAAACTAACTCTTCTTCAAAAATACGATTAATATCTAATAACTTTAATTCAAATTTTTCTTCATTGGAAATGATTTTAGTAAAAGTAAAAAAATCTTCTATCAATTGCGATAGCTGTTTTAACTTATCAATAATAATTGATTCATATTTATGCTGTTCTTCTCCACTTAGCTCATATTTTTGCAACAATTCGACATAGCCCAAGGCCGAAGTTAATGGCGTTTTTAAATCATGAGAAATATTTACAATTGTTTTTTGCAAACTATTATTTTTCTTTTCAATATCAATCTCTAATTTTCTAAACGTTAGCATCATTTCATTTACTTCTTGTAATAATTCTCTAAGTTCAAGATTCCCGTTAGTTGTTGTAATCAAAGCATTAGTATCAAGCCCACTTATTTTATTAATATCATTAGCCGCTTTTCTAATACTTTTTTTAAATTAAAAATATAACAGGTAGCAATAAGCAGTAAAATGATCAAAATTATCACTATTACTAACATTCAGCTACCTCCTGATTATTTAATATTGTATCGTTTAAAATACGTTACTCCTATCATACTTGAAGCGATGATCAATCCAATTCCTGTTAAAATTCCTGTTAACAATGTCTTTATTTCTATCTGTCCAATAACTGCCATGTCCCGAAGAATTGTTTCAAACTCAAATTGCATGATTATACTACCATCAATATTAAAAACAGTAATAATTGTCATTAATAGCATCTGTGATACCATAACTAACACGATTGCGATTGCATTATATCGTGATGTTTTTTGTGTTATTGCGGCAATCATTACTAGTACGCTCATTATACCACAAAAGATCGGCAACTGTCGCAGCATAATTATTGTTATATCTAAAAAGCTAGAATAATGACTCGGTGCATTAAAGATAATATTACCAAAATAACCTAAATAAGTACTGATTGCTATTATTGCTATCCCTAATCCCCATGTCAAAAGGAGCTTAGCGAAATAGTATGTCGTCCGTGAAACATCTGTAGAGATAACATTTTTAGCAGTATGATTAGCTAAATCAACACAAATAACTGCAAAGACTACAAAAATCAGTACATAGTACAGATTCCCATTAACTTTCATCATCCCTTCATCTAATAGCTCATTACTCTCACCAGCTACCTTTCTTACATCTTCTGGAGTTGCTAAATCATCTTCTTTAGTTACTTCTGAATTACTCGTTAACCCGCCACTTATTCCAATATGACCTGGCGATCTTAAATAAATTGAAACACTGCACAGTGCGATGATTGCTAGAAGACAAACATAAATTCCTTTTCCTTTAAAAATCCTAAATAAATCAGCTTTAATGATATTCAACATTCTATTCACCATCCCTAATAATATTTTTAAAATACTCTTCTAACGATACTCCAATTTCACTAATTGCATAAAGTTCAATTCCCTTTTCAACTATTGCCTTACTAACAATGTGTTGTGCATCTAAATAATCATATAGACGAATTTCTTGATCATTTAAGACTTTGTAATTAGCTGTCTTTAGTTCTTCTTCTAATAAGACACTAGCTTTTTTTATATCATTTACCTTAAGTAATAAACAATGACTACACTCATTATCTAACTGTTCTTTTGATAATTCTTTAACGATCTTACCACCTTCAAGAATTCCAAACTTATTTGCTACTAAATACAGTTCTGATAAAATATGACTAGAAATCAAAATCGTTATATTTTCTTGTTGTAATTGCAATAACGTTTCTCTAATCTCACTAATTCCTAATGGATCTAAACCATTGATTGGTTCATCTAAAATTATAAAATCAGGATTATTTAAAATTACCAAAGCAATTCCTAAACGCTGCTTCATTCCTAATGAAAACTGTTTAAATTTCTTTTTACCAGTATTATTTAATTTAACCTTTTCTAGTACTTCCTCAATCTTGTGACGATCAATAATTCCTTTTAAAATACAGTAATACTTTAAATTATCATATGCTGATAAATTAGGATAAAACGCTGGACTTTCAATCATACATCCCATCCTATTTTTACTATCCCTCCTACCCTTTTACTGTATAAAAAAAGAGTTAAATAACTCTTAATCAATTCTTAAATAAGTCTTAATTCCGTTATCCTTTTATTTTATAACCAATTCCCCAGACTGTTTCTATATACTCTTGATTTGGATTAGCTTGTTTTAACTTACTACGAATCTTACTAATATGAACATTTAGCGTATTATCATCACCTGAATCTTCGTGGTCCCAAACCATTTTAAATAAAATATCTTTTGTAAAAACACGAGTTGGACTTTCTAATAATATTTTTAATAGTTTAAACTCAATTTTAGATAAATTTATTTTTATCTCATTACAAGTCACTTTATAACTATTTTCATCAAGAATAATATCTTTATAAGTAATTAGAGCTGATGAAAAAGCTACTTGCCGATGCTTTAATTGTATCTTTACTCTTGCTAAAAGTTCATTATTATCAAATGGTTTGATCAAATAGTCATCAGCTCCCAAAGTAAATAGGTCAAGTTTTGTATCCATTTTATCGATTGCAGTTAAAATAATCACCGGTAAATCTTTCTTCTTTTTGATTTCCTTAATTACTTCCTGACCACTAAGACCCGGTAACATCAAATCCAAAAGTACTAAATCTACATGTTCATCTAATAAAAGTAATGCCTCTGTCCCAGAATAAGCACTAACACTTTCGATACAATTTAATCTTAATAGATCATGAATCATATTATTAATATCATTGTCATCTTCTACGATCAATATTTTTACCATTGTTATACTACATTCCTTCACTTACACAGTGATAGTATAACACAATATACCTCTCCAAGACATATTGGTTTTAAGAGCTTATCTTTGTATTTCTAATAAGAAAAAGAAGTATCTAAGTTTAGATACTTCTGGATTATGAATTATGAGCAAATTGTGAATTATACAATTTTTCATACTCACCTTGTTTTGCTAATAATTCTTCGTGTGTTCCTTGTTCGACGATATCACCATTATTGATTACTAAAATCAAGTCAGCACTCTTAATAGTTGATAGACGATGGGCAATAACAAAACTTGTCCGCCCTTTCATAACCCGCTGCATTGCTTCTTGCAGCATTTTTTCTAAACGGGTATCAACCGATGAAGTCGCCTCATCAAGAATCAAGATTTGAGGATCTTTTAAGATTGCTCGGGCAATCGTTAATAATTGTTTCTCCCCTTGCGAGATGTTATTGGCTTCTTCATTTATATGTGAATTATATCCATCTGGCAGAGTTCTAATAAAATGATGAACATTGGCCATTTTAGCAGCATTAATAATCTCATCTTTGCGAGCATCCAAACGACCATAACGAATGTTATCATAAATTGTTCCAGAATATAGCCATGTATCCTGTAAAACCATTCCAAACATAGAACGTAACTCTTCCCGTGGTAAATCACGAATATCAACGCCGTCTATTTTAATACTACCACCTTTAACATCGTAAAAACGTAATAGTAAATTAATAATTGTTGTTTTTCCTGCTCCAGTCGGTCCAACAATTGCAACCATCTGACCACTTTTAACATTAACATTCAAATCTTTCATTAAGTTTTCTTCATAATAACCAAACTTAACATGTTCAAAATCAACATTTCCAGCCACTTCGCTCAAATGTTTAGGCGGATTAGCTTCCGGTACTTCTTCCGGTTCTTCCAATAACTCAATCACCCTTCCTAGTGCTGCAAAAGCAGACTGAATTTGTGATGATAAGTTAGATATTTGCGATAAAGGATCATTAATTTGCCAAATATAACGAATAAAAGCTTGTAACTGCCCAACTAAAAATGTTCCTGCAATTACATCGGCAGTTCCCACTACAGCAACTGCCCCAATTGCTAAATAAGTAACTAATGCATTTAAAGGTGCAATCGTTGACGAAACGAATTGTGCTTTAAAGGCATTTTCTTTTAAATTTTCATTAATTTTTTTAAATTTTTCAACTGATTCCACTTGTTGATTATATAATAAAATTTCATTATATCCTGTATACATTTCAGTTACAGTACTATTTAATTCACCAAGCGCATCTTGTTGATTTTTAAATAATTTTTGACTTTTTCCTACAACTAGCTTAGTTACTAATAGCGATAATGGAATAATCATCGTTCCAATAATTGCCATCTTAGGATTAATCATATACATCATTGTTAACGCTAAAGTAACAGTTAATACTCCACTGACGATCTGCGTAAAACTTTGTTGTAGAGCGTTAGAAATAGCATCAACATCATTAGTAATTCGACTTAAAGCATCTCCAAAATGATGATTATCAAAATATCTTACTGGTAATTTACGAATCTTATTTTGTAAAGCATTACGAAGATCTTCCATTGCTTGCTGAATTGCATTCGTCAAATAAACTACTGAAATCATTTGAGCAACTGTTTTAATAATATAAATGACTACTAAACTAAGTACAATTTTAATAATTGCCCCAAAGCTAATATCCACACTTGTTAAACTACTGCTTTTAGCAACATCGCTCGCTAATTGAGTAGTGATCATTCCTTCAAATGTTGGTGCTAAAACCATTGAAATATTGAAAGCAAAAATCATTAGGATAGCAATAATAAATTGCCATTTATACGGCTTAATAAATGGTATTAAACCCTTTAAACTTTTTTTAAAACTATATTTTTTATGCATTTGCTAATTCCTCCTCACTTAATTGAGAAGTTGCAATCTCATGATAAATTTGACATTCCTTTAATAATTGATGATGTGTTCCTTTTCCTACGACCTTACCTTCATTTAAAACAATGATCTGATCTGCCTCCATAATACTAGAAATTCTTTGAGCTACAACTAGCATGATTGATTCGGTCATTTCTTTTTTTAACTCTTTCCTTAAAATTGCATCTGTTTTAAAATCCAATGCTGAAAAAGAATCATCAAAGATATAAATTTGAGCTTTACGAACTAATGCCCGAGCA
>ERZ773118.1555-NODE-1555-length-11232-cov-67.8021_pt1 | contig 11232 bp, 10 predicted proteins | sample MGYA00580562_ERZ773118 | MGnify/ENA primary metagenome ERZ773118 (study PRJEB29015, sample SAMEA2737878) | human gut metagenome | biome: human gut; feature: human-associated habitat; material: faeces | place: China | collected 2012 ... | reverse complement strand
CATAGTCGCCAAGGCCGGACCCCAGCACCAGTGCCACCTTAGGTTCAAAGGGAATTTTATCCTTTATGCTGTCATAGCAGTTTCTCAGCTTGTCATACACAGGATTTGTCATATCTGTTCTCCTTTTCTTACGGGAGTTTATCCCTCCCTTGTTATGTAAAGTATATCATACCTGAGCCGCAGGGCTCAACCTTTTATGCGGGGCAGGCATCTTCTTCGGTGCTCCCGCCGGTTCTGCCTGTACCACACTGCCAAAAGAGCCAGCAGTCCCACGCCTATGCCTATGAGTCCGGCCCCCACTGTTATGACAAAACCGCTGCGTACCCAGTACCAGAGATTCCCCACCGGTTCCTCACCCTGAATCTCCGTTACAGGTACATGGTCTGCCCCCTGAGCTGTCTGCAAAGCTGCGGGAGAAACCTCAGGGATCTGCCTGTAAACCATCTCCAGTTCCCGGGTTTCCGGTTTTGTCCAGCTGACTTCTCCTTCATATTCGGCCTCATAGTCCCTAAGGAGCTTTTGACCCCAGACCATGGCCTGGCGGCACATTCTCCCCTCCTCATCCTCGTATGACTCCCCTGACCAGTCTGCAAAAAGTATGCGGTACTCCAGGGGAGACAGGCCCATAAACTCCAGCAGCTGCCCTCCCATGGACACACAGGTCTCTAAAACCGCGTCCCCCGGTATAACCAGGGAGCCTCCTTGGTATTCATCCGCACCATAGGCGTGGAAGGTGACGGGCGCCGTAAATCCATCCTGCCACTCCTCTCTTACAATCCGGCTTTTCCTGAGGAATAGGATTCCCTCTGCCTGATTTCCCGCTACATCCTCCTTCAGGGAAATGGACCCGGGAATCTCTTCAGCCCCTTCCACACCGGTATACACCATCTTCCGCTCCAGATGCCGGCTGACATCCTGTCCCGGAATTGTCACTATCTCCCAGGAATCCAGCCGGTACTCCTTTCCATTACCGTCCCAATACCGGTCAGCCGGTTCCCGGATTCCCCCGTCCTCTTCCGTCTCCACGTCCCTGGTGATCCGAAGCTCTGCGCCATAACGTTCCCCGTCCTTCGGTTCCTGCGCCTCCATGGCCGCCGCACTGCCTGACAGCCAGAATACAGCTGCCGTCACGGCAGTCACAGCAAACACAGCCCTGCCCATTTTTCCACTTATATTTATCCGTTTTTCCAACGGTATTCCTTTCCCTCTATCTGCCATAAGCATTCCTCCCGGCTATCTGCCATTTTACTAACTGCCGGAGAACAGTATACAAATCATATGAATATGTCAATGTGCACAAATAAAAACTGCCTGTTAAAATGGGAAACACGGGTTTCAGAATAAAAACCCCGCCTCTGTGCAGACGCACAGCCAGATGTCTGAAGAAAACAATCTGTGGTCTTATTATACATAACCTGAGAACAAGAATCAAGGGTAATTCCCATATTATTCATCTCATATGGAGGGACTTATATGCCGGGCCTTATATGCCGACACTTATATGCCGGGACGCTCAATCAGTACCCGGCGCCCATTGACAGAAAGACGGACAAAAAGACGGTACCCCCTCTCCGATAGAAGGAATACCGTCTCAAATTTATCTGCCGCTGCATAGTTAGCCGAATCACGGTCTGAACTGGCTGTACTTGTGTCCGGGAGCGATTCCTCCCCTGTAGGCCGCCAGCTCGCTTACTGTCACCAGCTGATATCCCCGCGCTGTCAGTTCCGGAATCAGCACCACCGCCGCATCTGCTGTTGTACTGTAGATATCATGCATCAGTATGATATCCCCATCCTTAACCTGGCTCAGCACAGTGTCTATGGTCCTCTGCGCATTCCTGTGCTGCCAGTCTCTGGTATCAATAGACCACATGATGGCAGGCATACCCATGGAACCCAGCACGTTAAGGGACGCCCCATCAATATATCCGCCCGGCGGGCGCATGAGGACCGGTGATACGCCGCAGACAGCCTGGATCTTCTGGTTGGTGGACCCCACCTGGCTTACAATTCCCTCAGCACCGATTTTGGTCAGATATTTGTGGTCATGGGTGTGGTTGGCAACCTCACATCCCTGGTCCGCCATGCGCCTGATTACCCCTGCATTGGCGTTCACATTGGAGCCCAGCATGAAGAATGTTGCCCTTCCTCCATTGGCCTGCAGGCTGTCCAGTATCCGGCTGGTCACGGATGTCTTGGGTCCGTCATCAAATGTAAGGGCAATCATAGGCCTGGACGGGTCAATCCCATGGGAAACCACCGGCTCCGCAGGAATCCCTGCACCCTTAGCCGTAATGGAAGCCCGTATGCCGTCCACCCTGAGGCCTGCACCCTCCTGTCCGGCGGACGCACCATTGGCCGCCCAGTCTGTCCAGGCGCCGTTCTGAAGTACTTTATAGTATAAATCATATGCGGCTGCGCCGCTGCCTGTCAGTTCCATACGTATGGATTCCAGAGGCATGACGCCTTCTGCTCCTCCTGTCTCAGCTCCGTCCTCCGCCCAGGAGAGCCAACCCGTACCGCTCAGATTCACCTGGTAGCGAATGCCCACCTGTGTACCGTCCGGAATATGAATCAGATTAGCCTTTACGGCAGTGACCCATGAGTTGACCGGGGCTGAACACAAATTGTTATCAGCCGTGACCGCGCTCCATCCCTGCTGCAATATAAAAGCGCTGTAATTTACCTGGAGAGGTTCCTGGCCCGGGACCGGCTGTGCGCTCTGTTCCTGGCCCTCCGGCTGTACTGCCTGGCCTTCCGGCTGGGCTACCTGTCCCTCCGGCTGGCCTGTCTGGCTCTCCGGCTGTACTGTCTGGCCTTCCGCCTGGGCTGCCTGTCCCTCCGGCTGGCCTGTCTGGCTCTCCGGCTGTACTGCCTGGCCTTCCGCCTGGCCTGTCTGGCCGTTCTGCCCCTCCGGCTGTACTGTCTGTCCCTCCGGCTGGCCTGTCTGGCTGTCATTCTGTGCTGCCACACCCGGACCTGTCTGGGCCGACTTAGCCGCACCTACCCCTGTGCTGCCGGCAAATGCCGTCATTCCCTGCATACTTAAAATAATTCCGGCTGCCAAGACAGCAGCCAGAATCTTTGACTTTTTCCCACATCTGATCATTCATATTCTCCTTGCATCATGTCTTTATTTGAGGAAATGACATCCTCGCCGAACACGGTCCTGCATAACATTACATATTCCTTGAAATACAGGTGGTCCTCCAACTCCTTCAGAGCATGGGCTATCCCCCAATAGTACCGGGCATGCTTCTGCTTATCCTTCTCATTAAACCGCTGCCATATGGCATCGCCCACCACCAGATAATCCCTGGCCGTACAGCGCATGTTGCTGAGCTTGTCCCCCAGAGCCAATATCTTAATCTCCCTGGAAGCCGTGCAGAGATGCCTGACCGTACGGGTCTTTCGCTCCTGCCAGCTGCGGCTTTTATCCTCGCTCTCATCCACTACCAGATCCGCTACTCTGGGACCAAACGCGTCCTCCAGCTCTTCCCTGGTAACTCCTGCATCCTCCATAACATCATGGAGCAGTGCTGCCGCAATGATTTCCTCATCATCCGTAAAGGCGGACACAATCACTGCCGTCTCCATGGGATGCGTGATGTACGGAATCTTTGTGCCCTTTCTGAAAGCTCCCTTGTGGGCTTTATCTGCAAACGCAGCCGCTTCTCCAATCATAGGTCTTACTCCTTCTGTGATAGCACTATTTATATTCCTTATGTACCTCTCCCTTTGATGTCAGGAATCATACCTATCATAACATATTCAAGCGGCATTTTGAAGGGTATTGTGGAATCTTTGCCATTTTCCAAGTTAAACTTGTAAGAAAAGAGAATTTCTGATATGCTATAGAAGTATTTTTTCCGCAATACTTAAGGAGGATAATTCATGGATCGTCATTCGTCATATTCGGCTCCCCGCAGCGAACGTGCTTCCGGTTCTTACGGCGGCAACCGCGGCAGAAGCACCAAACGCAACACCTATAATAAACGTTCATGGAACGATAACAGAAAACTGCATACCCTTGTATTCTACATACTCCCCTTTATCCTAATCAATCTGGTCATATTCATTGTGGCCACATCCAAACCCAAGATAGAGTATGATGTATCTGACACCAGGGATTACCGCAGCGTGGATATATCCATCCGCATACGTTCCCTTCTCCCCATACGCGAAACCAGCGTCACCATGGAATCCCAGCCCCTTGAAATGGAAAAGGAAAAGGGAGTCTACACTGCCACCCTGACCAGCAACGGAACCCTGCAGATATATGTGAAGGGATGGAACGGAATGTCTGCCAGACTGTCCGACACCATTCAAGCCCTGGACGATATGGCGCCTACCATACAGGAAGATTATGTGATGGAAAACGGCATACTGACCATCACTGCAGAGGACAGCCAGTCCGGTATTAACTTTGATGCTGTCTATGCCACGGATGAAGAGGAAAAGACTGTCAAACCCAGCCATATTAATAAAGAATCCGGAGAGATTACCTTCCCCATGGATACCCAGACTCTTGTAGTGTTTGTGGCGGATTACGCGGGCAATACCATAAAAGGCTCCTATTTCAGCGTGAAAGACGGCATAGACCTCAGCGGCCGTGACAAGGAATTCCCTTCAGACGGCACCAACGGCACTAACGGCAGCAGCTCCAAGGGTTCGGGCACGGATAAGGAAACCAGCAAGGCCAAGGAAAGCACCAAGGCCAAAGAAACCACCAAAGCCAAGGAGACCACCAAGGCCAAGGAAACCACCAAGGCCAAGGAAACCACCAAAGCCAAGGAGACTACCAAGGCCAAGGAAACCACCAAAGCCAAGGAAACCACCAAAGCCAAGGAGACCACTAAGGCCGCAGAAACCACTAAAGCCGCAGAATCCACCGCAGCCACAACAGCTGCCCTGTCTCCCGCCGACCCGCAGACGCCATCGCCTACTCAGTCGTCACAGGCACCGTCTCCCACGCAGGCGCCATCACCTACGCAGGCATCACAGGCACCGTCTCCTGATAACGGTTCGGGGGATAATGTCACCATCGTACCCCTGGGCTGACACTTATCTGAGTCTATCTGTAAAAATCAATCAAAATAAGACCATGGATCCACTGCACGGACCATGGTCTGTTTTTTGCTCCATATTCTAATTCATTTCTATCCTGTCCAATCTGAAGCCTGTCACTGTCTGCCCGCGTCCATGATATCGTCAATAATATCCACATATTCAGAACAGTATTTTTCGTACATAGGGGCCGCGGCTTCCTGGAACCGTTCTTTCTCCCCGGCATCCAGCTCCGTCACCACGCATCCGGCTCTCCTGACCCTGTCCTCTGAGGTCTTCTCACGCTCATCCCACAGTTCACGCTCATACAAGGCTGATTTCTGTGCACAATCCCGTATAATATTCCTGTATTCCTCGGGCAGCTTATCCCAGGTGGACTGGGCTGCCAGCTGGAGCTCCGGAACCCTGGTGTGTTCATCCAGGGTGAAATATCTGGCTACCTCATAATGCCTGGTGGACTCATAGGAAGGCCAGTTGTTCTCGGCCCCGTCTATCTCCCCTGTCTGCAGGCCTGAATATACATCCCCAAAAGCCATGGGCACCGGCGTGGCACCCAGAGCCTGAATCGTATCCATCATCAGTTCAGATTCCTGGACCCTGATTTTAAGCCCCTTCATGTCGTCCAGGGACTCAATGGGCCCGGCCGTACTGTAGAAATTACGGGCGCCCGCATCATACCAGGACAGCGGCACCAGGCTGGAACCGCCGAAGGAATTCATGAAATCCGTGCCAATGGGCCCCTCTAACACCTTCCACATGTGCTCCCGGCCAGTATACAGATAGGGCATCTGAAGTACATTCAGCTTGGGCACAAACTCAGCCAGGGGCGACAGGGATACCCTGGCAAAATCCACCCCGCCAAACTGAAGCTGTTCAATCACTGTTTTCTCATCTCCGAGAACACCGCCCGCATTGACCTGTATCTCCACCCTGCCCCCGGTCTGTTCATATACCAGCTCTGCAAATTTATAAGCTCCCTGGGTGGTGGGATAATCCTCCGCCTGATTCTCAGCATATGTCAGGACGAACTCCGGAACTGTCTTCTGCGCCGTGCTGTCCTTGCTTCTGCCTGCACAGGACGCGGCCAGAATCATGACAGCGGCGCAGCCCATGAGGTAAATCACATTTTTTCTCAAGCAGCCGTCCCTCCCTTCGCATATATCATACCCCAGTTACCAGACCCGGTCAAGGAGGGCCTGTCCTTTAATTATGCACATTCCTGCCTTCCACTTTAGAGGAGGCATAACGGTAAAATTCTTCTTTCTCATTTCCAAGAACACGGTTTGTAAATATAAATCCATGGGTGGTATCGCTGAATATGATAATCATGGCAGGTTTCCTGGATATCCTTTTTACCGACTTCCACGGCAGCTGCGACGTGTCATCGCCCACCCGGATGTAAAGCCCGCTGTCGTCAATAGAAACCTGGGTGTCCTGGGTAATTCCCGCCGCCTGCTTCTTTGCCTTGGCATAAATCATAAGCGGCTGGATAACTGTAAAAAGGCAGCACCCCAGCACAATGAGACACCTCACGATCCCCTGGGCCTGGTCCCACCTGGAGAATCCCAAGGCAAATGCCGCCACTGTAAATATGATATTACAAAGTCCTGCCAGCGAACCGTATATATAATACATGGAAAGCTGCCATAAATCCCGCGCCGTTGTCCTGTATGTGTATTTGTATCTCATTCATATGCTCCTTGTACGGATGTCCTGAATCTTAACAGAGTGGCGACATGGCCGCCACTCTGAATTTTCATTATAACATGATAAACTGCTTTCCGGTATTCATTTATTAGTGGGCCAGTACAGATGGGAGCCACATGCTGACAGCCGGAATAAAGGTAATCAGCAGCAGGGTGATAATCATACACACATAGAATGGAAGCGTAGCCTTAACCACCCGCTCCATGGGCACCTTGGAAACCGCAGAGCCAATGAACAGAACAGCGCCAACAGGAGGTGTCAGAAGTCCGATACCGCAGTTAAGCACTACCATGATACCAAACTGAATCGGGTCCAGACCAATGGATGTGGCGATAGGCAGCAGGATAGGGGTTGCAATCAGGATGATTGGCGCCATATCCATGATACATCCGAGCACCAGAAGAATCAGGTTCAGCAGCAGGGCCAGAATAATGGGGTTATTGGTCATGCCGGTGATTGCGCTGGCGGCCAGGATAGGCACATGCAGCTGGGTCAGGCAGAATCCGAAAATATTGGATGTTGCAATGAGAATCATTACAATGGACAGGGTGTCCACGCTGTCTCCCAGGACTCTCCATACACCCTTCCAGTCCAGTCCCCTGTAGATAAACACGCTGACAATCAGGCTGTAGATAACAGCAACTGCTGCGGACTCTGTGGCCGTAAACACGCCGCCTACCACGCCGAATACAACTATCAGCACAGCTGCCAGGGCCCAGAAGGAAACACTCAGCTGCTTAATCAGGTTGATGATGCTGAACTTCTCGCCCTTAGGGTAATTGCGCTTAACGGAAATGATATAGGATCCTATCATCAGCGTTACGGCCAGCAGTGCTCCCGGTATATATCCTGCCAGGAAAAGGCTTCCCACGGAGATACCGCCTGCCGTGGTGGCATAGATAACCATATTGTGGCTGGGAGGCACCAGCAGTCCCTCACAGGATGAAGTGATGGTTACTGCTGTTGAGAAATCGTCATCGTATCCCTGGTCCACCATCATGGGAATCAGGATGGAACCAAGAGAAGCCGTATCTGCAGAAGCAGAACCTGAGATACCGCCAAAGAAGTAAGAAGCGACAATATTAACCATTGCCATGCCGCCCCGCATCCAGCCCACACATGCATTGGCCAGTGCAATCAGCTTTTCGGAAATACCGCCGGAACCCATCAGGCATCCCATGGTGATAAAGAAGGGAACTGCCATCAGGCTGAAGGAGCTGATTCCCTTTACCATCTGCTGGCAGATGGTAGTCAGGTTATGTCCCTGGAACAAAAGGCAGAACACAGATGAAAGCGCCACCGCATAAGCGATGGGGAACCGTAAGAATACCATCAGGAAGAAGCTGCCCAGCAAAACCAGAATTGCCATGCTATTTGCATCCATTACTCCATCCCCTCCTTTACAAAGAAACTCTTAACATGATTGTATAAGGCCTCTACCTCAAAAACCAGCATGGCCACGCCGGCCAGAGGCACCGGGAAATACATCCAGAACCTGGAAACCTTGGGCATGCTCACATAGGTACCTTTGGATCCGATTCCTGTTGCATACTTCCAGCCCACTGTAATCATGATTACCGCCAGCGCAAGCACTGCCAGGTCAGCGATGATATCAAGGCTCTTTACCACCTTGGCGGGCAGATACCGGTCAAATGCGGTCATGCGGATATGGGCGCCTCTTCTGATGGCAAGAGCTGCCGATAGCACTGCCATATAGGACATGCAGGTCAGAACAACCTCTTCACTCCACGCAGGATCGGGAATGAACGAAATGTACCTTCCTGCCACAGCCATGGTGGTGATAAGGATATCCACTACCAGAAGCAGCTTGCAAAGGAACAGTACAACCCTGTATGTCATATCATATGCAGGCCTGATTTTATCAATCTTTTGAAATATTGCAGGCATATTGATTCCCCTTTCAAAAACTACAGGCACAGAGTTTATTCATTTGCCCTGTGCCTGTCTGATTGCCGTTTATTATTTGTTCATGTCAAGAATCTGCTGATACAGTTCAGCCTGGTCCTTTGTAGAAGACTCGATGATGCCTTTACAAGCATCCTGCCATGGCTTGATATCAGGAACCTCAACCACGTTGATGCCATCGGCCTTTAATTCCTCAAGCACCTTGTTCTCAGCTTCCTCAGAAATGGTTCTGTTGAACTGGGATGCAACCTTGCCGGCTTCCATCAGGATGTTCTGCTGCTCTTCTGTCAGCTTATCCCATGCTTCATCTGTGATGATAACCTGGATTGCGCCCAGTGTATGGCCGTCCAGAATCAGGTTTGGTGCAACTTCCTGGAATGCGTTGGACTTGTAGTTTGCGATTGGCTGCTCAGCACCGTCCACAACACCGGTCTGAAGTGCGGAGTACAGTTCGTTGAAGGAAACAACCGTTGGGCTTGCGCCGAGGCCTTCCACCATACCATTCATAATCGGGTCATTGGACACACGCAGCTTCATGCCCTTTAAGTCGTCTAAGCCCTTAACTTCCTTAACTGTGAAGAAGTGACGGAAGCCTTCCTCGCCGTAGTACAGGCCTCTTACGCCAAGTCCGTTGTCATGAGGTTCCATGAGGAATTCAGGAGCCAGTTCGCTGTCAGCAAACTTCCAGAAGTGGTCACGGTTTGCAAATGTATAAGGAATGGACAGAAGCACGGACTTCTCAGCGCCGTAGCTTGTCAGGGCAAATGCGGAAATACGGGAAATATCAATGGTGCCGCCGCCGCCAAGCATGGTATCCAGAACGTCGTTCTCTGAACCAAGTACACCGCTGGCCTGCAGGTCAATCTTAATCTTGCCGCCGGACAGTTCCTCAACAGTCTCCTTAAATTTGGTATCAGTCTGTCCCACAATGGTGTCTAACGGGTTAACCTCTGCCATAACCAGAGTGACCTCAGGCATGTCGCTGGTATCAGCTGCTGCCTCGGTATCAGCTGCTTCTGTCTTTGACTCCTCAGCAGCATCCCCCTCTGTCTTTGCGGCCTCTGTAGGTGCCTCAGTTGCTGCGGGAGCCGCTGTGGTTGCATCAGGACTCTTTAAGCCGCAGCCTGCCAGGGAGCCGGCTACCATTGCTGCACACAACGCGGTACTAATCCATCTTTTTTTCATGAAACGTGTCCTCCTCTTAATACTTTTTTCATGCTTTCACATGATATTTTTATGTTTTCTTAACACTGATTTTATTATAAGAGTATTTTGCGTTTCTGAACATAGTAAATTTTTGTGAATCATAGTAGGATTTTAACTTGTTTCTCCCATCCATTTATGCAAATATCACATATATGGTCTTTATACAATCTTTATCCCTTCTGGAAAATAGACAATCTGTATTCTGTGGGGCTCTGTCCCGTTATGCGCTTGAACACCTTTGCAAAGTAATTGGAATCCCCATAGCCCACTGCCCTTCCAATCTCCTTCACATTGACCGTTGGCTGGCTTAGCATCTTCTTGGCCTCCTTTATCCGGTACTGTGTCAGGTAGGATGTGAAATTCTGGTCAAAACACTGCTTGAACAGCTTACAGAAATAGGCCTCTGAATAATTCATGGCCCTTGCGGCATCCTGCATGGAAATGTCAAACATATAATTCTCATGTATGTACTGGCTGATTAAGGATGTAACCTTTGACAGACGGGCATGTCCTCCGTCCTCCGGCTCCTCTGTGTCTGGCGGCACAGGAATTTCATTTTCATTTTCATCCCCATCCCCTTCATCCTGCCGGTGTTCCCCCGCAATATGCATGGCTTCCTCCACCACTAACATCAGTTCCTCTTCGTCGTAAGGCTTCAGAAGGTAATCCAGGGCCCTTACCGTGATGGCCTTTTTTGCATAGGAGAACTCGTCAAAGGCTGTCAGGAATATGATGCAGCAGTCCTTGTCGGCCTGCCGGATCTGCTGGGCAGCTTCTATGCCGTTTATGCCCGGCATCTCGATGTCCAGAATGGCAATCTGTATCTTCTCTTCCTCATAGATCTTAAGGGCTTCCCTGCCGTTGGCTGCCTGGAAAATCCGGCACCTGTCCCCCAGATTTTTCTGCAGCGTCTTATAAAGGACCTGCCTCTCAATCATCTCATCATCCGCAATCAGTAAACGCAACATCCGTTCCCCCCTTATATCTTCTGATAGTCCTCTTCCCGGGCGGCAGGCAGGATAATCTGGACCACGGTCCCCTTGCCTGCCTTGCTGTAGATTCTCAAATCCCCATCCTCGTACATGGATTTAATCCTCTGATATATATTCCCCAGCCCAATGCCCACTCTGGCTGTCCGGTGTCCCTTAAGGGCATCCATAAGCTTTTTGAGCGTCTCCTCATCCATACCCACGCCCGTGTCAGCCAGTGAAATGACTATCTTATCCTTCCGTTTCCATATCCTTAAAAATATCCTTCCCCCCTCTTCCTTTCTGGCTATGCCGTGTATGATGGCATTTTCCACCAGCGGCTGAAGGGTAAAGGCCG
>ERZ773118.1551-NODE-1551-length-11260-cov-51.8079_pt1 | contig 11260 bp, 7 predicted proteins | sample MGYA00580562_ERZ773118 | MGnify/ENA primary metagenome ERZ773118 (study PRJEB29015, sample SAMEA2737878) | human gut metagenome | biome: human gut; feature: human-associated habitat; material: faeces | place: China | collected 2012 ... | reverse complement strand
TTTAAAATACGGCATTTCAGATGGTTTATCGGAATAAATAGAAAGTCGGGATAAGAGTTCTGTGAGGGGTGTACGACCGTAAGGGGTGCACCTACTCGACCTATGAACACAATATAAAAAGCTTAAATTTTTGTCTTGATAACTGAACAACTATAGGTGGCTGCTGATGAAAAATCTGCTTGATTAAATTTATATAATGTGGGGAGGAAATGCGCAATGAAATACGGATTTTTGTTTGGTGCAGGAGCTGAAGTTGCATATGGATTGCCATCAGGAGGCAAGTTTGCTCTTGAAATTTTTAGACATGATACAGTAAAAAGCAAGGAAGCATTTAAAAATAGTAGAGACAATGTAGATACTCACACAACATACGCGAATGACTGGCTTCCAGAAGGATTTAATGATAAGAATATCAGTACATTTGGGAAAACAGTATTTCAAAATATCATTAAGGATACTGTTGAGCAGCGCAGAGGATCAATAATTTCTCAGTTAAATAATTTTGATGATTTGGCCAGAAAAGTGGCAAGATCATTTCAGAAATCTAATAAAAAAGATATTGTGGAGATTATTGAAAGAAATTTAAACACATCAATAGACAATGCACGTATGGGACAGGATGTTGTTTTTATTGATGAATTTCAACGAGGAAATGCACTTTTCAGCAATACATTTTTTGGCGCATTACTTCTTTTATATAAGAAGAGTGGTTTCTATAACATCGAAAACAGAGTAGAGATGGGAAAAATTATTCTTTCTATCTTACAGTTGCAGATTGGTGCATTAAGTGAAGAATTATCCAGAAAAATCAATGATAGTATATTCAAAAAGAAAGATGATTCTATAGATCTGTTCGATGATCTGGGAGAAATAATTCAATTGAATTATTCCGCTACTGGTCTGGCTGGTCTGGAATATTTGCTTGAGCCTAAACATATAGATATGAATACTGATGAAAATTATGTTCTTGCCTTTGCAAGAGAACTTATGGAAGATCTTTATGCAGCTGTATTAGATTATAAATCCCTGATTGATTCAAATTGGCGGTATCTGTATTATCCCAAATCTGACTGGGCAAAGTTTAGTAAAATTTGTATTTTCTTATATACTGTTCGTGATTATATTGCAAGCTGTGCTGAAGGAATAAACCAGAACAATCCGAACGGTTATTATAATATGCTGAAGAAAGCTGTTGATGAGGGGAAATATGAACTTTCCGGAGTGGCAACAACAAATTATAATCAGTTTATTCAGGAAATCTTACAATATGACGTATCTTATTTAAATGGATCAACAGAGATATGGTACGACCCGTATGTAAATAAGATGGGAAGTAAAGAATCATTAGACACAAATGAACATCATATTTTGGTTCCTTTAATGTTTACCCAAAGTGGCACTAAGCCAATGACTTCAATTGATATGTCCATGGTTTATGTAGATACTTATAAAAAGTGGAAACAATCTGATGCAATCGTTGTAGTTGGGTTTGGATTTGGCGTTGATGATGAGCATATAAACGGAATTCTCAGGACGCTGATTGATAGTGATAATAAGAAAGTTATTGTTGTAACTCTTGCTTCATATGAAGAAGATGGAAAGATTATAAAAGGCATTTGCCGAAAGCTTAAAGTTGCAAATAGTTCAAATGTAGAACTGATAAAGGTGGATTATTCAGGAATTGTTTCGGGAACAGATAAAAAATGGACAGATTATCTTGCTTAAGTTGACCACATTGGGGGCAGCCCTCATAAGGACGAACTACAGGGATTAACAATAAAAATAAGTGCAGAATATGTAGGAAAATTAATTAAAAATTTGCGAGGTAGCTCTCTTAGATTTTAGGAAAAAAGTAGAAAGGGAATAAATGTATGAAGCGATATATTGTATCTGAACAAATTATTGGAATCTTAATTAGTAAACTTTTTCTGGATAAGAAAGAAGAGATATTTCTTGATGATTTGAATTATACTATACGAAGTATAAGTTATCAGGTACAGAGACAATGCGAAGCAGTAGTGGATTTTTCTGGAAGAGATATATACCAGTTTATTTATAATAATGGAAGATATTTTTCACTTGAAAAAGACAAAATTGTTGTATCAAAATATCTGAAATCTGAGATGAAGGAAGATTATGAAGGAATAAGGGATATTTTGGATACAAAGTTTGCTGCTGGTTTTCCAAATGACATAGAGAAAATAATTGATCAGAATCTGGTAGAAATTTAAGTGTTAGCGGGGGAGGAGAAGCATTATGGAGTACAAGTGGATAAAAGATAACATTCATGGATACATAAAAATAGAAAAAGATTTTTTGAAAATTGTGAATACTCCGGAGTTTCAGAGATTAAAGTGGATTGAACAGGGAAGCTTTCGAGTCCTGTATCCATCTGCACGTCATGATAGATTTATCCATTCTTTGGGAGTTTTTGGATTAGCCAGGGAATGTTTTGATGCATTAATGGAAAATTTGCAAAAAGATTTAGGGCTGAAATTGGAAACGAGCCCTGTAGAGACGTGGAAATATACTTTTTTGTATGCAGCACTTTTGCATGATGTTGGTCATGCTCCTTTCTCACATACCTGTGAACGTTTTTTTGCTGAAGCAGCTGATAAGGATTCAGAAAATTTGTTATCAGATGAAGCAAAAAGGATAATTGAAAAAGTAAATAAAAATGCAGTACATAAGTGTGATATACATGAGTTAAAAAAGACAGAAGTTGATTTGCTGAATGCATATATAAAATGTGGGAGAATTGGAGAGGAGCAGATTGAGGGATTTGTCAGAGATTTTTTAATGGACAAAAGTGGGATAAATCCTAAAACCCATGAAGTTATCAGCGCTACGATTCTTCTTGAAAAGTATGAGGATTTTTTGGCCGGGACGTATTTATATGACAAAATTGACTTGAATACAGCTGCCAGAATGGTTATCGGATGTACTTATTACTATGGAGATGATGCAGAAAAATATGGGATAGAAAATGTTCTTATACGATTATTGAATTCCAGCTTTCTGGATGTTGATAAACTAGATTATATTATCCGTGATACAAAAATGTCAGGGTACGATAATGCGAGTTTGGATATAAAGCGTTTGTTAGGATCAGTTACAGCTATCAGAAAAAAAGATGGAGGAATTTTTCCGGCTTATGATAAGAAAGTTCTGAGTACGATTGATAATTTGTTCAGAGCAAAACAGCAGGAAAATATGTGGATGATATCACACCCTGTAGTGGAATATGAAAAAAGGCTGATTATAGCCTGTATTCAGGAATACAGTGAAGTTATGCCGGGATACAAAGAATGCATATTTACGAAGGAAGCCCTGAGTCAGGAAGGCACATTATACAACGAAGGTACAACATATGTGTTATTATCTGATATTGATATATTGTGTGATATCAAAACACTTTGGAAAAGCAATTATCCGGTGATTGACGAATATTTTAATTCAAATTTAAGAAAACATCCATTATGGAAATCTTTATATGAATATAGAAATTTCTGGGAAGAAAATAAGTATAATATCTCTCTGGAAAGAGTATATGATTTTTTCTGTCCATTAATGCAGTATTTGGACGTCAATAATATCTTTACTCTTAATGAGAACGTATACAATAGAATTTTAAAGGAAAATGAATATAAAATAGTCAATGCAGCAGGAATTTTTAAGAAGCTAGTGGATAAATTTCAGATTGAATTTTCCTTCAGCATATGGTCTATGAAAAATGATTTTGTTACTGGTGTAGATGAAAAGAATATTTATGTGTATTTCGACAATGACATATCTGACCAAAAATACAGAACTTATTATGAATTGTCAGGTAAAAATATAAAAGATGAAAGAAATGAAGTACATGAGAGCAAAAAATTTTTCTATATTTATTCTAGGGACAAATTTACTACAGAGCAGATTCGTATGTTTGTAGAATCTACAATTGAAGAGATTAACAAAGAAGCGTCAGAAAAGCCCGGCAAAAAAGAGCGTGTATAACTAACAGAGGAGATACGTATGATGAAAGAATATCTGGAAAAATATGGTATTAGCAAACCTGAAAACTTTGAGTTTTCGAAAAGAAATCTGATAATAGGTAAAAATGGATCTGGGAAAACCCGCCTGTTAAAGGCTGTCCGGGATTACTTTCATGATGGGTATAAAGATGTTATCTACCTGTATTTTCCTTCACTCTCATCTCGGTTTGAAAAGTCTTTTGAGGAAGAGAATGTAGATAATACACTTGCAGATATTGTGAAAGAAAAAGAGGATATGTCTTTTGATGCTTTTGTTTTAATGTTTCAATATACAGGTGTATCGCTGCTTGAGACCTATGTAAATGATCTTAAGTCCAGAGCAACAGAAACAAGAAAAAGAGCAGAAAAAACATTGAATCTGATAGAGAAGAATCTTCGTGCGTTTTTAAATATAAATATATTGTTTGAAAAGGAAATACAGATAGAGTTTGCTAATGGAAATAGATTTGAAATTAAGGAAGCATTAACCAGAATGTCTCCGGGAGAAATTAATCTATTTTATATATCAATATTTTTATCTATAGCATCTGAGAAGCGTAAATTTATTCTATTGCTGGATGAACCGGAAATGCATGTACATCCTTCGGTTGTGATTAAATTTTATAATGCTTTAAAGAATATGAAATGTATAGGAGAAATATGGATAGCCACCCATTCTCCTTTGTTATTGCAGGAATTTGATTTTGATGAGATTACGCTGGTTTCAGAAGGAAAAGTCTGTTCCAGGAACAGTCATTTATACGAAAATGTAATGAATGAAATGTTAGGTGAAAACAGAGATGCTATATCAAAATTATTTAGGTCCATAGATGAATGGGAATACTGTAATTTTATAGCAGAATGTTTTACGAATCCAATAGTTGTTGATAGAGTGTCCAAAAAGGATGAACAGGCTGTAAAGTTTATGAATTTCTGCGAGGAGATGAATAAAAGTGGAATGGAGATATTGGACTGGGGTGCTGGTACAGGAAGATTGGGAATGTGCCTGGAACAGATTTCTAAAGATATGGAAAATCCACCGAAATATGTCTATGAAATTTATGAACCTGGTAAAGCATGCAACAATAAATTTAAAACATACAGGAAGATAGAGGAAATCTCCAGGCAATATGATTGTGTAGTATTGATGAATGTATTACATGAGATTGGAATACGAGAGTGGGCAAATACATTTTCAGCAATTAAAAAAGTTTTGAAAGAAAACGGATATTTAGTGTTTGCAGAGGCAAAAACATTAAGTCTGGGAGAACAGCCGGATTGTGAAAATGGATATCTTGTTTTGGGGGAAGAACAGCTAAAAAAGCTTTTTGAAGGTGAAGATGGAACACCGGAAATGCTGTCTGTTTCTGAAAACACTGATAAAAATGGAAAGTCAGAGTTTATTATTGTACCAGCTTGTGAATTAAAACATATTTCCGAAGCAAATATAAAAAGTGCATTAGAGAATCTGCAATCGAAAACATTAATTAAATTAAAAGAAATGGATATGGAAAGGATCCAATCTGTCAGAAGAGGTAAGAAACCATCTTTTACATATCGTAAGTATGCATTTGTTTCTCAACAGTATGTTAATGTGACATTGGCATTAAAATCAGATTTTTTTGCCAAATATAAATTTAAAGCTCAAGTTGTAAGGGGAGTTGAGGTGAACAATGATGACGTTGATTATAAGATACTAAAAAATAGGCATACTGTCAAAAATTTGACTCTCGGGTCAGACCCCATAAAGAAATAATTGTTGAAGAATTTAAAGAGATTACTCAAAAACGTATTATTATAGCAAATTGTGCAGAAAAGAGTGGTATCCGGTATCTGAGATAAATGAGGGATATATTGCATATATTGAGAAATCTTATTCACAATTTAATAATACACGGGAAATTTATGAAAAACTGGTAAGAAAAATGGATGTGATGAATATTGTAATGTATGGGTGTGATATAGGAGAGACATCTGGTGATGATAGTAGGAAGGGAGGATATTATACGCAGTCATTGATGTTACGCTTATCATAAATATGGTGGGGTTGAATATAATTTTGTAAGAGAAATATTTGAGTTTTTTAATAATTTGGTCACATATAGAACACGATTTCGGATTATCATAAAGGGCATTAGTTTTCCCCTGATACATAGAGAGTTGGAGGTGATTGAGAAAAATGAAAAAAAAGAAAATTCAGGGCATTACTCATAATGCTTTTTTTACACAAGAACGAGAAATGGACAGATATTTTGAGACTGAACAGGAACTGGGAACAAATCAAAAGCTTTTTGAAGTTACAGACGCACATGACGATGTTATTGTTTTAAATGTGTTAAGAAGAAAGTGACAAGCATTAATGGGGGAAATAACAAATGATAGGATATATTTTTGAGTATTATAAGTATCTTCGATACACCAAAAACTCTCTGGATGATTTAAATGCTCTTGGAAATAATCAAAATGTTAATAAAACATATTTAACGTTTGGGGAGTTTGATCGTTTAAAAGTAAATCGTATCACAGATATAAGCAGGTTCAGGGATTTATCAGAGTTAGCCAGAAGCTGGCAGGGCAATCGACAATCATTATTGTTCTACACTCTGGAAAATGATCCTGCTTATACTTATATTGAGACAGAGGACGAGTTTGGCTTTTTCAATAATGAATCTGGAAAATTTGATGATCATTTGTTTATTGGATTGACAGAATTCCCTTTCACGAATCAAGTGAGAGATGAGATGACTGATTACAAAAGAAAGATAGATAATGTGAGGAATCTTATTACTGTTACAATAGACAATTCACTGAAGGAGAAGGATGTTGACCTGTCTTATATGGTTATGGGCAATATGGGAACATTTGGTATTTCTGTATTGTGGTTTTCTAATCAGTATGCAGATATCTTAAAGTCGGTGAACTGTATTAAGGCTGCACTCCCTCATTATTTTCTGTCGGCATATACGATTCTGTCACGTAATCCCAGAGGAAATGAAAATCTATTCAGTGAAATTAAGGGAAGGGCTTTCGTACAGATTACGTTAAAAAAACATTTTTCAGAAGGTAAATTTGACGTAACTACTGATAGTCTCCACGAAATTATAAAAAATGTTTATCACACACAAGGACAGTATGATATTATTTTAGAAGTTGATGCAAATAAAGCGTTTACGTTATTTGATGATCAGAGTATGTTTAAACATATAGAGGCTTCTTATCAGAGAGAAATTCTTCAAACGAATGTTATTTTTGGTGAAGAGATAGATGTTCAGGTTCAGAATAGTAATGTAACAGTTTCGAATTCGGAAAGACAGAAAGTTGGCGATAGCCGTCCGGACGATAATGATGAAAAGTCTGAAATTAATCAGATTTCAGATGAAATACGCTCTCAACTGAAGAAGATTTCATATAAATCTTCAGGTGTGGTAGATACGTTTGATTCATTATTATGTGATTATAGGTATAATGCTGTCTCAGCTGTGAATCAGCATTGGGCAGATGATTTCACTCATATATTTCTGAAAAGTTTGAACTGTATAGAGGATATGATAGAGTTTATGCAGGAAGATCTGTATGATATAGAATTTATGAGCATATTGAGAGAAGTAATGGATGTGTTGAAGCAACAGATATTCCATATGGCAGAATCTAATAGCCTCAATTTCGAAATTCCTAAATGTCACTTAAGATATACCGGGCAGGAGGATAGCGTTCTTTTTTGTTACATCAATATTATTAAAGAGATTCTGGAAGAAGCTTATTCACTTGAAGGTACGAATAGTCAGACAGAAATAGTTCCTATTGTCACGGTTGACTCGGTTCCTATTGTAGAAAGTAATCTTTATTTTGATAAAACAGAATTTTATAAGGAAAATTTCAGAGATACAGTTCAGAAATGCAAGTTATTGGCTATAAATCTTCCACATATAAGCTTTTATGATATTCCAACGTATTTTCAATATTTATATCATGAGATTTATCATTACATTGTTCCTGAAAACAGAGAAAAAAGGGATTTCTATACAGGTCAGTTCTTGAGTACTATTTTTTATGAAGAGATTATAAGTGAGCTTCTTAAGCGGGGATTGGAAAATACGGAATCCTGGAGAAGAACGAAGGAATATTTATATCCTGAGATTATAACAGTAGTAGCGGATAAATATGAATACATCGATCAGAAAATAAAACGTAAACATAAGATTAACAGGGATACAGATAACGACAGTGTATTCTTTGTGGCTGAAATTTATCAGAGGTGTCTGTATGAGTACCTGGAGAAGGATATTTGTAATTGGATCGAGGGGAAAGATTCAGATTTTCGGGAGATATTAAACAGGATAGATCAGGATTTGCAAGATGGAAAAAATACTTCAAAAGCAGTAAATTGTTCGTATGAAGATCTTAAACTGTGTTATAGGAACAATGGTTTAAGAGAGGATTATGAGAAAGATGTAGAGAGATTTATGAGGGGTGAGAGGCGGGATAAATATAATTGGGAGATTATATTAAGTCTGTTACCGGACATAAGAAAAATGATGACGGAATTAAGTGATGGTCTGAAGGAGACAGCAGCCGATTTGGCAATGATTGAGCTGACTGATATGAAATTGGAAGAGTATATGAGCCTTTACATTGAGTGTCAGGAAAATCTCATGATGAAGGCAGAAAAATTTGATACTGTTCAAACGAGAGAATATTTTCGCATAGGCATGGTGTTGAAATATTATGAAGAAATAAGGAAACAGATACTGGATGATAAATTAAAAGATAGTTTCAGAGTTCAATATTTTGCGAAGAATATTACTATCCATCATGAAATCAGCAAAGAAACACTGAAAAGAGCATTCAGTAAAAATGAAATGAAACTGGATGGGTGGTGGAATACATTTATCAAAGTGCAGGACTTATCGAAAGAGACTTTTTTTGATATGCACAGAGTGATGTTAAGAAAAATATGTGATGAAATAAGAGTAAGCCAGCGCCTGTCACAAGATCGTAATAGAAAAAACAAAAAAGTAAAATTTTACACATACAAAAAAATTATCAGCGACTATGGAGAGACATTGCTCCAAGTCAGGAAAGTCTTGGAAAATTCCTGTGAAGAGGCTGTAAATATGTATGAATGTGCTGTTAAGAAATTTGATGCCTCGATTTTTATTGAAAATATACGATTAATGCAGAAATACCAAAAAGGAAAAACACTGATAGAGCTGTCAAAAATCAATTTAGATAATAATAAAATAAAAAAAGAGAGACAGAATAAAAATCTATATTGTACACATACGAAACTGGAAGCGGTAAAAACGCAATTTATTATAAATATTTCATCAGCCCAAAATGAAAATTATGTAGAAGAATACAGTACAAAAGTATTCGACATAAATGGACTGATGTATGAGTTTGAGAAAATTACTAAGAAATTGAAGGAAAGTTGCACAGATGTATTACCTCAGGAAAAATATTCATTATGGTACAGAGGACAGATGAACAGTAATTATGAATTGTTACCATCTATCATGCGTGCAAATGTTTTCGAACGGAGTAATTTTACATATTTGGCTCAGTACCAGAGATATTTGTTCGAAAAGTTCAAATATCGTGCAGATGGGGCTCCGGAGATTATGGATCGTTCTGTATTTTCCACTTCTGATTATCTTGCTTTAATGCAGCATTATAATGTTCGTACTAATTTTATGGACTGGTCGGAAGATGCGTTTGCCAGCTTATATTTTGCGTTAGAAAAATTGATCAATGGTGAGATATCAAGTGCGGCTAATCATCCTTCTATTCAGATTTTCAGTCCCAACCTTTATAATCGTGCTAGGACTCAGATGATTAATGAAGGTATGATACAGTTGCCGGAAGATGAGGAAGTTTTTCGGGCATCAGTAAAAACAACAGGTAGCAGGGAGGGAGAAATTCCTAATATTGCAACGGTATACAATGAGAAAATTTTTGACATGTTTCTGCTCGGTAATGTGAAATATGAAAAAACAAATTCATATGGACATACACGTCAGATAGTATTGTCTGGTGGAAAGGAAATGGCTTTTCTTCCGCTTGCAATTTATACATCGAAATTAAATCCGAGGATTCGTGCACAGAGTGGTTTGTTTCTGGCATACAATTTATATGCGGAACCGTCTTTAAATGGAGATTATGATTATTTATCATTGGAAAGAATCCAGGACTATTACCTGAAGCGGAGTAAAGCTCATAATAAGAAACAATTTCTGTATAAGATTGTTATTGACAGACCTGATGCCAGAGCTATTGCAGACTGCTTTATTTCGTTGGGATTAGCCAAGGAGAGGGTATATCCGGAATTGATGAACGTTGGGGAAAAAATCAGATGATAATATCAGACTTCTTTTCCGGGGTGACAGATGATCAGAGGTTCGGTTTTCTGAACGAGTGGAATGAAAAGAGAGACCACAGGGAAAGAAGAAGGTTTGGAGGAAGATACAAATGGCAAAACCGAAGAAGGAACGACTCTATGGTCAGACCCCAAGAAATACCGATAAAACAAGTGAACATATCCTAAAAGTTTTCTAAAGAAAGTATAATATGAATCTTCAGCGGACATTTGAGTCGGAACCTATGAATATAGCTGGACGGAACAAATAATCATACTCCATCTTTTATACATAATAGATTGCATTGGATCAGACATTATATCGTAAAAACGAAAAAACTAAATTTGCTCTGAAAATCCAATAAAGAAAGTATAAAAATTTTAAATCTGGAATTTGCAAAAAAAGAGGAATGCATGAAACCGTAAGTGTCCCAAATCTTACCTTGCTATATCCAGCGAGTCTGTTATAATTAAAAGTATATACATTACAAAAGTGAAAGCCTTAAATCGTCGCTTTGTCGCGTTTGGGGAGAGAAGCGGACATACAGGAGAGGTTTATTTCGCCTGAAATATGGCGAAGTGGATTTTTGTACGCTTTTTCGGAAAATAACAGATAAATAAAGAGAATATCAGATGAGAAAAGCATCGAGCTGAATAAAAAAATTCAGCCCGGTGTTTTTTATTGCAGAAAATCACTGCGGATTTAACATTATTTTTTGTTACGGTCTTATAAAGGTACTTGGGATGCCTATAATCGTTCATTGCCACAGAGACATTTCAAGGTTCACAGAAGATGTAAGGGTAGTGCTGATAAAGCATTGAAGGCTGTAACAGTGAATATTCTTGTGCGGTAACACCGCAAGTCCGGCAGACGGGAAACCGTCTGTCC
>ERZ773118.1540-NODE-1540-length-11394-cov-3.31281_pt1 | contig 11394 bp, 9 predicted proteins | sample MGYA00580562_ERZ773118 | MGnify/ENA primary metagenome ERZ773118 (study PRJEB29015, sample SAMEA2737878) | human gut metagenome | biome: human gut; feature: human-associated habitat; material: faeces | place: China | collected 2012 ... | reverse complement strand
GGGCCTGGTGAAAATAATCACCAGGCCCTTCTCTCTCCTCCCTATACAACCCTTGTACTTTATCCACATGTAGACCAGAAAACTTGGGCAAGTTATGCTGATTATAGAAATTTAAAAATGTTATATTCCTTGAGTCGGAAAAAATTCACCATAGTGGTCAAAAAAATCACCGTTTTGCGGAGCTAATCCCCAGTCTCTTACATTTTTTTACAAGAGTAGAATGCTCTACCCCCAGGCTGGCCGCCGCCTTGCGAAGGGAACCAGTCCGCTCCAGAGCTCCGAGGATCAATTCACGTTCAAAGGTCTGTAGTTGAGTTTTGAGGCTGGCCCTCAAAGGGCCAGCCTCCGGTACCGCGGTACCGGAAAAATTCAGCGCCGACGCAACCTGGCAGCCACCAATTTCACCCACACTGTCGGTAACCACCAGCCGCTCCACCAGATTTTCCAGCTCTCTGATGTTGCCAGGCCAGTCATACTTGGCTAACTCTGCCACGGCGTTTGGGGAGAGTTCGGTCTCTTTTCCGTATTTACGCCGATACAGCTCACAAAAGTGCCTGGCCAGTACCGGAATGTCCTCCCGACGCTCCCGCAGGGGCTTGAGTTCGATAGGCACCACACTGAGCCGATAGTACAAATCCTCCCGGAACCCCTGCCGCACCTGTGTCAGCAATTCCTTATTGGTGGCTGCAATCACCCGGATATCCAAATCTATCGTCTTGCTGCCACCCAGACGCACCAGGCTGCGCTCCTGAAGTACCCGGAGCAGCTTGGCCTGGAGTGCCATGGGCATATCCCCAACCTCATCCAAAAGAAGAACTCCGGTATTGGCCAACTCGAACATGCCTGCTTTTCCGGTTCGTTTGGCCCCCGTAAAGGCCCCCTCCTCATATCCGAATAGTTCAGACTCCAACAGTTCAGCAGGGATAGCGGCACAGTTGAGTTTGATAAAGGGTTTGCCGCACCGGTCGCTGTTCTGATAAATCTCGTTGGCGATGAGTTCCTTACCCGTACCAGATTCCCCCGTGATAAGTACCGTGACATCCGTCGGCGCAACTTTCCGCACAATCTCCATCACTTCCCGCATGGCCGCGCTGTGGTAGATCGTCTGCTTATCGCCCGCCTGCCGGCTGCGGAGATAGGCCAGTTCCTGAACTGCTTTTTCCTGCTTTTTCTCCAAAGCCAATAGTTGAGCCTCCAGCCGCTTCAGCTCTGGGAAGTCCCGTGTGTTGGTTACTACCAGCCTGATATTCTTCTCCTCGTCAAACACCGGCGTCCCTGTCACCAGTACTTCTTTATTCAAACGATGAATCGTGGCCACAGAGTTGATTCTCTTGCCTTGAGCCAGCACGCGTTCCGTTACAGAGCCGGTGTAAAGAATTCCCTCCGCCTCAATTTCCGATACCTTCCGCCCCAACAGCTCCTCCGGGAGGATTCCAGTTGTACGGGTATAGGCCTTGTTAATAAACAGAATGGTACCCGTACCGTCGGTGATGTGTATCCCGTCGTAAAGGTTTTCACAGATACTTTTATAGTCCCCGCTTTCCAGTTCTGTCAGATGAACAACGCCTTTTCCTGATTGCATGGCCACCTACCCTTTCCGCTAATCACCGCATTATCTAGGTATATTATTATATCATACTTTTAAATTGTGCGAAATGCATGAAACCATAATCACTATTTAAAAAAGCATTGGTTTGCTCTAAATGTCTGACAAATACATTATGGGGGTGACAGCAAAGGCAGGGAATCCTGCTGTTCGCCTGCTTTCAAAAGAGAGCCCCGCAATTCACCTTGCTGAAATAGCACTGCTTCCGCTTGCACAGGCGCGTTTGAACCTGGTCAAATAGCGCCTTGTCAATAACCAGCCGCAATGCGCACCAGCCCGCCACAGGCTGCTTTGTGGACGGATGGGTACCGCTCTGCATCTTTCTTGGCCGTCTTTGATGCGGACTTGTGTCCTATCGCAGCTACATGAGCTCCTCCGCAAGCCAGAAATAGAGGACGTTCCGCCCTGTTACCCATCCGATATCCGCACACCTTATCTGGTAGCCGCGCACCACCAACACCAAGTCACATCCGGGGTTGCCGCAGTAGTTCACGCCGGCACACACGGCCCCCCGCCCCCTTACGCTGTGGTTGTGGGTGGAGCGGTTTACCCGCTCGCCGGTCAGCTTGGAGGCGGCAGTCATCAGATCCCGGTATTCCGGCCTCTGGGCCAAGCCGCAGGTCATGCGCGCGCTGTTTAGGTTGGACCGAAGAATGGTGGTGTCCACCGATGGACACCACCATTCTTCCTAAATAAATACACCTGTATGTTCAGGTTTAAGAGCTCCCGGGCTTCGTCAGGGGTGGCGGCCTGCTTGCCGTACTCCTCGATGACCCGCTTTGCCCGCTCCACAAACCGGACGTTGCTCTTAGCCGGTACACTCCTGGTATACATCACATTTTCCTCCATGCCCACCCGTCTGTTTTCCGTCCCGCAGCCGGGTTTTACAGCTTTGCTCTCCTCCGCTATTGCATTTTTGGAACAAGCACACCTGCTTGTACCCCCTTCTTGTTGCATCCCCGCATCATCGCAGTGTTAGGTGGGAGGTTTATTCCTAAAAATCAAGCAAAATTGTTGGCATCTGACTTGCAGTTTATATTCAAAGAACCAATCCCACCACACCTTGAGAGGAGTTATTCTGTATGAATCATGTTGCAATCGTATCCGCCTGCCGCACCCCCATCGGCACCATCGGCGGTCAGTTCAAGACCTTGACCGCCCTGGACCTGTCCATCCCGGTGATGCAGGCTCTGATCCAGCGCTCCGGCGTGGACCCCGCCCTCATCGACGATGTGATCTGGGGCTGCAACTACCAGCGCACCTATTTGGAGAACAACCTGGCCCGCGTGGCCGCCATCAAGGCCGGCCTCCCCGACACGGTGCCCGGAATCACCGTCCACCGCAACTGCACCTCCTCCATGTCCTCCATTCAGTTGGGCTTCTATCAGATCATGGCCGGGGAGGCCAAGTGCATTATGGCCGGCGGTGCCGACTGCATGAGCGCCGCTCCCTTTATGGTGTTTGACACCCGCTACGGCAAGAAGTACGGCCACATGGAGCTGCGGGATTCCATGTGGGACTCCCTGACCAACCTGGGCGTGGGCCCCTCTATGGGCATCACTGCCGAAAACGTGGCCGATGCCTACGGGGTTACCCGGGAGGACATGGATCAGTATGCCCTCCGCTCCCAGCAGCGTGCCGCCGCCGCCATTGACGCAGGCAAATTCGAGGAGGAGATCATCCCCATCACCGTCCATGGCAAGAGGGAGAACACCGTCATTACTACCGACGAGCACGTCCGCCGGGACACCACCCTGGAGAAGCTGGCTAAGCTGAAGCCCACCTTTAAGGCCGACGGCCGGGTCACCGCCGGCAACGCCTCCGGCATGAACGACGCCTCCTCCGGCGTTCTGCTAATGGAGGAGGAGCTTTCCAAAAAGCTGGGACTGCCCATCCTGGCCCGCGTAGTCGCTGTGGCCACCACCGGCGTTTCCCCCGACCTGATGGGCATCGGCCCCATCAGCGCCACCCAGAAGGTGCTGGAGAAGGCTGGCCTCACCGTGTCTGATATCGACCTCTTCGAGATCAACGAAGCCTTTGCTGCCCAGTGTGTGGCCTGCCAGCGCACCCTGGGCATCGACGAGGACAAGCTGAACGTCAACGGCGGCGGCATTTCTCTGGGCCACCCTGTGGGCGCCACCGGCAGCCGTCTGGTGGTCACCCTGCTCTACGAGTTGAAACGCCGGGGCGGCAAATACGGCCTGGCCACCCTGTGCGCCGGAGGCGGCATGGGTACCGCCGTGCTTATCAAGATGGCCTGACTGTGATACTTCCATGAAAAACTTTACCTTTTCCTTTCCCACACAGGTAATCTTCGGCCGGGATGCGGAAACCCATGCCGGGGCACTCTCTGCCCCCTTTGGTCCCAACGTCATGTTGCTTTACGGCAGCGATCGCATCCGCCGCAGCGGCCTGCTGGGCAGACTCACCGCCGATTTGGAGGCTCACGGCCTTACGGTCACCCTCTTTGGCGGTATCCAGGAAAACCCGGTCCTTTCCACTGCGGAGGAAGGCCGGCGGCTGGCCACGGAAAAAAAGATCACCCTGCTGCTGGCCGTGGGCGGCGGCAGTGTGATCGACACCGCGAAGGCCATAAGCCTGGGTGCCAAAAACAGCGTCCCCCTATGGGAACTATACAGCGGCAAAGCCCAAACTCAGCGGGCCCTGCCCATCGGCGTGGTGCTCACCACCGCCGCTACCGCCAGTGAGGCCAACGGGGTCTCTGTCCTCTGCCACGATGTCCTCCACGAAAAGGCGGCCCTGGACGAGCCTCTGACCCGCCCCCGCTTCGCACTGATGAATCCAGTCCTCACCTATACACTACCGCCCCGACAGACCGCCTCCTGCGCGGTAGATATCTTTTCTCACGCTTTTGAGCGGTATTTCCACAAGGGGCAGCAGGGCACCCTCCGCAGCCAGATGTGTGCGGCGGTGATGCGCACTGTGATTACAGAGCTGCCCCGGGCGCTGGCTCACCCCGACAGCTATGATGCCCGCAGCCAACTGATGTGGGCCTCCACCGTGGCCCACAGTAATATGCTGGGGTTTGAGGGGGACTTTGCCTGTCACGCCCTCTCTCATGTGTTTACCACCGAGCTGGGCCTGCCCCACGGTGCGGCCCTGGGTATCCTGATGACCGCATGGTGCAAGTATATGCTCACCGATGAAACCGAGGCCATTGCCGACTTTTGCACCCTGGTTTGGCAGGTCCCCTCTTGTCCCAGCCAGATTCAAACCGCCCAAAACGGCATCTCCGCGTTTCAGGACTTCCTCTGCTCGTCAGGCCTTCCGGTTACACTTCGGGAGGCTGGTTTGTGCGACGTTTCCATTGAGCACCTGGCGCGGCTGGCTTTGCCCGATATGGCAGGAACGCTGGGCGGCAACTTCCGGGCCTTGGACTACGGCGCGGTAGTCAGCCTCCTACAGTTGGCCCGGGGATAGCTGTTGCAAAGCAAAAATGCCTGTTGCCGCCGTGCAACGGATGCGTAGCTATCCTTTTGCCCAGGGCCTTTCTATCATGTAATTTTATCCTATTTTATTGGCATCAACTTTGCTCTTAACCTATTTGTTGAACGAAATGGAGAGAGAGGAGGCAAGTCTTCCCGCCGGCGCAAGCCGGTACAACAGAGCCAAGGCTGACCATCTACAGTACAAAAGAGGAGTGAGTAACCTATGAGTAAAAAGAGTTCCCAAATCGCCAGTGAAAATATGAGCATGAAGTTCTCCAAAGGCTGGGGCATCATCCTGTACCAGGCCCTGATGTTCTTCTTTCTGATCGGCTTTTCCATTGACGGCCTGAACATCGTAGCTCCCGCCTTCGCCGAGTCCACCGGCATCGCCTACGACCAGGTGCTGGGCGTGGCTACCTGAGCCGGCATGATCGGTGTTGTAGCCTATATTCTCATCGCCCGCATCAACGTATCCGTGGGCCCCCGGCTGCTGTCCGGCGTCTGCCTGATCGGCGCCGGCCTGTCCTACATTTTTCTGGGGCACAGCACCACCCTGACCACCTACTTCATTGCCCTGACCCTGGTAACCTGCTTTATCAACGGCGCCGCCTACATCGCCGGCAACACCCTGATTGCCCAGTGGTTCCCCAAGAAGAAGGGTCTGGCCAACGGCTTCACCACCATGGGCCATAACTGCGGCTCCGCCTTCTATGTGCCTCTGATTTCCTTCACCATCGGCGCTTTCGGCTTTGCCAACGGCATGAGCTACGTGGCGGTGGGGGCCATCGTGCTGGGCATCATCGGCCTGGTTCTTGTCCGCAACACCCCCCAGGAGTGCGGCATGTATCCTGACAACGTGACCCGCGAGGTCTATGAGCGGGAGTACTTCCAGGGCAATAGTGAGGACAACGGCGGCTGGACTGCCGGTAAGCTGCTGAAAACCAAGGAGCTGTGGCTGTGCGCCCTCATCATCGGCATCAACCAGCTGGTGACCACCGGCGTCATGAGCCAGCTGGTGGTCCGCAATACCAGCTTGGGCTTCTCTCAGGAGGCCGCTGTGGGCCTGATGACGGTGTGCGCCATCATCGGCGTGTGCGGTTCCTACCTCTTCGGCGCCATTGACCAGAAGTTCGGCGTCAAAAAGGCCATTATCCTCTTCCTGATCTGGTACTGCATCGCCTTGGCCATCAACTGTACTGACACCACAATCGGTGTGTATGTGTCTGTAGCTATGATCGGCATTGCCGTGGGCGCCGCCGCCAACTTCATCGTGTCCCTGCCCGCCTCTGTGTTCGGCCGCCATGGCTTCACCATGGTCAACTCTGTGTTCTTCCCCCTGATGCAGATTGTGCTCATGACCAACTACCAGGTTAACGCCTTCGCCATCCGGGTCACCGGCAGCCTGCGGGGCGCCTACATCTTCTACATCGGCCTGCTTGTGGTCAACATGATCCTTACCGCCATCATCCATCCCACCAGGTACAACAAGGACGTGGCTACCGAGCAGGAGCTGATGAAGTAATCCGTTCCCCGCCTATTTCAATCTCTCTCTAAGCAGCAAGGGCCGCCGGAATAATCGGGCGGCCCTTGCTGCTTTCTATTTGAATCAGCTTCTGCGGTTTTCGTAGTCAATCCCATACTGCTTGATCTTGCGGCAGATGGTAGAGGCGTTAATATTCAGCTTGCGGCTGGCCTCCCGTAGATTGGACGATTCCTTCAGCACCTGCTCCAGCAGCTTTTTCTCAAATCCAGCCACTGCGGTGTTGAAGTCCAGGTCCTCCGGCGGCAGCTCCTCCGGCTCCTCTTCCTGTGCACACTCCACAATTGCGGGCGCTGCCGGCTGTGGCCCCAGGTTCTCCTCCGGCACGTTCAGCAGACCTCTCAGCACATCGTCCTCAATGCGGCCGATACCGGAACTGCACAGGATCAGGTACTCCATCACGTTCTCCAGTTCCCGGATGTTGCCCGGCCACTGATAGCGTTTCATATAGTCGATCTGCCATTCCGTCAGGCAAAAGGTCCGGTCATATTTTTTGGTAAAGCGATGAATAAAGTGCCGGCACAGCTCCTCAAAATCCTCTGTGCGCTGCCGCAGCGCCGGCACAGCAATGGGGATCACATTGAGCCGGTAGTAGAGGTCCTGGCGGAAACTCCCCTCCGCCACCTTCTTCTTTAGGTCTGCGTTGGTCAGTGCCAGAAAGCGGATATCCAGCTTGATGGGGCGGGTTCCGCCGATGCGGGTGATCTCCTGGGACTGGATGGCCCGCAACAGTTTTACCTGTAGGTCCATGGGCATATCGCCAATCTCGTCCAGCATAAGTGTACCGTGGTTAGCGTACTCAAACAGGCCGACCTTGCCCTTGGTGTTGGCTCCGGTGAAGGCCCCCTTCTCATATCCAAAGAGCTCCGACTCCAGCAGATGTCCCGGGATTGAGGCACAGTTAATCTTTACATAGGGCTTGTTCTTCCGCAGGCTGCGGCGGTAGATCTCGTCCGCTACCACCTCCTTGCCCACGCCGGATTCGCCGGTGATGAGGACCGAGGCATCGGTGGGCGCCACCCGGTCCAGCAGAGTGTCGATCTGCTTCAAGGAGCCGTATTTCCCTATCATTCCCTCCGACAGATGCTTGTCTGAGTCCGTGGTGATGGTCTTGGGGTGGATGGCATTGATTTCCTTAACAAATGCCTCAAAATCCTCCTGCAACGAGCTGAGCGTCACGATGGGCCGGCTGCAAGCCACTACCTGGCGTAGGCTGCCGTCCTCCTTGAAGATGGGCGTCCCCACCACATAGCCCACCAACGGCTCCCCGGTCTTGTAAGTGGTGGAGAGCCGAAAGGCGCTCTTCCCACTCTCCAGCACACTGGTCACCGCGCCGCCGGTAAACAGTTTGTCCTTGCCAATCAGGCTACGGACATCCCGATTAAGCACGTCCTCCTCTGTAATCTCTGTGTTGCGGGTGTAGGCAGGGTTGATGTACAACACCGTCCCCTCCGCATCGGTAATCATGATGCTGTCATCCAGCCCGTCCACCACTTCTTTAAAATCAATGCCCCGGTCATGAAACGCCTTTAATCGGACGTCAATCTCCTCCAACTGTTCAATCAGTTCCGGTCGCTGGCTTTGCTCCATTACTGCTCTGAGAAGCCTCCGCACCTCTCGTATGGCCGAATACTGGTTCATTACGTTTCTCCTTTATCCATCTTTTCCATCGGTACAAAGGCGTCCAGAGGTTCAGCTCCCTGATTTCCGCGGTCCCCTCCCGCTGTACGCCACAGGCATAGCGATATTCCAGATAGCCAAAACCCAGAATCAGGCTGTAATACCGGACCAGTCCTCCACTGTCCTCACTCCCGTTATGAGTGGATCATAAGGATATGGGGCGCAGTGACAAAAAACATGACGCCGGGATTGCGGGCCCGGCTCTCACTCCAACTGCTTTTCCCAGTCGCTTTTGCTGATGCTGCCAGGGTAGAGCCGCCTGCTCTGCCATGCAGTGCTGACAGCCGCAGCAGCCATCCCCCACACACAACGCCGTCGGCCTTCTGCTTTATGGCCGGCAATCCCGATTCATCAAAATACAGGATCACTGAAGCGCAGGGCTGGATGCACCGGGCACAATAAACACACTTGTGCGAATCAACCTTAAAATGAAAGCCTTACATAGGCCCTCCTTGTGTTTCACTAATTTAACAGCATTACAACTCGTTTGTCAACGCTCCTCCAGAAAAATCACAGACAGGGACAGGATTCCACATAAAACCTATTTTAGGAACAAACAGAAACTTCTATATCTTTCTGTTTTTTACTACTTGTTTTCTCACCGGCGCTGCTGTTGCATATTTGCAATAACAGCGCCATTCACTGTCCCAATTTGATTCCATTTTGCAACGCCAGATTAAAATAAGCCGTTTGTAGCCTTGTTTAATGCTCAAATATTTGGCACGTCGTTTGCTTTATTCTTTTCGTAAGGACGCAGTAACCATAGACGCCCTGGATAACAAACAAAGAAATGAGGAAAGTGACATGGGCAATATCAAAGCAGTTTTTGTAGGCACCGGTATGATCGGCGCCGGCTTGGCTGCCAACGCCATGCTGAACGGTTATCAGACGGTTCTCTACGATGTGGTGCCTCATGAGAAAATGCGCCAGAACATCAGCCATATCCTGGATATCCTAGTTGGGGCTGGCGCCGCCACCAGAGAGCAGGCCGATGCCGCACTAAATGCCTGTCATTTCTCGAATGATCTGGAGGATGCCGTGAAGGGCGCTAATTTCGTGCAGGAATGCATCCCCGAGCGGCTGGAATTGAAAAAATCCACCTATGCCACCATTCAGAAAGTCACGGGTCCCGACGCCATTATATGCAGCTCCACCTCCAAGCTCTTCCCCACCAAGCTCCAGGAGGGCTCCCTCTATCCCCAATCTATCTTGGTGGGCCACCCCTATAACCCCGCCTACCTGCTGCCTCTGATCGAGCTGTGCGGCGGTGAGCAGACCGCCCCCGAAGCCATTGAAAAGGCCAAGGAGATTTACACTGGCATGGGTAAGGTGGCCGTGGTGTGTAAAAAAGAGATCTACGGCTTTATTGTCAACCGCCTTTCCTGGGCCGCACTAGATGCCGCCAAGGAGTGCGTGCGGGACGGCGTCTGCTCTGTGGAGGACATGGACAAGGCAATTATGTTCGGCCCCGGCATGCGTATGGCGGTCACCGGCCAGCTGCTCACCATCAGTCTGGGCGTGGAAGGCGGCTTCCGGGCCATTGCCGATAAATACGGCGAGGAGTCAACCCCCTGGAATGAGGTATACGCCCAAGGGGTTGACGAGGAGATCGCCAACCGGGATCCCTCCATTGGCAACACGGTCGACAGTGTGTGCAAATTCCGGGATTACGCCTTCGCCGAGCTGCTCAAGCTTCATAAGCTACTCTAAGTTTGTTTCAGCGCTGCAACAAGCAATTGTGTATTGTCCTATTTCTGCAACAACACGCCCCAAATCCCCCTGCAATTTAGCAAAAAGCGGCTCATTACACTTGGCATCAGCCTTGCATAATCCATTGATGGAAATAGAGATTACCAAGAACTGAAGGGAGAACTGAGTATGTCTGACAAGAAAGCGCTGGTTGCTCTGGCCAAAGAGGCCAGTATTCAGGACAGCGTCACCAAGGTCTTTGACCTGATGGGCGGCGTAACAAACATGATCAAGCCCGGCACCACTGTAATGCTCAAGCCCAACGCCGGCCACGCTTCCCCCGCCGATACTTCGGTCTGCACCAATCCCGAGGTCGTCCGCGCAGTCATCCGCGAAGTCAAGAAAGCCAATCCCAAGAGCATTGTTATTGCCGAGGCTGCCGCCATCGGCTGCGATACCATGGAATGCTATGAGGTCTCTGGCATAGCCGATGTGGCCCGCGAGGAGGGCGTGGAGCTCTACGATATTAAGGCCGACAAGGACCTGATCAATGTGGCTGTCCGCGGCTACCGCTCCAACCTCCATCATGTCAAGCTGCCCCGCCGCCTGCTGGAGGCCGATCATCTCATCAACCTGCCCATCCTGAAGGCGCACGCCAGCATGGTGTTCTCCTGCGCCCTGAAAAATATTAAGGGTGTGGTGCAGGATGCTGTACACCTGCAGATGCACCAGCAGAATCTGACCATGGCTATGATGGATGTGTGGAGCGTGTGCCGCGCGGATATCAACATCGTGGACGCCATCCGTCCCGCCAGCGGCTACTCCCCCCACACCCCCGTTCCCATTGAAGTGGGCTGCATCCTGGGGTCCTCCGATCCCGTGGCCGTGGACCTGATCGCCTGCGATCTGGTCGGCATCGACGCCGAGGCGGTGGATTACTTCCGGGTGGCTGCCGAGACCGGACTGGGTATCACCGAGCGGGAGAACATTGACGTTGTGGGCGCCACCGTCGCCGAATGCTATAAGAAAATGTGGGTTCCCTACATCGGTGATATGAGCACCCGTTGGCCCGAGTACAAGGTGCTGTGTGATGGCGCCTGCTCCAGCTGTCAGGCGTTGCTGGCCATCAACATGGAGACTCTGAAGGCCATCGGCGACTACGAGCGCCGCTCCGACTTCGTGGTTGTGGCTGGCGGAAAAAATGAAGTGCCCGACGAGGTACCCGACGAGAAGCTGGTGCTCCACGGCAACTGTACCCGCAAATACCTGAAGAAGCACCCCAACGCCATCCACATCGAGGGCTGCCCCCCCTCTGAGCCTCTGCTGTATATGTCCATCAGCAACGGCGAGCTGGTCCACGGCAAGGGCGGCCAGATGAGCGAGTACATCCGTCCCCGTATGGCTGCCGACCAGCCCGTGTGGCGTAAGTA
>ERZ773118.1514-NODE-1514-length-11676-cov-5.6422_pt1 | contig 11676 bp, 10 predicted proteins | sample MGYA00580562_ERZ773118 | MGnify/ENA primary metagenome ERZ773118 (study PRJEB29015, sample SAMEA2737878) | human gut metagenome | biome: human gut; feature: human-associated habitat; material: faeces | place: China | collected 2012 ... | reverse complement strand
TACTTTGTACTGTTTACCACCTGTTGCTATAATTGCGTACATATGGCACCTCCTATTATCATTACTCGCCAGCTTTGGTGACCTTAAATAAGATTCTTATACCTCGCTGTGCGGCATCTCCTATATACTATCATCTGTTTTTCATTGTGTCAATAGGTTTACTGATTTTTTTTATACTTTTTATTCCTCTTTCCATATGCTTATAGCAGTAGCTGATGATCTCGCGTCTTGTGATGATTCCGATAAAATTCTGCTGATCATCTACGACCGGGACGAAATTCTGCTCCATCGCGCGGTCGATCAAATCCTCCATCTTTGCGCCTGCATTCACGGCCTGATAATCATAACGTCTTGTAACCTCTGTCATCAGAATATTTTCCGCCTTTTTCAGGTCAAGATTAGCATGATCCTTGATCCACCAGAGAAGATCGCCCTCTGTGATGCTTCCCACATATTTTCCCTCCCGGTTCAATACCGGAACAGAAGAATATTTATGATACTCCATTGTTTCTAACACCTGTCGCAATGTGTGATTGTCATAGACATATGCAAGATCACTCTTCGGTCTTAGAAAAAATAAAATGTTCATATATCTGTCCTCTCTTTAGCTGTTAAATCTGCGTTTTTACAAAGATATCATAAATTGCCTGGATGGCAGTTTCAAACTCCTCATTTTTCACTCCGATAATAATATTTAACTCACTGGAGCCAAGATCGATCATTTTGACATTGACATTTGCATGTGCTAAAGCAGAGAAAATGCGCCCGGCTGTTCCTCTCGCACGCGCCATCCCTCGTCCAACAACGGCAAGCAAGGCGAAGTCTGATTCCAGCTGAATATGATCCGGTTGTACTGCCCGCTGAATTCCGGAAATTACAGCCTGCTCTTTCTCCTCAAACACAGACTGATCCACAAGCACTGTCATCGTATCAATACTTGACGGCATATGTTCAAACGGAATCTCATTGTCTTCAAAAATCTGAAGAACTTTTCGTCCAAAACCGATCTCTGCATTCATCATTTCTTTTTCAATATGAACCGAAGCAAATCCTTTTTTTCCTGCAATCCCGGTGATCGTATACTTCGACTGACGGCAGGTACTTTCCACGATCATCGTACCAGGATCTTGCGGTGCATTGGTATTGCGGATATTGATCGGAATTCCGTCTTTTCTCACCGGAAAGATAGCATCCTCGTGCAGGACTGTGGCCCCCATATAAGAAAGCTCTCTCAACTCTCTGTATGTGATTGTCTCGATCGGCTGAGGATTGTGGATAATCCTTGGATCTGCAATCAGAAATCCCGAGACGTCCGTCCAGTTCTCATACATATCCGCCTTCGCAGCCTTTGCCACGATCGATCCCGTAATATCTGATCCTCCTCTTGAAAATGTGTGGATCTTTCCATCCGCTCCCATTCCGTAAAATCCCGGAATCACCGCACGATTTGCATTTTCAAGACGTTTCGCGAGTACATCTTCGGTCCGTGTCAGATCAAGATTTCCTTGCTTATCAAAAAAGATCACTTCTGCCGCATCAATAAACGTGATGCCCAGATAACTGCTCATAACAATCCCATTCAGATATTCTCCTCTGGATGCCGCATAATCTCTTCCTGCCTTTTTTAAAAACTGTTCCGCGATCACCTCAAATTCTTTATCAAGAGACAACTCCAGCTGAAGTCCGTCAATGATTTCTTCATAGCGTGCTTTGATCTCGTTTAACAGTGGAAGAAATTTCTTTCCTTTCTCTGCCAGTTCATAGCAGTGGTAGAGCATGTCTGTGACTTTCGTGTCATTAATATGCCGTTTTCCCGGTGCAGATGGAACTACATAGCGTCTTGTCTGATCCGCCCGGATAATCTCTCCTACTTTTTTAAACTGAGCCGCATTTGCAAGCGAACTCCCGCCAAATTTTACTACTTTTCTCATTCGGTACCTTCCTCTCATTTATCCAAGATATTCTTCTGCAACTTCTGGTGTAAAAACAACGCCCTGGATGCCGAGCATCTTTGCCGCCTCTACATTCTCCGGTCTGTCATCAAAGAATATCGCATTCTCCGGTTTTATATTATACCTCGTCAGAAGGGTTTTGTATATCTTTTCTTCCGGTTTTATACATTTTTCTTTGTAAGAAAAAACACCTCCGTCAAAGCTATTGATAAATCCCAGTTCCTCTTTTGTCATTTCATATAATCCTTCCGAATAATTGGAAAGATAATAGATCCGGCACCCTTTTTCACGAAAATGAGCGATGAGACGATCTGTGTAAGGGAATTTATGTATGCAGCCCGCAAGTCCTTCAAATACTTGCCGCACTTCCTTCTCATTATGCGGTGCATTTTGAAGAAAGCACTGCAGCCATTCTTCTGGTGTAACAGCACCCTGGTCCCCAAGGATCCAGGCCTCACTTAAGAAAATCGCATCTGCCAACACTTGAAAAGTCTTCTCGTCAAAACAAAACTGCTTTAGATAAGATTCCCAGTCATACTCAACAAGCACTTTCCCAAGATCAAAAATCACAGTATCTATCATCTTTTTTCTCCTCTTTTTGTATTCTTCTCATCATTTATATGAAACCATTTAAGCTCTTTCTATCTTTACACATTGAAAAAGGAGTGTTTGTAAAAACACTCCTCACTTCTGCACATATTCATTAATTATATTTACGTTTTCTAGCAGCTTCAGATTTCTTTTTACGTCTTACGCTTGGTTTTTCGTAATGTTCTCTTTTACGAATCTCCTGCTGAATACCAGCTTTTGCACAGTTTCTTTTGAATCTGCGTAAAGCGCTATCTAACGTCTCATTATCTTTTACGATTACATTTGACATAGTCTCACACCTAACCTCCCCTCCAGCCCTATATTGTGCATCATACGACTGTTCGGGTATTTTTATTGCACTACATATGATTATAGCATATTTTTTGATTTCGTCAATAGTTTCCTGCAAATTTCCGGAATGATTTTTATTACTTTTTTCTTCTTTTTTCAGACTTTTTCAAAAAAATCAACCAGTTTGCACGCATCTACTGAATCTGTTCTGCTAACACTTCTTTCGCTTTCGACAATGCTGCGTCAATTCCTTCTGGATTCTTTCCGCCGGCCTGCGCCATATTCGGACGACCTCCGCCGCCTCCACCTACAAGACCAGCAATTGCTTTGATCAGATTTCCTGCATGGGCACCTTTCTTTAACGCACCTTCTGTAGCTGTCGCCATCAGGCTAACCTTACCACCTGCTGCTGAAGCGATCACTACAACTCCTTCTCCGAGTTTTTCTTTTAACTGATCGCCAAGCTCACGAAGTCCTCCCATGTCTACATCTTCCACACGGACTGCAAGCACTTTCACTCCGCAGATCTCCTCTACCTGATTCATCACATCGCCGACAGCTTCCTGAGCCGCTTTGCTCTTTAAGCTTTCGATCTCACTGTGAAGTGACTTTGTCTCTGCGAGCAGATGACTGATTTTCTCCGCCAGATTCTCTGGTGTTGCTTTTAATAATTTTGCCGCTTCTGCAAGCTTCTGTTCCTGTGCTTTATAATAAGCAAATACACCGTCTCCAGTCAGTGCTTCAATACGGCGCACACCTGCTGCCACACCGGATTCGGACACGATCTTAAATGTTGTGATCAGACCAGTATTACTTACATGTGTTCCACCGCAAAGTTCTTTAGAGAAGTCTCCCATTGTGACAACGCGCACATCTTCTTCGTACTTTTCTCCGAAAAGTGCCATCGCACCTGTCTTTTTCGCCTCTTCCACGTTCATTACTTCTGTTACGACCGGATTGTTCTTTGCGATTTCTTCATTTACAAGCGCTTCTACTGCCTCAATCTCTTCTCTTGTCATCGCAGAAAAATGTGCGAAGTCAAAACGAAGTCTGTCTGGTGTCACAAGAGAACCTTTCTGCTCTACATGAGATCCGAGTACTGTTTTTAATGCCTTCTGGAGCAGATGTGTTGCACTGTGATTCTTACATGTATTCAAACGTTCTTTCGATTTCACCTCAAGTGTCACAGTATCTCCTGTACGGAACATTCCCTTTGTCACACGACCGATGTGTCCGAATTTTCCTCCGAGCAGCTTGATCGTCTCTTCTACTGCGAACTCTGCATCTGCAGTATGGATGATTCCAGTATCACCTTCCTGTCCACCCATTGTAGCATAAAACGGTGTCTTCTCTACGAAGATTGTAGCTCTCTGTCCATCTGCAACCGCTTCCGTGATCTCACTTTCTGTTGTAAGCACTGTGATCTTAGAATCACAGGACAGTGTGTCATATCCGACAAATTCGGTTGTGACAGACGGATCGATTTCATCATATACAGTCGCATCTGCACCCATATAGTTTGTCTCTTTGCGGGCTTCTCTTGCCTGGACTCTCTGTTTTTCCATTGCTGCCTGGAAACCTTCCTCGTCAATTCCATAACCTTTTTCTTCCAAAATCTCTTTTGTCAGATCAAGTGGAAATCCATAAGTATCATACAGTTTAAATGCATTTTCTCCAGAAAGTACCTTTTCTCCAGCCTGATTCATCTCTTCCTGCATCACCGAGAGAATATGCAATCCCTGATCGATTGTCTTGTCAAACTTATCTTCCTCCTGCGTCAGCACATTGAAGATAAACTCTTTCTTTTCATCTAATTCCGGATACCCGTCTTTGGAACCTTCGATGACTGTCTCACTTAATTTTGCAAGGAATTTTCCTTCAATTCCAAGAAGACGGCCATGTCTTGCCGCGCGGCGGATCAGACGGCGAAGCACATACCCGCGTCCTTCGTTTGTCGGCATGATTCCATCTGAAATCATAAATGTTGCAGAGCGGATATGATCGGTGATCAGACGGATCGATACGTCCTGATCCGCATCTTTCTTGTAAGTCACGTTCGCTGCTTCACACACTTTATCACGAAGTGCTTTGACAGTATCCACATCAAAAATAGAATCTACATCCTGCACAACAGAAGCAAGACGTTCCAATCCCATACCGGTATCGATATTCTTCTGCTCTAACTCAGAATAATTTCCATGTCCATCGTTGTCAAACTGAGTGAATACATTGTTCCAAATCTCCATATATCTGTCGCATTCACATCCAACTGTACAATCCGGGCTTCCGCATCCGTATTTCTCCCCGCGGTCATAGTAAATCTCAGAACATGGACCACATGGACCAGCTCCATGCTCCCAGAAATTATCTGCTTTTCCAAACTTAAAGATACGCTCTGCCGGAATTCCCATCTCCTTGTTCCAGATCTCAAATGCTTCCTCATCATCCACATACACAGATGGATATAAGCGGTCTGCATCAAGTCCTACCACTTCTGTCAAAAATTCCCATGACCACTGGATAGCTTCTCTCTTAAAGTAATCTCCGAAAGAGAAATTTCCAAGCATCTCAAAAAATGTACCGTGGCGTGCTGTCTTTCCGACATTCTCAATATCTCCGGTACGGATACACTTCTGGCAGGTTGTCACGCGCTTGCGCGGTGGAATCTCCTGTCCTGTAAAATATGGTTTCAGCGGTGCCATTCCCGAGTTGATCAGGAGCAGACTGTTGTCATTGTGCGGCACCAGTGAAAAACTCTTCATTGCAAGATGTCCTTTGCTCTCAAAAAATTCAAGGAACATCTTTCTCAATTCATTTACTCCGTATTGTTTCATACTTTTCCTCCTAAGGCAAACTATTTCATGTCTGATCGACTTATTTGCTAAATACTTCCTAATTATAAATAGGTTTGCCTGCCTTGTCAATGAACAGACAGCAGAAAACATACCGTTCTGATCCAGGCGGCAAAAAGATTACACTTCTGTAATAAAAAACACTGCCTATTCAACTGAGATCGCATACGCTGTCTGTCTGCGGCATCCTCTGCCGGACAGACCTGAAAACTTACTGCAATATCTCTCTCATAGGCAGTGTTCCTTCTCCTTTTCATTTGAAAGGGGATCTTCTTATTTTTTTTCTTTTCTGACACGCAGAGCATGCCCGGCTTTGACTCCAAGAACTGCTACTGCCATCAGAAATACCATTTTCACAACTGTGATAATAAGTTCTGCAAAAAATGCCATATTCTTCCCTCCATTCGGATCTTTCTCTCCGACTTTTCTTCTGTTATCATAACACAGCACTCTGCATTTGTAAAGCCGTGCAAAGCTTCTTCCTTCTGCTTCTAATTCAACTCAATCTCTGCCAGTTCTTTTGGCGGAAGTTTTTTAGTGGAAGTTGACACAAATTTTTTCAGTTCTGCCTGTGCTTTATTCACCGGAAGATTCGTTCCCGCTCCGGCAACACATCCTCCCGGACATCCCATTCCTTCGATCAGACATCCATTCATCTTGCCTGCCTTTGCAAGTGTCAACAATTTTTTACAGTCTGCAAGTCCTTCTGCATGTTCGATCTTCACATCGATATCCGGATAATACTCATTGATACACTGCTCGATCGCATTTGCGACACCACCTGCCACTGCATATCCACGGCCAGCTCCGGTTGCATCATGGAAAGAGGATTCTCCTTCATAATTATCAAAATCAATGTCTTTCGCATCAAACATCGCCTGCAGTTCTTCAAAAGTGATCACAAAATCCACATCACTGCGCACACTTCTTCTTGATGCCTCTAGTTTCTTTGACGCACACGGACCGATAAATACCACCTTTGCATTTGGATGCTTCTGTTTGATCGTCCTTGCAGTCGCAACCATCGGTGTCAATTCCTGAGAAACTTCGTCTACAAGGTCCGGGAAAAATTTCTTTGTAAGCATAGACCACGATGGGCAGCAGGACGTCAGAAGGAATGGTAACTCTCCCGTAGCTACTTTTTCCGCATAGTGATGCGCCTCTGAAACAGCTCCAATATCCGCTCCCAGTGCGACCTCATATACTTCGCTGAATCCTAAGTCCAATAATGCAGACTTAATTTTTCTTGGTGTGACATCCGTTCCAAACTGTCCAACAAAGGCAGGTGCAATCTCTGCAATGATCTCGCCGCCTTCTCTGAGCGCTCTTCCCAACTGAAAGATCTGTGACTTATCCGAGATTGCTCCGAATGGACAGCTTACCATACACATTCCACAGGAAACACATTTCTCATTGTCAATCTTTGCTCTTCCTACTTTGTCACTGACAATCGCATTTACTCCGCATGCTCTCGCGCATGGGCGCTCTTTTTTTGCAATTGCATCGTATGGACAGGCAGACTTACATTTTCCACACTTGATACATTTTGACTGATCAATATAAGAATGTCCGTTTACCATAGAGATTGCATCTTTTGGACAGACCTCTGCACATGGATGTGCCAGACATCCTTTACACATATTGCTGACCTCATATCCACGCTCTTCGCACGCAGCACACGCGGATGGCACAACCTGCATGAGCGGCGGCTCATAATACTTCTCAGAAATATTACTTTCTTCCACTCCTGCTGTAATATGAACCGGACGGTCTTCCGGACGCAAAGACATTCCCATCGCAAGGCGTACACGCTCACTGACAACAGCTCTCGCACGATACATACTGTCCCTATATTTTTCTCCATCCTCCGTCACAAGACGATATGGGATTTCCTCAATCTCTTCAATCAGATTCTCTGATGTTGACTCAAATGCTACTTTCGATACTTCACGGAATACTTGTCTTCTGATTTTTCTGACAGGTGTTTCTAATCCTCGCATTCCCATTCTTCTTCCTCCTTTATCTTTCCAGCATATATCCATGACATTTTTACAATGTCACAAGCTGCTTTTCCATCGGACATCGGTTCCGATACATTACTACATTTAATCATAAAAGAGTGTTAATCGTTTGTCAATGTTCTCGGATGCATTCTTTCAGATACAATGTGACTCGCTTCCACTCTCCCACTTCCATATTTGGCAGGAGATTGCTATCTTATATGAGAGGTCCTTATGCAAATACACGCTGCGCATAATAGACAGACTGCATGGCATCTTTTCCATAGAAATCAGCCCCGATCATCTCTGCATATTCCGGATTTAAAACAGCACCTCCGACCATCACTTTGCAGTCCGGACAGTGTTCCCGAAGCAATCGGATCGTCTCTTCCATGCTCACAACAGTCGTAGTCATCAGCGCGCTCAGTCCGACCAGTCTGATTCCCTCTTGTTTTGCAGTATGCACAATCACCTCCGGATCCACATCCTTTCCAAGATCGATCACATCAAAACTATAATTTTCCAGCAGGACTTTCACGATATTCTTTCCGATGTCATGGATATCTCCTTTGACTGTAGCAAGGATCACTTTTCCTTTCTTCTGCTCTTTTTGTCCGCTTCGTTCCAGCACTTCTTTCAGCACGGCAAATGCTTCTTTCGCTGCCTCTGCACTCATCAGAAGCTGCGGAAGAAAGATCGTTCCCTTCTCAAATCCTTTTCCAACAACATCCAGCGCCGGGATCAACTGTTCCTGGATGATCGCAAGCGGCTCTTTTTCTCTGACGAGCTCTCTCGTAAGATGTCCCGCCTCTTCCTTTAATCCACGTTCGATCGCTGTCTGCAGTGACATTTCTCCCGCCCGGGACGTCTCCTGCCCGGCCTGCGTCGGACTGCCCGCTATAGACTGTTGTTCCTCCTCGACAGTTTTGCTGTACCGCGCGATATAGGAAGCACAGTTCTCATCATAGTTCATCAGCGCACAAAACGCATAATAAGAATTCATCATCTCCTCCGAGAACGGATTGATGATTGCCGATGTAAGCCCTTGCTGCATCGCCATCGTATAAAAATGCGCATTGATCACAGGACGTTTCGGAAGTCCAAAAGATATATTGGATACGCCAAGCACCGTATTTACTTTGCATACTTCCCGCACGAGTTTCAATGCTTTCAATGTCACAAGCGCTCCTTCCGGTTCCGAACTGATCGTCATCGCCAGCACATCAACAACAATGTCTTTCCGATCGATCCCATATTTTTCCGCCTCACAGATGATTTTTTCCGCGATTGCAAGACGCCCCTCTGCCGTATCCGGGATGCCGTCTTCATCGATCGTCAGTGCAACAACGACGCCACCATACTTCTGCACCAGTGGAAACACCTGGTCCATCGACTCCTGTTTCCCATTGACAGAGTTGATCATCGGCTTTCCATTGTAAATCCTCATCGCACGTTCCATCGCTTCCGGAAGCACCGTATCAATCTGAAGTGGAAGGCTTGTGACGCTCTGAAGTTCTGTCACCACTTTTTCCATCACTGCCACTTCATCGATGTCGGGAAGTCCTACATTGACATCTAGAATATGCGCGCCTTTCTCCTGCTGCATGATCCCTTCTTTCAGGATATAGTCAAAATCTCCGTCTTTCAATGCCTGTTTTAATTTCTTTTTTCCAGTTGGATTGATGCGTTCTCCAATGATGACAGGCTTTCTGCCAAAACTTATGCAGCTTCCATAAGAAGATACGAGTGTATGATGCTTCTTTACCGGCGGAACTGCTTTCATCCCCTGACATAGTGTTGTCATCTGTCGGATATGTGCCGGTGTTGTTCCGCAACACCCCCCGATAATACAGGCGCCCTTCTCTACAATCAATTTCATCGTAGACGCAAATTCTTCCGGCACTACATCGTAGTAAGTCTGCCCGTCCCTCTGTTTCGGAAGTCCTGCATTTGGCTTTACAATCACAGGCAGTGACGTGTAAGTCAAAAGTTCCTCCAAAATCGAAAGCATCTGCTCCGGTCCCATACCACAGTTGATTCCGAGGGCATCCACACGAAGTCCTTCCAGCATCGCAACCACCGAAGGAACGTCTCCCCCAGTCAAAAGCTTTCCGCGTTCATCAAAGATCATCGTTGCAAATACGGGAAGACTTGTGCGCTCTTTCGCCGCGAGAACTGCTGCCTTCACTTCATAAGTATCGCTCATCGTCTCAATATGAATGAGATCTGCTCCGGCTTTCTCACCATATTCCATTACTTCTGCAAATGCCTCATAGGCATCCTCAAAGGCAAGATCTCCCATCGGCTTTAACAACTTTCCGGTCGGTCCGATATCCAGACCCACATAGATTTCTCTGCCATCTTTGACACCACGCCGTGCCGCCTCCCGTACATTTTCCACAGCTCTGGTGACAACCTCCTGCAAAGGACAGTCTTCACTGTGAAACTTCAACGCATTCGCGCCAAAAGTATTTGTCAGTACAATATCGCTTCCCGCCTCAAAATAATTCTGGTGGATCGCAATGACTTCTTCCGGTCTTTTTAAGTTCCAGCTCTCTGGAAGTTCTCCCGGCTGTAACCCTTTCTCCTGTAACAATGTGCCCATTCCTCCATCGAGAAACAGTAATTCTTTTCCCAAACGTTCTAACAGCATCCTCTAACTACTCCTTCTGTATAAACAATCCTTCTTCTCACACGCCTCACATCCTTTGATATGGCATGGCTGTTGTTCTGTGCTGGCTCCGATCACTGCGGTGACAGATTTTGTCGGTGTCATCATCCCTCCTCCTGTGAGGGTAAGACCGATCGTCTTCGCACAGTCTAACATCCGCATCAGTGTCTCCTGACAGGAAATTGAGAAATCTCCGTATCCCGGACTAAACCGCGGGCGCAGATACCTTCCCTGTCTCTGATACTCTTCTGCGATTTTCTTTTGACAGTCATCACAATACTCTTCCAATTCCGCAGCAGCACATGCCTGACCGACAACCGCCTTCGCCATATCTGTCAGAGAGTATCTCCGGATCCATCTGTCCACCTCCGTCCCAAGCGTCGCCCCAAACAAAACAATTTGATCACATCCCGTAAGATTTTTTGAGAGGTTTTTGCTTGTGACTGTCCATCCGCCAATTTCTATCTGATCCGCTCCTTTGACCTGCAAATCAAAAATGCGATAGACTGACTTCGCACATTTTATCTGATCAAGTTCTCTAAAAACTTCTGTGATCAGTGCAAATGTTCCATCATCTACCACATGTCTTCCATAGCCAAGATAACGGATTGCTTCCTTTATCCGCATTTCCATCGGCATTACCTCAAAATCTCTGACAGATTTGTCATAATCGCTGCCGCCACTTCCGGCTTATTCATTGAGTAAATATGGATGTGATCAATTCCATTGGCGATCAGATCAATGATCTGGTCTGTCGCATAGGCGATTCCCGCCTGCTTCATCGCTTCCGGCTTCTCCCCGAAACGGTCTAAGATCGCATGGAACCGCTGCGGCAGAACCGTTCCGGATAATTTGCAGATTCTCGTCATCTGTCTGCTGTTTGTGACAGGCATGATTCCCGGGAGTACCGGAACAGTGATCCCTTTTTCCCGAATACGATAGAGGAAGTTATAGAGAATCGCATTGTCAAAAAACATCTGCGTTGTAAGAAAATCCACTCCACAGTCTACCTTCTGCTTCAGATAAGCGATGTCATCTTCTTTGTGTTCATTTTCCACATGGCCCTCTGGATAACATGCCGCCCCAATGCAAAAATCGCCCTGCTTTTTAATCTCTCGGATCAGTTCATATGCGTAATGATACTGGTCTGTCTCCGGAAATTCCCGCCCTTCCGGAATATCTCCGCGCAGTGCCAGGATATTTTCAATCCCCTCCGCCCTTAATCGGTCTACCACCGACAATACTTCCTCTTTTGTCGAAGAAGCACAGGTCAGATGCGCTAGGCTGGTCACACCCATTTTCTTTTGAATATCCGAGGC
>ERZ773118.1509-NODE-1509-length-11731-cov-9.43217_pt1 | contig 11731 bp, 20 predicted proteins | sample MGYA00580562_ERZ773118 | MGnify/ENA primary metagenome ERZ773118 (study PRJEB29015, sample SAMEA2737878) | human gut metagenome | biome: human gut; feature: human-associated habitat; material: faeces | place: China | collected 2012 ... | reverse complement strand
TGATGGCCTCGGCCTTGGTGCGGTATCCACCATGGCTGATAGGGTTGCGTTTTCCATTGATTTTGGCTCCCTCAAAGGACCATTCCCATGTTGAGCCGCGTTTCCTTGTTCTTAGTTGTCCCATGTATCATTCCTCCTGTGTTGTTGCGATATCGCAATAGATTTTGGGTAAAATTAATACGCCCTTGCCAGGGCGCTCCAGGAATGATATAATTTAAGTGTTCAAACTAAATGTATCTTCTGGAGCAATCCAGCAAGAGAAATCTATGTGAAAAACCGTTTCTGTTGGCGCAGGGACGGTTTTTGTTTTATTCTTCTGATGACATTTTATCTATTTTTTTGCATATATCATCAAGATATTTTATAATGATTTCATTTTGTTCCATGAGTATTAGATTTGCTGAGAGTAGTTTCTGCTCATCGTTTCTTGTCATTGCGACTGATAATTGTCTCAATGAAGGCCGGATAATGGATATAAGTTGTTGTGCATCTTTTGACATTGGATATTTGCGTTTATCGCTTTCAAATGTAGATGCGTTCAATGTTGGATTTTGAGTTTCAGTTTTATTTCCTCCAAATAATCCCATAATATGTCCTCCCTAAATTATATGTACTTTATTAAAAAGCCATAGGCTATTTTAATCACCGATTATTTTTGTTGTTCCACGTAGTCTCTTTCTTTGAAATGGCCAGGAAACATTTGATAACATTGGGGTAATATTTTACCTTTCTTTTAATACTTTAATCCAGACTAATCGACAGATATTTAAAGTCGGCTCAAATGTTATAAGATAATTATTGTGTACTATACTTATTCCGATTTTTGTACGGTAACTGTCTATGGCTTCTTGCAAAAATGCTTCTGTTACTTCAAGATGTTCAGCAATTTCAAAACGATTCCGGCAACCACATTGCCATGCTGAAATGAGCTTGTCCAGTGTTACCATACGTTTGTAGGCCCAGAGACGCGCCGTATTCTCTTGCTTACGGTTCTCTGTTTTGGTTAAATCAAGTATATCACCAACAGTTGTATGGAAATGCCCCATTTCTTCTGCTGTAGTACAGGCTTTCTCGATTGAGGTTTCAAGTTTGTCACTTAATCCAATTACCTTACCATTGATAAGTCCTTCGGATTGTGATTCAAAGTGAATATTTTCTAGGACGAGCACATCATTTTGTGATGCCTCGTCCAAAAGTTCCTCATATGTTGTCATATGCTATAAGTTACCTCCGGTCAGATAATTATTTTCCATTTGGCTTCTTAAGTTTCGCAAGGTCTGATTTTACTTTTTCTATTTCTCCTTCTTCATCTAGGTGGTCGTTTCGTGCAGCGACCAGATAAGGCGCGGTATTTTCGTCCATTGAGGGTGAATCAATATCGAGCAAATCATATATAGTAACTACTGTCTCACTCCCTGTATGAGTAATTGTATTTGCAGAATCATCATTTTCTGTATTATCGGTTAATTTTTCAAGTTTACGTGTTCCTGGAGTCTGTATTAGCCATTCCTCTTGATTTTCTGTATAATCTGGAACGTAGATTAATTCCTTCACACGTTTTATAGCCTCTTCTTCGCCTTTTAAATTCAACTTTGAAAAGTGGTTAAGGAGTTCCTGCTCATTGGATGTATGTTTTAACCAATTGGATGCATCATAGTTGGAAGTGACAGAAAAGTTTAAATCTGAACTTCTCTCCATGGGAACGTCGTATCCCATCAGCCATGCTTCACTAACATTTAAAGCTTTGGATAAAGCGTATAGTTTGTCAGATTTTGGTTTTGTATATCCGGACATATAATGGCTAATGGCAGATTTTGAAATCCCAGTTTTTTCAGACAATTCAATCGGTTTTATATTTTGTTTTGAGATAGCCTTATTAAATCTGGCCTTAAAATCTCCTGTGGGTTTATCCATATTATCACCTCTTAGATATATAATATCAAAATTGAAACAAAAGCACAAGTATTTTGAATAAAAAAGTTTAAAAAATGAAATTATAATATTGACATATAATTTTAGCAGTGGTATAGTATACATAGTTTCAAAAATGAAACTGAAAGAGAGGTGATAAAGATGCAAAAGCCAATTGTTTTTAATTACAGTAAGTTGCGTGGTCGTATTGTTGAAAAATATAATACGCAGGGCAAGTTTGCAGAAGCGGTAGGCCTTACAGATAGGTCAGTATCGTTGAAGCTTAATAATGGTATAGGGTTTTCACAAGATGAGATTATTAACTGGTGTGAATTGCTTAATTTGAAGTCTTGTGAAATACCTGCCTATTTTTTTGACACGAAAGTTTAAAAATTGAAACTTATTATATAAACTACATGTGAAAGGAGCGTGATAATAATGGTAGAGCCATACAAGCCACTGTACACGGTGGAGGAAACAGCAACCGTACTTATGACGAACACGGATACCGTGTATAGCCTGATTAGAAAAGGGAGCCTGCGAGCATTAAAACTGGGGAGGATAAAGATTCGGGGAAGCGATTTGGAGCAATTCATTGAAGATTACCCAGTATTCCAAGGGGAGGGACAAGCACAATGACAAAAGTAACTGAGTTAGCCATCCGCGCCAGAGCAGCGGTCCAGTATCCCGGCTGGCGCGTGGATTTTGTGGGACCGGCAACTGCGGTGATGACCAATATCATGGGGCACAGGCGTATGGTGACCTTCCGACGGTGCAGGAGGCGCCGGGACGGCCCAATCATGAGGGCAGCTAAATTGATTGTGCCGGAGGTTATCTGGCTACTGGGGATGTGGATGGTAGCTATCGTGGTCATGGCGGCGGCCATGGGCGTGAGACTATGAAGGGAGGTGCAGGGAAATGTATAATCCACAGGAAGAACTGCAGGCCATCCTGGATTTGTTAGGGGAATGGCGGAACAAGAACGGGATGGGGTATGTAACAATGCACATTGGTGAGGATGACTTCGGCAGCGCGTATGACTGGAATGGTGTGACCTTATACGAGGCCAGAGGATACTATGGTGCACAGAAAAAGGACCCCAGCGGCGGCAACCGCGAAGAGGTCCAATAACTAAAAAACAACACACCCTTATTATAAGGGAGATATCGGAGGATTACAAGGTGACAATATCTAAAACTTATTACCCAAGCAGCCATGTAAAGATTACAGCACCATTTTTTACATTGGTATGCAGTTGTGGCCTGCGGCACTGGTCCCTGCTGGGCGAGATTACGCCGTGTCCAAACTGTGGGAAGTTAATGAGATTGGAAGGTGAACAAGATGTCAGTAAGCAAGCGCATATTTAAAAGCCGGGAGGAATGGCTGGAAGGACGTAAGGGACATATCGGCGGCTCTGATGCCAGTGCTTGCGTAGGCATGAACCCCTACAAAGACAATGTGCAGCTTTGGGAAGAAAAACGTGGCTTGGTTATTCCGGAGGATATATCAGACCGGGAATATGTCAGGTATGGTACCGAGGCGGAAAAGTATCTGAGGGCCTTGTTTGCTCTGGATTATCCACAATACAGAGTGACCTATGACGAGGATAACATGTTTACAAATACAGCTTATCCGTGGATGCACGCTTCCCTGGATGGCGAGCTTGTGGACAAGAATGGTCGCCGCGGAATCCTGGAAATAAAGACCACCAATATTCTGCAAAGTATGCAGCGTGAGAAGTGGCGTGACCGGATACCGGATAACTATTTCTGTCAGGTGCTTCATTACCTGGCCGTGACGGAATATGATTTTGTGGTCCTAAAGGCTCAGCTTAAGAGTGAGTGGGGCGGAGAACTGCGGATTACAACGAAACATTATTTTATAGATAGGAAGGACGTTGAGGAGGATATCAAGTACCTGGTTGAGGCCGAAAGGCGGTTCTGGGACTGTGTGGTCACAGGACGCAGGCCGGATTTGGTTCTCCCGGCGATATAGGTGAGTATATGAGGACAGAAGTCTATACATGCGATATCTGTAAACAGAGTAAGAGCAGGTATGATTTAGCTAAAATCACCATCAATTCAGAAGGAATCAGGATGAAGGGGGTAGGACGTTACGGAATTACTATTGATGTATGTCCGGATTGCCTTAAAAAGAAAGGATTTGTTGTTGAGTGCAAAAAGGAAGAGGAAGAGCAGGCGTCTATGCAGAATAAGCAGACCCTTGAAGGGCTTTATGATTTCCTGTCTGATATGGGCGTTGTTTTTGAGGAATAGGAGGCAAAATGGAACTGAAAATATACAACCCGCAGGATGACGGGTTTATCCAAAAAATTGATTGGAACTATGAGGAACTGAAAACAGAGGTTGCGGCTGCCGCGGATGAATACGCTGTGTCTGTCTATACGGACGAAACCATCAATCAGGCTAAGAAGGATAGGGCAAAGCTTAATAAATTCATAGAATCCCTGACAGGAACCCGGACGAAAGTCAGAAAGAAGCTTCTCGCACCTGATGAACAGTTCGGAAAAGAAGTAAAGGACATTGAGGGCATTGTCCAGAAAGCTATTGATAATATAGATGGACAGATTAAAGACTATGAGCGTCGCCAGCGCGAGGAAAAGACAGTCAAAGTCCGGGACTTTTATGATGCAAACATCCATGATATCGAAAAATATCTGCCTTTTGAACGTGTAATGAAACCAGAATATGCCTTGACTTCCACCACCATGAAGTCCATCAAAGAGGAAATAACCGCTCTTATCCAGCGGGTGGACGAGGGCCTGGCCATACTGAATGAGGTGGACAGCCCATACGCCGGGGATATGAAGGAGGTTTTCCTTCGAAATTATGATATTGGCGCCGCAATGGCAGAGCGGAACCGTCTGGAAGCGGCAGCACAGAAACGAAAGGAATATGAAGCGGAACAGGCCAGAAAGAAAGCGGAGCGCGATGCCAAAATAAAGGCAGAGGCCCAGGAAGTAATCAATGCAGGAAAGCGTGAGGCTGAAAAACCAATACCAGACACAAAACCTGAAATCAAGTCCGATGTCCAGCAGCCCAGGATGGAGACCGTGGAAAATCCAGTGAATATCATTGATTTCCGGGTGTATGTGACTATGGGACAAGCGGCAGCACTTAAGCACTTTTTAAAAACCAATGGTATCCGGTTTGAGCCGGTACCGAAACAGTAAGAGGAGGAGAACATTATGGCAGTAAGTAACAGCCTGGCAAACAGGCCGCAGCAGAAACTAGACTTCAGTGTCTATCTGACACAAGAGGCCGCAAAGAAGGAAATTAACAAGGTATTGGGGGGACAGGCAGGGACCCGCTTTATATCCTCAATCATTTCAGCGGTGCAGGCCACACCGGCACTCGCAGAATGTACAAATTCGTCCATCCTTACGGCGGCTCTCCAGGGGGAGGCATTGAAGCTTTCTCCCTCACTCCAACTGGGGCAGTATTACCTTGTGCCCTACGATAATAAAAAGAAGGGGGTTAAGGAAGCTCAGTTTCAATTGGGGTATAAAGGTTATATACAGTTGGCAAAGCGGAGTGGTGTATATAAGAAAATCAATGTGGTATCCATCAAGGAAGGGGAATTGATATCCTATAATCCACTGGAAGAGGAATTGAAGGTCAACCTGATTGAGGATGACCTCATAAGGGAAGAGACACCAACTATTGGATATTATGCTATGTTTGAGGAAATCAGCGGATATAAACATAGCATGTACTGGTCTAAGAAAAAAATGATGTCTCATGCGGATAAGTATAGTAAGGCTTTTTCTGTGAATGAGTCAACCGTTCAGACTAAAAATGGGACGAAGAGAAAGGTTTCTTTTTCCGATTATGAAGCGGGAAACTATTCTCCGGATGATGAATGGATGTATTCATCTTTTTGGTATAAAGATTTTGATGCAATGGCCCATAAAACTATGCTTCGGCAGCTGATATCCAAATGGGGAACTATGAGCATTGACCTGGTACAGGCCATAGATGCGGATATGGCTGTCATCCACGATGATGGAACCAAGGATTATGTGGAGACAGATATGGACAATATAGCTGCGGAGCAGCCGGCAGTGAGTCCGGAACCGGAGGTTGGATCACAGGGACAGGAAGCCATGGAGCAGACTGTTCAGCCTGAGCAGAGCAATGATGTTGCAGACAATTTCTTTTCATAATGAAACAATCTGAGGAAGGAGGTGATTAAGTGGCAATCACATTTGACAACATTGCCGGGGGAGAGCTGGCCGAAAAGTTTACAATGGCCCTGGCCCAGATAGGCCGGAACATCCTGGACCCAAACATGGATCCTGCGGCGGCGCGCGGAATGACGATTAATTTAAAGTTCAAGCTAGGGAGCAGGGGAACCATAGACATTGAATTTGAGGTCAAGACCAAGCTGGCCGGATTCCAGAAATCAGAAACGGTATTCCTGGTGGGCCAGGATCTCAATACGGGCCGAATTGAGATGTCCGAGTATGGAAGCGACCGTCCCCAGGTAACATCTGTTGCAGCGGCGCCAGCTGCGGCCTATACAGAAGTACGGCAGCCGGCGCAGACATTTGACCCGGAAACGGGAGAAATTTACGAGGAACCCCGCAAAGGCCCGATTGATTTAAGGGCAGCGGCTAACCAATAAAAAGAAAAGGAGATAGGAAAGATGATGGAAGGATTAAAAGCAGCATTGGAGCATGTGGAGGAGCTGGCACGGGAGAACGAAAAAACTGAGGTCATTGAGATATGTGGCAAGACTTATGCCAACAAGAGCCTGAAACGGTATGATGCACAGGAAATGGCAGATTCCATCACTGCCACAACCCTGTCGTCCCTTGTAGACTACATCGGCAGCTGTAGCCGGGAATTTCCGGATGGCGATATGATTATACATATCGTGAGCCCCACGAAGGTTAAGCTGATATCTGAATTGGATACGGAGCGTAGGAGGGAGTGCCTGTTTGAGACTGAGGCTGAGACATCCGAGTATCGGTTTGACAAATGGTACGACCAGGAGAATTTCATGATATCCCTGCAGGCAAACTTCCAGTACAGTACGGACCTGGAGGCAGTTATGAAACTGGCTGGGAATATTGAAAAGAAGAATGACCAGAGCTTTTCGGATGACGGCCGGACACAGGTTGCTACTATGACTGTGGGAGTGGCAACAAAGGCGGCAGCCATCGTACCAAACCCGGTGGAGCTGATTCCTTATAGGACTTTCCAGGAGGTTGGTCAGCCAGCCAGTAAGTTTGTTTTCAGAATTGGTGAGAATAATGACATACCGATTTTTAAACTGATTGAGGCAGAAGGCGGAATCTGGAAGAACGAGGCAGTTTCGAATATCAAGAGATATTTGACAGAAGCCTTGATGGATATGCCTAAGGCAATCAGCAGCCGAATTACAATCATCGGATAATTCAGTGCTTTATCCTCCGGACAAATATAATATGTCACGGTATTAAATGCCGGAGGTGTTTACGGGGCGGCAAACCATTGCTTTCTGACCGCCGCCCCGCCCTCTTTCAAAAAAAGAAAGGAAATGCAACATGGCAGGCAAGGCAAAGAAGAAACTTGATTACGCCGGCTGGTCAGTTGACATATTCGATAGTGATACAAAGATTGATAAGCTCCTGGACGCACAGGGATGGGTAGGATTTTCCGTTTACTTTTATCTCTGTCAAAGGGCATTCGGGAGTGAAGGATATTTTTACCGATGGGGCTTTGACGATTGTGCATCGACCGCCAGGAAGATGGGCTGCGGCATTGGTTCCGGTACTATCCGAGAGGTAGTGGGCTACTGCTTACAAATAAATCTCTTTGATAAAAGGGTATTTGATGGGTGGGAGGTCTTAACCAGTAAAGGTATCCAAAGAAGTTACTGGACAGTTGCTTCTGGACGAAGGGACAGGACGGTATACAAGGAATTATGGCTTTTGCAAAAGGAAGAATGCAAAGGTGTGGTTTTTGTACCATTTTTTAAGGATATGTCGGAAACAAATGACCATTCGCAGGCTACAAATGGCAATATGTCGGCTACAAATGCTCCTGTAGTAGAGGAAAGTAAAGTAAAAGGTAATAAAGAAAAGAGTGCCGCGTCTCCTGCGGAGCCGGCAGCGTTCTCCCCGGAATCATTTGAAATGCAATGTGTGAACCGGTTGATTGGATCTATTCTGGAACAGATGCCAGGGGCAAAGGTGCCTACCAATGAACGTGACCGGATGAAATGGGAAGCAGAGGTTGAAAAGATGCAGCGTATTGATAAACGGAGCAGGGAACAGATAACCCAGGCTCTTGATTATGCCATTAAAAGCACGTTCTGGAGGAGCAATATTAGAAGTACGGCAAAGTTTCGGGAGAAGTTTGAGGTGCTTTATATGCAGAGCAGGGACCGGATGCAAAGGGCTGAAAAACCGGCCCAGAGAAACCAGTTCCACAATTTTGACCAACGGAATGTTGACTATGACGCTCTGGTATTACAGCGAGTAAAGGAATGGGCGGGGGAAGGAGAAGGGAATGAAGGAAATCCACCAGAAAATACTTGATTTTGTGACAGGCTATCTGCTGGAATGTGGCTACCCTCCCACCAATAGGGAAATTGCAGACGGGGTGGGTTATACATCCACATCAACGATATTCAATCACATGAGGGATATGCGGGAAGCAGGATTGATAAATTACATTGACGAATGCCCCAGGACCATAACAGTTCCTGGGTATAGATATATAAAGGTTGAGGGGAGGAAAGACAATGGAAGAACTGGAAACCAGCGCCGTGAAGGAAACGGCCCCGACAGCACGAAAATGGTATGAGGGAGTCAGCCTGGAAGATGCAGAAATCTACATACGTGCTAATCTTAAGTCAGCGGCCAGGAGCGTGATAGCGATTGGCTATTATCTCAAATGTGTGAACAGGAATGAACTGTTTAAGGAGGCTGGATACAAGGATATATGCGAATATGCAAAGGACCGGTTCGGATTCAGCACTTCGACAACATCCCGGTATATGTCACGTAATGACAAGTTTTCCGTGGATGGGAATAGCCCAATCCTGGATGAAAAATACAAGGATTTCAACAAGTCTCAGCTCCAGGAAATGTTAAGCCTGGATGCGGAGCAGCTTGAACAGGTCACCCCTGATATGACTGTGGTACAAATCAGGGAAATGAGAAAGCCCAAAGAGATACCGTACATTGAGATGCCTGGCCAGATTGAGCTGACGGATTTCCCAGGCGTGGATCCGAAAGATGTGGCCGCATCGGTTCAGGCCAGGGCAGAGATGCAATCCAGTCAGCCAGAGAAGCAGACCTATACGATATCCGCGGAGGACCTCTTGCCAGAGCCAGCACAACCGGAGCGGGAACAACCCGTTGCGATATCGCAACAGAAAGAGCTGATAACAGAACCGCAGTCAGCAGTAACGCAAGATGCAGAAAAGAGCGGAGAGGCCGGCAGCTTACCAGAGAAGTCCGGGAAGTGTATTCACAGGCCAGAATTTAAATGTACCCTGGAGGAGGCATATAAACTTACCCCTGGTACGGGTGAGGATTGCGGCTGTAAATGTTGTTGGGAGTGTGTCAAGCATGGAAATTGTGAGTGGGAGTGTAACAGCTCGTTACATAGGCCAGAAGAACCTGAGAAAGCCAAGGACTATGGAACCCTGGAGACAATCGGAGGAGTGCCTGTATATTCCCTAAAAAGCAAGGAAACAGTCGACGGTGCCTATGGCTGGGAACGGTCACAAATTATTAAAGAATATCTTAAAAAGTTGCATAAGGAAGAAAGCTTTACTATTGCAAATCAGATAATCTCAATTGAGTTCCAGGCCATGGAGAGTACTTACAAGGCCAACTATGATGGTTTTTGTTACGTTAGATTTAAAGAGGGTAATCAAACTATTATGTTTGTGGAACTTGACCGGCTAAAGGCTGAATACACGGTTATGTATCCGCCAAAGAAACCTAAACCCGTAGAAGCTTACGATGGGTCCATTCTTCGGAGCATGATTAAATTTGAGGAGGATGAATTGGACCGGATGGGACCGGAACGGATAGAGAAAAATCCATATAATTACACCAAACATATGATGGCGCTGGAAGCATATAAGTTGCTATATGCAGCACATGAAGGGGGAAATGTTGGAATTGAACAGAGTGGAGATTGATGTAGACAAGCTTATTTTGATAATACAGGCTAAGGGTATGACCATGGAAAAGTTTGGATATTCCATAGGACGTTCCAGAAATTATATATGCAGCCTGCGGAAGAACAATATGGTACCGGAGCCGGTCCGGGACCTGATATGTGAAAAACTGGAGATAGATCCGGAAAGAATCGAAAAGACCCAGATTACATCCGGAGGGGAGGTGAAGATACTTGAAAACATCTTTAAGGAGCTTCAATCCATTAAGAACCAAATATCAGAATTGGCAGATGCGCAACAGGCCATATACAATAAGCTCCAGGCCAATACAGTGCAGACAGCCAGGATTAAGGATGTGGTGGACGGCCTTGGCCAGACAGAATCTGACCGGGCAGAATCATTCCTTCGTGAAACATTGAAAGGTGGCCAGGTAAGTGCGGTTGAGCTTATGCAGCGGGCGGATGATGAAGGGATTAAACGGTCTGAGCTCATGAAAGCCAAGGCTAAGATGGATGTAAAAATATATGCAACCGGATATGGAAAGAACCAGAAATCATGGTGGAGTTTAAAGTGAGGAGGAACTTATGGAAAGATTAACACATGAGGCTGACTTTGGTGTCGAAGATTGGGAGCAGATATTATATAGAGTTCCAGCAGATACAGAGGGAGCCTACAATATTTTTGATATCGCTGAGAGGTGGGTGCACTATGATGATGCAGACTGCGGATGTATCTTACAAGATATAACCAGAAAATTAAGGGATTATGAAAATATTGCTCCCAAAGTAGACGAGCTTTATCTTAAAAAATGCCAGGAAGTATCGGAATTAACGAAGCGTATGAGATGGATTCCGGTAAAAGAGCGGCTGCCGGAAAAATCAGGAGTATACTGGACAACAATGAGGCACACTGACGGGAGTTTGAGTACAGAAAGATACTATTGGAAATCGGAGTATTGGAACAAGCAGGCATGGAAAGAGGTAGTTGTTGCATGGAAACCATATGATTGCCCGGAGCCATACCGGCAAGAAGCTTAATGGGGAATATACAATGATAAAAATAATGTTGACAGATACAACCCAAATCCTCCGGGTGCAGATATGGACCAGCGGAGCATGGAGGGAAAATCTTCGTGGCCAGGTCATTGGAAGCTATGAAGGGATTGCTGGCGTGTTACTGGATTGTGGTGAGTACGTGGATGTGCCAGTGGAGCGGTTAAGGGTTGTATCGTAAATAATTACGATGTGGAGGAAGCCATGAAGGAAGTAACCAGATATAAATGCGATTTCTGTCGGAAACTGGCAGCACGGCCAGAGACGATAAAACGGCATGAATCGGTGTGCTTGAAAAATCCAGAAGGAAAGAATTGCTATATGTGTGAGATGGCATATCTGGGTGAATATATTCCAAGTGACGATTATGTGAGGGTGATAAAAGACCAATGCATGTGTGCATACACAGAGGATGCGGTAAGCACCTTGCTCGGTTCTGGTGATGGGAACTACGCTCCAAAATGCAGCATGTATCATAGGGCAGGTGACAGCTACTGGAATCGCGACCTTGAAGCGGCAGAGAAAAATCTGGAGAAGTACGAAGAAGGTGAAGGGGAGGAAGATTAACATTTTAGGAGGAAAAGACTGTGAGAGTGGTTGAAGATGATTTGAAAGCATGTCCA